>Ga0169931_10010103_pt1 | contig 13481 bp, 11 predicted proteins | sample Kivu_15m_20L_FD_129675 | JGI IMG/M metagenome (GOLD analysis project Ga0169931, IMG submission 129675) | Freshwater microbial communities from Lake Kivu, Western Province, Rwanda to study Microbial Dark Matter (Phase II) - Kivu_15m_20L... | ecosystem: Environmental > Aquatic > Freshwater > Lake...
ATGCGCGGCATCAACCGCGATCTGACCGTTATAGCCCGCGATGAAACCACCCCCGCTTGGCATGATGCGACTATCGCCATCGGTGAAGTTACGCTGCGCCCGGTCTGGCGGTGTGGCGGTTTGTTCTTCATCGGCAGAATGGCTCTTGCGCGCGCCGCGTTCCTGCATGCCAGAGGAAGGACCAGGCCCGTCGGCGTCGCCACTATCCGCCCCAGCGCGGGCCTCGGCTTCCAGTTGCGCCTTCGCCGCGCGGATGCGTTCCAGCCGACGCTGCTTATCCGCCATCCAGGCCGGTGTCTCGTCACCGCGATGGTCGGCGCCATGCTGCGCATCTTCCGCCGCATCCGCGGCTTGCGCCTGATCCAGCCATGCCTTCACTTCAGCTTCAAGGCTCCGCTCCTGCTCCGCCATGCGCTTGTAGCTCATCGCCTTGTGTCGAGAGGCATTGGCGCGCAGCTTGGTGCCATCCACCGCGACATGGCCAAGCTTGACCAGCCCTGCCTTCTGGCAAAGCCGCAGTACCTGCACGAACAGGCCCCGCAAGGCCACCAAATGCCGGCGCCGGAATGTGCTGATGGTGCGGAAATCAGGCTTGTTCAGCCCAGTCACCGCCATCATGTCCACCCGCTCCTCGCAGGCACGCGCCAATTGCCGTGAAGAATAAATCCCCCGGCTGTAGCCATAAAGCAGCAGCGCCACCAGCATCCCTGGATGATAGGGCGGCTGTCCCTGTTCTGACGTGTAGACGCCCGTGATCGCCGAAAGGTCCAGCGCTTCTCGCACCGTATCGCGCACAAAATGTGCCAAATGACCGGGGGGGACAAACTGATGCAGCGAAGCGGGAAGTAGCCAACCCTGGTCCACATCCCACGCTCGGAAGGTCTTGCTCATAAAAACAACTGAATCAGAAATAACACCAAAAAACTAGCGAATTCTCAGACAGGCTCCTAGTCTTCGTCGAGACCACGAAGGGTCCGTTCGACCTCGCAGACAGCGAGGGCGCGCCCTGGGCGCCGCCGGAGAGCGAACAGGAGGCCGGTCGCGCCTTTTATGCGGGGTTGGGGCTGAGGTGAGACAGCGCGCACAGACCACAAACCAGCCAGTGCCGATCGCGCCGGTCACGCCAACCCAGCGTAACGCATTTCCCGACAGCGTCGACCGCACTTAGCACAGACCGTGCCTCCGATGGGTTTCGGCATAGGTAGGCTGCTGAAAGTCTGTCATTGAGAATCACAATTTTGGCGCGCGTGCATGTTTTCAACGCTGCCTGCGCCTGGGCAAAACTATTTGTCCGGCGTCAGCAACTGTGGGACAAAACTGGCGAATTGAGCAACGGAGGATTTCTGCTTCAACGTAACCCCCAAAGAGAGTGAAGATGAGCCAGATATCCTCTGCCCTATCCGCGCGGGTGCCCGCCGAAAACCTGGTCCGCAATATTCGCCACGCCACGCGCAAACACCATTCAGCCGAGGACAAAATCTGCATCGTCCTGGAAGGGCTTGGATTCCAGTAAAATATTGATAATGTTGAAAAATAAGACTCAGAGAGTTTCGCCTTTCCGGTTCCCTTTCCTGCTCCAGTCGCCAAATAGCCGAACCGGGTTAGTGCCCCAGGCGACCACCTAAACCCCCTTGAAAACAAAGCTTTTTCTGGCGAGCTTGAGGGTGCTCAAGCGGAAAGTTTCGGCGTTTTTTCTCCGAATCTCCGGATTCTCTCCAAAGCTTGAGGGTAGGCCGATTTTTCCAACAAGGTTTAACGCATTGATCTGAAATGGTTTTAATTATACTGCGGTGCAGCGTGGTTGGGAGATGGACTGGTGGGGCGGTGGGGGCTGAGAAGGGAAAGTTGATCAGGGAATACAAGGTTTTTGGGGGAATTTCGCTTATACTTCCCATCTGGCGTCTGCGGGCCTGAAGCAGTGAGGCCGCTTGGGTGACGTCCAAACGGTCCCGGAGGGCGGCGGCGGTATCCGGTGCCGGCGCCTATCCGATCAAGCGATATTCGGCGCATCAGGCATGGCCCTTTACCTCTGCCGTCGCGAGGTTGCCCCATTGAGTGGAAGCGCCGCCAACACCCAAAATCCAGCCCTCCACCTGCGCGATGACCTTTTCATGCGGTGCCAGGTTGGGTTGCAGGAAGCCTGCGAGGCTGCCGTCCTGGTTGGCTTGGGAAAGCCAGGCGGCGATGGTGAAGGCATCATGCTGGTCGCCGGTGCGGTCGGCGCGGGGGTAGGCGTGGCGCCAGAGGGCGGGATAGACCTCGGCGATGGCGGATTTGCCCGGCGGAAGTTCCCACCCATCAAAGGGCCAGAAATGCACGCGCGGGCCGAGTTGCTGGCGCATGAAGCGGAGCCAGGGGATGCCCGCATGGGTGGATTTGGCGACCGTGCCCTGCACATCGAAATGAAAGACAGATTTCGCATTGCCGGCGCGTTCTTCGGTCAACCTCCGCCACCGTGGATTGCCCATGCGCTTGGCGCCATTGCCCGCCGCGCCATCACGCACGAAATCCACATAGGTGTGATCATCATCCGTTGGCCAGTGCCGCTGAAAATCATCGAGAAACCGAGGCCATTCAGGCAGCAGCCCATGCACTTCAAAGTAACGCAGCGGAAAGGAAAAGCCGTGATCTATGCCGACCAGCGTGGGTGGCCCATCGCGGAGCGTTTCCACCAACCAGGCGGCGATGCCCTTCCGGGTCCAGTATTTGCGCGGGCTGGGTGGCGGAGGCACTTCAACCGGCGGCGCATCGCCTTCGGCACTATAGACGCGCAGGCCCTTGAGGCTGGCGTTGGGGACTTCCGCGCCCGAGTAGTCGATTCCGACATACCGCTTGAAAGCCATCACGGCACCTGCGGCCAGTCGAGCTTGTCCAAATCGTCTTGCGGCACCCGGCCATGCCGATCGAAGGCGGCCTGCAATTGCGTGCCAAGCCATTCGGAGCCTTCGGTCGAAAGCTCCACCGCCGCTTGCTGCTGATAAGCGCGTCGCGGATCGGTATTACCCTTGCCCCGCACAGCATTCCGCTTCGTCGGCGAGAACGAACTTGCCCCAAGCGCCTCCATGAGTTCATTCAGTGAAACCCCATTCGCCATCGTGCCCGCGACAAACTCGGCATGATGGACGCGGATGTAGCGGGGCCATGTGGCCTTCCAAGCCCTCCGCGCGATATCCTCGGCGGTGGCATCGTCCCGTCCTGGCACATGGCGCATTCCAATGGCGCGGCCGAAGATACGGATGTCGTTTGGATCGTGCGTTAACCGTCCAATGAAGATGACGGCATGGTCCTTGACCGCTCTCGGGCGCTTCTTCTCCGGATACGCCACGGCCCAATGGCAGCCTGCCTGTTTGATTGCGTCGATGGTCGAAAAAGTCAACGCGACGCGATTGTCGCCCTCACCAAGGAACTTCACGAAAGCCTGTGGCGAATCCGAAAAGACGATCGGCAACGCCGTCACTGGTGGGGCAGATACGCCAACGTCAGTACCGAAGTCTCCGAGGCCTCCTGGGTGACTAGGCCGCCCGCCTTCCGCATGATGGCGCGTTACCATCGCATCCCATTTGTCGAGTTGCGCAACGGTCAGGTCGGCTCCCGAGCGCTTCCATAGGTCCTCGAAGTATCGATGACAGGCTGCGACGATCTCCTGATCGTCGGAGACAATGCCGAACTCGTGATTCCGATTCAGCGCGGCCTCGGTCAGATTGGCGGATGTCACGATCGCCCGCGTCGTCCCGAACAGATACATCTTGGCATGCAGATTTTTCACGCCGCGAACGCTGCCGCCTGACGCCAACAGTTCGCGAAGTGCAGCAATGTCGCTGACACCCGCCGCGAAATCGGTGAGATTGAACCGAGTGATTGCCCTGAGTACTTTCGGCTTTGCCGAAAGAAATCGCCGCACCGCGCCAACCTTGATGAATGGCGACGTGATCCGCAGCTCGTTTGCATCGACACCAAGGGCCTCGGCGATTTCCCTCGACCACCCCGTGTCGACGAGCCGGGTCTTCACTCCGCCGCCTCCATCGCGTGGTCCTCGGCGGGAACCAATGCCTTGGCGAGGAGGGCTTCGAGGAGGCGGGTGCGGGTTTGGTCTGAGGTGGTGAGGCTTGCTTCCAGCCTGTCGCAGAGCGCCATCAATTCATCCACCTTGGCGACGATGCGGTGTTGCTCGGCCAGCGGTGGGAGGGGGATGGGTGTTTGCTCAATCAGTCCAACATTTAGCGTTGGCTGGGCGAGCGTTCTTGTTGTTTCGGTAAAGTAGGACTGAACTGGTTGGCCTTGTAACACAACAAGCAGATACTCTCGCGAGATTTCCTGTATCGGTAGAATCCGCGCTACAGCACGGGCAATATTCGCCCCTGCCCATGAATGAGGAACAACACCAAGCTTGCCAATACTTCCTACCACACAAACAAGAAGTTCACCACCACGCAGCCTTGTACGCGCGTAAGCTCTTTCGATTTCTGGTGCGATTGTCTTGGTTGGTCGGTGGGGGTGGCCGGAAAGGGCTAAATCCTGCGCTCGAACAAAAGGTATGCCATCCGATACATTCTCTCCGGGCACCAGGACTCCGTACGAAATGGTGTTCTCAGGATCAACAAGGTTTCCGAGCCGTTCTTGCGCCCAGCTAGAGGGTAGGTCTGCGGTTGCTTGCAGATTATCAAATGAGTCTAGTTTCTTGGAACGAACCTTTTTGGCCCTAACCAGCGCGGTGCGGCGAGCCAGGGCACGTTGGAGCTTGACCGTAATCGGTTCATCATTCGGGTCTTGGGGGACCAGTTTGCCGCGGACGGCGAGGTTTAGGATGGTTTGGCGGAGTTGTTTGATTTGGTTGGGGCGGGTGGTCAGGGCGGGGAGTGCTTCAAGGGTGAAGCGGGCGTCGGTCTCGAAGGTTTCCGGGTCGGGCGTGTTGAGGCGGGTGAGGCTTGCTGCTGAGAGGCGGTCTCGCTTGGTCTCTCGGTCCTTCCGCGCAGCCTCCAGCCTATCGCAGAGCGCCATCAATTCATCCACCTTGGCGACGATGCGGTGTTGCTCGGCCAGCGGTGGGATAGCAATAATCTGTTCGTATGCCTCGGTGCGACTAAGGCCGGGTTTCACGCCCTTTCCGAGCTTATCCAAATCGAGAGCCGCAAGCGCGTTCAATAAGAACCGAATATGGAGAAACGACGGGGCTTCGACGAAGTATGCAACATCAGTTGTCCATGAAGGTCCGTCGCAAAGGTTCAGGGCGCCAGCCGATCCCTTGCGACCTACAATGATCGAAGGGCCTGCTGTGAGAGGCTCATCCGTGAACCCGACGATCCCGTTTGAACCGAACACAGGGACCGGACCTTCGTCCAATCGTTCGGCGGACTTTAAGCCCTTGCCGTATTGGAAATCGAGGATCGAACCGACCTTGGTGCGACGCCATCCTCTCGGTAAGGCGGCTTGGTTTATTTGCTCCTTCCCAATCCGCTTCAACAACTCCGAAGCCGGCTCATCATTCGGATCTTGCAGCACCAGCTTGCCGCGCACAGCCAAATCCAGAATGAATCGGCGCAGACGAGTAATGGCATCCGGTGCCTCCGCCACACGCTCATACAGCGCCAATAGCCGCTCGGCGTTCATGCCCTGGCCTCAGGCGGCAAGACTTCACTTAGCAGCGCTGCCAAAGGTGCCATGCGCTCAGTCGCCACATGCCACACAACATCAAGCCGCACATCGGCATAGCCGTGAATCAGCCGATGCCGCAGCCCGGTCATTTCCCGCCAGGGGAAATGCGGCAGTGCGGCGCGGCTTTCGGGGGAAATCTTGCCCGCCGCTTCGCCCAATACCTCCAAGGCGCGGATCACCGCAGATTGATGCAGGCGGCTTGCCATGAAGCCTGCCTCATCAAGCCCAGCGACGAAGTTTTGCGCGTCTCGTACCGCAAGCAGCATATCCCACAACAGCGCCCTGTCGCGTTCGGGCAATATCGGTTCAGGCGGCATAAAGGGGGCGCGCCTCGGCCAGGATGCGGCGGCGGCGGATTGGGTTACGGCTGGCCTCCACCGCTTCGCGCTCCACCAAATCCACCCTTCGGCCAAAGAGTGCTTCCAGCGCCTCATGCAAATCGGCAAAGCCGGACAAATCATCACGCGCCGCCGGGTGCAGGGTCACGAGGAAATCAAGGTCGCTCCGCCCGGGACTGAAATCCGCGCCGCGCGTCGCGGAACCGAAAAGCTCCAGACGCACCACGCCAAAACGGCGGCAGAGCGCTGCCAGCGCGTGCCGCTTGCCTTCCAATTCGGCTAGGATGGGCGGGGTATCCATAGGGGGGATTATAGCACGGTTCATCGCGCCAGCGCCTCCGCCAAAATGGCCTTGAGTTGATCGCGCAGCCGCGCAGTCTCGGCCTCGGCTTTATTCAATTCGGCCAAAAGGGTTTCCGGGTCGCCGTGATCCTCGGTGATGGAGGTCGGGTTCTTGACGTCCAAATTATAGTTGCGCGCCTTGATATCCTCGGCGGAGACGCGCCAGGCCTGCGGGCCTTCCTCTCGGCCCTCGCGGTCCTTGCCGCCCCACCAATCCATGCAGCCTTGCAGATGTTCCAGCCGGATGGGCTTGGTCATGGAATAGGCCTTCTGGCCTTCCGGCACGCGATGTTCCCAGAACCAGATATCCTTGGTGGGGCTGCCCTTTTCGAAGAACAGCAGATTGGTGCCGATGGACGCATAGGGGCGAAAGACAGAATTGGGCAGCCGCACAATGGTGTGCAGGTTGCATTCTTCCATCAAATGTTCCTTGAGGCGGATCTTGATCCCCTCACCAAACAAGGTTCCATCGGGCAGCACCACCGCAGCGCGCCCGCCTGGCTTCAGCAGGCGGATGATCAGGGCCAGGAACAAATCCGCCGTTTCCCGCGTGCGGAAATGGGCGGGGAAGTTGCTTTCGATGCCGTCTTCCTCTCGGCCACCGAAGGGCGGGTTGGTCAGCACAATATCCACGCGGTCTGATTGCGTGTAGCTGATATAGGGCCGCGCGAGTGTATTGTCGTGCCGGACGAAGCCCGCATCCTCCACGCCATGCAAAAGCATGTTGGTGACGCAGAGCATATGCGGCAATTGCTTCTTTTCCACCGCACGCAGGCCGGCCTGCATGGCCTTTTCGTGTTCGGGCTTTTTCACGTAGCGGTCGCGCATGTGGCGGATGGAACAGGTCAGGAAGCCGCCAGTGCCGCAGGCGGGGTCGAGCAGGGTTTCGCCTGGGTGGGGGTCTATCCGGTCCACCATGAAGGCGGTGACGGCGCGCGGGGTGTAGTATTCGCCCGCATTGCCGGCGGATTGCAGGTCATTCAAAATCTGTTCGTAGATATCGCCGAAATGTTGGCGTTCACTCAGGTTGTTGAAATCCACAGCGTTGATCTTGTTGATCACCTGCCGCATCAATTGGCCGGATTTCATGTAGTTATAGGCGTCTTCAAAAACATCCTTCACCACGCGGCGCCGATCCCCAGGGAGGGAGGATATGGGCAGGTTTTTCAGCGCGGGAAACATATCGGCATTGACGAAGCCCAAAAGTTCCTCCCCGGTGATGCCTTCCGGGTCTGCGGCCCAATTGCGCCATTGGTATTTGGCAGGGATGGGGGAGCGGTAGTCGCTTTGCAGCAATTCCAGTTCCTGGTCCTGATCGTCTATGATTTTCAGGAAGAACATCCAGCATAATTGGCTGATGCGCTGCGCATCACCATCCACGCCGGTATCCTGGCGCATAATGTCTTGGATGGATTTGACGAGGGTACGGATGGACATGGATTACTTTTTCTTCTTCTTTCGGGCGCGTCGTGGCTTCGTTGGTAACGGTTTTTTGACTTCCATGAAGAGAGCCATCTCTACATCACTGACACGCCATTTAGCCTGCGTCGCTGAGGTGCGGATACCCTTTGCGTTTAATATATCCCGCAACACGAAACAGTCTTGAAGGAACTCAGCGTAGCCCTCTTTGGTCCTCGGATACCCTAAATGCTCGCTGATAATGCTATCAAGAACGACGGCGTGCTCAGGCGCCAGAAATTTCAGATGTTTCGATCCGAACGATACATCCAAACATTTTATTTCCTTAATTTTTGTGATGGCCTCTTGTGCCTTTCCATGCATTATCAATTGACGACTTTCTCCAAAGATACGGGATATAGTTTTAACGTCATTGCGTCGCTTTACCTTTCCGGCCACTCCAGCATAGTTCCCCCATTTGCAGACCTTTTCGACGAATTCCATCGTTTCGTCATCTTGAAAGCCGTTAGCGATGTATGCGGCGCCATGTTTTTCAACGTCGGCGGTGGGAATCTTGGTTTCCCTGACATGTGCGGCGAGTAATTCCGGAAACTGATCTAAGGGCACACTTAGACGAACTACCTTTATTTCCTGTCCAATCTCAAGAATAGGCACAGCTATCCCACCTCCTGATAAATGGCTGTCTGCATTTCCTGAACTGCTTGTTCGAAACTCTGCTTCCCCCCAAAGGCCCGCACCAGTTCCATCACACTCCCCATGGAAGTAAAGGGCGTGACGCGCAGCACATTGGCATCATCAAGGTTCAAAACGCCCTCATCCGCGTATTTCTCCAACAACGCATCCAGCACGGCTCGCGCCTGCGGCCCATGTTTCGTGAAGATATCGCGCTTGCGCACATTCTCGGCCCGCTCGCTTCGGGTTAGGGGCTTGCGGTCAAAGGCGATGTGGCAGATCAGGTCGAAGGGGTCCAGGTTTTTGCCAAGCTCGTCCGCGATAGGATCAAGCGGCAGGCCCTCGGCGGCCAATTCCTCGATGATCGCCTGTTTCCGCTCCGCACCCTTCCAGCGCTTCAGGAAATCATCCAGGCTCGCGAAGCGCTTGCGCAGCGCGGTTTTCGTGAAATCGCGGAGGGATTCCGTGACCAGCTTGCCGGCTTCGTCCAGATATTCCACGCGCTCGGCGATGATGCGAACATCAACGCCATCCACATAGACCTTCTTTTTCGGCCCGCCTGGCTGCATCGGCCCTGCCGGTTGATCCACAATAACCTCATCCGGGTCAGGTGTGCGCGGTGGTTGGTCAGTGCCTTCAGGTGCGGGCGCATCCTCGGGCGGCGTGATCGGGTCATCCGGGCCGGGTTCGTAGATCTGCACCGGCTCCCCATCAAATTCCGGATCGGCGAAGTGGCTGGAAGCGCCCCGGAAATCCAGCAGGGTGAAGTAGAATTTCTTGGTGTCCTCATGCACGCGGGTGCCACGGCCAACAATCTGCTTGAATTCCGTCATCGACCCTACTTCACGGTCCAGCACGATCAGGCGGCAGGTTTGCGCGTCCACGCCGGTGGAGAGCAAGCGGGAGGTGGTGACCAGCACCGGGTAGGTCGCTTCCGGGTCAATGAAATTGCCAAGCTGATCCTGGCCTTCCTTGTCATTGCCCGTGATACGCATGACGTAGCGGTGGTTCTGTTCAACCAGATCGGCGTTTTCGTTGATAAGCGCCTGGCGCATGCGCGCGGCGTGTTCCTGGTCCACGCAGAAGATGATAGTCTTCTGGAAGCGGTCGCCGCTTTCCTTCAGAAACTCCGTCACCTTGCGGGCCACAAGCTTGGTGCGGTTATCAATCACCAGGGTGCGGTCAAAATCCTTGGTATTGTAAATCCGATCCTCGACTTCCTCGCCATCGCGGTCGAGCGTGCCTTTCTCGGGCCGGTAGCCCTGTACGTCGCGGTCAATATGCACCTTGACGACCTTGTAGGGTGCCAGGAAGCCGTCATGGATGCCCTGCTTCAGGGAGTAGGAGAAAACGGGATCACCGAAATAGGCGATGTTGGAGACGTATTTGGTTTCCTTCGGCGTGGCGGTCAGGCCGATCTGCGTGGCGGTGGAGAAGTATTCCAGGATTTCGCGCCAGGCGGAGTCCTCGGCAGCGCTGCCGCGGTGGCATTCGTCAATGACAATCAGGTCAAAGAAGCCGGGGGAGAATTCGCGGAATAGCTTCTGGCGTTCCTCCGGCCCTGTGATGGATTGGTAGAGGCCGAGGTAGATTTCATAGGCGCTATCAATGCGCCGCTGACGATCCAGCGCGAGGGTGATGTCTTCCTTGGTGCCGTCGGCGCGCTCAATGGTTTTGGATTGGGTGGAAAGCTTGGCCATGGCGCCGCCGAAGGGGCGGAAGTCGTTGACCATGGTCTGATCAACCAGGACGTTGCGGTCGGCCAGGAATAGGATGCGCTTCTTGCGACCGGCCTTCCATAGCCGCCAGATGATCTGGAACGCGGTGTAGGTTTTGCCCGTCCCGGTTGCCATGACAAGCAGGATGCGGTCCTGGCCTTTGGCAATGGCCTCGATAGCCGCGTTGACGGCGTTGACCTGGTAGTAGCGCGGGGTCTTGCCGCTGCCATCGTCGTAATAATCCTGCAGGACGATCTTTTCGGCTTCGGCGTCAAAGCCCTTCCATTGGGCGTAGCGTGCCCAGAGGTCCGCCGGTGACGGGAAGGCATCCAGGCCAAGGTTGGATTCCGGGGCAGCGCCTGCGCCGGTGCGGTCGTGGAATACGAAGCCGTCACCATTGGAGGAAAAGATGAAGGGAATGCCGAGCGTGGTGGCGTATTCCAGGCCCTGTTGGAGGCCGTCGCCCACGCCATGGGTATTGTCCTTCGCTTCGATGATGGCGAGGGGGATATTGGGCTTGTAGTAGAGGATGTAGTCGGCGCGTTTGGATTTGCCGCGGCTCACCAGCTTGCCGCGCACAATGATCCGGCCCTTGGTGAAGCTGACCTCCTCGCGGATTTGCAGCATTTCATCCCAGCCGGCTTTGCGGAGCGCGGGGGTGATGAATTTGGTGCAGATGTCGCGTTCGGAGAGGGTGCGCTTGTCCATGGGTTTCAGGTGTCAGGCTGGGCTGGCCGGTGGGCGGGGTGCGGGGCGGTTCTGGCGGCGCGCTTTGGCCGTGCCATGAACAGCAGGCGGGGCCGGACTCCGTTGGAGACTGCAGCACGGGGATGAAATCATTACGGTATCTTCCGATAGTATTACTTTTTTTTCAATCATTCTCGCAAGGGAGCACCGCTTTTAGCCGGAAACACGCTTGCATTTGCAGTGCGGCATGGCGCTGCAGCGTTCAGAAAGGTGGCTTTCAGTAGACGTCAGGCTTTGAAAGTCTGACCGGCCTTGCTTTCATAGGATGGGACGGGGCAGCCCCGATTGTTGAAGGCTAGTCGGTGAAGTGGGCGCTAGCGGTGCCCAGCACGCCCATAACAAGGCGCTGCTCCCCCCACGCCACTGACACCCCCTCAAGCAGCCTTGGCAGCGTCACTCCCTCCGGCTGGCGCCCGTTCAGGATCGCCTCGACTATCTCCGGTGCCAGCAGTGTCAGCCGCAGCAGGGTGCCCAGGTACCCCCGCTCAATCTTCTCCGCCGTGGCCATTTCGCCGATACTGGAATCCCCCCTCGTCTAGAAGCCTCTGGTAGCGGAACGCCCGCGCCGGGGCCTTCTCCAGCGCTGGGTCGGCCAGCGTGGTGACAGGCACGATGCCGTCGGTCATTGCCCACGCGATTCTTTTTCCAGCCTCACATTTCCCCTTCGTCGACAGCGCCGCCAATTGCAAGTTTCTCAGATTTTGCCGTTATGGCTAATGGGTTAGAGAATGTAATGACCCCAGAAATCGCTCTTCGGCGGCGCCTAAGTCTTCGAAGCTCGGGACTTGGAAGCTTGAGTCTAAAAATTTCAAGCTACCAAAGTAGCCGAAATTCTTCGCCGGGAGCAGGTAGATCAGTTATGCATCAAGACTGACTAGCGGCCGATCCTCGGACAGCAAACCAGTGCGCGCCAACGGCACTGCTGCATCAAAGCACCGACATTCAAACCTAGCAGCTTCGCAGCACGAGTGCGCCTCTGCCTCACGCCCTTTACATGAAATCTCTGGACTAATCGCCTGGCCCGGAACGGTCGCGACGTTATCTTTGCGAGGAGCGTGGGGATCGAGGATCAGCATAGAAATCAACCGAAGGTGACTGGCCAGCTACAACGCACCCTGCGCGTCAAAAATCTTGCGGGCTCGCGGCCACGGGGACAAGTCATCACCGTTATGTTGCGTCGGAAGCTTGCGCTAATCTCTCCCTCTATCCGAGCGACCGTCGACCGGGATAGAAGGAGTGCTGCTCCGGATGCAAACGTGCGTGCCTCGGGATGGCTCATCGTCCACCGATGATACCAATAAATCCAACGGGCGATCGCACGCCCTTCGAGGCGAAACCAGATCCCATCTGCGCGGTACTCCACTTCGATAGGACAGTGGCGAACCGGCAGCAAGGGAACCACTCCGCAGCAATCAGTTACGTCTAGGTGCCACCGCCCCGGGAATGGATGGGCCCTGGCGTTGGTGACTAGGGAGCCCTCGGATGAAGGGAAAGATTCCTGGTGCCGGGACACTGGATAACGCAGACGTTGGGGAAGAAACGCGTCGCCATCTCCCCTAGCGACCAAATCCGATACGGGCGGCAACTCCGCATCCTGAGGGAGGTGGGCGGTCGCCCATGCCGAATTAATTTTAGCCATGATCCAGCGGTCGTCCGATTGGTAAACCAGCGCTGATGCGGCTGCGACTATCCATTCGTCATCGCCATCCCGGAGCGGTCCTACATCGCCCACCGCAATCGCGTCGAGCCAAGCGTCGGCAGCCGGATTATCATCGAAATTCGGCCAGCCGGCCGGAGTCATACCGGGACAGATAACGGCAAAGCCAAGGTGCGCCGGACGCGCGAAACTGGCCGCGTATTCCGCAAGGGTAAGGGGCATGTCTCGCTGCGCCACGCCGAAGTGGATCGCTCGTAGGTAGGCAGACAGGTAAAGCGCAGAGGTGGCGCTCTCGTGCTGGCTAAGGTGCTTGTCGTTACTGTCGAAGAAGTAGCTAAAATCGGTTTCCGGCAGACCTGTCTGACGCTTCAGTTCGGCATACTCCCACGCGTACTGACGAAGGAGAAACGGCTCCGAGGCCTGGCGGTCGGCATCTCGAAGTACCCGCAGATAAATCGGGGCCAGATGCCTCGATGACCAGAGCGCGAAGTGTTCGGGCGGTTCGAAATCGCGCGGTGGCTCCCGACTATGGGCGTTTAGCCAAGGGCGGAAAGCGGGCTTGCGCCCAAACATTTCCCCGGCGAGCATGTCGAGCAGGATCGACGGGCGTCCCGCTCGGGTGAAGGTCGACAGATCGGTCCAGCGCCTTGGTCCTGAGAGGCCGATAGGGATCGCGGCATCAACGCAGGAAGACTCCAGCGGGCGACGGGAAAACCACTCGAGATATAGGGATCGCAATGCGCCGTCCCCGTCCTGAGCCAGGAGAGCACCGATCTCACGTGCCGCGAGCAAGCGAACCAAGCGGGCTGGGGCGGTAACCGCTGTCTGGCCCCCACCTTGCGCCTAGGCCTGTTAATGTTGCGATCTACGCCGGTGATGTGAGCCGGAGGCGCATGTGATGAATGATGCTGTGACTGGGAGCACTCGAAAGAGTAC
>Ga0169931_10010105_pt1 | contig 13480 bp, 17 predicted proteins | sample Kivu_15m_20L_FD_129675 | JGI IMG/M metagenome (GOLD analysis project Ga0169931, IMG submission 129675) | Freshwater microbial communities from Lake Kivu, Western Province, Rwanda to study Microbial Dark Matter (Phase II) - Kivu_15m_20L... | ecosystem: Environmental > Aquatic > Freshwater > Lake...
GAAGAAACGCGGTCGAATAAATGGCTTGCGGAATTGCAGCAGGATATGTTCGTGGAAATCAACCCGCGTGACGCTGCCCAGCGCAATATCCGCGATGGCGCCTGGGTGCTGGTCTCCGGCCCTGAAATGCCGGCTGGCAAGGCCACCCGCATGAAGGCCCTGGTGACGGAACGTGTGGGGCAGGGCGTTGCCTGGATGCCCTTCCACTTCGCCGGCTGGTTCATGCAGGAAGACCAAAGACGCAAATATCCGCAAGGCACCGACCCGATTGTGCTTGGCGAAAGCGTCAATGCAGTAACCACCTATGGCTATGACCCGGTGACCTTCATGCAGGAAACCAAGGTCACGCTTTGTCAGATCCGCGCGGCATAAGGGAGGACCAGAAACATGGCCCGCATGAAATTCCTGTTGGACGCGGAACGCTGCATCGAATGCAATGCCTGCGTCACCGCCTGCAAAAATGAACATGAAGTGCCCTGGGGCATTAATCGTCGCCGTGTGGTGACGATCAATGACGGCAAGCCGGGTGAGCGTTCAATCTCCATGGCGTGCATGCATTGCACGGATGCGCCCTGCGCCGCCGTCTGCCCGGTTTCCTGCTTCTACACCACGGCGGATGCGGTGGTGCTGCATGACAAGGATCTGTGCATCGGCTGCGGCTATTGCTTCTACGCCTGCCCCTTCGGCGCGCCGCAATATCCGCGCCTTGGCAATTTCGGCTCACGCGGGAAGATGGACAAGTGCACCTTCTGCGCCGGCGGCCCGCAGGCGGACAATACGCAGGTCGAATTCATCCAGTATGGGTCGAACCGTCTGGCGGAGGGCAAGCTGCCGCTTTGTGCTGAGATGTGTTCGACCAAGGCGCTGCTGGCCGGTGATGGCCAGATCATCGCTTCCATCTATCGGGAGCGTGTGCAGCGCCGCGGCTATGGCACGGGCGCCTGGGGCTGGCGCACCGCCTATCGCGAAACCGTTGCGATCTGAAGGGCGGACGCATCATGAAACTCCGCATCCTTGCCCTGCTTGCCGCGCTCCTGATGGGCGCGGCGACACCCGTACTGGCGCAAACCGCGCCGCGCGCGCCTTCCATGGCGGAAGAAATGGAAGTGCAGGCGCTGCTGCGCGGCAATCAGATCCAGGGGCGCATTACCATCCCGGATGAGAGACTCGCCACACTCATTCAGCCGGTGGGCCATGATTGGCGTGAATTCCACAATTATACCCTTGCTTGGGTGGGCGGGATTGCCGTGCTCGGCATGGTCGCCCTCCTGGTGGTGTTCCGCCTGAAGAAGGGCCGCATCCCGATTGAGGGCGGGCCTTCAGGGCGCACAATTTTGCGCTTCAATACGCTGGAACGCGCCAATCACTGGATGGTGGCTTCCACTTTCATCATCCTGGCGCTCTCTGGCCTGAACCTTACTTTCGGGCGCCATATCCTGCTGCCGATTGTGGGGCCTGAGGCTTTCACGGCCATCAGCCAATGGGGCAAATACGCCCATAACTTCCTGGCCTTCCCCTTCACGCTTGGCTTGGTGATCATGCTGCTGATCTGGGTGAAGGATAACATCCCGAATGCGCGCGACATCGCCTGGTTCAAGGCGGGTGGCGGGCTGATCGGCAACAAGCACCCCGAAGCCGGCCGCTTCAATGGCGGGCAGAAGATGGTCTTCTGGATCACGGTGCTGGGTGGCGCGGTTGTGGCGGTTTCCGGCTATCTGCTGATCTTCCCCTTCATGTTTACCGATGTCGCCGGGATGCAGCTCAGCCACGTGATCCACGGCCTGCTTTCCGTGCTCATGATCGCGGCCTTGCTCGCGCATATCTATATCGGGTCCATCGGTATGGAAGGCGCCTTTGATGCCATGGGCACGGGCCAGGTGGATCTGAATTGGGCCAAGCAGCATCACCCGCTTTGGGTACAGGAAGAAATGGCCAAGGGCCGCGCGGCGGAAGCGCCGCCCGGTGCCAAAGCCTCCGGCGCAGACTAAGCCGATCATGCGCGTGATCGGCCTCGCCGGCTGGAGCGGGGCCGGCAAAACTACCTTGATGGTGAAACTGATCCCCTGCCTGATCGGGCGGGGGATTGGCGTTTCTACGCTGAAGCATGCGCATCATCGCTTTGATGTGGATGTGCCGGGGAAGGATTCCTGGCAGCACCGGCAGGCCGGCGCGCAACAGGTGATGGTGGCATCCGGCGCGCGCTGGGCGCTGATGACGGAACTCCGCAGCGCCGCTGAACCACGCCTGCCCGAATTGATCGCGCGCATGGATGCGGTTGATCTGGTGATTGTGGAAGGTTTTAAGCGCGACGCCCACCCGAAGCTGGAAGTGCATCGCGCTGGCAATGCCAAACCCTGGATGCACCCGGATATGCCCGGCATTGTCGCAGTGGCATCCGACACGCCGCCCCCTTATGATCTGCCCCGCGCCGGGCTTGATGAGGTCGAAGCCATCGCCGATCTGGTGCTGGCGCACGCGAAGATGATCAAGGACATTCCCTGGACGGAGGGGTAATGGCGCAGCTTTCGGATGATTGCTTCGCCTTTGGCGGCGCGCTGATGGCGGTTGAGGAAGCCCAGGCGCTGATCCTGGAACGCATCCCGCCCGCCACCGGCACTGAGGTGGTGCCTCTGGCCGCCGCGCGCGGGCGTGTGCTGGCGGCACCCCTGATGGCGCCCTTGCCCCTGCCGCCCTTCTTCAACGCTGCCGTGGATGGCTGGGCCTTTCGGCATGGGGACCTCACGCCCGGCGCCGAGACCGCGCTTACCGAAGTTGGCCGCATCGCCGCCGGGCAGGCGCCATCACGCGGTTTGGCAGCCGGTGAGGCGATGCGCGTCTTCACCGGCGCCCCCATGCCCCCCGGCGCCGATACGGCCGTGATGCAGGAAGATGTGCGGCGCGAGGGTGCCGCGATCCTCATCCCCCCCGGCCTGAAGCCCGGCGCCAATGCACGTCCCGCCGGTGAGGATATCGCCGCCGGCGCGCTGGCGCTGCCCGAGGGCAAAAGGCTCGGCCCCGCCGAGATTGGGCTGGCAGCGGCCTTGGGGCAGGCGCGGCTTGCGGTGCGCCCGCGCTTGAAGGTCGGCGTGTTTTCCACCGGCGATGAATTGGCGAGCCCGGGCAGCGCGCTTGGCCCCGCGCAGAGCTATGACAGCAACCGCTTCACGTTACTGGCGCTGCTGGCGGCGCTGCCGGTGGAAGCGCATGACCTTGGCATCCTGCCCGATAACCGCGCCGCGACCGAAGCCGCGCTGCATGAGGCTGCCGCCAGCCATGATTTGCTGCTGACCAGCGGAGGGGTCTCAACAGGCGAGGAAGACCATGTGCGCGCCGCGATTGAAGCGGGCGGGCGGCTGGTGTTCTGGCGCTTGGCCGTGAAGCCAGGCCGCCCGGCGGCGATGGGCTTGGTGCGCGGCACACCGGTGCTTGGCCTGCCTGGCAACCCCGTGGCCGCGGTCGTGACGTTTCTGCATTTGGCGCGGCCCTTGGTGCTACGCCTTGCGGGGGCTTTGCCCGAAGCCCTGCCGCGCTTCGTGGCGGAAGCTGATTTCACCTATCGCAAAAAAGCCGGGCGGCGCGAATATGTCCGCGTCAGCCTTCATGCCACGGGCGGCCTGCCGCGCGCGCGCAAATTTGCGCGTGAAGGGGCGGGCTTGCTGACATCCCTCACGCAATCCGATGCCTTTGTGGAATTGGGGGAGGATGTCACGGCCGTCAGCCCCGGTGACCCTGTGGCAGTGCTGCCCTTCAGGGCGATATTCTAAATCCGCTCGGGCTTGGATCGGTGGGGTGGTAGCCTTCAAACCTCCACCACCACATATTCCGCTTCAACCTTCACCGAAAACGTCACGGCCTGATACGGCCCCTCAACCAAACTCTTCCCCGGTTCCACATGTGCCGGAAAGGCGCGCACCTTGGTCCGGCGCGGATCAAACCAGCTTTTGCCGGTGCGGATATCGAATTCCCAATTATGCCAGGGGCAGCGCAGCATTTCCCCCGCGCGGGAGAAATGATAGCGCCCCGGTTCATCACTCAGCGTCAGGCCGCACAGGATACCCCCTGAAAGCGCGCTCCCCTGGTGTGGGCAGCGATCCAGCAGCGCAAAGAACTCGCCGCCCAGATTGAACACCACAATCTTCTTGCCATCCGCTTCCACCAGCTTCCGGCCACCGGGCGGGATTTCATCCACCGCCGCAACAATATGCCGCGCCATTACAGCCGATAGAAGCTGCGCGCATTGCCGCCGAAAATCGCAGCGCGCTTTTCTGCCGGAATGAAGGAAGGGATCGCAATGCGCGGATCGTCAAAATCCCAATGCGGATAATCGCTGGCGTAAAGAATGCGATCCCAGCCGATCCATTCCATCGCATCCAGCAAATGCTCACCCTTGGCTGGCTCTTCGATTGGTTGGGTCGAAACATAGACATGCTCACGCATGTATTCGCTTGGCGCGCGCTTCAGATGCGGCACTTCATCACGCAGCCGCTTCCAGTTATTATCGAGCCGCCAGCCGAGCGATGGCATCCAGCCAAAACCGCATTCGATCATCACGATCTTGAGGCTTGGGAAGCGTTCGAACACGCCTTCCACAACGAAGGACGCAACCTGGGCTTGGGCACTGGTCGCGTGTTCCTGCACTTCTTCCACATAGAAGGAAGGCCAGCCGCCATTGGTCATGGCATTGCCGGAAAAGCCAAAGGCATGAATGCCAATCGGCAGGCCCACTTCCGCGGCTGCCTCATAAATCGGCCAATAGCGCTTGCGGCCAAGCGGTTCGGATGTGCGGCTCATCAGCAGTACCTGGCAGAAGCGGCCATCACCGGCGCGCTTGCGGATTTCCGCAGCCGACGCCGCCGCATCTTCATAAGGCACCACGATGGAAGCGCGCAGCCGCGCATCATGATCCACCCAATGCGCCAATTGCCATTCATTCACAGCATGGGCGAGCGCGACCGAAAGATCATCATTCACATCGCCCTGGCCGGAAGGCTGCAAGGGATTGAGCACGCCAATATCCAGCCCGTAATGATCAAGAAATTGCTTTTGTACAAAGCCAAGATCGGAAGCGGGTGGCTGCCCCTGCGGCCCCCAGGCATCGCGTCGGCTGGCCAAGGGTGCGGCCTTCGGAAAGGGATAGCCTTTGTGAAAACCATGCCGCGCATGAATGCCGTAAGTGGTCAGCCGGTGCCACGCGGCATCGGTCATGAAGGGGCGGTATTCGCCCAAATCAGCGCAGCGCGGGTGGATATCGCAATCCACCAGACCAAGCGTTGCGGCGGCGGGCCGGCCAGGGGCGGCGATGGGGCGGATGATGTTCATGCCGGGACTCCCTCCCTAAGTCTTTTATAAGTCGCGCGCGGGTTATCCACCACGATTTTCTTGAGCAAGGCCGGATCAAGCCCCTGGGGCACGGTCGCGTCCCCTTCAAAATGCGCATGGGGCCAATCGGAAGACCACAACAACAGCTCATCCGATCCCAAATGATCCATCAGCCGCGCCATGGTATCGGCTTCTTCGGGCACATCCAGCGGTCGGATGGAAAGCCGCACATGGTCGCGCACATATTCCGATGGCGGGCGATCCAGCCAGGGCACTTCGAAACGCACACCCTTCCAGGATTTCACCAGCCGCCACAGGAAGGATGGCAGCCAGGACACGCCGCTTTCCAGCAGCACGACCTTGAGCTTCGGGAATTTCACAAACACGCCTTCCGTGATCAGGGACGCAAGCGATGCTTGAAACCCCATCGAATTCGCCGTGTATTCCTCAAGATAATAGGATGGCCAGCCGACCGAGGTGACGGGGTGGCGCCAATTGCTGCCGGCATGAATCGCAAGCGGCATATCGTGGCGCGACAGCGCCTCATAGACCGGCCACCATTCGCGCCGACCCAACGGGATTTCCCCCATGCAAAGCGTCATGGCCTGCACAAAGCGCCGATCGGGCGCGAGGCGTTCGATCTCGGCCACTGATTCCTCAATGGCATTGGGCAGCAGGATGGAAGCACGCAGGCGCTGATCGCCATTCAGCCATTCGGCGCGGATCCAATCATTCACCGCGCGCGCAAAGGCAGCGGAAAGATCACGGCTGAAGGGAAGCTGCGCCGGGAAAAGCGGGTTGAGGATGCCGTTGCCGACCTGCCAGCGATCCAGCACCTGCGCTTGCAGGGTTTCCAACTTGCAGGGCGCCTCACCTTTCGGGCCACGCCAATCGGCGCGTACGGTGGAAGGTGCTGCAGGCGGCCAGGACGCGCTTTCAAGCTGAAAGACGCCGCGTTCCTTCAGGCTCGTGCGCCAATGCTGATCCATATAGGGAAACAGGCTTGCCAAGGAGGGCAGGCCCGGATGCAGATCGCAATCTATTGCCGCTTCGGTCACGGTTCCTCCGGCGCTTCATCCAGTCAAGCGAGGGCGGAGCATCCCCCCTTTTGCCGGGGGGATCAATGGCCAGAAAGCGCCATAATGGCCGCGCGATAGGGCAGGGAAGGCACGGCCCCTTCCTGTGTGCAGGCCAAGGCGCCCGCCGTCACCGCAAGCCGCAAGGTCTTTTCCCGCGTGAAGCCCTCGGCGCTGAAAGCTGCGAAGGCGCCCAGAAAGGCATCACCCGCGCCGGTGGTGTCAGTGACCGTCACGCGCGGCGGGGCCGTGTCAATGACCACCCCATCCGGCCGCGCCCAAAAGGCCCCGATGGCGCCGGCAGTGACGATCACGTCGCGCATTGTCTCGGCAGCAAGTGCGAGCGCCAGCGCAGCGTGCTCGGCCTCGCGCTGCGCCAGAATGGCGGCTTCGGTTTCATTCAGCACCAGCATATCCGTAACGGACAGAAGCTCTGGCGAGATCGGCGCTGCCGGGGCGACATTCAGAATGCGGCGCGCGCCGGTCAGGCTGCGAAACAGCGCGGCAGTGGCCGCTTGCGGCGTTTCAAGCTGGGCGAGCGCCACCGCAATATCGGCGGGCGGCATGAAGCCGGGCAGCATAGTCAGTTCTGCATTGGCGCCGGCGATGATGATGATTTGATTCTCACCCGCCGCATCAAGCAGAATCGTGGCGGCGCCGGTCGGGGCTTGGGTGGTTTGCACCGCCTCAGCCGCGATGCCTTCTGCCGCCCAAAGCCCGCGCGCGGCCTCGCCGGCCGCGTCATCACCAAGGGCCGCAATGATCCCAACGCACCCACCCGCGCGCGCTGCCGCGACCGCCTGATTGCTGCCCTTGCCGCCATGGAATGCTACCATGCCGAGCGCGGTCAGGGTCTCGCCAGGTGCTGGAAAGCGCTCAAGCCGCAGCACCGTGTCGCGATTATAGGACCCAATCACCAAAATGCCGCCCATGAGGCCAAGCCTGCGGGGCCGGGCAGCGCAGGTCAAGCCTTGACGATTTGCCGGTTGCTCTAAGGGCCGAAAGGACGGAGATCTTTTGATGGCCACATCACCACCAATGAACCGCGCCACCGCATGGCCACGCTTGGAATTGGTCGCATCTTCCAGACCCTGACCCTATTCATATCCATGAGGTGCAGGCAAGCTTCAGGCTCGCGATCCTGCTAGTGGGACATTACATGACGCTGGTGATGCGCTTGTCGGACAAGGTTGGGGCGGCCGATTTTGGCAAGAAGATCGTCAATGGCACGCCGGATGAAGTGCGGAGCAGCCCGGCCCGAACGTGATTTGCGCCTATCTGGGCGATGGTCATGCGGATGCGGCCCATGCTGCTTGAGGTGAAAAACCTGCGCACCGTTTATGGGCCGAAGCAGGTTCCATTTGGGCTGGATGTCGCCGTGGCAGAGGGCGGTATGACTGCCTTGCTCGACGCCATTCGCGCGGGCAAGACCACGATCTTGAGCGCTAGAGCGTGTTGCGTTCCAATCGGTGCACGCAACACGCTCAACATTGTTGTTTTTCGAGCATTTTCACGCGACCAGACTATCCCATCTGAACGTGATTTGCTCTAAGCCAAGCCTGATTTGCCCGAAAGGCGCGGTTTTGCTGGCCCGGCAGCGTATCACGTGAATGTCGCGCAAGGCGAAAGGGCGACACTTTCCACCTTCATGGCGCTCACCATGATCCAGGCGCTGCGCCACGGCGGCAATGATGTCAGCCGCGAGAATGTGATGAACTAGGCGCGGAATATCCGCCCTATGGACATTGCGACCCTGCTTTTGGGGATCAAGGTGCAGACCCAGCCCGAAAATTACAACGTGATCCGCCAGATGCAGTTGCAGCGCTGGAACGGGCAAAGCTGGGAGCGCTTTGGCAAGGTGATTGAAGGGGCCGGTTAGCCGCCCTGGGGGTCTGGCCCCTGGAACCGGGCCGCCGGCCATCATGGCGGGCGGCTTCGGCCCAAAAAACCCTTGACGTCGCCGCGCGCTTCAGTAGGAAGGGGGCTCGGATGCCTGAGGCCCCATGGCCCCGGGCTTGGAGTTTTGAGACATGGCCAAGTCAAACACGATTCTTATTCGCCTCGTCAGCAGTGCGGAGACCGGTTACTTTTACGTAACCAAGAAGAACACGCGGAACATTTCCGGCAAGATGGAAAAGAAGAAATACGACCCGGTGGCGCGCAAGCATGTGGTCTTTCGCGAAGCCAAGATCAAATAATCTTAGCACCTTGACGGCACTGCCTTCTTGAAAACGGCATGGGCGGGATTTCCCGCCCTTTTGCGTTTTTGATTATCCTCCCTGAAACCCTGCCTCAACGCGGAAACTCTCTCGACCGGTTGGGGTTAGGATAGGTCACACGGGGCGCCAATCTACGTCGCTCGCCGCCTCAACGCAGTTACGCCCGGAACCCTTGGCGCGGTACATGGCCGAATCGGCGGCGGCGATCAGCATTTCGGCTTCGGTTGTAACGCCGGATAGGGCGCTGCCGATACTCACCGTGACTGGTAGTTTGGCCTGGCCCAGATCAATCGGCCGATCAGCAATCGCGGCGCGCAGCCGCTCAGCGATGACAGCGGTTTCCTCAGCGCCCGCGCCGGACATCACCACCAGGAATTCCTCCCCGCCATAACGCGCGACTATATCGGAAGCGCGCACATGTTCGCGCAGCCGCGCCGCCACTTCGCGCAAGGCGGCATCCCCCGCCGCATGGCCGTAATAATCATTGAGCGGCTTGAACCGGTCCACATCAATCATCAGCACGCTGCAGGCGGTGCCGGCACGCAGCAGGGATTCCAGATGGCGAAAGACATAACGCCGATTGCGCAAGCCAGTGAGCCCATCGGTGACAGCAAGTTCCAAGGAACGATCAAACTCCGCCCTCAGGCGCAGCTGATAGCGCCGGCGCCGCACCTGATTGCGTACGCGCGCGCGCAATTCTTCCTCATTGATCGGGCGCAGCACGTGGTCGGATGCACCCAATTCAAAAGCCCGCAACACCAAATCCCGCTGCTCATCATCGGCGATCAGCATCAGCGGCAGATCGCGTGTCTCGGCCTCGGCGCGCAGACGTGACGCAAGGCGCAGCGGATCGCCCTCCGGCATCGGGAGAGAGGTGAGCACCAGATCATAATGCATCTTAGGGTCCTGCAACCTAGCCCAGACTGTCTTCTCATCGCGGAACTGCTCAAGCGCCATGCCATCGGCGGCGAGCGCATTGGAAAGTGCCGCGGCTTCAGGCGCATTATCCGACAGCAACAGCACCTTGGCGCCTTTGAAATCCTCGGGCGGCGCGCTTGGCGGTTCAAAGCCCAGATCGCGCACCGTCTCCGCCCGGAGCCGCCAGGCATCCAATACCTGCTTCACGCGCAACAGGGCGCGCAGCCGGGCGAAAAGCGTTGCCTGATCCACCGGCTTGACCAGGAAATCATCCGCCCCGGCATCAAGGCCGCGCACGCGCTCACTTTGATCATTGAGCGAGGTGACCATGACTACCGGGATATGCGCCGTTGACGGCTGGGCCTTCAGGCGCCGGCAGGCCTCAAACCCATCCATGACAGGCATCAACACGTCCAAAAGGATGATATCGGGCGACCAGCGCTGTGCGAGCGCGATGGCCTCGGCCGCCGAGGCGGCGCCCAGAACCTCAAAATACTCATCCTGCAGCCGGGCTTCGAGCAGCTTGCGGTTGGGCAGGCTGTCATCCACCACCAGAACGCGCGCAGTCATAGGAGGGCCGATCCCACACAGGACCGCCCGGCAAACGGAACCGCCGATGAGCCATGGGCACAGCGGTGGCGCGAAGGGGGGTGAATGCTTCCCATGCGGGAAATATGTCCCGAAACTACGCCGATGGATAGAGCGCCCAAGGGGTCTTGCCCGCCCGTCTCAGGCGCTAGCCAGCACGGCTTCCCGCCCATCCTGATGGCGCAAATGCGCGATCAGCCTGGCGCTTGGGCTCTGGCGGAGCTTCACAGTCTCTTCCAGGCCCCGGGCGGCGATGGCCTGGCGCAGCGCGTCCATATCCGGGTGCTGCGCTTCAAACCCGGTCAGGCGCCAACCGGAATCGGGAATTTGCGCCGCGGCGCGCGCGCCATCCCATTGGATCAAGGGTGGAATCAGATTGCCCATATCCTGGCGCTGCGGCGGGAAGGCCATGCGCCAGGAAAGCGCTCCGCGGCGCATCGCGCGCACCTCCCCAGCATGGGACGCACCAAGCCGCGCCACCACGGCTTCAATCGCCGGCGTTGTGGCGACATAGGCTATCAGTTGCGGTTCCGCTTCCAGCGCCAGTTTCAGCGCAGGGTCGTCCAAATCGAAGGGCCGGGGATGGGCCGGCGTGCCCTGTGCAGGATCGGGGGCGATGATTTCGATATACTGATCGGGCTTAAGGCCCAGCAGCATATTATGCGTACCAACGCCCGGATGCGCCCCGCCAAAAACCGGGCGTGCGCCCAAATGGCGTTCCAGCCAGGCTGCGCCCGCTTCCAGCGTTGCGGCGCCAATAACGAGGTGATCAATCTCAGCCATATTACCCCCAAGCCTGCCCCTGTTTCTGGCGCGGCGAATGATTTTCTACCGAATCCCGTCTCGGCCTTGCAATGCTGCCACCCGATGGCATTCACGTATTGACCAGGATCAAGAAACCAATCCGCCCCATGCTTAGCGGGCCTTGACTCTGGACCAAAACACCAGGACGCGGCAGGAAGGCAACATGACGCCGATGGAAATCGCCCTGGAAGAAGCCCGCGCCGCTGCCGCGCGTGGCGAAGTGCCGGTGGGTGCCGTCGTGACCGACAAGGCAGGCCTGGTGCTGGCGCGGGCGGGGAATGAAGTGGAAGCGCGCCATGATCCTTCTGCCCATGCAGAAATGCTCGCCTTGCGTGAAGCCGCTCGGAAATCTGGACAAACCCGGCTGGCTGACTGCACGCTAACCGTGTCGCTGGAACCCTGCCCCATGTGTGCCCAGGCGGCGTCCTTCTTTCGTATCGCGCGCATTGTGTTTGGTGCCTATGATCCAAAGGGCGGCGGGGTGGATCACGGGGCGCGGGTATTCGCGGCATCTTCCTGCCACCATCGCCCGGAAGTGGTTGGCGGCATGCGGGAAGCCGAAGCGGCTGCCCTGCTGCGCAGCTTTTTTGAGGCCAGGCGTTGACGCCCGGCATGCGCGGCCACAGTAAAGCGCGCCCCGGTGGTTCGGGGCGGGAAGAAGCCGCATGCGCCTGCTGAAGGGTTCTGAGCTGCTGCAAGGCTCGGATCACGAATTCATCCTGAGGATCTATCGGCAAATCCTGAACCGGGGTCCGGATGAATCCGGCTATCGCCATTTCCGTGATGTGCTGGAAGCCGACCCCGGCGCCAGGCGGCGCATTGCGGAAGATATGCTGACCAGCCCTGAGGCGCGTCGCCTGGGGGAGGAGGTGCTGATCCTTTGGGAGGATGGCGCTTCCCTTGGCCGGGCGGTGGAAATGCTTTCGGCCGAAGCGCTGCTCGCTCTGTTCCGGCAAAAATTCGAAAAGCTCGATCGTCCAGCCCGTGCACGCCTGGCGCCTGCGCTGAGAGCGTGTTTGGCACTGGCCCGCAAGCGGCGCCGCTGGTGGCCCTTCTGAAGGCCGACCCATAATTCTGCCTTGAAACAGGCGGAAAGGATTATTGATGGCCGAAGCCTTGGCATTCGGGCCTTTGGGGTTCAGTTTCGCCCCTGATTTTTCGAAAGGGTCCCGTGCCTGATGAGCGAACCTCGCCCGATTCAATTGTTTGACGTGATGGCGCAGCAAAAGCTGATCCGGCCAGAGCTTGATCGGCGCATCGCCGCGGTGCTCGATTCGGGCCGCTTCATCATGGGCCCTGAGGTGGCGGAGCTTGAGGCGGGCCTCGCTGCCTTTGCCGGCGCGGCACATTGCGTTGGTGTGTCGTCGGGGACGGATGCGCTGCAAATCGCCATGATGGCGGAAGGGATCGGGCGCGGCGATGCGGTATTCCTGCCCGCCTTCACCTATACCGCGACCGCCGAGGTGCCGCTGGTGCTGGGGGCCACGCCGGTTTTCGTGGATGTGGACAAATACAGCTACAATATGGACATCGCCGATCTTGAGCGGCGTATCGAGGAAGTGAAGCGCCGCGGCTGGCTGCGTCCCCGCGCCGTGGTGGGGGTGGATTTGTTCGGCCTTCCCGCCGATTGGCCGGCGCTTGAAGCCATCTGCGCGCGAGAAGACATGTTTGCGCTGGATGACGCCGCGCAGGCTTTTGGCGCAAGCATCAATGGCAAGAAGCTCGGGCGTTGGGCGCATGCCACAGCGCTTTCCTTCTACCCCACCAAGACGCTCGGCGCTTATGGCGATGCCGGCGCCTTGATCACCGATGATCCGACGCGGGCGGAATTGTATCGGAGCCTCCGCACCCATGGTGAAGGCAAGACGCGCTATGAGGTGGAGCGTACCGGCATGAATGGCCGGATTGACACCATCCAGGCGACCATCCTGGCCGCCAAGCTGCCATTGCTCGCGGGCGAACTCGCGATGCGTGCGAAGATCGCTGCGGTCTATAATGCCGCCTTAGGGGGCAGGGTTGGTATCCAGGCCGCGCCCGCCGATGCGGTGAATGCCTGGGGGCTTTACACCATTCGCCTGCGTGACAGTGACCAGCGAAGCAAGGTCCAGGCAGCGCTGACCACGGAACGCATCGGCAGCGGCATTTATTACCCGAAACCCCTGCATCACCAGCCTGCCTATGCCGCGCATCACGCGGTGACCTTCGCCGGAGAGGCACCGCCGCTTGCCGTTAGTGAAAGACTTGCGGGCCAGGTCCTGTCGCTCCCGATGCACGCCTATATGAGCGAAGAAGACGCCGCGCGGGTGGCCGAGGTTCTGCTGAAAAACTTGTAAAGCGCTTGGCGCCGGTCAATCCGAGGTCGTAACCCTCATGTGACCGGCGCGAGGCGTAAGAGCACTTTGAGTGGCCTCAAAATCCGCAATCATGCGTTTGGTTTTTTCCTTGATTGCCCGAAGGTTATGTTGCTCGGGCAAATTTGGGAACTCTTCAGGGAAAATCTCATTCAGACTACTATAATGCAGTATCGCGTAATCAACCCCAATGTCGGCGGCCATC
>Ga0169931_10010107_pt1 | contig 13479 bp, 12 predicted proteins | sample Kivu_15m_20L_FD_129675 | JGI IMG/M metagenome (GOLD analysis project Ga0169931, IMG submission 129675) | Freshwater microbial communities from Lake Kivu, Western Province, Rwanda to study Microbial Dark Matter (Phase II) - Kivu_15m_20L... | ecosystem: Environmental > Aquatic > Freshwater > Lake...
GCTGCCGTAAACCAACACCTCATGACACTACAGGCCAATCCGGATAGGGTCAAGAAATTCTTCTTGACAACCAATGTCAGATACGCAGCTTGAAATCCGATCCAAATCGTTCCGAAGCAATAATCATACCGGCCAGCAGGATTGATCTGCTGGCCGGTCTTTCTTTTCATGTCGATTGAGGAAGTCCGACTGCTTCAATCATCATTTCATCAGCACAAAACGGATAGGTATCGTGAAGGGAACATTGACTGGGTGTCTACCTTGGCGGCCAGCCGTATAACCTGTCAGCGATTTCACCACTCGCACTGCCTCGCGGTCAAGGAACGGATCCACGCCACGCGCCACTTTCACATTGGTCACTTCACCTTTCTTATTCACTACGTACGACACGTACACCCTGCCTCCAATTCTCATGCTGCGAGCCTCTTCTGGATATTGGAGCCTGTCGCCAATATCAATCATCAGTTGGGCATCGCCACCCTTGTACATGGGCATGACCCCTCCATATGGAATGATCTCGGCATCGTCCGCTTCAGGTTCGGGGGCAAAAACGACCTCCGGCTCTGATGCCGTTGTAAAGTCTTCAGGGTCGGGAACATCCCCCTCTTCATCCTGCTGCACATCCGTTTGAACTATTTCGATCGGACTCTGTGGTTGCGCGACCGATGGCCGCATAGGCGGCAATTCCAGCGGTCTGCGGGCCTCTTCTTTTATCACCGGAGGCAGTTCATCCTCTTCAATGGTCTCAACGACCCGTCTCTCAGGCATCTGCTCAATCGGGTCGGCAGTGCGGTACTCGAAGGCGGTAAGGGTGCACGCCCACGCGAAGGCGAGTCCAGCAGTGAAGAGGACAGGTCGCTACTTCTCAAGGCTGATTCTTCTCGTTTCCATGACTGGTTGATTTTGGTTGATTGATGAACCGCGAACGCTAAGCCTGGAAGATCATTGTGTAGAATCAGCAGTACGAGTCCTCAATGACAGAAAGGCGCAGCTCCGTTGGTGCCACTGACGCAGTTCAGCCTAGCGTCCAACGCAGCCCGCGCTTAGCAGCGCACCTTGAATAAACTGAATAATGGGAAGTATACTGTTCTCCTTTACTCGGCCCTCACCACGGGCCCGAACTCGCTGATGAGGATGCGCAGGGTGCCATAGGCGGGTATGCCCACGATCATGCCTGCCAGCCCGGCCAGGTTGCCGGCTATGAGTATGACCAGGAACACCTCGAGCGGGTGGGCCTGCACGCTGCGGGCGTAGATGAGCGGTTGCAGCACCATGTTGTCAATGAACTGCGAGATGCCATACACAGAGCCAACCTTGATCAGCATCCACATGAGTTGCTCGGTGGTAGCCAGGTCAGGCGATGTGAAGGCCACGGCTAGCCCAAGCGCAGCGGCCATGAGAGGACCCACATATGGGATGATGTTGAGCACCCCGGCTATGAAACCCAGCAGCAGCCAGCCATCGATGCCGATAATGGCTAGCCCGATGCTGACAAGCAACATGACAATGAATGCCTCGGCTAGCAGGCCCACCACATACCTGCGCAGCAACTCAACGGCATGCGCCAGACTGTTGCGGATGGGTGCATGATACATGTCGGGGATGACAGACAGCACCGCCTGCCGCACCAGATGCCCATCGCGGATAACGAAGAACGCGATAAAGGTGATGGAAAACGCCCCTACGGCTATCCCTCCGGTGAGTCCGAGCAACGCCCCGATACCTGTGGTGATGCTGCCTACGTTCAGCAACCCCTCCAGGTGGGCCAATCCACGGGCCTCTAGGCTCTGGAGGTCGATGGGCAGATGGTAGCGCAATGCTAGGCCGCGCAACTGATCGAGCGGGCCGCGAAGGATGTCAACAGAACGATCGAGGTCGATGTGGGCCAAGGCCTGCGCCTGTGCGAAAACCGCTGGGATAATAATGGCCACCACCAGGCTGACAGCTATGTACACACTCAGAAGCGCAATGGCCGCGCAGGCCCCCGCCGGAAGTGTGCGCCCTTTAATGCTGAGTCCTGCCACTGCCCGCATCACAGGCCGGGCCAACAATGTCACCATGGCCGCCAGCAGCACATAGGCCACCACATCGGGCAGGTACCATAGCGTAAGGGCCCCTACGGCCACTCCGATGGCAATGCCTATTATAGGGTTGCGGGTCATTCGGTGAAGGCTAACTCACGCAAAGAACGCAATAGGATATCACGCAAAGGGCTCTTTGGGATAAGACCGATGCACGGTCCTCAAATTGTACTTATGTCACGCTCAAGCGGAATCAAAGCCGGTCTGTGACCGGTATCGGTCCTTTGAAATTTGACCAGGTAAAATCAGGCGGCAGCCAGTCCTGCCACGATGTCCTCGACCGTGACGCCCTCGGCCTCGGCCTTATAGTTGCGCACTATGCGGTGGCGCAGCACGGGCAGAGCCACAGCACGCACATCTTCCATATCGGGCGAGAACTTACCATTTAGAGCCGCATGGCATTTGGCTCCTATGATCAGGTATTGCGATGCGCGAGGACCTGCTCCCCAGTTCACGTACTCGTTCACCTGTTTGGTGGCCATTGCAGTGCCCGGACGCGATGCCGATGCCATACGCACAGCCGACTCATAGACGTTGTCGGTCACCGGCACACGCCTAATGAGCTTCTGGAAGTAGCCAATCTCTTCAGCGCTCACCACCGGATTGAGGGTGGTGTGCACATCGGTGGTGGTACGCTTCACCACATCCAGTTCCTCGTTGAACGAAGGATAGTCGAGCCAAAGGTTGAACATGAAACGGTCCAATTGGGCCTCGGGTAAAGGGTAAGTACCTTCCTGCTCAATGGGGTTCTGGGTGGCCAGCACGAAGAACGGGCGGGGCAGGTCGTAGCGCTTGCCACCAGCCGTCACAGCCCGTTCCTGCATAGCCTCGAGCAAGGCGCTCTGGGTCTTAGGCGGGGTACGGTTTATCTCATCGGCCAAAATGATATTGGCAAAGAGCGGCCCTTTGATGAAGCGGAAATTGCGGTTCTCGTCAAGTATCTCGGTGCCTATGATGTCCGATGGCATCAGGTCGGGCGTGAACTGGATGCGGTTGTAGGTGAGCCCCAGCGTCTGCGAGATGCTGTTCACTAACAGGGTCTTGGCCAGACCCGGCACACCTACCAGCAGGCAGTGGCCGTTGCTCAGTATGCTCACAATGAGGTTGCGGATCACCTCATCCTGCCCCACTATCTGTTTGCCTATCTCGCTGCGCAGCCTGCCGTAGGTCTGCTGCAGGGCCTCCATGGCCTCCACATCGCTCTTGTACATGCTCGGTCGTTCCTTTCGTTGCCTATTCGGCTCAGTTTATCCAGCGGTTGTTGAAATCGCAGTCCTTGAACTCATCGTCAATGCGGATAAAGGTCTTGGCGGCCTTCTCGCCCACCCATTCGCCCACCTGACGGTTCTGCTTATCCATCTCGGCCACTTTCTGTATGCGCTGGTAGTCGTCTTTCAGGTTGGCACGGTGCGGCTCAGTGCGCGACTTGAGCACAAACAGGCTGTATGACTCCTTGTTGTCGGGCGATGTAGTCAGAACGGGTTTCGAAAGCTCTCCCACTTTCATCCTGTCAATAGTGAAAATGAGTTTCTTGTCGATGTAGCTCAGCAGGTCAGTCTCGAATTTGGTGGTGTTGGTCTGGGGATTGAACATGAGGCCCCCGTTCTGTTTGCTGTTCTCATCGTCACTGAATTTCTCGGCCGCCTTCTCGAAGGTCATCTTGCCCGAGCTGATAAGCTCGTAAATGCTGTCAAGCTCCAAACGGGCACGCTCCAGATCCTCGGCCGACAGCTTCGCCTGAATGAGCACGTGACGTACGTTGATCTGGTCGCCCCTGCGCTCAATAAGCTGCATAAAGTGGTATCCGTATTCGGTCTCGAACACCTCCGATACCGTGTCACCCCTCAGTTTGAAAGCAACAGCATCGAATTCGGGCACCATCATCCCCCTTTCAAAGAACCCTAACTCACCACCTTTTTTAGCGCTGCCAGGATCCTGACTGTACAATATGGCCATGGTCTTCATGCTCTCTCCGGCCAACACACGGTTGCGGATGTCATTGCAGTTTTTGCGGGCATCATCTTTCTGAGCCTTCGTGAGCTGCGGCATCTTCATGATGCGGCCGAGTTCAACCTCCGAGTTGATATCGGGGAGGCTGTCGGGATGAATGCTGCGGAAATAGGCACGAACCTCTGACGGGGTCACTTTCACATCGCCCGACACCTTCGCCTCCATCTTCTGGCTCAGCAGTTGGTTCTTGATCAAGGTGCGGAACTCGTCCTTGATCTCCAGTATCGATTTCTCGTAATACTCCTCCAGTTTCTCAGGACTGCCCAGTTGACTGACGAAGTACTGGATCCTGCGGTTCATCTCCTCTTCCACCTCTGCCTCGCCCACCTCAACACTATCGACCTGAGCCTGATGCAACAGCAGTTTCTGATACATGAGCTGCTCAAAAACCTCACAGCGACTGCGGTCGTTCGGGGTATAGCCCTGAGCCAGCATCTGCATGTACTGATTCTCGAGCTCGCTCTGCAGGGCTATGTTGGCTCCTACCACGGCTATCACCCTGTCAATGGGCTTACCTTCCTGAGCCATTGCGGCAGAGGCGGTCAGGAGGAAAATGAGAAGGATGTTGCGCAGGTTGCTCATTGCGGTATGATCTCGAACTTCTTCTTGGCCACGGCCTCGTCAAAGATGCCCTTCTCCAGTTGCCTGATGAGCTCGAGTTTGCGTTTATTAAGGATTATGTGGCGGATGTTGTCGCGTTCAAATTCGAGGGGGGCCACGCTCTTGCCGTACTTGGCCTCCAGCACTTCTATCAGCAGCACACCATCGTCCATGTCCAACGCGCTGGAGCGGTGGGTGTTCAGATACTCGGCATCCAGTTGCGGCAGTTTGGGCAACTTGCCCAGTAGCTCATCCACTTTGAGCCATGTCTGGTCATCGAGGTGCATCATCAACGCGCGTTGGTTGCACAGGTCGATCAGCATCTGGCGTTCGCCTTCTTCCGAGCTCCGCATCCACTTGCGCACCTTGTCTGTGTCGCGGTCCTTCTTGGGCAATTTTATCACCATGGCTCTTACAATGTTCTCGCTCAGCTCAAAGTTCTGGCTGTTGTCCTTGTAATACCGCTCGATCAGGGTGTCAGGTACAATCGTATCGAGCTTCTGCCGCACCAGTTCTTCCTGATAGGCATAGGTGATCAATGACCTTCGGTACTCCTCTAACCTGCGCTCAACATCAAGGGCCTCTTCGCTCAGGTTGAGCTCGGCCTTCTCCAACATCAGGTTCTGTATCACCCAGTTGCGGATGATGGCCTCCGCCATAGTGGCGCTGTCCTGAGCCGAAGCGGTGGCAGGTATCATGGCATCGACATCGGCAGCGGCCAGAGTGCGATCGCCCATGCGTGCCACTACAGGGCCACTTTCCTGCCCAGACTCGGTGCCACAGGCAGATGCGATGGTCAGTGCTATGAGGGCCATCGGGGCCCAGCGTGAGGTCATTTCACCAGGTCGAGGTGTTCCGGATGTGCCTCTACCTTGTACTTGTTGCGCAGCTCTTTGATCCACTCGCGCTCCAGGTAGGTCTGGTACTCAGCCGTTACCAATCCCTTGGCCTCTTTCAGGGTCTTGGCCTGTGGGGGCAGTATCTCTTTGATGAGGATGAACACCTTGTTATTGCTGTCCTCAAAGGGGCCATACAGACCCTTGGCCCACTGCGCCTTGCTCAGCATGTCCTCTTCGTCCTTCTCATATTTCTTGCCCTCGGCACGCAGGTTCAGTTGCGAGTTGGCGTTGAACTGCTTGATGATGTCCTCGCGGCTTGGCTCGCCTTTCTTCAGTTTCTTCTCAAGAATGGATTTCAGCGGAGCCACCACACTGTCCTTCATGCAGTGGTATATCTCGGCATCAGCCCGGTCCTTCCACATGAACTGCTGCTTGTTGCCGTTGTAGTACTTCTCAAGACCCACGGTGTCCTTCACAGCCTTAGTCCACACTTTCTGATCGGTGAGGTCAAACAGAAGGATTCCATCGCGGTACTCCTTCAACAGAGCACGGTACTCAGGATACTTCTGTTCAAGTCTGGATTCTTCGTAAGCCAACAGGCTCTCTTTCACATACTGGTTGTAGAACCCGTTGAGCACCACGGCCAGTGTATCCTTGGTCCTACGCACCTGGCTGCGGCCCATATAGTCAGCAAGGTCGCGTTGGGTATAATTCTGGGTGCCGATGCTGAACACGGTCTTGGTCATGTTCTTGGCCACCGAGGCGTCCCACTTGCCCTCAAGAATGCTGTCTGTGAGCAGGGGCAACAGCTCGTTAACAGCGGCCATATTCTCTTTTACCCCATATTCCTTGCGGATGCGGGCCAGCACACTCTCCTCGCTCTTCTGCGAGCGGCTGTCCTTAGCCACCTTGGCACGCAGGTCCTTCTCAATCTCGGTAAATGCCTGCACCCCTCTGCGGACTATGCGCTTGATGATGTGCCAACCGTATGAGGTCTCGATAGGTTCGCTCACATCGCCATTATTGGCCAATGCGAATGCGGCATTCTCAAAAGCGGGCACCATGCGGCCAGCACCGAACCATGGCAGTTGTCCACCGTTGCGGGCCGAACCCTTGTCCTCGCTGTACTTCACGGCCATATCCTCAAACTTGGCATTGTTGGCCATCATGCCTTTTACCTCCATGATCTTGTCCATGGCGGCCTTCTTCTGCTCATCGGTGGCCTCGGCCCCGGTCTTTATCATAATGTGGGCGGCCAGAACCTCGCCTTGTGCAGGCCTACGGTCGGTCACTCTGATGAGGTGATAGCCGAAACGGGTGCGCACGGGCATGCTCATCTTGCCCACTGGGGTGGTGTATGCCGCATTCTCAAACGGATATACCATGCGCAGCGAGGTGAAATAGCCCAGATCGCCACTGTTCTCCTTGGCCGATGGGTCTTCGCTGTACTTTTTGGCCAGATCATCGAACTTGGCTCCTTTCTCCACCTGTTTGCGCAGATCCATCACCTTGTTGTAAGCGGCCAGGGTGTCCTTCGGCAACGCATCGGGCGACACTTTTATCAGAATGTGGCTGGCGCGCACGTCCTCTTTCATGCGGTCGTATGCCTCTTTCACCAGAGCCTCGGTCACTTCCTTGTCTGTCAGATAAGGCTTGGCCAATTGCTTCTGGTAGCCTTTCAGCTCATCGCGGAACTTCTTCACGGTGTCCATGCCCAAGGCCTCGGCCTCGCGTACTTTCAGTTTGAAATTGATGTACAGGTCGAGGTAGTTCTCAAGGTCGGCCCTGTCGATGGGCGCATCCTTGTTGTTCTTCTTATACACCGTTGAGAATTCGCTGACGCGCACATCCTGCTTGTCAACGGTGAGCAGCACAGGGTCGTTCTGGGCCGAGGCACAGAGGGCGCTCATGATGCAGGCCGCGGCCAGAGTGAGGTGTAAACGCATGGGTAGCATGACGGTCAGTTTGTTAGAGGTTTTTCAATAAGGGCCGCAAAGCTAATGATATAGACGAATGGGCCGAAGGGCAGTGGATCGGGTTAAGGGTCAGCGCCTATTCGAGGTCGAGTGGGCTCTAGGAATCCACCTGTCCCGCACCCGCACACTATGCTATCCCTTCCACTTCTTCAACTGCTCATCCACAACAGCAATTCCATCACGGAATGTGTGTGGATCGTAGCCGAGCTCTCGCCTTGCTTTTGTTATGATGAACCCGGTGCGTGGCGGGCGCTTGGCGGGTTGATTCAATGTGACGGACGAGACGGGGTTGATCAACCCCTTGTCGAGGCCATAGAAATCGGCCACTTCGCGCACTATGTCTATCACACACATCATGTCACTGCCCGAAACGTGATAAAGCCCCGTGGCCTTGCGCAGGGCTGCTTGTACGCAGGCTTCGGCCAGATCCTCGGCCAATGTCGGGCTACGCCATTGGTCGTCAACCACATTGATAGGAGCACCTTTCTCAAGTGCCTGCTTGGCCCACAGCACAATGTTGCTGCGGCTGGCGTTGTCAACCACCCCGAACACTAGGATGGTGCGCAGAATAGCCCAAGGTGCCCTTCCATTGGTCACTTCGTGCTCGCCAAGCAGTTTCGAGCGGCCATAGTAGCTGAGCGGTGCGGGTACAGCGGACTCGTCATATGGCCCGGCCTCGCCATCGAAAATGAAATCGGTACTGACATGAACCATGTGTGCCCCGACCGCTTCGGCAGCCCTCACCACATTGCGCACGGCAGTTATGTTGGCTCGGTCGCAGGCTTCTTTATCCGATTCGCAGGCATCGACATTGGTCATGGCCGCGGTGTGTATGATGCTGTCGGGCCTGACCTCCAGTGCCACGCGCATCACCTCATCGGCATCTTCCACATCTAGAGTGATGTAGGAGTAGCCATCGTGCGCGGCCAGGCGGCACGCACCACGCGCTGTGGCGGTGAGTTGTACTCCTTTTTCGCCCAGGAGGCGATACACCACTTTTTGGCCCAGGAGGCCGTTTGCCCCGGTCAATAGGATCTTCATGAACGTATTCTATGGCTTAAAGGTCCCACACACTGCGCCTGCGCGGCCACAGCCAAGGCTTCAATTGCTCTTTATGCTCAAGAATGAATGAGAAGATGGCATAGAGCAGGATGGGCGACCCGAGCGTGAAGAAACTGAGGTAGATGAAGTACATGCGGATGGTGGTGGCGCGTATGCCGAGGCGCTCTCCGAACCATGCGCAGACCCCGAAAACATGTAGTTCGAGGAGCGACTTGCTACGGTCAATGGTCTCTTTGTCCATCATGTGCGGAGCAGTGTGGTACCGATGGCGCAATGTAGGCAATTGCGCCTGTCGCAGTGGTCGGTGCGCAGGCTGAGCAATGCCTGACTCTGTGCAGCGTCTTTCGGATGCAGGCCAAGGGCCACGAATCCGCGCACGGTGCGGTTGTCCTCGGGGTCCAGCCCGTTGAGCCAACCCAGCACCTGCTCTTTCAGTTCATAGCGTCCGCTGCGGTCGTGCCGCACAAAAAGAAAAGGCACCACGGCATTGATGATGATGTTGTCGATGGCATCGTGCCCCAGTGCCTTGGGCCGCACCACGGTGCTCACCTCCCCGAAACGGAACCGCGAGGTCCAGTACCCCGATGCCACGGTGCCCAGCAGCGTGCGCACATCTGCAGGGCCTGCGCAGCCCGAAATAGCCTGTAGCAACGGCCCGTGGCGGTGAATGATGGCCGCCAACTGCGATATGCGCACCGTGGGGAATGCGGCAGGCCGGAGCCGTGCGAAACGCCAACGGTGGGCGGCCATGGGCTTTATCCCGTTGGCATGAGCCAAGTAGCGGAACTCGCGCAGCAGCCCGCTGGTGTGGTCGTCAACGGGTGGGTCGGGAATCAGGCCTGCGGTACCGAACAACAACGCCTCGGTGAGCATGATGTCATCGCGGCCTTTGCCCAGCACTTTCCACGGCAGGGCGAGACCCAGCTCTTCAAAGGCATCGTCATTCACCTTGGCGCCCATGTAGCGGAACATCCATGCCTGAAAAGCCTGCTCAAGGTCGCCTCCGCAACGTTCGATCAGCGCTTCGATGCGGGCCGCCCGCGCCTCCATGCGCCCGATCAACAACCGCTCGAGCCAGGAGCTGACAGTGATCTGCGGCACAGTGGCAAGTGCCGGGCCGCAGGGGATCGAATCGCGGCACTGCATCAGGCGGGCGTGGCGATGCAGAATCTGGTCGCTCACGGCCGGGGCCAGCTCTACGGTAGGGAAAGGACCAAGGGGCACATCGGTGTCATGATTGAAAACGAGGTGTAGGATGATGTTGGCGTAGCGCGGGTCGTTCTGGTGGCCGTGCCGCAACCAGTCTGAGCTGCGTACATGCACCTCAATGCTACCGGCCCACAGGGTACCGTCAATACGCAGACGGGCATCAGTCAGGTCGGGGCCAGCATCGTACTGTCGGGTGCCCGTACTTACCACCTCAACAAGACGGCCATCCGTGGTGCGTAACGATTTAGCATCGTATAGTCGCTGCCGCCACAGGAAAAGGATGAGCTCTTCGTTCAGCATCGACAAATCAACTTAAGAAACAGGCTCCTCAGACGATTCCGTGCCCGACCAACAACTGCTCCATCTCGGCTTGCATCCTCTCGGCCTCGGCACGTGCCGCATGGGCAAAGTCGGGGCCAGCACTGGCATAAATGATGCTTCGCGATGCATTGACCAACAGTCCGCACTGCGCGTTCATGCCATGGCGGGCCACATCGGCAAGGCTGCCGCCCTGTGCGCCCACACCCGGCACAAGCAGGAAATGGTGTGGCACTATGGCGCGTACACTGCCCAGCATCTCGGCCCGTGTGGCGCCCACCACATACATGGTATCATCGGGGGTGCCCCACGTGGCGCTGGTGCGCAGCACGCGCTCATACAACGCCTCGCCACCGGCAAGCTTCTGGGTCTCAAAATCATCGGCACCGGGGTTCGATGTAAGGGCCAGGATCACCGCCCACTTGCCCTCCATTCCCAAAAAAGGAGAGATACTGTCTTTGCCCATGTAGGGCGAAAGAGTGATGGCATCGAAACCCATGGTATCATAGAAAGCCCGGGCGTACATGGCCGATGTGTTGCCTATGTCGCCCCGTTTGGCATCGGCTATGGTCAGCACACCGTGGGGCATCTGGGCCCGCAACCGTGCCAGTGCTTCTATCCCCGCAGGGCCGAATGCCTCAAAGAATGCGAGGTTGGGCTTGTAGGCCACGCATAGGTGGTGCGTGGCCTCTAAGATCTGCGAACAGAAGCGGTACACGCCCTCGGCATCGCGCCCTAGATGCGCGGGCAGCTTGGCGGGGTCTGGGTCGAGGCCGATGCACAGGAACGAACGCTTGGCCTTTATCTGGTCTGATAGCTGTTGGCGGGTCATGCCGCGAAGGTGGGCGATCCTCAGCGTGGTATGGTGCCGAAGGAGGAGAAAATGGAGAATGGCGGTCTGCGGATGGCAGAGGAGAAGTGGAGGCGCGGGGGCGGTTCTCGGTCTTCCGAGAAGTATCGAAGGGTGATGGGTAGTACACGCTGACTCTGTTCCGTGCTTCGATACGGGCGGGTGACTGCCCTACTCTGAATGTCAGCGTGGGCGGTGCCGGATGCTTCTAAGACCTCCGAGGTTTTGAAACCTCGGAGGTCTGAAACCGCCTATTGAGCAAAAGAAGAACCCCGCTGGTGGGCGGGGTTCTCTAAGTATTTAGGATGCCAGAGGCAGAGTTTTAACCGCTCGCAAGATGCGGAGCGGAGGCACACGAGCCGGGGCGGGGGCTATACCATTAAGTGGCGGCCCAAGGCGTGGGCCCGGCATCAATCACCAATCAATCCCCTCGACTCAATGCCTATTATCCGATTCAGCTCGTGCTGAAGCTCAGGGATATCATTGTTGAGGACATTCCAGACAATGTCGTAATCAATTCCGAAATAGTTGTGAATAAGCACATCGCGCAGGCCTGCCATCTGGCCCCAATCAATTTGAGGGTACCTTGCACGAAGTTCGAAAGGCAGCTTTTTCACGGCCTCGCCTATCACCTCAAGACTCCTGACTATTGCTCGGCTGTTCGTTTCATCATCCAGCAATTCTTCTCTTGTCTTCCCATCAGAAAGGCGCATCAGATAGTGGCACTCGTGCTCAATGTGCCTGAGAAAATCAATCTCAGATGGCAACATATTCCACTTGTTCAATAATGTGAGGAGCCAAAAAAGGACTGAGTGACTGAGGCGTTACCAGCTCCACCTTCCGCCCGAAAGTATCAGTCAGATACCGCGATAGGCCGACAAGATTGCTCAGCGTCTTGTATGACGGGTCGAACTCGACAAGAAGATCGACATCGCTTTCGAGCGTGGCCTCGTTGCGGACAAAAGAGCCGAAAAGCCCAATACGCTTAACCCCGTGGGCTTGCAACACCTTACTTGATGCCCTGAGCTGGCCCAAGACATCGTCTTTATCTGCAAACCTCATGGCCTTGCCGTTTTTGCAACGATCAAAGGTAGCATGAGATCGAATCTGAACGCTCGGGCCTAGAAAAGAGGTGCTCGGGGCCAAGCAAGCCACCTCTTCCGCCACCAAAAGAAGAACCCCGCTGGTGGGCGGGGTTCTCTAAAAGTCAGGATACCAGAGGCAGGGTCTTAACCGCTCGCAAGATGCGGAGCGGAGGCACGGACCGCCCAAGTGATCCTGCGGAACACTTGAGCGGGCGAGGAAAGACCCTACGCGCCAGCTGGGCGCGGGCTGGTAGACCTGTGATTTTCGGGCTTTTAATTAATGGGTCAAGTGTATGCGCTGATTCGGAAAAGTCATGATTTGGCCTTTGCTTGAAGTAGCAACAATGTTCTCAACCCAGACCATTTGACCATTGATTTCATTTTCTCTAAAATATTCCAAGACCATTTCATGAAACTCAGCAGATTTGTTACCAGCTGACAATATATTGTTTTCTCCTGTTGCCACAATTAAATCATGGTTCGTGATAGTATAATCGGGGAGATTCACAAGATCAAGTCGCCCAGCTTTCTTCAGTTGTTGCACGGAAATGGTTGTATCCGCGACATTGAGTCCGTGGATGACTACCGCTGGTTTCGCCCTTTGGGCAAAACAATCATTGATTGAAAAAGTGGACAAGAACACAAGAAGTGTCATTGTAATTGTTACTTTATTCATGAAAATTCTAATTTTCTCTTGCCTACTCTATCTCCAGCTTTTCGGCTTCCGCTGTTTTTGTTCTCTGTCAATGGCCCGTTGCCATGTGTGGTAGAGACGCGATGCCTCGCGTCTCTACGGCACACAGGGCGGAGTCCATACCGTTCACGCCTCTTGTTTGAGGGTGATCTTGAGGGTCTTCACCTCGCCTGCAATGATGTCGATGTCCGGAAGGTCTTTGGTGACATAGCCGGGCTTTGAGGCGCGCACGGTGTACTTGCCTGCGGGGTTGAGGGGCATGAGGTAGGTGCCATCGGCATGGGTGAGCACGGTCATGCCGGTCTCCACGATCAGCACCTCCACATCGGGCAGTGCGGCCCCGGTGAACACATCGTTGGCGGTGCCTTGCAGGCTGTACTCGCTCGGGCTGGGCTGCTCGCCCGGGCTGGTGCGGTAGGTTATGCCATACTCGCGGGCCTTTCTGCGCTGGCTGGGGGCATCGTCTTTGCGGAAGGTGAACAGCACCTCGTCCCAGATGTCGGCAATGAGGTCGTCTATCATCGGGCGCATGGCGGCCACGTCCTCCAGTTCCTTATCGTATGCATCCTTGGCGGGGCTCAGGGCACCCAGCGCTGTGGTGAGGGCGGTGTAGCGTGTGGCCACCTGTGCGGCACTTGGTTTGGCCATGGCCTCGCCACCGGCTGCCACGCGGTTGGCCTCGCCCGTGGCTATGTTCTTGCCCCATTGTATGCGCTCGGCATCGGTGCGCAGCGAGGGCAGCTTGGACCCATCGA
>Ga0169931_10010108_pt1 | contig 13479 bp, 13 predicted proteins | sample Kivu_15m_20L_FD_129675 | JGI IMG/M metagenome (GOLD analysis project Ga0169931, IMG submission 129675) | Freshwater microbial communities from Lake Kivu, Western Province, Rwanda to study Microbial Dark Matter (Phase II) - Kivu_15m_20L... | ecosystem: Environmental > Aquatic > Freshwater > Lake...
ACGGCATCCCACTTCGCCGGCCCCCTCAACCACACCGATCATCGGCAGGGCAGAAACACTAGCCAATCCAAATCAGCCAGTCAAGCCACAAAAACCAACAACCTCGCGGTGAACGGGCTTCTATACAGGACCAATCATCACGTCAAGCACCCACCCAGCCCCGAAACCAATCCACAAAGCGCGGCACGCCCTCCTCAATCGGCGTTTTCGGCTCAAAGCCGCAGAGAGCCTGGAGTGCAGCGATATCAGCAAAGGTTTCCGCCACATCCGTCACGGGGCGCGGCGCATCCTGAATGACAGCCTTGCGGCCAAGGCTTTCTTCCAACACCGCCACAAAGCGCCGCACCTCCACGCTGCGATGATTACCAATATTCAACAGGCGTGGCTTCCCATCCGTGGGAGGACGATCCAGCGCCCCCAAAACACCCGAGACAATATCGGTAACAAAAGTGAAATCGCGCTTCAGCCGCCCGCCATCGTAAAGCGTAATCGGGCGACCAGCGAGAATCGCATCCGCAAACAACCAGGGCGCCATGTCCGGGCGCCCCCAAGGCCCATAGACGGTAAAAAATCGCAGCCCCGTCTGCGGCAAGCCGAAGATATGGCCATAGGCTTCACTGATCAGCTCATCCGCGCGTTTCGTCGCGGCGTAGAGCGAGATCGGATGATCCACGCGATCATCTTCCCGATACGGCAATTGATCGTTACCGCCGTACACCGAAGATGAGCTGGCATAGAGAAAATGCTGAAGCCGCGGCAATGATCGCGCGGCTTCCAACATCACAAGATGCCCCATGACATTCGCTTCGATATAGCTATAGGGATCAATCAGCGAATGCCTGACACCTGGTTGTGCCGCCAGATGGATAATCCGCGTGACATCAGGATATTGTTTGAACACCGCCGCCACCGCAGCACGATCAGCCATATTTACTTTAGAGAATGAAAAATTCCCATCAGCCAATAACCGATCCCGTCGCGCCTGCTTCAGGCGCAGATCATAATAGGTCGTGACGCTATCAAGCCCAATCACCTTTTCACCACGCGCCAGCAGCGCTTCGCCAACATGCATACCAATGAAGCCTGCAGCACCGGTTAAGAGAATCGTCATGTCCTGATCAGCCGATCTTCGAGCAATTCCAGGATCGCATGGCCCAAAGTAATATGCGCTTCCTGTACCCGTGCAGTCTCCACGCTCGGCACAATGAGCGGCACATCACAAAGGGCTGCCGCTGCACCACCATCCCCGCCAAGAAACCCGATCGTCCCGATGCCCATGCCGCGCGCCACCTGAAGCGCCTTGATCACATTAGGCGAACGCCCAGACGTGGTAATGCCAAACAACACGTCACCCTTCTGGCCAAGGCCCGAAAGCGGCCGCGCGAAAACCTCCTCAAACCCATAATCATTGCCGCCTGCGGTCAGGGCCGCGGGATCAAGCGTGAGTGCGATGGCCGGCCAAGACGGGCGTTCAACGCGGGATCTGAGGCGCACCAATAATTCCGTCGCCAAATGCTGCGCATCCGCGGCACTACCACCATTGCCACAGAAAAAAAGTTTACCGCCACGGCGCAACGCCGCTTCGCATAACCCAATCGCTTCAAGGACCGAGGGGGCCATTTCGACAGCGATGTGACGGCGAAGGGCTATGCCGTCCTCCATCATGACCTTGAGACGCTCGTGCTCTCCCATCAATGGCTCCTCCTGGCTGTCCGCCTAATGCAGAAAGGAAGGGCTTCTTACGGCACCTCACAAGCAGCGCCTACTGTCGGCGCCCTGCGAGACGTTTAGCTGAGACGTCCCCCTTCACCAAATGCGGGTCCCATGCGATACCCTTCACGCACGCGGGGTCAAGCGACAGGCACAAAAAAAGCGGCAGGGTTTCCCCTGCCGCCTTTTTGCCGATTGATCCGAAGATCAGAAGGCGAGACGGATGCCCGCCATCAGGACATCAATGTTACGAGTCGTGCTGGTGCCTTTGAAGGTGGCAAGCGTCGCGCCAGCCGATGTCGGCGCTGCCGTCGGGATGTTCTCGTCGCTGATGCTGTTGTAAGCGGCATAAAGGCCAAGGCCCGGCGCCAAAGTATACAGAGCACCAATGCCCCACACAGTATGATCGCGGTCCTTCACATTGCCGCCATTGTCCTGCGTACCATTGCCGTAAACGGCGCCCAGCACAACAGAACCGAGGGTGTAGGTGGCACCAACCAGCCAATGGCTGCTGTCATCCAAACCCTTCGCCACGGCATTGCGGCCAACGGACGAACCATTGTACCTACCGAAGGCGTATTCACCACCGAGCGCGAAGCCAAAGGCAGCGACCTGCGCACCAAAGAAATAGGCGTTGACGGACTCAAGGTCGGTCTTCGTGGTAGCCGTAGTGCCACCGGTAGGAACTGCGTTGGCCGGAGCATCCGCAAACATCGCACCAGCACCAAGCTGCAGACCAACGCCGCTGAAGGTCCCGCGATAGCGCGCCGCGATTGAGATTTCATTCTCCAACGTGGTGCGGTCACGCTGAGCAACATTCGCGGTTGCGCCCACATCCACACGCTCACCTTCGTTGCCATTCGGGGCGTAGGAGACGCCGAAATCAAAGCCGAAGAATTGCGGCGACAGGTAAACGATCTTGGTCGCATCATTGCCGTCATTGATGCCAGAGGTCAGATAAGGTCCGCTGAAAAGGCCGCGTTGCATGATAAATTCATCCCACACAGCATCGCCACCCAGCGCACCGGCGGCAGGGGCACGCACAATCAACAAAGACGCGGCGCTGTCTTCCTGACCGAAGCGGAGTTCACCCCAGCTGCCCTTGATGTAGCCATAGAGCTCATCCATGTCGACGGTCGTATTGGCCACGTTGTCCATCTGGAAGTCGAACACCGCACCATATTGCATGCCATTGGCCGCACGGCCATCCACAAAGACATAGAGTTCTGCGTCATTGCGGAAATCGGTGCGCTGACGCGCCTTGCCGTCACCAAGACTGACACGCGCCGCACGATCGTTATCGTCCTGAATACTCGCGGCGCTGAATTCGAAATAGCCGCCGAGCCGCACGGTCAGACCGCCAGCGCCGGCAATGCTCGGCGCCGGGGCCGGGGTAAGGGTCGCACCCTGCGTGCCGGACCCCGGCGCAACGCCCTGCGCGAAGGCGGCAGGTGCCGCGAGCGCGAGGCCGACAACAGCCGTTGTCCCCAGAAGAATTTTACGCATTCAAGTCCTCCTCATTGCCGGATTATCCGGCGGTGATCCTCGGCCCCTGCACCCGGCAGGAAGAAAGCCCGAAACACCCAATAAGGGCGCTTTGCCTTTCAGACCTTGCCAGACTATGATCATTTTAAAGCGGCTGTCGCAACCTCTCAGAGAGGCCAGACGCGACTTGGCCACATCACTGTGGCAAGCGCGCAACAGGTGGCGTGAGCCCCTCAATCGCCGCCACCCCGGCGGCACAGCGCGGCACCGCGCCAAGCCGGGCAGGGGTGATGCCACCCAAGGCCATGCAGGGCGCGGACAGCCCCCGCTCCAACGCCGCCCAGCGCAAGGCGCCCAGGGCCGGCGCGCCAGGGTGGCTCTCAGTCGGGAAAAGCGGCGACAGGAAAAGGCAATCCGGCCTGAGCCGCCGCGCCCGCGCCACGCCGCGCTGCCCGCCATGGGCGGCCATAGTCAATATAAGGTGGCCCGGCGCCGCCAGGCGCGCGATCAAAAAAGGCAGCAAACCCAGGCTTTCCCGCCGATCCGGCAGATGGAGCCCAGCCCGCATTGCCAGCGCCGCCCGCCCATCGCCCGCCACCAGCAATTGCAGCCCCCGCTGCCGGGCCAGCCGCGCCACGGGCCGCAGCAGCCCCGGCGCCAGCCCGCGCGCCACGACGCCTGCGCCGCGCGGCAGGTGCTCCATCGCCGCGCGCGGGTCCGGCAGGCGCACAGGGTCGCTGAATAGCCAAAGCCGGGGCAGGCCGCCTGGCGCCGGGCGCGCGAATCGGCCCCACGCAGCGCGCGCCCCTGGAACCCACGCCGATTCCCTGCCATGTGAGCCTGCCATGACCGATGCCCTTGCCATTGCCCAAAACCTCTCCCGCATTCGGGCGCGAATCGCCGAAGCCTGCGCCCGCGCCGGCCGCCCGGCAAATGCCGTGACCCTGGTCGCCGTTTCCAAGACCAACCCGGTGGAGGCGGTGGAAGCGGCGCTGGCCGCCGGGCAGATGGTATTTGGCGAAAACCGGGTCCAGGAAGCGGCGCAGAAATTTCCGGGGCTGCGCGCCGCCCATCCGGGCTTGCAGCTGCATATCATCGGCGGCTTGCAGACCAATAAGGCGCGGGATGCCGTGCGGATCGCCGATGTGATCGAAACGCTGGACCGACCCAAGCTCGCCCAGGCCATTGCGGAAGCCATGGCCAAGGAAGGCCGTCGGCCTGATGTGCTGGTGCAGGTCAATACGGGGGATGAGGCGCAGAAATCCGGCTGCCCGCGGGCCGAGGCAGATGCCTTCATCCGCGCCGCGCGGGATGATTTCGGCCTGCCGGTGAAGGGGCTGATGTGCATCCCCCCCGTGGAAGGCGACCCCAGGCCGCATTTTGCCTACCTCGCCAATCTGGCGGCCAAGCACGGCCTGCCCATCCTTTCCATGGGCATGAGTAGCGATTTTGAGGCCGCGATTGCCGAAGGGGCGACCCATGTGCGCATCGGCAGCGCCATTTTCGGCGCGCGCGGCTGATCAAGCCTGCGCTGACGCCGCTTGACGCGGCGGGCATGGCGCGGGATCACGCGGCAGAGTTTTTTTAACGGTGATGAAGCCCATGACGCGCGTCTTTTCCGGCATTCAGCCTTCCGGTGTGCCAACCCTTGGCAATTATCTTGGCGCCATTCGCAATTGGGTGCCGATGCAGGATGCGCATGAAAGCATTTTCTGCATTGTGGATTTGCACGCCATCACCGTCTGGCAAGACCCGAAGGAGCTGTCGCGCCAAACCCGCGAAATGGCGGCAGCGCTGATTGCCTGCGGGCTTGATCCGAAGCGCTGCACCCTGTTCGTGCAATCCCATGTGCCGGCGCATGCGGAGCTTGGCTGGATTTTCAATTGCGTGGCGCGCATCGGCTGGCTCAATCGCATGACGCAATTCAAGGACAAGGCGGGCAAGGATCGCGAAGCGGCCTCAGCGGGGCTTTATGTTTATCCGAACCTGATGGCGGCAGATATCCTCGCCTATCACGCGACCAAGGTGCCGGTGGGTGATGACCAGAAGCAGCATCTGGAATTGGCCAATGATATCGCGCAAAAATTCAACCATGATTATGGCGTTGAATTCTTCCCGAATATTGAACCGCTGATCCAGGGTGTGGCGGCGCGGGTCATGTCGCTCCGTGATGGCACCAAGAAGATGTCGAAGTCTGATCCTTCCGATCAGTCACGCATCAACCTGACCGATGATGCGGATGCCATTGCGCTGAAAATCCGTCGCGCCAAGACGGATGCGGAACCGATCCCCGACCACATGGCGGGGCTGGAAGGCAGGCCGGAAGCGCGCAACCTGGTGGGCATCATGGCTGCCATCACGGGCACGCTGCCGGAAAACGTGCTGCGGGAGCATACCGGCCAGGGCTTTGGCGCCTTCAAGGGTACGCTGACGGAGGCGCTGGTTGCGCATCTATCCCCCATCGCCGCTGAGATGCGCCGCCTGCTGACGGACCCCGGCGCCTTGGATGCGGCTTTGCATTTGGGGGCCGCGCGCGCCAATGCAGTGGCGGAACCCATCATGAAGCAAGCGCGGGAGATCATCGGGCTGCTCCCGGCGCGTTGATGTTGGGAATGCCTTGCGGGGCGCCCTGACGCGCCGTTAAGCTTTTTTCGGCATGACTGCGCCATGGAAAGGGGGCAGCCGGCATGATCGGGCTGGATTGGGGCACCACATCTCTGCGCGCTTATCGGCTGGACCAGGCCGGGGCGGTGCTGGACAAGCGCGAAAGCAAATCGGGCATCCTGTCCGTGAAGCCGGGCGGCTTTGCCGATGAGCTCAGTAAAATCGCCGGGGATTGGCTGGAAGACAGCGAAAAACTGGTGGTGATTTCCGGCATGGCGGGCAGCAAGCAGGGCTGGGCGGAAGCGCCCTATCTGCCCTGCCCCGCAACAGTGACCGATATTGCCCGCGCGACGCTGCCTGTGCCTTTTCCCGCGACGCGGGTGCGCCTGGTGCCGGGGCTGAAGGCGCGCGATGGGGATGGCGTGCCGGAAGTCATGCGCGGGGAGGAAACGCAGATCCTCGGCATCCTGGACCGCCTGCCCGAGCAGGAGGTCACGCTTTGCCTGCCCGGCAGCCATGCCAAATGGGTGCGCGTGCGTGCTGGGCAAATCCTTGGTTTTTCAACACAGATGACCGGTGAGGTTTTCGCCGCCCTTTCCGCCCATACGATTTTGGCGCGCAGCCTGCATCGCGGCGCGGCGCATCATCCGGGCGCCTTTGCGCGCGGGCTGGATCGGGCGCGGCAGGGCGGCGGTTTGCTGCATCAGCTTTTTGGTCTGCGCAGCCTTTCGCTATTTGATGCCATGCCGCAGATGGAAGCGGCTTCCTATCTCTCCGGGCTGCTGATCGGGCATGAAGTCGCCGCTGCGCTTGAAGCCGGTGTTGCACCGCCGGTGCATATCATCGGCGCCGCCGCACTCACGCTGCGCTATAGCGCGGCACTTGCGGCTTTTGGTGTGCCGAGTGTTGTGGAAGAAGAAGATGCCGCAGCGGCGGGGTTGTTTCGGATCGGCGTGGCGATTGAAGCGGCGTGATTCATGCTGCGTTGATGATGCGCTTAATCTCAGCCGCTGTTTTTGCCCAGGTTAAACCCGACAATAGCTTTGCGCCCGCCGCGCCAATCACCGCAGCACGGGCGCGATCAGTGTAAAGGGTTTCAAGCGCTGCGACGATTTCCTCGATATTGCTCTCTCGCCAGCCTGGCACGCTTGGGATCGGGCGTTGATCCGTCAACGCCAGAGCCGTGCCATCCTTGATCAGATCACGATGACCGGTATTGGCACTGAGAATACAAGGCACACCACAGGCCATGGCTTCCATCGCGACAAGATTGGTGCCGCCTTCGCAGCGATTGGGAAATACTGCGGCATCGGCTTCGCGCAAAATCGCTGGCAGCAAGGCATTCGGCACGATTCCGAGATCGAGAAATCGCTCGGCCCTGATGCCATTGGCCGCGACCCAGGTCGCGCTATCCGGCGCACCATCGGCGCGGAAGGCAAGCGGCGCGGCGCGGCGTGACGCATCAATGCTGCGCGCGCCTTCCGGCCAGTGATTATGCCAGCCAGCGATCAGCAACGCATCAGGATGCCGTGCGGCAAAAATCCGCCAGGCGGCGATGACGTTGTCCTGCCCCTTGCGTGCTTCCAGCTTGCCGCCGCTGAACACCACGAAGCGCCCGGGGAAAAGCCCGCGCCGTGGCGCGGGGTGAAACAGTGCGGGGTCAATTCCTTGCAGCACCAATTCAACTGCGGGCACGCCATGTGCGCGCAGCACTTCCGCATTCCAACTTGACCCGGCGATGATCGCTGTATGTGCGGCCAGGATTTCACGCGCCTTGGGGCCAAGCGCTTCGCGTTCGAAGAAGATGGTGCCAAAACTCGGGCGGCCCAACAATGCACCGCCATGCGGTCCCGGCTGAGGCTGCAAATCATTCCCGAGTGCCGAAAGCACCGCAGCATTCACCGTGATGGGTTCGAATTTTTGGCGCAGCAATTGCGCGCGCAGCTTGGCCGAACGCGCCCGAAACCCGGCCAGCGCATGCCATTGCAGCGGATCAAGCGTGACGTGCCGCGGCGCGATCTCGTAATCAGTCGCCGCTTCCAAAGCCTCATCGCCGGCCCAAGCCATGGCGAGGTTCAGCCCATAGACCCCCCAACCATGCAAGGTTGATAGCCCCCAATGGATCACAACACGCTGCGTCATCGCCCCATGCTGCGCCGGAAAGCGCAGAAAGACGAGGGGTAGAAAACCGATGGACAGCGCCCCGCCCAGCCGCTTATGTGGCGCCCATCAAAGGAAACACGCTATGCCAAAGCTTGCCCCACCGATGTCCCGCCGCGCCCTGATCGCTGCCTCCGCCGCCCTGCCCTTTGCCGCAAGCGCGCAAGCAGCCTGGAAGCCATCGCGCCCCGTGACGCTGATTGTGCCCTTTGCTGCCGGTTCGGGGACGGATTCCGTCTCACGCCTGCTGGCGATGCTGCTGGAACAGGAATGGGGTTCTCAGGTCGTGGTGGATAACCGCCCCGGCGGTAATGGCGCCATCGCTGCCGTGGCAGCGGCGCGCGCAGCCCCGGATGGGCATACGGTGATGATCACCACCAATAGCCCGCATGGCGCGACCCCGGCCCTGATGAAGCGCCCAACCTATGACGCCATCAATGATTTCACGCCGATCGGGCGCATGGGGACCTACATATTTGTCCTGGCGGTGAATGACCAGGTGCCAGCACGCAATCTGCGGGAATTTCTCGCCCTTGCGCGCTCCCAGCCTGGCAAGCTGACCTATGCTTCTGGCAATACAACCGGTGTGGTGGGCGGCGCGATGCTGACATCGCTTGGCAATATTCGGATGGAACACGTGCCCTATCGTTCCACCCCGCCGGCCATGACGGATGTGATTTCCGGGCGCGTCACCAGCATTATCGTGGATGTGGCGGCCTCACGCGGGTTTTTGCAGGAAAGCAAGCTGCGTTCGCTTGGCATTACCTCGGCCACGCGCACCCCGCTTTTGCCAAATGAACCGACACTGGCCGAAGCGGGCCTGCCCGGCTTTGAATTGCTGTCCTGGATGGGCGCAGTCGGGCCGGCGCGCATGCCGCCTGAAATCGTCACCGCCTGGAATGCGGCGCTGCGCAAGGTATGGGAAAGGCAGGAAACCGCGGATCGCCTGGCGACCTTTGGCATTGAGCGCGTGACCTCCACGCCTGAGGAATTTGGCACCTTTATCCGCAGCCAGATCGAAACCTGGGCGCGGCAGATCAAGGCGGCGGGGATCGAGCCTGAGTGACGGGTAAATTTTGGCCATTTGAGGTAGCGCAAGCCTTGATATCGCCATCTTTGCTTACCATTTAAGCATCAGGCGCACCGGGGAGGGCTGCGCAAAGCGATTCTCAAAGGGGATTCACATGACCATGTCCACTAATGCTGTCGCCCAAGGGCTTGAGCGTATTCTTGCGGATCTGGCCGATTCCTGCCCGGTTGAGCGTGCCCGGCTTGACGCGGCGTCCCGTATTCTGACTGCAGCGCACCGTGCAGCCGACCTGCACCTCCCGTCTTCGGAAGCCACCCGCGCGGTCGCCGAAATTCTGCGCCATTGGGATACGGAAGCGCTGACAGCGCTGGAATATGCCGAATCCCTGCCAGTTGCGGTGCTGGATCGTCTACTGCGCGCTGCCCCCGCCTGGGCGGCAGCGGCCCGCCGCGCGCTTGCCAAGCCAGATCGGCACGCAGCCTGAACCCCTCCCTCCTTCCACTTGCGGCCCGGTTGCCCCTTGGTAGCCGGGCCTTTTGCATTTTGGGCCGGTTCCCGAAAGGCGCCGGTGCGCCTATAACGCCGCTTTCTGAGCCATTGGCCGGAGATGTAGTGCCATGATCGAAAGACGAAGCAAGCCGAATGGACCGCGCCGGGTGCTGCTGCTGACTGGCGCCTCCCGCGGGATTGGTCATGCCACGGTGAAGCGGTTTTCGGCGGCTGGCTGGCGCGTGATTACCGTGTCCCGCCAGCCCTTCCCGGAACAATGCCCCTGGGAAATGGGGCCTGAGGATCACATTCAGCTTGATCTGGGCGACCCTGCGCTGACTGAGGCGATGATCCCGGAAATCCGTGCGCGCCTAGCCCCAGATGGCGGCATGCTGCACGCGCTGGTAAACAACGCCGCGATTTCGCCAAAGGGCGAGGGGGGCGCGCGGCTTGGTACGCTCACCATGCCGGCCGATGGGTGGCTGCGCGTTTTTCAGGTGAATTTCTTCGCGCCCATCCTGCTGGCGCGTGGCCTGGTGGATGAATTGGCGCGCGGCAATGGTTCGGTGGTGAATGTCACCTCCATCGCCGGTGGTCGGGTGCATCCATTCGCGGGCGCCGCCTATTCCACTTCCAAGGCGGCACTCGCGGCGCTCACGCGCGAAATGGCGGCGGATTTTGCCCCGCGCGGTGTGCGGGTGAATGCGATCTCCCCCGGTGAGATTGATACCTCCATCCTGTCCCCAGGGACGGACAAGATCGTGCAGGAACAAATCCCGATGCGCCGCCTCGGTCGGCCAGAAGAAGTGGCGCAAGCCATTTATTTCCTGTGCACCGAGGCATCTTCCTATGTGAATGGCGCGGAAATTCACATCAATGGCGGGCAGCACGTTTGAAGCATTTTTCAAGCCAAGCGGCTTGGCTTGGCTGCTCGGAAAATGCGACCCATTAACAGCCGAGAGCATTTCAGCCGTGCGAACGCGCGGCCGAAATGCGCGAAGGCGTTCTGAGACGTGACGCCCGCACCGCGCGCGAGCCTGGCGGCCCTTGGGCTGCTATTGCCGCTACTCAAGCCTTATTGGCCGCGCGTTCTAGCCGCGATCGCGGCGCTGTTGCTGGCAGCCGGGCTGACACTCGCGCTTGGCCAGGGCCTCAAGCACCTGATTGATGATGGCTTTGCCGGCGGGCCAGGCACCTTGGACCGCGCCGCGCTGGTGATGGGCGCTTTGGTGAGCGCCTTGGCCATCACCACCACCACGCGATTCTATCTGGTGTCATGGCTTGGCGAACGGGTCGCTGCGGATTTGCGCCAGCGTTTTTTCGATCATGTCACCGGGCTTTCACCGAGTTATTTTGAGACCGCGCGCATCGGTGATGTCATGTCGCGGCTGACGGCGGACATTGGGCTGCTGCAATCGCTGATCGGTTCCGCCATTTCCATGGGCGTGCGACAAGCCATCACGGGTATTGGTGCCTTTTTGATGCTGGTGCTGACCAGCCCGAAACTTGCGGCGCTGATCGCGCTGATCCTGCCCGTGGTGGTACTGCCGCTGATATTTTTTGGCCGCCGCGAAAGGCGGCTTTCCAAGGCGGCGCAGGAACGGATCGGGGAGCTTGCGGCGCAAGCGGAAGAAACGCTGGGCGGTATTCGCGCCATTCAGGCCTTCACGCAGGAAGATCGCGCGCGCGCGCGTTTTGCCGCCGGGTCCGAAGCCGCCGTGCGGGCAGCGCTGAGGCGCGTTTTCTCCCGCAGCCTGCTGATCCTGGCAGTGATCCTGCTGGGCTTTGGCGCCGTCACCTTCAGCCTTTGGGTGGGCGGGCGCGATGTGATTAACGGGCGGATTTCGGGTGGCGAGCTGACCGCCTTTGTTTTCTATGCCGTGCTGATGGCCTCATCAGGTGCGACGGTCAGCGAATTATGGGGCGAGATCCAGCGCGCCGCCGCAGCGGCGGATAGGCTTGGTGAGGTTTTGGCCATCGCTCCCGCCATCGCAGCCCCAGCGAACCCTTTGCCCTTGCCACCCGCCCAGGGCCGCGTGGTGTTTGAAGCGGTGACGCTGCGCTACCCGTCGCGGCCGGATAGCACCGCACTGAGTGACTTCAGCCTGGTGGTTGAACCTGGGGAGGCGATTGCGCTGGTTGGCCCGTCAGGTGCGGGCAAGACTTCGGTGCTGTCCCTGCTGCTGCGCTTTTATGACCCAAGCGCGGGGCGCATCCTGCTAGATGGAGTCGAGATTACGCGGCTTGACCCGCGCGCTTTGCGGTCTCGCCTTGGTTTGGTACCGCAGGAGCCGGTGATTTTCAGCGCGAGCATTGCCGAAAACATTCGCCTCGGTCAGCCCGACGCGACCGATGCGGAGTTGGCCGCAGCGGCTGAAGCGGCAGCGGCAGCGGAATTCATCACCGCCTTGCCGCAGGGTGACGCGACCGAGCTCGGCACGCGCGGTGTCACGCTCTCCGGTGGGCAGCGCCAACGCATTGCCATTGCGCGCGCCATTCTGCGCGACCCCGCAGTATTGCTGCTGGATGAGGCAACCAGCGCCTTGGACGCGGAAAGTGAATTCGCGGTGCAGCAGGCACTCGCCCGGCTATGTAAGGGGCGCACCAGCATCACAGTAGCGCATCGGCTGGCGACCGTGCGGCGCGCGGACCGCATTGTGGTGATGGATCAGGGCCGCATTGTTGCAACTGGCACGCATGAGGCGCTGCTGGCTGACGGCGGGCTTTATGCGCGGCTGGCGGCGCTGCAATTCACAGATCGTAATGATACCAGAAAGATCTAGAGCGTGCTGTTTTTGTGGAATCGTGACTCTCGAATAGGGTGATGGCCGCCTCCGGCGAGGCGGAAAGTGTGAGGATACTCAGCTCCATACTAGGCTACCCCGCATCAACCCAACACCGCCCAACTCCCATCGTGCAATAGTCCGCGCCATGCAGCGTAGTCGCCAGCACCGAATCACGCGCGCGAAGAGAGCCTATGCGTCTGCACCAGGAATTTCCGCGCGCAACGCAGCGGCGGTTTCTTGCAATAGAGACACGCGCCGCCCTGCAAGCAGCCCAGACGCAAACAAGGATCAGGCGCCCTTATAGCTGGGCTTGCGCTTTTCGCGCATCGCCGCCAGCGCTTCCTTGTGGTCTTCCGTGGTATGCGCCACAGCCTGCATGGCGGAAGACATCTCAAGCACGGAATCCAGCCGATTGTTCCAGGCTTCGCGCAATAGGCGCCGTGCCATGCGCACGGCCTGCGGCGGATTGGCCGCGATACGCCGCGCGAGCGCGCGCGCCGCATCCAACAATTCCGCATCCGGCACCACCTGAGACACCAACCCATAAGCCAGCGCCTGATCAGCCGAAAGCGCATCACCGGTCAGCGACATCTCGGCGGCCTTGGCGAAGCCCACCACACGCGGCAGCAGCCAGGCGCCGCCATCACCGGGAATAATGCCGAGCTTCACGAAGCTTTCCGCGAAGCGCGCGGATTGGCCGGCAATGCGCAAATCACACATGCACGCCAAATCACACCCGGCACCCATGGCCGGGCCATTCACCGCCGCAATCACGGGGATTTCCAATTGCTCAAACATCCGCGGCAGGCGTTGAATACCATGGCGATAATAGCCGCGCGCCTGGGCCGGTGTGCGCTCCGTACTGCCACTCGCGGCCTCACCCATGCGGCGCACATTGCCGCCGGCGCAAAAGGCGCTGCCCGCACCTGTCAGGATCGCCACACGCGCCTTGGCTTCCGCATCCAGCTTCATGAAGGTGGCAATCAGCCCATCCTGGGTTTCGGGATCAAGCGGATTGCGCGATTCGGGCCGGTTCAATGTGACCAGCGCGATGTCATCCACAATTTCAACAAGTACGGGCGCTTCCATGGTGCCTTCCTTTCAAATTAGTGCGTTTCCAGTTCACCTTCGTTCACTGGAACCGCACTAAACCTAAGTTTGGTCGCATTTTCCGAGTCGCCAAGTGATTCCACTTGGCTTGAAAATGCTCCGCCA
>Ga0169931_10010109_pt1 | contig 13477 bp, 11 predicted proteins | sample Kivu_15m_20L_FD_129675 | JGI IMG/M metagenome (GOLD analysis project Ga0169931, IMG submission 129675) | Freshwater microbial communities from Lake Kivu, Western Province, Rwanda to study Microbial Dark Matter (Phase II) - Kivu_15m_20L... | ecosystem: Environmental > Aquatic > Freshwater > Lake...
ACACCATAGAATCGGTAGTTCTAAAAACTCTGTTTTTAAAAGCCTACACGTCATCTTTAGGGTTTCATCCCTCTTCAAACTAGTCTAAGATCATACTGTATACGGTATCATCTTACACAGAATTCTTCTGGTGTATCAGAACTGTTCGTCTTAGGTCTCTAAGACCGTCAACGACATCTGATTTTACATTCCTACCATCTTCACCCTATCACATAAGGATTAAGAAACTGTTACACGATTGAAATTTTAATAGCTTTTTTTATATCATTTACATAAAGTGAAGACGCAAAACAATATCGAGAAAATATAATGGCACATTTATACAAAGCCCTACATAGCATATGTATCGTAATACTTTGCAGTACACTTAATTATGGAGAAAAGAATATGACGACTAAAGAAGAAAAGATTATTACAACTGACTCTGGTCTTAAATATATGGATATTCAAGAAGGTACAGGCCCCTGTCCAGTAGCAGGAAAACTAGTTGTAGTTCATTATGTTGGAACCTTAGAAAATGGGACAAAATTTGATAGTTCTGTCGACCGTGGCCAGCCCTTTCGCTTTCCTATTGGTCAAGGTGTTGTAATTAAAGGATGGGATGAGGGGGTAATGAGTATGAAGGTTGGTGGGGAACGTACGTTAATTATTCCATCAAATCTTGGTTATGGTTCCAGAGAAATTCCAGGTGTTATTCCTGCTAATAGTACCCTTATATTTAATGTAAAATTAATCGCTATTGAATAAAATAAATTCTGACTGTGCCTTGTTCTATGTATTTTAGATAAGGTACAGTCTTTTATCTAAATCTTCCTTTACATCGGCTTTATTTTATTTTACCTTTAATGTAATAATAAAATTTATAAAATGAATACAAAAGATACTCTTTCTTTTTTAGGATCATTGTCCTCTAAAATTTGTCATGATATCGTTGCACCTGTAAGCGCGGTGGATATGGGGTTCAGTTTGCTGGACGAGCATTTGCCCCTTGCTATAAAATCAGATCCCGCGTATGCCTTATTAAAGGACAGCTTGGATAAAACATTGCGTCGTATTAATTTTTTTCGATATGCTTTTGCCTTTGGTAAAGCAGATTCTGTTCCTACGCGGCAAGAATTTATTGAACATTGTGAAAATGCATGTGCTCATTTTAAAATAAAATTTGTTTTAGAGGATTTTGACATTCCTTCATCACAGCAAGCATTGTTTTTACGCATAACAACGTGTGTTTTATACTTATTGATTGATACTTTACCGAAAGGAGGAAGTATTAACTTATCTATTTCCGATAAATTAACGTCATTTGATGCAGTTGGTCCTTTGGTACTTATGAGTTCATCTTTAGATAAAATTATCCAGAATCTTCGTGAATCTTTTAGAGCCCAAACAATATTGCCTGAGCTTGTTCTAATGGGGTTGCATGAATTAGGGCTTCATTTAGAAGTGCGCCATACTTCCTCCTCTTTAAATGCTTTATTGCGATAGCTTTGCATATTCTGTACATGAAAAAATGCCAAAAGTATGGGGATAGATATCTTTTGACTATCTTTCTAATTGAATGGAATATAGTTTTTTATCAGAAAGTGCCGCTGAAAAAAGTTATTCAACATCTCCGGCTAACGATTCTGTATTATATGTAATACGGATTCGAGTAATTTGATTGCGTTTTCGAGCAGTTATCTTACATTTTAATCCATGGATTAGGAACTCTTGACCGATTTCAGGGATTTGTTCGGTTTCATAGATAATTAAGCCGGCAAGGGTAGCTGCCTCTTCATCGGGAAGGTTCCAATCAAATTCACGATTTAAATCACGAAGTGTTACCCACCCATGTACGGAAACAGTAGTTGGGCCCTCTCGACGCACACCGGGAACGGTCACATCATGTTCATCATCGATTTGTCCTACAATTTCTTCTAAGATGTCTTCTAGTGTTACGATACCTAAAAGAGCGCCATATTCATCTACCACACAGGCGAGGTGTTCTCTGCGTTCACGGAAAGCATTTAATTGATCAAATAAGGAGGTAGATTCGGGAATAAACCAGGGTTTTACACATGCATCTTTTATATTAATTTCAGCCATTTCTCCGTCATAGCGCGCCAGAGCCCGCAATAGATCTTTGGTATGAAGGATACCGATGATATTTTCCCGATTATTTAACCAGACCGGGTGGCGGGTATATGGGCTGGAGAGTACTTGTTCTAAAACTTTATCCATGGGGGTTGTTGCATCAATCATGACCATATTTTTGCGGTGCGTCATAATTTCATCCACGCTAACATCTGCAAGGTCTAGAATGCTTTCCATCATAGCCTTTTCATGTTGAGCTTTAGATCCCATATGCGCATGCAGCGCAATGGCCCCTTTAAGCTCATCTACACTTTCATTGGGATCATTTTCTTTGGACCGTACGCCGACTAACCGTAATGAAAAACGTGCAATAAGGTTGGTTAATCGTAGTAAAGGTTTAAATAATTTTAGAAAAATTTTAATAAATCTTACTGTTTTGATGGTAATTTTCTCGGGGTAATGATAAGCATAAATCTTTGGGATGATTTCCCCATAAATCATGATAAGCACAGTCATAATAACAGTGGCAAACATAACGCCAAGTTCGTCAAATACACTTGTTAAGGCTGCAGTAGCAACAGATGTTGCCGATACTTCCAATAAAGTTTCGGTGGCTAATAAAGCCCCGATAATATCAGACATGCTTTTACGTCGAAGTTTTTCAACCTCAGCTGCTTTACGATTTCCTTTTTTTATATAATTTTGTAGTTTGCCTTTAGATGCGGCAGTAAAAGCAGTTTCAATGGCGGAAATTAGCCCGCTTAAAATTAGACATATTAGTACAATAATTAGAAATAGAAATATTGACACACGTTTACCTTAAGTAATAAATCACTGTCAAAATATACACTAAATTGATGATAACAAAAATAAAAAGCTTCCCAAAAGGAAGCTTTTTATTTTGATGTGGTTTCAGATAATTATTCGTCGTCACCGTCGTCATCTTCACCATCGTCGCCACTATCACCGCTATCGTCATCTTCACTATCATCACCGCCATCATCATCATCTTCAAAATGTTCTGCGTACATTTTCTTAGCATGATGCGCAATGTGAGGTGCTACATGTTCTTGATAGTCCTCTTCAAAGTTACGGCTATGGACGCGTTCATATTCTTCTTTTTGTCTTTGATGATTTTCTCTATGATTTTTTGCAGTTTCGCGATGCATTTTTGCAGTTGCTCTGTGTTGAGAGGCGAGGTCATTATCACCATCATCTTCTGCTTGTTGAGCTTGCTGTTCATAGTCATCCGCCTGTGCATCTGCTTGATCTGCTAAATGCAAACTGGTTGCGGCGCCTTCAAATAAAGCACCGGCTTCAGGGCCTGCTTTGGCAGCAATAGCTGCTCCACCGGCTTGTAAGGCCATTTGGCCAAGGGGGCTGTGAACTACTTTTTGAATTGCTGGGGCAGCTTTTTTCACAAAACCGCCTATTTTTTTAAACAAGTTGCCGAAGCTAAATTTTGCCTCTACGTTGTTGGGAGTAGAAACTATGGCTAAAGCAAATACAGCCATTAAACGAAACATTAAATTCTTTTTCATATTATAATCCTTTTTTTAGAATTTTAGATTACTAGATGTACCTAGTTAAAGTACATTTAAGATATGAATAAAAAGTTAAGACGGTTGATAAATAATTTTTGTAATGTGATTAATTTGATGAGAAGTCCTAGAAAGATCTTCTGTTGTATCAGTTAACCAGACGTGAAAAATTTTTAAGAAAAGTATATTATAAGTAATTTTGTCTAAAAATGTTTGTATATAGCTATGAAAAAAATTAATTACCAATTTATTGATTATGGGCAGTAGACTAAAATAATCTGGGGATATTTTCTGCACATTGAATATTTTTGCAAATGGAACTTTATAATCGGATAATTCCTCGAAGAACGTTAACATTAGTTCAAAAAAATCATCTTCAGTAGAAGGGTGTTCGATATTTGTTTTTGTCTGTGCGGTGCTTAGTGTTGTAAATAATATCGCCTCTATTACTAAAAAGGCGGTAGAAAGGTTTTCTATATCAATCTTTAAATCCCTTGCGATATCTTCTGACGTATACGACGAAAACTCATGGTTTGAAATCCAATAAATCAATTTCTTTAAAAGATCTTTGTCCATTTCTCTCTTTCGTTCTAAGTTCAGTTGAATTATACTTTTATATAATAAAAGGAATAATAAAAATGTTAAAGCAAAAGCTGTTTACGCGCTTTGATTGCTTTATGGATGATCCAGAAGCTCCAGAGCCAGAATTTGAAGTAGTTTCTGCTGATATAACTGAAGCTTTGTCAATACCTTATGAAATTAAGTTAAAATTATCTTCCCCTTTATTGAATTTAACGCCCCGTGCTTTTATAAAACAACCTGGCCGCTTGATACTGCATTTTGGGCGCCATAAGCGATATTTTCATGGGATTATTGGCATATTTAAGCAGTTGCAAATGGTGACTACTTCGGATGGGGATACTAATTGCTTTTATGAAGCATGTTTATATCCTCAGTTTTGGTTTTTGAAATTCAACAAGGATTATCGTATTTTTCAAGAAAAAAGCACATTAGATATCGTGAGTGAACTGCTGGAGGAAAACGAGCTTATCAATGTAACATTTCCCAAATTACATACAACATCTGCATTAGAGCATGCTGACCCCGTCCGGAAGTATTGCGTGCAGTATGGTGAGTCAGATTTTGATTTTATCTCGCGATTATTAGAAGATCGGGGATTTTATTATTACTTTCACCATCATTCAACTAAGCATTATCTAAAATTGGCCTTTACACGGCACGATCATAAAATGTGTCCTGTTGTGGATACTATTGAAATTCGAGATACGGATTTTAAAGGGAATGAGTTGAATAAAGTTCTAACGTATGAAGTAACCTCTCAAATATTGCCTCAACACCACGTGTTGATGGATTACAATTATCATCAGGCTGGATTAGAGATGATTTCTCATGTTCATTCAGTAGGAGACGGTGGTGTAATATATGAATATCCGGGTAGATTTAGTCATTTGCATGATGGTCATATAAAAACAAAGCATTTTGTAGAAAGCGACGAGACACAAAACTTAATACTGACCGGGGATTCTGTGGCGCCATTTTTTAGTCCGGGATTTAATTTTACACTATCTGGACATCCTAATGTATTGTTTGATGAAAAAGTATTTACGCTAGAAACAGTCACGCATCACATTATTGACCCACGATTTGCAGGAGAGGATGATATTTTGTATCAAAATACATTTTCAGCATTTTTAAGTGGAGCTCCCTATCGTCCAGAGTTAAAAACACCTAAGCCAAAAATTCATGGGACTCAAACCGCAATTGTAGTAGCCCCTCATGGAGAAGAGGTGTGGACGGATGAACAAGGGCGCGTAAAGGTGCAATTTCATTGGAATCATCGTGGGTATCGAACGCCTGTAGTAATTCATGCGTCTGAACACAATCATACTAAACATCATAAACAACATCACCATAAAGGGTTTCATAAAAGGGGGGCAATGGAAGATGATGCTGTGCGTCATCGTCATAAACGACATAAACATCGACATGCTTTGCCAGATGTAGATGAAGGACAGACCTATGATGATTCGATGCTAGTTTCTGAAGAATAGGGAGTAAAGAATGGCGGATGGTGGCATCGTAAAAATTGTAGAAGAGCTGGAAAAAGACGTCATCAATTTTGTTGAAGAAGAAGTTCATGAATTTGAGGATGGTGATGATAAAAAAACTAAGTATTCTGATAAATTTCAAGGAGATATCTTAGGCAAACATGATCCTTATGGTGAGGATGCTGGGGATCATGAAGCGCATGCTGCTGAGTCGGATATACCAGATCCTGAACATGGTTCCGAATGGTTCCCTGCTGTGTCTGGAGTAAAAGCAGGTAAGTCAGCGTCTAAAAAAGCTGTTGCAGAAACTGCATCAACAGGAGAAGTAGGTCCAAAAAAGCAGGTAACTACCAATAAAGAAGATGGGACACAAGAAGTTGGACAGGAAGCGACATCAGCATTTGAGGTAAATTCAGGTGACGCGGCAGAAGCGATAGTAGGAAAAGTTAACGTAGGGGCTGTGAAGCAGAATACTAAAGGAGAGCATGATGATTTAACAACCTCTAAGGTGTCGCATGCAGGATTAGGAGATAGAGAGGGCCCCCATAAACCTAAAGAAAAAAAAACGAATGAGGGCGATGATTTAACAACTGATGAAGCATCTGTTGATGCTGAAGACGCTGAAGATTCTGGAGTTGTTAAAGGACGCAAAAGAGAAGATGCAAAATTGGATGCTTCGGCAAGCATAGACGGAGAGGGTGATTCAGATTCAACAGCTTCATCAGAATCAGCAGAGGGTGATAGGGCATCGGCTACAGAGGAGGCTTCTTCTGAAACTCAATCCGTAGAAGATGTTTCGGAATCTGCCGATTTAAGAGGGTATTCACCAGGCTCCCCTCAGGCAATTGAACAAGAAACATTCCGCAAAAAAGCCCCCATATTAGTGGCTGATTTAAGAGAAGTATCAAAAAAAGGAAAAAGGGCCAAAGAGAAAAAGGAAATATTAAGAGGAATTCGTCGAACATTAGAAAAACCCCATAAATTGTATAAAGATCCAAAACGTTTAATTGCTGCACGTTCTGGAGATCCTAAAAAATTAGAGCTAAGCTTAAAACGTCATGGAAGAAGTATTGAGCCCGTGGATGACGCAGACCCACAAGATATTAGCGTTAACCCTGCAAAGTTAAAAGCCATCAGATCAAATCATAGATTAGCTATGAGGCATATGATTGACATGGGAGAACAGTATGGAAAAGACCCATTTGATGGAATTGATCCCGGAGATGTTCAGGCCGTTATTGAACATCATGCGGCAGCGCATCCTCATCATAAACATAAGGTGCCTTATCGTCCGCACGAGAGTTTAGATAATGATGGAGATTCTTCAGATATTTCTACAGGGGAGGAGACCTTAGATAATGAGGGTCTTGCTGAAGAGAGTGCAGATCCAGATGATGATGGATCTGTGGATGTTGGGGATGAAGAGAGCGATGATACAGGTGAAACTTTTGAAGATTATCCGAAGTTAACTGAGGCGCAAGATTTAGATATAGATGATGGGGTGAAAGGGATACAACGTTCAAAACTAAAAAAGAAAAAACGTAAATACCCAAAACCATATAGAGATGATGATAATCCTAGTGATTTGCAATTGGCGGCAGATTCTTTATCGGCTATGGCTGCAGATGCAGACGATGATGCCGTGCTGTTAGAAGAAGATGCGCCTGTCCATAAAAAAAGAGCTCATGCAGCAAAGAAAATGTTGAAATGTATTAATCGAGTTCGCTCATTCCAACAAGATCCTGCCGCATGCGAAGGTGCTTTTGTCGATGAAGCGGTTGAAGAAGGATCTGAAGTTGCAGGATTATCTGCAGATGAGATAGAAGATCGTTATTATACTCTTAAACAAGTTGCTGTTCATTACGAAAAAAGAAAAAAGAAAAAACATCATAAAGACAGAAAAATTCCTGATGGTGACGAGCTATATGGAGACGATCCAGAGTTTCAATCTTATAAAAAGAAACATCATCATAAAAAACATCACGTCCGCTATGATGATAGAGAAGAATATGATGACGATGATGACTATGAGGACGATGATATTGAAATGTCTTTGCCCGAAAATCAATTCCCAGATTCTAGTGTTTATTCCCAATCTAATACCGGCATGGGAACAGATGATGAACCGGATACATCAAGTGATGACCCCGGAGATGATGATAAAGACGATGATAATATTTTTGATGAAATCGGAGATACCATTTCTAGCATTTTTGGAGATGATGAGGGGGAAACTGAAGAGGCGGTCTCTGATGTAGAGGGTGCAGTTGAAGGAGTAGAAGGTGCCGTTGGCGAGGCAGAGCAGGCTGCAGAAGGAGTGGAGGGAGCTGTTCAAGGGGCTGAAGAAGCAGTTTCAGATGTGGAGGGTGCCGTTGAAGGGGTGGAAGGTGCCGTTGAAGGGGTGGAAGGTGCCGTGGGTGAAGCAGAGCAGGCTGCGGAAGGAGTAGAAACTGCTGTTGGTGAGATTTCCCAAGTAGAAGGAGAGTTATCGCAAGTAGAGACAATTGGGGCGGAAGCAGAAACTGCTGCTGAAGATATTGAAGAAGCTGAAAATGCTGAAGGAGAAGTGGCTGGAATGTTAAATTTCTGTTCTAATCCGGTAGATAAGCTGACGAATGGAAGCAATGTTTTGGCAGGTGTTGGGGATTTGGCAGATAATCCAGATGATATCCTTAATAAGGCAGAAGGCTTAATAGAAGGGGGCCAAGATGCAGTTGGAGGAATGGCTAGTGGTTCATCTTCCGGGGACATTTTAGGCTCTATTATGGGGATTGTTGGGCAAATTACCGGAGGTGGTGATTCTGATAGTGACGATAGTACACAAGATGGAAGTAGCGATGATGACTCTGGTGGAGGCGGGTTAATAGACGGAATTGTTGGGATGATTGGTCAATTTACCGGGGGGGGGGGTAATCCAGCACCGTCTACTGAGACAACAGATAGTACTGCTCAAGCGGCGTCCATAGAGGGCGGGTCAGACGAGGCGACTCCAGAAGAATTTGCCAACGCTGATCTTTATGGTGATGAGTATAATTAATAGTTAAGAGGTGATGATGCAAGATAGAGATTATGAAAGCACGGGTGATGTGTATAGTGGAGTAGCTGTGGAAGAGAGGGGGAAGCCTGATACTGATTTTAATGAATCAGATCCCTACGTATCAGATGACTTGCTACGATTTAATCATGAATCCAGGCGTTTAACGCATCACAAAAAGCATCATCATAAGCAACACCGTCATCATAAAAGATATCCATTACATGAGCGTACAAGTTGTTGGATACGAGTAGCCCAGTTAATGGCAGGTCATGGATGGGGAAGTTATTTTATACCACGAGTAGGACAAGAAGTTATTGTTAGTTTTATTGATGGAGATCCAGATCGTCCCGTGATTACAGGAGCAGTTTACAACAGTGAACACCATCTGCCTTTTATTACCGGAGCAACCCACGATAAGGAAGATGAAAGCCCTGCAGGAGATATGAATCCTTATTTCACGGGATATTTGTCACAAACTCAAGGACAAACCGCAGGCCACAATGAATGGCGATTTGATGATCGGGCTGGTGCTGAGGAATTTTATATGCATGCGCAAAAAGATATGCGTACTGTTGTGGAAAATGATGAGATGACACATGTTCATGCCAATCGATCAATTCTGGTTGAAAAACAAGAGGATCATACTGTGCAGGCAGATAGAAACCTTGAGGTTCTTCAAAGTCAAACAGTTCATATAAAACAAAACGAAACTTACTCTGTGGATGTTGATCGTTCTGAAACAATAGGTCAAAATCTGACTCAAAGCATTGGAAAAAATAAGCAAATGCAGATAGGTGGGGATCAAGACCTGCAGATTGTTGGAAATTCTGGAACATCTGTTCAGGGATTGCAGCAAGTGTCCATTAAACAAACAAATAATGTAGATATTGGCCAAAGTGATACCTTAAAGGTAGGGGCAGATCAAAGTATTACTATCGAGGGTTCTCGTACCGCTGTTTTAAATCAGGGGACAGATACCATTACGTTAAGCTCGGGTGATTTGAAATTAAATCTGGAAAAAGGAAGTCGCTATACAAACTTTAAGTCAGGATGCGGAATGGTAGTAGATAATACTATGGTTACCCTAGGCAACGTTATGACTAATATTGTTACTGGTACATATCAAGTATCTGTGGAAACAGGGGCTATGGAATTTTCTGTGGAAGAGGGGTCCATGACTATTTCTGTTGGTGGGGCAATGGGCATAGAGGTAGAGGGTGATTGTAATTTTTCTGTTGAAGGTGCGGAAGAACATGAAAATGTCGGCGATTTTACCCATAGTGTGGAGGGTGTATATGAATTAAACGTATGTGGTGAATTGAATATTTCATGTGAGGCCGCGATTACAATTGAAGCGGGAGGAGAGATGACTATGTCTGCTGTTGGAGGGATTAATATGCAAGCCGCAGGAGAAGTTAATGCAGATGCCGCAGGTGAAACAGGAATAGGGGCAGGAGGTGCTGTCGGGACAGAAGCAGGTGGTGCTGCCAATACCGGAGCTGCGGGTATTGCATCTATGGATGCGGCTGCAATGACTAATACAGCTGCCGCAGGAGTAGGAGCAACCGAGGCCGCTATGGCAATGATTTCTTAGAGAAAGATAATAAAATGGACTTAAAAAAAGAAGCTAAGAATTTATTAAAACAAACCACTAAGGATGTGGCTTCGTTTACGTTACAAAGTTCAATTAAAGACCTGTTAATTGGTGAAGCTTCAAGTGTGTCTGATTCATCTAATGGAAAAGTAAGGGTGGGGTCAAATCAAGAGACTAAAAGTAAACGTCGATTTCCACCGGCACAAGAAATGTTTAAAATGCTGTTTCCAACTTTGGACACAAGGCGAGCATTAGATCCTAATGTACCCAAGCCTAAAATGGTATCTCCATCAACTTTAGATTGCTTTAAACCTAGGGTTCGCAAACCTGAGATTAACTTTCCCCCCGAAGCAAAAGAGATCATTGAAGAAATTCGAGCGAGAAGAAAAGCACGCAGTTGTGGCGCTTCATATTCTAAAACAGGTTCTATGGATATGAAAAATTTGGTGTGTACTCCTCAAACACCTCCAAAAGATGGGGTGTTTCAAATTCGTACACCTGATGGCACGCCTGTACTATATGTTGAGTATCAAAATGGTAAAATGCATGGGGTGCAGAAAAAGTTTTTAAACGGGGTGCTTTCTGAAATTGCATACTATAAAGAAGGTAAATTACATGGTGAAATGCGCAGCTATAATAATGGTATTTGTGTGCGGAAATTTACCTATAAAGATGGCGCTTTGAATGGACCTATGGTGCAATATGGTAAAGGCGGAGAACCTATAATGAAAACTAATTTTTTAGATAATAAACAGCATGGAATTTGTGTGGTATATACCCAGGGATATATGGTGGCCAGAACGTCGTTTGTTAAAGGCAAAAAACAAGGCATGATGCGTGCTTTTTATCCCCCGCATGATCCAAACGAACCTCAAAGGGTTTCGAAAGAGATTTTTTATTTGGGGGATTTAATGGAGGGACCTTCCTTTACATATTATCCATCGGGTCAAAAATATATGGAAGAAAACTTCTTAAAGAACTTACGCAATGGTCCTTGTATTGAATATTATGATACTGGAAACATTAGAAAGTTATCGATTTATGAAAATAATAAGTTGGTTAAGAAACCTGAAGAATATGATTATTATGGGAAAAAAATAACTACATAATGCTAAAGGATATTTTGATTCAACAGATCAAGCGTGCTGGTCCCATAGATCTGTATACTTATATGACGTTATGCCAAACCCATCCCATATATGGGTATTATACGTCTAAAAAATCCACTGATATATTAGGAAATACCGGAGACTTTGTTACGGCTCCTGAAGTAAGTCCTTTATTTGGCGAAATGATAGCTCTTTGGGTAGTTGAACGGTGGGAGGCTTTTGGAAAACCCGATGTTTTGCAATTAGTAGAGTTGGGGCCGGGGCAGGGGGTATTGATGCAGGATATACTGTATACCCTTGAAAGATTAACCTTATTTACTGCAAAATGTAGGGTTAATTTTGTTGAAATTAACCCTTCATTTCAACGCTTGCAAAAAGAAAAAAATCAAACACTTGCCGAGGTGGTACATCATGACTGTATAAGATGTTTAAAGGGAATAAAAGAGCCGGCAATTATTATTGCAAATGAGTTTTTTGATGCTTTGCCTGTGCGACAATATGTAGAGCAAGAAGGCATGTGGTATCAAGTTGGTGTGGGGTTGAGTGAGGGAAATGATTTGAGACTTTTTTACCTTCCGCAGACGATGGTACCTAAAAGTTTGGAATATCAGCCTGACGGAGATATTATTTTAGAATATATTGGAAATCATATATCGCACTATAATGGCGCGGCTTTGATTATTGACTATGGATATTGGGGGGGGAGGGGAGACTCTCTTCAAGCGGTATATCAACACAAAAAAGTAGGTGTTTTAGATCATCCTGGGCAAGCTGATTTATCTGTGCATGTTAATTTTCAAAATATGGCCTGCTATTTCGAGGCGATGCGGTTGCAATATAATTTTAGAACCCAGCGTCAATTTCTGATAGATTTAGGAATACAATTAAGATTAGAACTAATATGTAGAAATACAGAGGCTAAAAAAGCGAAAGAATTTCAAACGGGTGTGATGCGATTAATTGATCCTGGTGAGATGGGGCAGTTATTTAAGGTATTAGAGGTATGGAAGCGTTAAGCTTTACAGAGAATGATTGATTCAAAACTTGCAAAGTGTGAAGGGGTGAGACGACATGACGAATGTAACTTTCTTTAAAAGCAGTGCATTTCAGGACATAAAGCACGGTTTTTTTGGTCGAACAGGGGGGGTAAGTGAAGGTGTTGTAGCTTCTTTAAACTGTTATCCATACATTCGTGAAAGGACTGAGCAAATTGATGAACTGAGTAATGTTCGGCGGAATCGCAAGATTGTTTTGGATACCTTAGGAATGGTGCATGAAGATGTTATCACGGCGAACCAAGTGCATGGAGATGCAATTGCTGTTATTCATGAATATAAGCCTATAGATTTTGCAGATGTTGACGGTATTATTACTACAGTGCCGAATCTTCCTTTGGGAATTCTAACTGCAGATTGCGTGCCTATCTTGTATACGGATAGTCATCATAAGATTGTGGGGGCTGCCCACGCAGGGTGGAAAGGTGCCTTTTTAAATATTCATCTTAGAATGATTGAAAAATTTAAAGATATGGGAACATCACTTGGTAATATAAAGGCGGTGATCGGGCCTTCTATTCAGCAAGCTTCTTATGAAGTAGACCAAGTTTTTTTTGATCATTTTGTTTCAAAGGGAGATCGTTATAAAACATATTTTTATCCATCCATCAAGGCTAATCATTATCAATTTGATCTGCCACGCCTTGTATATGATGATCTAATGAGGGCTAATCTTCATACTGTGGATTGGGTGCGTTTGGATACGGTAATTCATGAAGATCTTTTTTTTAGCCATCGCCGAGCCACATTAAATGGCAATTCTATTACAGGACGCCAGTTGTCTGTTATTTCATTATAACTGCTGCAGGAGTAAGAAATTCTTAACCCTTATGTGATAGGGTGAAGATGGTAGGAATGTAAAATCAGAAGTCGTTGACGGTCCTAAGGATTGAAGATGAACAGTTCTGATACACCAGAAGGATTTTGTGTAAGATGATACCGTATACAGTATGATCTTAGACTAGTTTGACAAGGGATGAAACCCTAAAGATGACGTGT
>Ga0169931_10010110_pt1 | contig 13476 bp, 8 predicted proteins | sample Kivu_15m_20L_FD_129675 | JGI IMG/M metagenome (GOLD analysis project Ga0169931, IMG submission 129675) | Freshwater microbial communities from Lake Kivu, Western Province, Rwanda to study Microbial Dark Matter (Phase II) - Kivu_15m_20L... | ecosystem: Environmental > Aquatic > Freshwater > Lake ...
CGCGTGATCCGCGGCGGCAGCTGGGTCGCCGGCGCGGACGACGTGCGCTCGTCCGCCCGCAGCGTCGGCACGCCCGGCGGCCCGGGCACCGTCATCGGGTTCCGCGTCGCGAGGACCCCCTGATTTCCCTTCTCTTTTTTCCCTCGTCTCTGCCACTGCGGCCGCACGAACCAATCCGCGTGCGGCGCGCACACGCAGAGCCTGTCATCGGCGGCCGCGACCACGACCCATCCGTCCTTCGGAAGCCGCCACAACGCGACGTCCTCGTCGGTGGCGCGGGGTGCGCACTCGGCCACGACCGCCCGCTCGGCCTCGGTCCATTCGGCGCGTGCATCGACTCACTTCGACCAGCGCCCCCGGGGCCGGCAACGCAAACTCCGGGAAGCGCTCGGCCACCACCGGATCGCCAGTCGGCGCGTTGCCGCTCGGCGGCTCAGGTGCAGGGGAAGGCGGCGCCTCCTGGCGCGCGCAGGCCTCACCTCAAGCGATGTCTGGTAACCGTGTCACCGCAGATTCTCCCCCCGGTTTCCTTGCACCCCGCCCTCCTGAATTCGACCGTGCGACACCGCCACACCCCGCGCCATGGATGGAACAGGGCTTCAGTGACGGCCACGCGCTCCAAGGACCTTCGATGCCCGAAACCGATGCCGCCTCCGCCAGCGCCACGCGCGCGGCGATGGCCCGTCCTGCCGACCTTGAACACCTCCTGAACACGGTCCCGGGCGGGGTCTTCATCTACGAGGAAACCCCCTCGGGCGGAGGTCGCCTCGTCTACGGCAACGCCGGGTTCATGGTCCTGTGCCCGCCCTGCGCCGGGGCGGACGCACCGCCGTCGGGACCCCACCCGATCACCCATCTCTTCCACCCCGATGAGTCCACTCGCGTCGCGAGCGACCTCGAGCGCTCCGCCACGGATCTCGCGGCCTGGCACGCCGAGTACCGCCGCACGTCCGCCGACGGCACCACCGCCTGGGTCGAGGTCCGTGCCGAGCCGCGCCCGCAGGCGCACGGCGTCGTCCGCTGGACCGGCTTCGTCTCGGACGTCACCGCCCGCGTCACCGCCGAGATCCAGCTGCGCCACGCGCGCGCCGAGGCCCTGCGTGCAAGCCGCCTGAAGTCCGACTTCATCGCCGCGGTCAGCCATGAGCTCCGCACCCCGATGACGGCCATCATCGGATACGCCGAACTCCTCCAGGACGACCCGTGCGTGCGCGCCGATCCGGGCTCCGCGTCCGCGGCCGAGGCCATTCTCCGCAACGGTGAGCACCTGCTCTCGGTGGTGAGCGACATCCTCGACGACTCGCGCGTGGAAGCCGGCGCGTTCTCCGTGCGCGCGGCCGAGATCGACCTCGCGCAGGTGACCCACGACGCGTCGGACCTCCTGGCCATCCGTGCGCGTTCGCGCGGCATCGGCCTGCAGTTCACGGCCGACGCGAATGCACCCGCGTTCGCGCGCGCCGACCCGTTGCGCGTGCGCCAGATCGTCCTGAACCTCGTGGGCAACGCCATCAAGTTCACCGACCGCGGCAGCGTGCGCGTGAGCGTCTCGACCGCCGCCGGCGCCGCCACCGTCACCGTGGCCGATGACGGCATCGGCATGAGCGCGGAGCAGCTCGAAGCGCTCTTCCGCCCCTACACGCAGTTCAACGGCACCCGCGCATGCGAAGGCAGCGGCCTGGGCATGGCGCTCTCGCGCCGGCTCGCGCGCATGATGGGCGGCGACCTGCGCGTCGCGAGCACGCCCGGCCACGGGACCACGTTCACGCTCTCGCTGCCGGCCGTCGCCCCGAGCCTAGCCGACGCGCCGCCGGTGGTCGACCTTGCGTCTGAGGCGAACACCGAAGCGACGCCCGAGGCCGCCCCCGCCCTTCCCCTCGCGGGCGTCCGCATCCTGGTCGCCGAGGACGGCCCCGACAACGTTCGCCTCTACCTGCGCCAACTCGGCCGTGCCGGCGCCGACGTGCGCGTGGCCGCGAACGGCCGCGAGGCCGTGGCGCTTGCCCAGGCCGGTGCGGTCGGGGTGCTCGACGCCCCGTTCGACCTGATCCTGATGGACGTGCAGATGCCGGTGCTCGACGGGCTCGAGGCCACCCGCCGCCTGCGGGCCCTTGGGTTCACGGTGCCCGTGGTGGCCGTCACGGCCGCGGCCGGCGACGGGGAACGCGCCCGGTGCATGGCCTCCGGGTGCGACGGGTTCCTCGAGAAGCCCGTCCGCCAGGCCGACCTGATCGCGGCGGCCCGCGCGGCCATCCTGGCACGCCGCCAGGCCCCCATGCAAGTTCCGGCGAGGGAGCGCGTTCTGCCGATGGCTTGACCATGCGACCGGCCCCGGACCACGGCCCTGACCGCACCCGCCCCCGCCCGTGCCGGGCTGGCGCGGTCGTCGCGCTTGTCCTTGCGTGCGGCCCCGCGTCAAGCGCCTTCGCACAGTCCGCGCCCTCGCCCGCCGGCCTCGACTTCTTCGAGAAGAACGTCCGCCCGGTCTTCGTCTCCCACTGCTTCGGATGCCACTCGGCGAACGCCACCAAGGTGCGCGGCGGCCTGCGCATGGACTCGCTCGCGGCGCTGCTTGCCGGCGGCGACTCGGGCCCGGCCATCGTTCCCGGAGACGCGAACGCCAGCCTCTTGGTGAAGGCCATCCGATACACCGACCCCAACACCGAGATGCCCCCCAAGGGCAAGCTCGCCGACGCCGAGATCAAGGCCATCGAGCAATGGGTGGCGATGGGCGCACCGCACCCTGACGCCGCCACCGGCCCCGCCGTCCCGCAGCAGCCCGCGTCGGGCATCGACCTCGAGCGCGGCCGGCGGTGGTGGGCCTACGTGGCGCCCGAGCGCGGAGCACCGCCCACCGTGAGGAACGCGGCGTGGGTGGCGTCGCCGATCGACCAGTTCGTCCTCGCACGCGTCGAGCAGGCGGGCCTGAAGCCCGCGCCCGACGCCGACAAGGAGACGCTCGTCCGCCGCGTGAAGTTCGACCTCACGGGGCTGCCGCCCACGCCCGAGGAGGTCGATGCGTTCCGCAAGGACACGTCGCCCGACGCCTACGCGCGGCTCGTCGACCGGCTGCTCGCGTCGCCCCGCTTCGGGGAGCACTGGGGACGGCGCTGGCTCGACGTGGCGCGGTACGCCGAGTCGAGCGGCAAGGAGTCGAACATCGTGTATCCGCACGCGTGGCGCTACCGCGACTACGTGATCGCGGCCTTCAACGAGGACAAGCCCTACGACGTGTTCCTGCGCGAGCAGCTCGCGGGCGACCTGCTTCCCTCCACGCACCCCGACGAGTCGGCCGAGCGCATGATCGCGACCGGCTACCTCGCCATCGGCACCAAGGGCCACAACACGCGCGGCGAGCCGCAGTTCCGCGCCGACCTCGTCGACGAGCAGATCGACTCGATTGGCCAGGGGCTGCTCGCCACCACCATCGCCTGCGCCCGCTGCCACGACCACAAGTTCGACCCGATCCCGCAGCGCGACTACTACGCGATGGCGGGCATCCTCCACTCCACCGACACCCACTACGGCACGTACCGCACGCCGGGAAACGACCACCCTTCCACGCTGCTCGAGATCCCCGCGGGCGCGAAGGTTCCGAACGGACCGACGATGCCCGGCCCCATCCGCGCCGCCGCCGAGCAGCAGCTCGAGCGCGCCGAGGCCGACATGAAGGACCTCGCCGGCCTGCGCCAGAAGGCGCGGCAGGCGCGCATGCCCGGAAGCGGCGTCAAGCTCACCGCGCAGGAGCAGCAGCAGCTCGTGCGCGCGCGCAGCGCCGACGGGCGCGCCGAGGCGAACGCCGACCTCCTGGCGCGCTTCGGGCCTGACGGCCGCGCGACGACCGCGAATCGACTGGCGATGGGCGCCTCCGATGCCGAGAAGCCCAAGGACACGCGCATCCTGGCGCGCGGCGAACTCTCGACCCCCGGCCAGCAGGTGCCGCGCGGCTTCCTGCAGGTGCTGGCCGCGCCCGGCGACCGTCCCATCCGGTCGGGCAGCGGACGGCGCGAGCTCGCCGACTGGATCGCGAGCGAGTCGAACCCGCTCACCGCACGCGTGTGGGTGAACCGCGTGTGGCTCAACCTCTTCGGCAAGGGCATCGTGCCCACGCCCGACAACTTCGGCGCCAGCGGCGTGCGACCCACCGACCAGCCGCTCCTGGACTGGCTGGCGGTCGACTTCATGGAGGGCGGGTGGTCCTCCAAGCGCCTCATCCGCGAGCTGGTCCTCAGCCACGCCTACCGGATGTCGTCGAAGTCCGACCCGAAGGCGCTCGAGGTCGACCCCGACAACGCGCTCCTCTGGCGCATGCCCAAGCGTCGGCTCCCGGCCGAGAGCATCCGTGACGCGATGCTGCTCGCGTCGGGGCAGCTCGACCTCACGCCGCCCGTCGGATCGCCGGTGGCATTCCTCGAGGGCGCCGACCGCAACCCGGTGGTCGACCGCGCGCTCGCGGGCGAGGCCCTGTGCCGCTCGGTGTACCTGCCGGTGCTGCGCGACCGCGTCGACGAGATGCTCGACATCTTCGATTTCGCCGAGCCCGCCTACGTCACCGGCGACCGCGACGAGACCAGCGTGCCCACGCAGGCGCTCTTCATGATGAACAGCCCGCGCGTCCTCGCGGCCGCCGAGGCCATGGCCACGCGCATCCTCGGCGAGCGGCAGTCCGAGGCCGACCGCATCACGCGCGCGTTCCAGCTCGCGGTCGGGCGCAAGCCCGCGCAGGCCGAGTTGGTGGCCGTGCGATCGTTCTTCGATGACTTCGCGGGCGCGCAGACCGGCACGTCCGGCCGCGCGGCGAAGTCCCAGGCCAAGGGCCAGGAGCGCGCCATGTGGGCCGCGTTCTGCCAGGCCCTGATGCAAGGCGCCGAGTTCCGCATGGTCGAGTGACGAGGAGTTCCCCATGAGTCTCTGCAACAACCGCTTCACCAGCTGGACCCGGCGCGACGCGCTGCAGGCGCTCTCGTGCGGCTTCGGGCTGCTCGCCTTCGCGGGCATCGCCAACCAGGCGCAGGCGCGCCCGGGGCGCCGCGACGAGGACGAGGGCAACCCGCTCTCGCCGAAGTCAACCCACCTCGAGCCGCGCGCCAAGCGCATCATCTTCCTCTGCATGTCGGGCGGGCCGAGCCACGTCGACACGTTCGACTACAAGCCGCGCCTGGCGACCGATGCCGGCAAGACCCTGAGCGGCACGCGCGCGGGCGCGCAGCTCCTGCCGAGCCCGTTCAAGTTCAACCGGTCCGGCAAGAGCGGGCTCTGGATCAGCGAGATCATGCCCCGCCTCGCCGAGCACGCCGACAGCCTGTGCCTGCTGCGCGGCATGAACACCGCCGTGCCCGCGCACGCGCAGGCGAGCGTCCTGATGCACACCGGGAGCTTCCAGTTCGTGCGGCCGTCGCTCGGCGCGTGGACGCTCTACGGGCTCGGCACCGAGAACCAGAACCTTCCCGGCTTCATCACGCTGAACCCGCCTGCGGGCAACGGCGGCGCGCAGAACTACGGCGCGGGCTTCCTGCCCGCGGTCTACCAGGGAACGCGCGTGGGCCTCGAGCGCAGCGCGCGCCGCAACGGCGGCGACGGCGGGATGCCCAACCTGAGGAATCCGAAGCTCACCGCCGACGCGCAGCGCGAGCAGCTCGACCTGGTGCAGAAGCTGAACCGGACGCGCCTCATGCGCGACCGCAGCGAGGACCAGATCGAGGGCGTCATCGAGAGCTACGAGCTTGCGTTCCGCATGCAGGCGGAGATGCCCGACCTCATGGACCTCGCCGGCGAGAAGCCCAAGACCCTCGAGATGTACGGCATCGGGCGCGGCAACGACTCGTTCGCGCGCCAGTGCCTGATGGCGCGGCGCTTCGCCGAGAAGGGCGTCCGCTTCATCGAGGTGAACCACGGCGGGTGGGACACGCACCGCAACCTGAAGGCCGACCTCGAGCGCCAGGCCGCCGAGATCGACCAGCCGATCGCCGCGCTTCTCGCCGACCTCAAGCAGCGCAAGATGCTCGACGACACCCTGGTGGTCTGGGGCGGCGAGTTCGGCCGCACGCCCTATGCGCAGGGCAGCGACGGCCGCGACCACAACCACAAGGGCTTCACCATGTGGGTGGCCGGCGGCGGCACCAAGGGCGGCCTCAGCTACGGTGCCACCGACGACCATGGGATCGAGGCCGTGGACGGCAAGATGGACATCCACGACTGGCACGCCACCCTGCTCCACCTGATGGGCATGGACCATGAACGACTGACGTACCGATGGGCGGGCCGGGACTTCCGGCTCACGGACGTCAAGGGGAACGTCCACTCCGGCATCCTGGCCTGAACCATCGGGCCGGAACGCGCCCCCCGGCTGCGCGATATCGTGACGGCCCCGCGCCCGCGGGGAGCCATGCAAGCCGAGCCAAGCGGATTCCCCCTCTCGACCGTCCTTGCCCTCGTGGGGTTCCCCTACGCGGCGCTTGCGGGCATCCGCGCGCTGCGCCCCTCGGTGGGCGGCGGCCCGGTGTACGGGGGTTCGCTTGTGGCGTTCGCGCTGCTCGGGTTCCTGGCGTGGGTGGGCGTCGAGGTGGAGCTGCCCATCACCATCGCGTCGACCGGCGGCGGCGAGCCGAACGTCGTCGACATCCCGGTGTGCCGCACGCTCGCCGAGCTCGCCGGCGGGTCGGCCATCAGCGCGTTCCTGGTCCGCATCCTCGACCTGTGGCTGCGCACGCGCGGCAGGGACCACCTGCTGCAGTTCCAGCGGATCGTCCTGTGGCTCGTCGGCGTGATCGTGGCGCTGGTGGTGATCTACCAGGTGCACTTCGCCGAGACCCTGCCCATCCGCACCGCGGTGCTCTCGATCGGCGGCGCCTCGGTCTTCATCATCGGCCTCGCGCTGCAGTCTGCGCTCGGGAACGTGTTCGCGGGCTACAGCCTGCAGGCCTCGAAGGTGTTCCGCAAGGGCGACCACGTGCAGCTGGGCCTGCCCGGTTCCGGAAGCTCGGTGGTGGGCAACATCCTCGACAGCACGCTGGCGACCACGCGCATCGTCACGCGCGACGGGCAGGTGCTGGTGGTGCCGAACGGCACCCTCCTCACCAAGGACTTCATGAACCTCGACCAGCCGACCTCCCGGCTGCGCGAGAAGGTGCGCGTGGGGATCTCGTACGAGGTCCCGCCCGCGCGCGTGAAGGACGCAGCAGCGGGCATCCTGGCCACCGAGCCGAACGTCCTCCGCGACCCCGAGCCCACCGTGTGGCTCGTCGACTACGGCGACTCGTCCATCGCCTACGAACTCGTGTTCTGGATCCCCTCGTACGCGGTGCGCGACGAAACGCTCGACCGCGTGCGCACCCGGCTCTGGTACGCGCTCAAGGACTGCGGCATCGAGATCCCCTTCCCGATCCGGACCGTGCGCATGGCGGGCATGGACGAGGAACGCGCGCGTGCCGAGGCCGAGCAGCTCCGGGCGAGCGACGCCCACGCGGCGCTCCGCCGCTGCGCGCTCTTCGCCGACGGCGCCATCCGCGACGCCGAGCGCCGCGAGGTGGCGCACGCCGCGCTCGAGGTCGAGGTGGCCCAGGGCGAGCACGTCGTGCGGTGCGGCGAGCAGTCGGACTCGATGTACGTCGTCACCGAGGGTTCGTGCGAGGTCGTGCTGCCCTCGGGCCAGCGGATCCCCGTCGGCCCCGGCGGGCACTTCGGGGAAATCGCCCTGGTCACCGGCGAGCGCCGGACCGCGGACGTCGTCGCGGTGAACGGACCGGCGCGCCTGCTGCGCCTGCCGAAGGCCAGCGTCGAACCGATCCTCGCGCGCCACCGGGACTTCCAGACCAAGGTCACCGCCGTCGCGCACGAGCGCCGCAGCGCCGCGCTCGGCGAGGGACTGCCCGGCGGCCTGGTGCGCCATGCATCCGGATTCGCGCGCGCGGTGCTCCGGCTCGTGTCGCCGTTCTGAGACGGGCCGAAGGCCGCATGCGCCGGGCTACACTGCGGCATGCAGACAGCCGCCGAGATCCCGGTCGCGACGCCCGCAGACCTGCAGCCCCTTCCGGGCGAGGATCCCCCGACCGCCGTGCTGCGTGTGGTGGGCGCGCTCGGAGGCATCGCACAGGTCACTCGGCCCAACGGGCGCATGGGAAGCGTGCTCGTCACCGACCCGGCGCTCGTGAAGCAGGTGCTGGTGCGCGGCTCGATGGACGAGGACCTCGGCCTCATCCGCAACTTCGCCCTGCGCGCGGCCGCTCCGCACGGGCTCATCTCGCTTACGGGCGCCGAGCACCGCAAGGTGCGCGTGGCGATGGCGCCGTGCTTCCGCGGCGCGGGCCTCGCGCCGCTCGAGTCCGCGCTCGACCGGCGGCTGGGGCAAGGCCTCGATGAATGGCCGGTCGACCGTGAGTGCGGCGCGGCGAAGCTGCTGCTCGACCTCCTCACCAAGGTCTTCATGGAGTGGGTGCTTGGCCCGCTTGAACCCGCGCGCGAGCGCGAGCTGTGCACGGCCGAGCAGGCGCTTCTCGAGGTCTTCCACCACGCCATCCCGGACCTCAACCAGCTGTGGCCGGGGTCCGACGGCGAGGGCCCGGTCTCGTTCGACCAGATGGTGAACCGGTTCTTCGCGCTGCGCACGCTGATCTCGGACACGGTGGAGGCGGCACCGGGCGGCATGATGGCGCAGCTCGACCAGATGCTGCCGCCGCAGGGCGCCGGCCTGCCGCGCAGCGCGCAGCTCACCGACCACGCGATCCACCTCTTGCTCGCCGGGCTCGACACCGTGTCGCAGACCACGGGCCTGCTCCTTCACCACATCGGGCAGGACCCGTCCTTCGGCGACCGCATCGCGGCCGAGGCCGCCTCGCAGGACGAGCCGGTCTTCACCGAGGCGTGCATCAAGGAGATCCTGCGGCTCTACGCGGGCGTGCCGGTCGCCGTGCGCGTGACCAGCGCGCCGGTCGAGGTGCGGGGACACGTGATCCCGGCGCACCGGCCGATCATGGCGTTCCTGATCTGCATGCAGCGCGACGAGCGCTCGTTCGAGCGACCGCTCGAGTTCCTGCCCGAGCGCTGGATGGAAGGTTCGCCGCTGCGCATGGACGTGTCGGCCTCCATGCCCTTCGGCACCGGGCCGCACATCTGCCTCGGCGAGACGGCTGCGCGCCTCATCATGCGCCGGACGGTGCCTGCGGTGTGCTCGCGCTTCCGCATCCGCTCGCTCGACCCGGGGCTCGTCCCGGTGCTCGTGCGCATCGTGGCGCTCCCCATGCGCGCGCCGCGCGTGGTGCTCTCGAGGCGCTGACCCATGCTCGCCGGCCTGTCCATGCTCGGCGTGCTCCTCCAGGTCCCGGCGCCGCTGCCGCCGGCCGAGCTGCGTCCGTTCGACCACGTGCTGGTCGTCAGCGTCGACGGGCTGCGCCCCGACGCGATCGACGGCCCCGAGGACGGCCCGCTTCCCGCGTTCCGCCGCCTCATGCGCGGCCCGCACACGCTGCAGGCGCGCACCGACGCGGACCTCACCATCACGCTGCCGAACCACGTCTCGATGGTCACCTCGCGCCCGGTGGGCGGGCCGCTCGGGCACGGCTGGACCGACAACGTCGACCCGCCCGCGATCCGCCACGGCGGCACGCTCCACAAGCGGCGCGGCACGTACGTCGCGAGCATGTTCGACGTCGCGCACGACCGCGGCGTGGCCACCGCGGTGATCGCCACCAAGAGCAAGTTCGCGCTCTTCGCGCAGAGCTTCGACGACGAGAACGGCGCCCCCGACGCCGAGGGCACCGACGACGGCCGGTGCAAGGTCGACCTCCTGGTGACGGCGCGCACCAGCGACGACGCGCTCGAGATGGCGCTCGCGCGGCTGCGCACCGCGAAGGGCCGTTCGCTGAGCCTGGTGCACTTCGGGGTCCCGGACTTCGTCGGGCACTCCCTCGACTGGGACGTGCGCCCGGGGTCGCCCTACCGCCAGTCGATCGCCGAGGTCGACGGCGCGCTCCTGCGGCTCTTGGCCGCGATCGACGGTGACCCGGCGATCCGCGGTCGCGTGGCCATCATCCTCACGGCGGACCATGGCGGCGGCGTCCCCGCGAAGACGCACACCACGAACACCGATCCGATGAACTTCCTGATCCCGTTCATCGTGTGGCTCGGCGCCGACACCGAGCCGCAGGAACTCGCCGCGCTGAACGGCGACCGGCGCGCGGTGCTCCCGGCCTCGGAGTGGGCGCCGCGGGACCTCTCGCCGCCGCCGATCCGCAGCGCCGAGGCCGGGAACCTCGCCCTGCAGCTGATGGGCCTGCCTCCCATCCCGGGCTCGGTGGCGAACGCGATCCACGACCTTCGCGTGCTGCCCGCCGGGCGCACGGGCGGCGCCGCGGGGGCACCCTCCGGAGGGCCCGCACGGTGACCGCCGATGCCCCGGGCCGCACGGCCGACGGCGGCACGTGCCACGTGTTCCACGCCTTCGAGGCTGCGTTCTCCGTCGACCTCGAGCGTGCCGAGGCCTGCCTGCGCGCACGCGACGGAACCCGCACGGGGCTTGCGGGCGGCGGGCGCAACGTGGGCGGCGAGGACTTCGAGCCGCGGCCCCTGCGCACGCGCGTCCCCGTGGATGCCGTCACCGCCGGGGGCATCGCGTGCGCCGCGACCGCGCACGTGACGGTCTTCGACTTCGGCGCGATCTCGGTGCGCATCGACTTCCCGCTCGCGGGGCCCGCCGACGGGCTGGTGGCGCTGTCTCGCGCGCTGGTCGGCAACGCCGCGCTCCGGGACGCGGCGCGGGTCGCGGCGGCGCGCGTCCTCGGCGAGATCCTCTCCGCGTGCGAGCGGCCTTCCCTCTCCGAGCACGGCGAGGACTACGCGGTGTTCAGCCTGCCGCCGGTGGCCGGCGGCCCGCGCGCGGGACTGCCGGACGCGCTGATGGCACGCATCCTGCGCGCCGAGGAAGGCGCGCTCGGGCCTGACGAGGTCCGCGATGCCGTGGCCTCGGCCGTGGGCTATTCCACGGACGACCTCGCGACGGTGGACTGGAACGCGGCGATCCTGGTGGACCCCAGCCCCGGCGACGCGCTCGCGGTGCTCGAGTTCGCGAACGTCGAGCTCACCGAGATGCGATGGCTCGACGGGCGCCTCGACCGTGCGCTCGACGAGGCCGTGCGCGCGGCCGCCGACTCGCTGCGCGGGCCGCGGGTGCTCGGGATCCGCGTGCTGCACCACGCACGGCGCATCGCCGAGATGCAGGTGGACGCGGTGGCGCTCTACGAGTCGGTGAACAACGCGCTGAAGCTCTTGGGCGACCAGTGGCTCGCGCGGCTCCACCAGGCGGCCGTGCGCCGCATGCACGTGGACGACTGGGAGCGCTCCATCCTGCGCAAATCCGAGGCGCTCGACTCGATCTACGGCAAGATCCGCGACCGCCAGGTGCAGGTGCGGGCCGAGCTCCTTGAGTGGATCATCATCGCGCTGATCGCGGTCGAGATCGTCCTCTTCATGGCCGGGTGCACCACGGTGAGCGGCACCAACCGCTCGCAGCTGAACATGGTGAGCGTGGAGCGCGAGCGTGAGCTCGGCGAGGAGGCCTACGCCGAGATGCTCGGCGGCAAGGGCGTGAAGCGGCTGACCGCCGGTCCCGACTGGGAGCGCGTCCAGCGCATCGCCGACCGCGTCGAGCAGGCCGCGCAACGCCTCCATCCCCGCGCGACGGCCGGGTTCGCGTGGGAGTGGGCCGTGGTCGACGACGAGGGGACGGTCAACGCGTGGGCGCTTCCGGGCGGAAAGTCCGCGGTCTACACGGGCATGCTGCGCATGGCGCGCACCGACGACGAGCTCGCGGTCGTGATGGGCCACGAGGCCGCGCACGCCATCGCGCGCCATGCCGGCGAGCGGATCTCGGGAGACATGCTGGTGCAGGGCGCGATGCAGGGCACGGCCATCGCGCTCGGCGACATGAGCCCCGGCGCGCACCGCGCGACGATGGCCGCGCTGGGGCTCGGCTCCAACGTGGGCGTGATGCTCCCCTGGAGCCGCATGCAGGAGAGCGAGGCCGACGAGATCGGGCTCTTCATCGCGGCTGACGCGGGCTACGACCCGCAGGCCGCCATCCCGCTCTGGGAGCGCATGGCCGGGCAGCCGGGCGGCGCCCCCGCCGAGTTCCTGAGCACGCACCCCAGCGAGTCGACGCGCATCCAGCGCCTGCGGAAGCTGATGCCGCGCGCGATGGCGATCAAGGCCGCGGCGGACGCGCGCTCGCAGTGAGCGCGCGCAGCCGTTCGCCGGCGGCCGCGATGGTCTCGTGCCGCTTGCAGAACGCGAACCGCACCATCGAATGCGCCTCGGCGTCGCGGGTGCCGCCCGGGCCCGGCGCGTAGAACGCGCTGCACGGGATGGCCGCGACGCCCACCTCCGACACCAGGTACCGCGCGAACGCCACGTCGTCCGAATGCCCGAACGGGGCGTGCGGGGCGAGCGCGAAGTACGAGCCCTCGGGTTCGTGTGGCGCCAGCCCGGCCGCGCGCAGGACTTCGAGCATGAGGCGACGCCGTTCGCGGTACTCCGCGCGCAGCGACTCGTAGTACGCCGCGGGCGCGGCCATGGCATCGGCCGCCGCGCGCTGCAAGGGCGTCGCGCCGCAGAAGGTCAGGAACTGGTGCGCCGCGCGGATGCCCGCCGTGAGCGCCGGCGGGGCGATGGCCCAGCCCACCTTCCACCCCGTGAGGCTGAACGTCTTCCCCAGGCTCGAGAGTGTGATGGTCCGCTCGCGCATCCCGGGCAGCGTGGAGATCGAGGTCGGCCGCTCGCCGAACCAGATCTCGTCGTAGACCTCGTCGGAGACCACCAGGCACCCGGCCGCGCGCGCGACGGCCGCGATGCCCGCGAGTTCGTTCGCCGTGAGCACGCGCCCGGTGGGGTTGTGCGGGCTGTTCACGACGATGGCCTTGGTCCGCGGGCCCACCGCGCGCGCGAGGTCCTCGAGCGGGAACGCGAAGTCGGGCGCGCGCAGGCGCACCGTGCGGACCGTGCCGCCGGCCATGGCCACGCACGCCGGGTACGAGTCGTAGAAGGGTTCAACGAGCACCACCTCATCGCCCGGGTTGACGAGTCCGATCATCACGGACGCGATCGCCTCGGTGCACCCGTGGGTCACCGTGACCTCCGCGTCGGGATCGACCTCGAACTTTCCGAGCGCCTTCCACCGCGCGGCCACGGCGCGGTTCAGTTCCGGGAGCCCGATGCTGCGGCCGTACTGGCCGAACCCCGCGTCGATGGCGCGCTTGCCCGCCTCGCGCACCTCGGGCGGCCCATCGAAGTCGGGGAAGCCTTGGCCGAGGTTGACGGCGCCATGCTGCGCGGCGAGGCACGAGATGACGGCGAACACGCTCTCGCCGAAGGGACGAAGTCGGTCGGAGATCCCGTGGTCGGTGGTCTTCATGGGGTGGCGTTCGTGGCCGGGCGCGCGGCGGGCATGTCGCGCACGTGGATGTCGAGCTGCGGGAACGCGATCTCGATGCC
>Ga0169931_10010111_pt1 | contig 13474 bp, 9 predicted proteins | sample Kivu_15m_20L_FD_129675 | JGI IMG/M metagenome (GOLD analysis project Ga0169931, IMG submission 129675) | Freshwater microbial communities from Lake Kivu, Western Province, Rwanda to study Microbial Dark Matter (Phase II) - Kivu_15m_20L... | ecosystem: Environmental > Aquatic > Freshwater > Lake ...
ACCGAGATCCTGAACCTGCTATGGCGTCACGAAAACAACATGACCTGCGCACGTACCGAATCGAGTTCAAAATACATACATACCGCTATGCTGCCGCCTAGTTTTGTCAGTCAACCAGGCCCGTGACAGTACCTATAGCCATCTGAGTACCGTCAAAATCTAAACTAGCAGTGTTCAAGTAAGGCACTTCAGGGGCTGTTAATAATTGTCCTGTTTTAAGATCCCATATGCGAATGCCCCCATCACCTGAGAGCCCAATAAGCTGATTGCTATCACCGCTAAAACCGATTTCATCAATATTGGAAGCTACATAAACATCATCGGATAGTACAGTAAAGGTTTTTGTGTTCAGCTCTAAGACCTCTACGGAATCATTTGAAGCGATGGCCAGCTTAGTAGCATCTGGACTAAATTCAGCCATTCCTACTTCCCCTCTAAGCTGTTGAGCATCTAAATTGCATGCTGACTGATGCAAGGCCCTTGCTGTAAGGCTTTCATGGCGACTGTACTAGTGCAGTCTGAATGCCTAACAGCTTATGCGGCCTGTCAAGAACTTCATGAGTCCAAGTTTTAAGATCTAATATATATATTGTACCGCCATGCAAAAAAAAAAGTTGAGTGCTATCTGGCTTAAAGAGGCACCTCTAACTAGCGCTTGAAAGGCTGGCAGGGTTCTAAATTCCCTAGTTTGCAAGTCCAAGACTTCAATGCCACTCGAGAAATTTCTAAAAATGACAGCCTGCTTTAAATCATTACTAAAACTGAGAAATCTATCACTAAAAAAATTGAGATTTATATCATGGGGTTCCTGCCCATAATTTCCAATAGTTATGTTTGAAGGAGCCGCTTCATTATATGTTCCAACAGAAATTGTTATTAGTGAATCTCCTCTCCAGTTACCCACCCTGATAGAGCTATCACCGGATATCGTTGCGATCAGAGAACCATCCGGACTAAAAATAGTATTCACAGTATTGCCTCCATGACCTTTAAGTATTTGTGAGGCTCCTGTGAAAAGGCTTCGCATGTAGACTTTCCCATCTGTGGTGGTCACGATGACCTCATTACCGTTAGGACTAAATTTACCCTCTGCTATTTTATAGTCATCAAGTAAAATTGATTTTCCCGTATTCAGATCCCATATCACTCCTTGCCCAACAGAATTAACCATGAACATTTTGTTTCCATCTGCACTGATTTTGGATTTTTTAGTTCCAAAAAGTAAATCGAGTATAAGCTGTTAGGCATTCAAACCGCACTAGTACAATCGACATAAAAGCCTTGCAGCAAGGGCTTTGCGGAAGTCAGCATGCAATTTAGATGCTCAACAGCTTATCGACTCCGATAACCTGTGCAGGCATATCAAGACTAATACTCTTTTCTGTATTTAAATTCCAAAAACTAACAGAGTCTGATGTGAATTCTGAGTTGACAAGAACGCATCCGATGCCATCTTCACCAAAAATGCAGTAATCCTCAATGAGGAATATAGAAGACTGTTCCGAAATTTTTCGTTCAAAAAATGTCCCTGTCCACAAGTTCAAAACACCTATGGAATTATCCCCCTCTGTCGACAGGCCAACAACTTGTGAGCCGTCGGGACTAAACAAAAAATTTGAAAATCGATTTTCGAAATCCGTTAAATCAGCAGGATTGCCGGTTTCAAGATCCCATTTTCTGAGTCTAAAATTTCCAATCTTAGTGTCATCGCTATATGAGTCAGCAAAAATATAGGTGCTGTCTGGACTAAATTTAGGGTATGACAAGTTTTCTCCGGGGATTTCGATCAGAGTTGATGCGCCTGTCTGTAAGTTCCAGATTCTTATATTTTTATCATCGCTTGTGGCAGCAACCCATTTGCCGTCACGACTAAAGCTGATGTCTGAATTAAAGCTTTCGGAATCTGTAAGGACAATGAAATCTTTTGTTTCTAAATCCCAAATCCTTATGGGTTCGTCTTTTGAAGCAGTAAGGATTTGGTTATTGTCAGGGTGAAATATAACTTGACCACCTTGGGCGATCAAGAATGGGACATGCCTAACATCTGTCCTGATTTGTTGCAAAGCTAAAATGGGACTAGAAGCTGGGTAGCTAGAGGTATCTTTAGTGCCCAAGCTTTCTTCAGCAACTAGAGCTTCAAGCTCGCGCCCTGCTTTGATGGCTTTAAGCAAACCTCCAATCTGGTCAAACTCAAACCTTCTGAGGGCATCTACTCCAGCTTGCTCTAAGCGGGTGCCGGTTTGGGCCAAGATTTGAGCTTGTTCGGCCTCGTTGGCTTTCCTATCCGCATCCTTGGCCCGGTCTTGGGCATCCGCTGCTTTTTGATCAGCCTCTTGGGCGCTGGCTTCAGCCTGCTGCTGGGCCACAGCCGCCGTTTGGGCCTTGCCATCGGCCTCGCTGGCACGGGTTTCGGCATCCTGGGCTTTGGCTTCGGCCTGTTGCTGGTCTCGCAGGGCCTGTTGAGTTTGCCGACCAGCATTGGCTACCTGTCGGTTTGCGCTGTCTACTTTGGTATTGGCGTCGGTTACACGTGAGTTAGCGTTGGCTTCTCGGGTCTCTGCCTCTGCAATGCGCTGGTTAGCCATCTCAATCGAATCTTTGGCTTGGTTTTGCTGTGTCCGGGCATACCAGCCAGACCCTGCCGCCACTACAATGCCCGCCGCCGCTGCTAAAGCCCCCAGCCGCATACCCCGGCGCAGCTTTCTCTCCGCCGCCGCTTCAGCCTCTTGCCTCGCCCGACCGGCTCGAATGTATTCTTGCTGCAAACCCGTAGGCTGGGGTTCTACCGCTGCATTAGTCGTCAGCCAGGCTTCGGCGGTTTCCAGGTCTCGCCCCCGCAGCAGCAGGCTTTCATCGCGCCCCCGCCGATCCCACTCGCCCGATCGCACCAGCAGCCGCGTATGGGTCTCCAAATGCTCCCGATCCGTATCCAGCGTTCGCAGCAACCCGGCAAAATTCGCCTGAAAGTCGCTATCGTGCTCCCGAAAATCGAGCCATTGCAGCTTGGCCAGCACCGGGTGCAGGTCTGCCGTGTCAATGGGGCGGTGCAGCACCGTCACCATCCGCTTATTCAGCCCCTGGGCATACTCCACCTCATCGGCACAAAAAGGCGAGTTCACCGACTCCGGCGACAGCAGAAACACAAACACATCCGAGCTTTCTATACCCCGGTAAATCTCCTGCTGAAAATCGCTGCCGGTGGCGATGCTCTCCTGGTCAAACCAGGTGCGCTTGCCCTGGGTTTGCAGGGCGTCATTTAGCCGACGGGCAAAGTCAGAATCCACCCGCGAGTAGGAGATAAACACATCCAGCGCCGGGTTGGGCGGCTGGCGCTGGCTCTCGGCAATGAACTGCTCGTGCAGGGCCGTGGGCGGGTGGCGGTGGGTGCGGGCCACCGCCCGCCAGGTTTCAGCCCGGCGCAGGTTATAGCCCCGCAGCAGCAGGGTAGGGTTTTGCTGCTGCCGCTGCCACTTCAGCGCCTGTACCAGCCAGGTTTTGTGCTCGGTGTGGTAGGCGGCATCGGTGTTGAGCTGCTTGAGCAGTTGGCTTTCGTCGGCCAAATAGTCGCTGGCCTGGGTGTTGTCGGTCAGGTCAATGTGTTGAAGGTTCCTCAACCCCTCAGGCACCAGATCCGGCTCCACCGCCGCCGCCAGCACCGGAATCACCCGCTTATGCAGCGCTAGGGCCTGGGCCAATTCCTGCTGGCAGTAGGGCGACTGGGCCGAATGAGGCGACAGCACAAAGGCAATATTATCGGCCTCTTCGATGCCCTGGCCGATGACGCTGTTGTAGTCCTGACTGGTTTGAATGTCGGTGCGGTAGTTCCACACCGTAATACCCTGGCGCAGCAGGGATCGCCGAATTTGCTCAGCCGAGGTCTGGTCTTGGTCGCTGTGGCACAAAAACACCTGGGTCATCAGGTTGTTGGCGTTTTTGGTGCTCTCGGTAATGAACTCGCAGTGCAGGTCGCTGGGGGTGCAGGGCAGCGGTTCCCCATCGGCAAAGCGGGTTTGCAGCCAGGTTTCGGCGGATTGGCGATCGGTGCCCACCAGCAGGTAACGGGTCTCGCGGTGGTGATCGGGGCTTTCCCAACTGAGGGCCTGGATGAGGAGGGTGGTGTGCTGATGGACGTAGGCTTTCAGGTGGGGCTGCTCCTGGCCGGTTTGTTCGTCGCAGTAATGCAGGATGCGGCTCAGCGTGTTGAGGAATGATTCGGGGTCGTCAAGGTTGTCGCGACACCAGATCCATTGGATCGGGCGCAATATAGGGTCAGCTTTAGCCCGATCTTCAACGTCGGCTCCGCCCGCATACATCAGCGGAATAATGCGCTTGCCGTACTGACGGGCCAAGGCCAGTTCTTTCTGGCAGTGGATGGAGTCCAGGGCGGAGGGTGAAATGACATAGATAAAATGGTGTGATTGCCCAATGGCTTCATTAATCCGCTCCTGCCAGTTAGTCACAGAGGGGATGTCGTGTAGGTCAAGCCAGATTTGGCTCAGTCCCTTGGCCTTGAGCTGCTCCTTGAGGGCGATCGCAAAGGCCTTGCTATCAGCCTGTCCGTAGGAAATAAAGGCGTCTTGAAAGGTGGGCATGGGGGCAACCTGGCAAGAGAGGGCAGATCCTAGGGTTGACCTAGAGTTCTCAACGGTCGGCTAGTCGAATGTCGACCCGATTCTTCACCACAGGACAAGAATAGGTGCAGTCTGCCAGGATCTGACGAATAAGTACATGGACAGAATTATTTGGCTTAGGGTTTGGGGGGAACACCTCTAATAAGGGGCCTCAGTCCCTTAAGCTCCAACTACATGCTGAATTTAATTGTGTCCACCTACTTATTTAGGTTTTGCTTACAGACTCGCTCCGCCGTTACCCACCGCCCAAGGAATTTGTGATTTTGGAGGGTGATTAGGATGGCATCCGTAGGGTGGGTTAGGCCGCCACCCTCCCATGCCACCCGCCTTCAACACTGCGCCCTGCCGTAACCCACCACCCACCCATGGTGCTCCATTTGGGTAAGCGGTGGGTCTGGGCAATCGGCTACGGTGCGGTGCTGGGAGCGATCGCGATGACCCACCCTACGGGTAATTGAGGATTCCTGAAGAACCTCAATTACCCGTCGCTCCGTGGAGTTCTGTAGAATAACAAGAGTAGAAACCAATACACTTGGGGCTAGCTCTACAGATGGGCGCAGCAGTATCGATTAAAAACTTGAATAAGTCCTACGGGACGGTAGCGGCGGTGCAGGATGTGTCCCTCACCATTGAGCCTGGGGAGATCTTTGGTCTGCTGGGGCCCAATGGAGCCGGTAAAACCACCACCCTGCGCTGCCTTTGCACCCTGGCGACCCCCGACAGCGGCACCCTAGAGGTGATGGGCATCTCGGTGCTCGACCAGCCTCGACTGGTGCGCCAGTACCTGGGCTATATTGCCCAGGAGGTTGCGATCGATAAGGTGCTGACCGGGCGCGAGCTCTTGCAGCTCCAGGCCGATATTTACCACATGCCCAGGGGGATCGCGGGTCGTCGCATCGACCAGATGATCGGCCTGCTCGATCTCCAGGACTGGGCCGACAAAAAGACGGGCACCTACTCCGGTGGCCTTAAGAAACGCCTCGATCTGGCCCTGGGGCTGCTGCACCAGCCCGATCTGCTGGTGCTCGATGAGCCCACCGTCGGTCTTGACATTGAAACCCGCTCGGCGGTGTGGGGGTTTTTGCGCCAGTTACGGGCGGCGGGCACCACGGTGCTGATTACCAGCCACTACCTAGAAGAGGTCGACGCCCTAGCCGATCGCGTGGCGATTATCGACCAGGGTCGGGTGATTGCCTCGGGCACCCCCAGCGAGCTGAAGGACAGGATTGGGGGCGATCGCATCACCCTCCGCATTCGCGAATTTACCTCCGATGACGAGGCCATCCAGGCCCAGGCCATGCTGTCAACGCTGCCCTTTGTGCGCGAAGTGATTGTCAACGCGGCCCAGGGCAACTCGCTCAACCTGGTGGTCGATCGCCAGGCCGATGGGTTGCTGGCTGTGCAGCAGGCCCTTAGGGCCGCCGCCCTGCCTGTCTTTGGCCTGGCCCAGTCGCGGCCCAGCCTTGACGACGTGTACCTGGCCGCCACCGGCCGCACGCTGATGGATGCCGAGCTGGCCGCCGTGGGTCAGCGAGATTTGAAGCAGGAAAAGAAACAGGCCATGACGGGACGCTAGGAGACAACCATGAGCACTACGATTTCCACCCCAGCCCCCGTGAAGGAGGCCGCCCCCAGTCTTGACAATGCCGAGCTGACGGCCTGGAAGGCCACCTTGGTCAGCTCCCAGGGGCTGGTGTCGGGAGCCTTTGTGCAAGAGACCCTGGCCATGACCCGACGGCTGTTTATTCAGCTCCAGCGCCGCCCCTCTACCCTGGTGGCGGGGGTGATTCAGCCGCTGATTTGGCTGGTGTTATTTGGGGCTCTGTTTCAAAATGTGCCTGCGGGGCTGTTTGGTGAGAGCCGCAACTACGGCCAGTTCCTGGGGGCGGGCATTATTGTGTTTACCGCCTTTGGGGGGGCGCTCAATGCGGGGCTGCCGGTGATGTTTGACCGGGAATTTGGCTTTCTAAATCGCTTTTTGGTCGCGCCCCTGGCCTCGCGCTACTCCATAGTGGTGGCGTCGGCGCTGTTTATCGCCACCCTGAGCCTAGTGCAAACGGCGGCTATTTTGGCCTTTAGTGCGCTGCTCGGGTCGGGGTTGCCTAGCCTGCCGGGGCTGGTGCTGGTGCTGCTGATTGTGATGACGCTGGTGCTGGGGGTGACAGCCCTCAGCCTGGGGCTGACCTTTGCGTTGCCCGGCCACATCGAGCTGATTGCGGTTATTTTTGTCACTAATCTGCCGCTGTTGTTCTCCAGTACGGCCCTGGTGCCCCTGGAGTTTATGCCCCGCTGGCTCCAGGTGGTGGCTAGTCTGAACCCGCTGACCTATGCGATCGAGCCCATTCGCTACGTCTACCTGCACCCGACCTGGGGCTTGGGTAGCCCGGTGCTGCAAACCCCCTTTGCAACGGTATCGTTGGGGCTTTGCCTGGGGGTTTTGGTGGTGTTCTGCGGGCTGGCCCTGGGGTTAATTCAGCCCCTGCTGCGTCGTCGGATTGCCTAGGGGTAAAAACGGTCGCCCTAGGGTCGGCAGTCGGCGAATTAGCCGCTACAATATCCATTACAGGCTCAGCGATCGCTATGTGCATCTGGTTTTTCGGCTCTGTTTTTTAGTCCTCTGGTGTCAAGGAGTGCTCCTATGGCTTCCCTTCATCCCCTGTCTCGGCCGGTAGCAGCGGCCTTAGCCACCTTGAGTCTACTGGCCTTGGCCCCTGGCGTATGGGCTCAGTCGAATAGCAGTGATCCAAGCGAAGCGCCTCGGGTCGATGCCGATGAAGGATTTGCCTCCCCCGACAGCAGCGGTGGCTTTGGGGGAAGTGCTAGCCCCTTTGACTTAATCCACCGGGCTGTGCTGTCGAATGGCACCTCCATGGAAGACTTTAACCGCCAGCAGCGCGGGCACCTAAACACTGAAGCAGACAATTTTCGCTCGCTTCAGCAGGAGGCCTTGCGTCAGCAGACTTCCCCTGAGGCCGTAGAAACTACACCCCAGCCTGCGGCTGAATAGTCTCTCTTCCTGGGCTATTCCCCAGACCTATAGCTCGCAGGTCAGGAGGCGGATCATAAAATAGTTGACCATCTTGGCCCCGTAGGGTGAATTCCACCACACCACTGGGTAGCAGCCGATGGGGTCTTCTAGGTCATGGCGAGCCTGATCGATGGTTTTCCATTGGTCATTCTGTCGCCAGCCCACTTGTTCACCCAGGCGGTTTAAGGGGGCAGTGTCTTGAACAATGGCCGTTTCCAGGGTGCCGCCCACGGCCTGATACAGCTTGAGCTGCACGCTAAACCCAAACCGCCCCCCAGTGTAGGTGGTCCACAGGCGATCGATGATGCGCAGCACGCTGCAGGGAAACAGGCGAATGGCATCGGGGGTCAGATCTTCGCGGTTGGGAGTACCCGCTTCCTGCAGGATCACGCGCACCGTTTCTTCGTCGGCCTCCAGCAATTTGCCGGTTCTCAGCAGCTGTTGTAGGGGTTGGTAACGCTCGATGTCGCTGACCAGGGTAAGGGCATCTTCGAGGCGAGCAATGCGTTCGGTCAACCCCTGTTGAAGAAAGTCCTCGACCCTAGCCTCTAGGGCCTCCAGTGTCTTTAGGCGAGCCGCTAAGGCTGTCTGCATATCTTCTCCATCCAGCCGGGTAAACTGGTCTATCTTGGCCTCCAGCGCCTCTAGGCGAGCTGCTAAATTAGCCTGGGACTCATCCACATCCATCACGACTTCTCCTAGGTAAGGTGAGCTAGATAACTTTGCAGCCGTCAGGGCTGATGCAGGACATCCGGAGATTTTGCTGCCCCCAGGAGATCTAGCCAACGCTATCGATTCTAATCCTGGAGCGGCGACAGCGGCAGCGATGCTGCCGCAGAAGCGGCTTAAAAAGGGTTCCTTTTGGGCCAATTAGCCCTTAAAGGTTGGTTGAAAAGGGCTACTCTAGGTACGATCCATCGCTCAGGCGGGGCTATCTCCCTGGGTGTGCATGGGCGCGATCGCCTCCTCGGGCTCAACGGCAGCGGCTCGATGGTCGTTGCTCTGGCTGCCGGTTGCCAGGGGCGACGCCCCTGGGCCGTCGCCGGGCCATAGGCGCTCTTCTAGGCCCTTCAGCACGACGTAGAGCACTGGAACTAGCAGCAGGCTAAGTACTGTAGATACGAGCAGGCCCCCAAACACCGTGTAGCCCACTGCCCAGCGGCTGGCGCTGCCCGCCCCGGTGGCGATCAGCAGGGGAAAGAACCCCACCAACGACGAAATCGCCGTCATAATGATGGGTCGAAACCGCTGCTCGGCCGCGACAGTGGCGGCGGCGGCCAGCCCCAGGCCTTGGCTTCTGGCCTGATTGGCAAATTCCACAATCAGAATTGCGTTTTTGCTGGCTAGGCCAATCAACATCACCATACCCACCTGGGCGTAGACGTTGAGGTCCAGGCCGCGTAGGTACAAGAACACCAGGGCTCCCAGAATCGCCAGCGGCACCGTCAGCAAAATGATCATGGGATCCATGTAGTTTTCGTACTGGGCCGCTAGCACCATAAACACCACCAGCACTCCCAGCCCAAAGATGATGCCGGACATGCCGCCGGAGGCCAGCTCTTCCCGAGCGGTACCCTGCCAATCCATGCCGACGACCGGCAGGGCGGCCTGGGCATGGGCGGCGGTCATGGCCTGAATCAGTTGGCCGGTGCTGGCCCCCGGAGCTGACAGTCCCTCTAGTTTGATCGATCGCAGCAGGTTGAAGTGGTTGATGGTAGACGGGCCGACCACCTCGCTGAGGGTGGCAAATTCTCCCATGGGCACCAGGGTACCCTGGCGCGATCGCACATAAAAGGCGGCAATGTCGCTGGGCTGGTTCCGGAAGTTTTCGTCGGCCTGAACGTAGACTCGGTAGTTGCGTCCCCCCGAGGTAAAGTCGTTGACGTAGCGCGATCCCAGGTAGGTGCTGACAGTGGTCAAGGCCTCATTAAAGTCGATATTCAGAGCTTGGAGGCGATCGCGATCGATATCCACCTTGATCTGGGGCGAACTGGCGGTGAACTGCGTAAACACACCCCTCGAGGCCGGTGACTGGTTGGCCACCCCCATAATCTGGTTGGCGTTGGCCAAAAACTGATCGATGTTCATTTGGCCCCCGCTGCGATCCTGGAGTTGCATCTCCAGGGCTCCTGTGGGGCTAAAGCCCGGCACCGGCGGCGCATTGAAGGCCAGCACCACCGCTTCTTGAATGCTCGAGAGGGCGCCATTGACCTTGGGCACCAGGGCCATGGCCGACGACTCGCGGCCGGGGCGCTCTTCCCAGGGGGCCAGGGTGGCGAAAAATACCCCTCGGTTCGGCGACGGCCCATCAAAGCCAAACCCCGACAGCATAAAGGTGCCCGTCACCTCTGGGAACTGAGAAATGAGCGTATCAGCCTGGGCCATCACCGCTTTGGTATATTCCAGGGAAACCCCATCGGGAGCCTGCACAATGCCCAAGAAGTATCCCTGGTCTTCTTCGGGCACAAAGCCCGTGGGCACCAGGCGCAGCATGCCCACCATCATTACCAGGCCCACAGCAAACAAGACCAGCACCCCGTAGCGGAGTCGAATCAGGACCTGCACCAACCGTCGATAGCGCTCGATAATCCACACCAGCCCCGCATTAAAGCGGTTAAAGAACCCGGCCAGGGGGCCACCCCGCCGACTCGGATCCACTGGCCTCAGCAGCAGAGCCGACATCGTCGGCGAAAAACTGAGGGCATTAAAGGTGGATATCAACACCGTAAAGGCAATGGTGAGAGCAAACTGCTGGTAAATTTTGCCGGTGCTACCGGGGAAAAACGCCACTGGAATAAAGACCGCCATCAGCACCAGGGAGGTGGACACCACGGCGCCCGATAGCTCCTGCATGGCGTCTAGGGCGGCCAGTCGAGGGCGCATGCCCTGGTCAATTTTGGCGGCAATGGCTTCCACAATTACGATCGCATCGTCGACCACCAGACCCGAGGCCAAAATACAGCCGAACAGCGTCAGGGTATTGATGGAGAAGCCAAACAGCAGCAAGAAGGCCATCGCCCCGATCAGCGATACGGGGATGGCGACCGCAGGCACAATGGTGGCCCGCCAGTCTTGCAGGAACAAAAACAGGATCAGCAGCACCAGGGCGATCGCCATCGCCAGGGTGATCATCACCTCCTTAAGCGACACCCGGACAAAATCAGTGGTGTCAAACACCAGCTCAGCCCGGAAGCCAGGGGGAAAGGACTCCCGCAGCTCGGCCATGCGATCGCGCACTCCCTTGGCCAGATCTAGCGCGTTGCTGCCCGGTAGCTGATACACTAGCAGACCAGCAGCAACTTTGCCCTGGGTTCTGGCATCCACGCTGTAGCTTTGGGCACCGAGCTCAGCCCGCCCGACATCCCGCAGGCGCACCAGGTTGCCGCCGCTGCCCACCTTGATCACCAGGTTCTCAAACTCCGTGACCTCCTGTAGGCGACCGGGCAGGAGCACCGTGTACTGGAAAGCCTGGTCGGAGCTGCTGGGGGGGCCGCCAATCGATCCGCCCCCTACCTGGATGTTTTGCTCCCGCAGTGCGGTCACCACATCGCTGGGGGTGAGCTGCTGGCTGGCCATGGCGCTGGGGTCGAGCCAAAGCCGCATGGCGTAGCGCCCCGCCCCAAACACCTCGGCGTTGCCCACTCCGTCGATCTGCCGCATCTCGTCGAGGATGAACAAATCGGCATAGTTATTTAAAAACAGACCGTCGTAGCGATCGTCGTCGGAAAAAAATCGGTACACCAGCAAAATACTGGGGGACTGGGCTGACACCGTTACCCCGAGCTGACTCACCTGGGGGGGCAGCAGCGGATCGGCCCGAGAGACCCGATTTTGCACGTTGACCTGGGCAATGTCGCGATCGCGACCGGAGTCAAACACCACATTAATGCTGCTTTGGCCCGTATTGGTGCTGCTGGAGGTGATAAATTCCATCCCCTCCACACCGTTGATTTCGCGTTCTAGCACCTCCGTGACCGTACTCTCTACGGTTTCGGCATCGGCCCCATTGTAGTTGGACGCCACCTGAATCTGGAGCGGGGCAATTTCAGGCAGTTGCTCAATGGGCAACAGCGGAATCGCGATCGCCCCGCCCAGGATAATCAGCAGGCTACACACCGTGGTGAGTACCGGGCGGCGAATGAAGTTACCGGCAATGGAAAAAAGTGCCATGGGTGTGATACCGAAGCTGGGGGGCGAAGGTCAAGTAGAGGGTACAGCGTCCTCGGCGGCAGGCCGCCCAGAATAACAATCAAGAGCGATCTAGAGCGGTAGAGCCGATGCCTGGGCTTCTGGCGCAATGGGGGCACCATCGCGCAGCTGGAGAATGTTAGTGACCACCACCTCATCCCCGGTCTTGAGACCTTCTATCACCTGGTAGTTATTGCCCTGCAACTGACCCAGCTGCACCGGGCGCTGGGCCGCTACCCGTAGGGTTTTACCATTCTCCTGGGGCTGGTCGGTGGCTACAAACACAAAGGTTTGCCCGGCAATGCGAGATACCGCCACGGTCGGCACCAGCAGGGCCGTGTTGGTGCTCCAGATCAGCCGAGCGCTTACAAATTGCCCGTCTCGCAGGGTGCCCGTCTCGTTGGGAAAGCGGGCCTTGACCAAGATGGCCTGCCCGGCCTCGGTCACCTCAGGAGAAATAAAACTCAGACTGCCGGTGGCTAGGGGCTCGTTGGTGTCGGGGTTCAGCAACTCCACCGGTAGACCGAGACGAAGCTGGCTGGCCTGGGTGGTCGGAACCTGAATGCGCAAAAATAATTCGCTGTTTTGAGTAATGGTGGCCAGAACTTGCCGCTCCTGTACCGCGTCGCCCACCTTTAATGAAACGTCGCCCAGGCGGCCCGTAACTGGAGCCACCACCTGTCTAAAGCCCAAATTTGCCTGGCTGCCGTTGACCTGGGCCTGGGCTTGGTCAAAGGTAGAGGTGGCCTGCTGGAGTTGGGCCTGGGCAATGCGCACGGTCTCTTCGGCCTGGCGCTGGGCCGCCCTGGAGACATCAAGCTGATTTTGGGCGTTGTCTAAATCTTGCTGACTCAGGGCACCAGCCGCCACCAGCCTCTGGGCCCGTTGCAATTCAACCGTGGCCAGTTCTACATCGGCCTTGGTGCGGGTAACTTGGGCCTCAGCGGCCTGGATCTGAGCCTGGGCGGCATCGCGGCCAAAGCGAGCGGCCTGGGCTCCGGCCTGGGCCGCGGACACCTCGGCCTGCACCTGAGTGGGGCTTAATTGCACTACAGGCTGGCCCTTGGTGATAGCGCTACCAGAGCTGACGTAGATCTGAGTGACTCGGCCTGCCACCTCGGGCCTCAGTTCGATGCGCTGTTCGGCCTGCAGGGCCCCGACAAAGTCGGAGCTTTCTTCAAAGGTGCCGGGCTGAAGCTCTTGCACCCGTACCGATACGGCCTGGGGTGCCATAGCTCCCGGGGGGGCCGGTCGACTACAGGCTACTACGGCCAGCGATAGGGTAAGGGCAGCCCCTAAAGCCTGCTTAACGGGGTAAATCCTGACTGATGGCATAGGAAAGCTAGGGGTTGAGCGCGAACTTAGGTGGATGCCATCCCTATGGTACGGCAGCGAGACCTAGAAACACGGTAAAGCCTCGGTGGGTTATCAGAGGTAGCAGAGGCACCTAGTCAGGCTCATATTGGCTCCAGGCTGTTCTACTTTTTTGTGGCGACTTCTAGACCCCACATTCCGCACTTTGAAGTGTCACACTCAGGTATTAACCTTGCAAGCCTTTGAATTCAAGGGTTCCAACGCTTAGCAGTGCAATTGAACTAGATCGAGCTAATTCTCAATTAGAGCTGGC
>Ga0169931_10010112_pt1 | contig 13473 bp, 10 predicted proteins | sample Kivu_15m_20L_FD_129675 | JGI IMG/M metagenome (GOLD analysis project Ga0169931, IMG submission 129675) | Freshwater microbial communities from Lake Kivu, Western Province, Rwanda to study Microbial Dark Matter (Phase II) - Kivu_15m_20L... | ecosystem: Environmental > Aquatic > Freshwater > Lake...
GTTGTCAATTAAGGTGAATAAAAAAGTTGTGTATTCATATTGTAAATTTTTGTCAGTCATTTCTGTGTTGATTATGTCCTTAAAAATTTTTTGTAGGATAAGGTTCATGCTTATAGTGCCTACAGACTCTGATTCGTTTAAATCAGAGAAAATTTTATTATGGTTGAGTAGAATTATTGAAATAAGCTTGGTGAAAATCTCATTATGAGAATTTACCGAATTCGTTGAATTCTCACAGTTGCTAAAAATTAAAAAATTATTTCCTGAAAACATCTCATAGAAGGAGTAAAAATCGATGCACTTTACTTTAGTTTTAACAAAAGTCATAAGAAAAACCAAAACTATCATCCTCTTTTCCAAAGGAAAAGAGGAAAAATTTCGCTTATTATTGTCTGTTGTTATTTTCTTCGCTGATTGGTTTTGTGTATTTGTAGCTGATAAATTAATTTTATATTCAGCAATAATTTTTTGAATTTGTGCAAATTTCTCAAATTTAGAAAATTCTTTGAAAAAATATTTTATGGACGAATTTTGAAGCGAGGAAATGATTTGAAAGCATTGTGAAGAATTATCAAAATCCTGCAAAAACTCTTCGAGTTTTTGCGAAATTTGTGAAACATGAGAATTTTGTAAATGGGCTTCAATAAAAACATTAACAGAATTTTCAAAAAACGAAAATAAAATCTTTCCAACGCTTTCCCAATTATTGACTGTGAACAACAACCTTATTAAATATCTCGAAAAAAGTTGAGACTCTTTTGAAGAAACTTTTAAACAATTTAAAATAGGATTTGCAAATGTCGAAATTTTTTCAATTTTTGTATTTGAATACGAATTATGAATGAAAATCGAAATAGCAGAGTATACTCTAATTCTGGATTTGATTAAATTCAAATTCGAGGAATTTTCGAGAGTTTCGATTTTATTTCTAAAAAACTGAAAATTTTCGTAGATCATTCCGAAATTTTCTTCATTTACAGAAATTTTCATCTTATCATACAAAATTTTCATAATATCAAAGACCTCCTTAGTATTTAAAACAAATTTTTCAGTTAGTGCCTTATAAATCGTTTGAAGTTTTGTCATTTCAGGAAAATTTTCCAAAAATTTGAATTTAATCAAAAAATCCAAAAAAATTTTAAAATGAATAGCAAAGTTGTTCCATATTTCTTTTCTATTGTGGTAGAATAGCATTTCATTTAGTTGTGAATTGTCTGCCAATTTTTTCAAAATTTCGTCGTTTAAGATTAAAATTTTATTTACATCAGACTCAATCAGCTCCAAATAATGAAAGTAAACTTTCAAGAAAATCAAAAGTTTCTTTGAAAGAACAATCGAGTTAGGATTATTCAAATCGATTTTTAAGAAGGTCACGAAGATCTTAACAAACTCGATTTTTCTTTTGATCAGCAAGGAAAAAATCGGAGCTAAATAAAAAATTTTCTTCTCAAATTTTTCTCTCACGGCTTCTTTTTCCAAATCGTTTTTAAAGCTCGATGTGTAGATCATCCCCATTTCTTTATAGTCATATTTTTCATTGCAAGGGATATAAAAATGTTTTAGATCCTTCAAATTATCCTTAATCAAAAGTTTCAAGAATTTTTTGTAATTCGTGATAAATGTGTTGATGGCAATTTGAAATTTCTCATTCGTATTCGATATTAATTTAACTAAGAAAAGTCTAAGTGTGTGCAAATTATTTTTATTAATTTCACAACATAATCCTTGAAAAGCGATGAAAATATTTTTTTCTAGAAAATCATCTGAAAATTTAAACTCTTCACAGTCAATCAAATTATTCAAGACCTCGAAATATTTTTCTCTTACACAATCCATTTTGTTCAAGGCAAAAAAAATCAAATCTCGTTCTAAAATCTGAATGAGGCTTTTTAAATTGTGCAGATAAAATTTTGATTTGAAAAATATCACGAAATTATATAAACAGTTGAAGTAAAATCTCACTCCAGATTCGATGTCGTCATACTTCTTAATGAGTTTAAGAAATTGATCAAAAATTTCGAAGATTTTATTAATATCAATGAATTCTAGAATGACCTGCTTTTGCAGAAGTTTATCTAAAATTTGTATTGTGAGGTTCAAAATTTCTTCTGAGTCTATTTTCATTAAGCTAAGTATTATGTTAAAAAGAAGGATTCTTAAATTTGTTTCCTTAAACGTTGTTAAGAAATTATCATCATATGTGAAGATGTTTTTGAGGAAAATCAAAATTGCGAAAATTGGTTGCCAGTCTTTGTTTATTTCATAATTATTTAAGAAGTTTTCTAAAAGATTCAGAATATTTTCATAAAGAAATCTCTGTGGATTATTATAGTATTTGGCTTTTGTTTCTGATTCTTGTCTTTGATGTTTTTTATGGAGAAGAATTTGAATTTGATTGTGATTTGAATCTGTTGTAGTTATGTTGCAATCGTTATTTTTTAAGATGATTTCTGTTAAATTTTCTTCGGTTCTAAGCTGCTTTAAAATGAGAAATGCTAATTTCATATTGAGTTCTTTAAATAAACATATATAGTCGGTAGAATTAAAGTCTACTACTTTGTCTATGAGAGAGTTTATAATCAATCTTGTAATTATGTCTTCAAAGATTATTTTGTTTATCATTTGACAATCGACTTTATGAATGACTTTTATTTCGTCTAAAGAGTAGGTATGGATGTGCATTCCTTCGTTATTTTTATCATTGATTAAAATATTGTTTGTTTCTTCTGTTTCTTTTGCTGATTCTGCTAATTTTATATCCGAATTGAGAGAAATTTCTATTCTATAAAAATTCAACAAGTTGGGAATGTTTGACATGTCATCTACCAATTTTCTATCGCCATTTCCATTTTTATAATCTGATATAGTATCATTACTAGTATTAGAAACTAATCCATTAGTATTTTGATCAATTAAATAAGGTTGTAAATAGGTAAGTAAAGTTACTGCACAAAGTCGTGTTTTCCAATTACAATGTGAGTTTAGTATAGCTAATTCATTAAGTATGAAAATTATTGGATTAAAATATATTTCTTTTGTGTAGTTAAGTTTATTGCAATTGTCAGCAACAATATTTAATTCGGAATATATGATTTTATCCTCATCTATCTTGATATCATTACTATTATCTAATTTTCTTTTTTTTCCTCCAAGTTCGAGATATTCTGCTAAGTCAGAGCTGCTTGAAAAATTCTTATAAAAATTTTGTATCTTCATCTTCTCATAAGGAAAATTTTGATTAGAATTTTTATTTTGAATAGAAATTTGGGAATTCAAATTTTGAGAGTTGTTCTTCTTCCTATTTAAAATCGTAGAATTTTTGTTGAAATTATTATTCACATTCATTTTGACTCCATTTTCATTATTCATTTGCTTATCTGGAACTTTTATCATACAACTTTCTATCTCTTCCCTTATTTCATCTTTGTCAGGGAATAAAATCTGCATTTCAAATTTATTAAACGCGATTCCTGCTCCGTTATTATCGTTAGAATTCACAACTGCGCTTCCATCTTCAGAATATAAATTTTCGATTGTATGAATGTAAGCCCAATCAAAATCTTCTAAAATTTTAAAACTTATTTTGTCCATTTTCTCAACCGGCTCTAGAGTAGAATTTTCTGTGACGCTTAAAATCAAAATTTTTTCATAAATTTCAGGTTTTAAGGCATTTTCTTTTGAATTTATTATTTTTTCTATTTGATCACGGAAAATCTCAGAGTTCAAAATTTTCTGCACGGAATTAGAATCAAACTCCTCAAATATTGAATCAATCATAAACTTGGAGTCCTGAATAATTTTTAAATTTCCTTTCCTAATTTGGTCCAATAAATTCTTGAGAATCATGAAAATATACAAAGGAGAATCGTAACATTTATTAGCAATTGTTTCCATTGCTATTTTGGAAATTTCTTCGGTCTCTGAATTTTCAATGATGGAAAAAATTTTGTTTATTTGATTTTCCATCAAAATTTTTTCATTTGAAGTCATTTTTATTTATTAAATAATTAGAAAATATTTCCTTATATATATTAAAAAATTATATATGATAATTATTTACTGATAATAAATTTTTGAATGAATGTTAGACTATGTTATAAGTGGAAATATAATTAATAAATTTTGAAGTTTTTTAGTAGGTATAATTTTATACAAAAATGATTTCTTTCCATATAATTTGTCATCAATTTGTATCAATATATATTTAATAATTATATTCAGACGCTATTGCCTAGAATATACCTTTATATTACCTATTTTAAGTAAAAATATAAAAGAGAAAATAAAATTTTTATTTAATAAAAATAAAAAATAAAAAATCTTCTTCATAAAAATTCAAAAATAATTTACTTAAATAACAATAAAAAAAATTAGATATAACAAATTTATATTATTTTTATATTTATTGATTATATAACTATATTTGGTTTAAAAGAGAAGAGTCATAGAGTCAAATTCTCCTTTAAACAATTTAAACCCAGTTAATAACTCCGATACCCTCATGCAGGATTGAAGTTCTTATCATAATTTTCTTGTCTAATATCATAATATTCAAAATGCTCAAGGATAGTGTTAGTATGAGCAAAAGATTCTATTGTCTCAAACATGGTCTTACCCTCATTAAGGGGTACTTCCTGAGTGTCTCTTGCATTTGAAATAGGCTTGAACTGTCCATCTCTAATAAATGTTACATACAAGAAAACTTACTTCATTGTTATGAAAATATGTTTGAAGTTTCTGAAAGGAACATCCTTGATAAACACCCATTCAACATTGAACAGTCCGGGCCATTTTGAATCCTGAGTCCAGTACATGAACTGCTTGTTCTCGTCCACCTGACTGGTCATCCTGGCGACACCTACGTATCTACCGCTGCCATTGCAGGAAAATAACAAATACACATTACTTCCCTTCTCTGCTGCCATTTTGTAGGCTGCATCAAGTGTCTGGTTGCCGGTTTTAGTAGAAGACCAGACTCCGTATTTGATTGACTTGTGGACATCTTCTTCGGAAAATGACTTAATTATAAAAATTTTGTCATTTTCTGATAGTGTTTTTGTGAAGTTTTCGTTGTTCTTATTAAGGTTTATAAGATTCTTGTATTTATCCATTATATACATTTCTGCCCTGTACATCATCATTTGATTCATATAGGGATCATATATTTCTCTAGATAAATAATTCGGATTGAACCTCTTTGAATAATGTTTGTTTTGATGAAAATGGAAGTTGTTGCGATTGTTGAATCTCGGCTTTTCAAATTGTTTGTTTACCTGTCTTATTTCTCCTTCGAAGTTGTTGTAGATTTCGTCATTGTTTCTATTTTGATTATATGATTTTTTGTAAAATCTTCCTTTTCCTCTGTAGCTGCCCTGTTTAGTTAAAAATTGTATTGATTTAGTTTTATTTGATATTACTTGATTTTGGTATTGGCTTGTTTCTACTTTATTATAATCATTTGATTGATTTGGTTGGTTGTTCTCCATTCAATCAAAAATAAATATATTTTAGATTCGTGTAATTAAATATTTAAATATTTAATTTTTAAAAAGTAAAAAGATGAGTTTGAAAGCGAAAAAATATAAATTTAATATAATATTTGAGATGTAAACTAAAATTAAAATTTGTTTTAATCATGAATAATATTTCTTTTTAACACACATATTGATAATTACCTATACAACAATCATATATGGTGATTAATTTAAAAAATATATACCGAAATTTTATTAAAGGAGAATATTATTTTAAAATTTTATTAAAAGAGATAGGGAGAAATTTAACACCCTATCATTAGCTAATAGGCTTCAACAGAAGGAAAATTAGTTTATAAATTTGAAAATTTCTCTTGACTCGATTATTTAAAATTTGTTAATTAAATTTATATAAAGAATAAATTTATTAAATAAAATGCTTACACCGAATCAAATTAAACATTTGTTAAACGTAACGTAATTTTTATTAAGAAAAATCCTAGGATAAAAGTGATGAAATGGAACAAAATCTTATATTCAAAAGACAAGAACTTTCAAGTAATCCATATGTATTATTATATTTAGGTGCCATCATCAAGAAAAGACCAAGTAGACCATTTACATCAACCCAGCCGATAAAACAAAGGATTTTTTCTTCGAAAACACGTGGAGAAAGTTCATTTAAGAAAACACTTACAAATAAATTTCCTGATTTAAAAATCTTAGAATTTAACACAACTAAAAATCATAAAACAAATGATGTGCTGAATCTAATAATTAAAGCCTCACCTACTAAGTACGACTCAAACCTATTAAACAAGAAATTAAAAAAGATGAATGAAATATATGAAGAGAAAAGGAAAAATTATTCAGAAATTTCAAGAGTGGATGAATTATATTTTAAATACAATATTCTTTATGGATCAAAGTCAAACGAATTGATTCGGTCTTATTCACCGAAAATGCGACCCCAATCTGCTTCCTTCTCGAATAAGTAAGAATTTGAAATTTTAAATTTCTTCAAGAGTCACCTACTCGTCTGAATTAGATCAACCATGTTTCACAGATGAAGAAATAAAAATTTTATTCCAATCCAAGTGTGACGATTTGAATCTAAACATAAACACAAATTTAGAGAGCAAGTTTTTTGAATATTGCCGCAGAAAGTGTGTCAACCGTGTCGTAAATTTTCAAGAATTTAATTTAGGCAAAAAAACAGCCGAGGTTTTGGCAAATATATTAACGTATAACCAAAACATAGCGCATTTAAAATTATCCAAGAATAATTTTAAAGACGATGGAGCCCAAATTTTAATGAAAATATTAAAGAGTTCATTAAATATCATTTCTCTTGAATTGGCTTCGAATGATTTAACACATAAAGGGGGTGAAATAATATTTGAAGCAATGCTCGATCAGCATTCTATCATATCAATTGATTTAAGTTCGTTAGAGGGTACAAACAGAAATCGTTTAACTACAGATGGAGTAAAAAAATTGGAAAAAGTTTTAAAAACTAACATGTATTTGGAATTTCTAAAATTAGGCGGAAATTCAATAAAAAATGAAGGATTGAAATATATTTTACAAGGACTAAATGAAAATACATCCTTGAGTTATTTAGATCTGTCTAATAATGAAATAAATTCTTCAGGGATTTCATATTTTTGTGAACATTTAGAAAATTCAAATTTAATTGAATTAGATTTGAGTTTTAATAATATCTCTGATGAGGGGGTTCAAAATTTATCAAAATGCATCAACAAAATTTCTCTCAATTCATTAAAGAAATTAAATCTTGAGCGATGTAAAATGTCAGCGGAAGGGCTCGTCGTTCTTTTCTCAGTTTTACAGAATAATAAAAAGCTGGAATATCTAAACTTAAACAAAAACAATTTTTCAAGTGATAAATTATATTATTTAAGGAATTATTTTTATCTCGTTAATTTAAAAGAGATTAAGATGTCAGGGTGTAGACTAGGTGATAACGGAGGTAAAACAGAAAATTAAATTTATAAATTTTCTAATTAATAAAGCTGCCACTATCGCTGATGGCCTGTACTTGAACTGCTCAGTAAAGAATCTTGATCTTTCAGAAAACAAAATAACCGACAAAGGATTTGAATACTTCATAGATGTACCACTGAAGAATAATACCTTAGAAAATTTGGACGTTTCTAAAAATATGATAAGCGACCTTAGCTGTAAAGATTTCATTCTCAATCTAGAAAAATCCTCGATTGAAAAGTTGAATTTTTTTGATAATCAACTTAGAAACGAATCAGGTACTTCACTCATTCAGTCGCTGAGGGCAAACAGAAATATTATTAAAGTAAACATAAAGCTAAATCGAATCCACACAAGAATTATTGAAGAGATAAGAAGACTAATTAAGATAAATATAGACAATTCTAAGATGAAATACATTCCAAACCTTAAAAAAGAAATCAGACAAAATTTTGTGGAAGATACTGATTTTGCAGAGACTGAAAAGAAAATTCACGAAATATTCGATAATGGCAAAACAGTAAAAATATTTTATTTAGTTATAGCTTGATGAAAAATTAAAAGATGATTTGATTAAATTTGCAAATTTAAAAAAGATCGAAGAAGAGAAACTCAAAAGTAAAGTCGATAATATGGAAGCAGTAAATAGAAGCCTCAAGGCTCATGAAGACAGTCTAAAAAAATTAATTAATGATCAAAGAATTTTACAAAATTCTTTTAATTCACAAACTGAAAATATAAACAAAGAAATACTTAAGCTCCAAGATATTTTGAAGGATCTTGAAATGACAAAAAAGGAAATTAAATTTTCACAAGATTTAATAAGAGGAAATTTTGAAGCTGAATTGTATGAATTAAACTATGAATGCAAGAAATCAGAAGAGAGGATGTATAATATATTCATTTGAAGATGTTAAACATATAGGAACACCGCTTTTATGGCAATGGAATCTGTGAGGAAAGAACTAAAGAATAAAAAAAATTTACTTGATAAATTAAAAAAGGAAGAAGAAGAAGAGAAAAATCGAATAGATACTGTAGGTTCTTCTAAAAATATTAAAAAAATATCTCAGACAAATGTTATTGAACGTGTTGGTGTAATAAAAAGAGACTCAATGGTGACTAATAGTATTATGATATGTAAATATCTAAACCAAATTCTTAGATCCTAATAAAAAGATGTCATTGCTGAAGATTCAAAATGCTGTAGTTGAAAAAGCTGAATTGAATCATATGGACGAGGAAAAAGAAGCACAGAATGTGGAAATTCAGAAAGAAAAAAAGAAAAAACGACCGAAATCTCACAATCCGATTAAAAAACAGCCTAAGAGGTATAAACTGAAAAAGCCGAATATCTAGAGATTTATAATTAATAATCTCATATGTTTTTTAAGTTTTTAATTTATAAAAAAATTTCTAAATAGCGAAAATTCAAGAAATTAATTTATTTACATTTTCAAAAATAATTTACTGTGATAAAATTTTTCTAATTTTGACACATGTATATAAAGCATTGTATTAAAACAATACATTTTAATAAATTTGACCATATTGAGTGTTCCATTCTTCCAATTCTTTCAACATAATGTTATTCAAAGATCCTCTTACAACTTTCAATGCCTTTCCGAAATCTTTTAAATTTATCGGTCTTAATTTTTTAATTTTCTTTATCTGGTTTTCATTCAGTTCTCTGAAGGGTTCAAACGCGGCCTCTCTGCATAATTCTTTTAAATCTGAATTAGAATAGTTTTGAGTAAAATTAGCAATTTTTTCATGATCAAAAGAGCTTAGATTATTATCAACATTTAACATGGTCTTATGTAAAAAATTTTTCCTTCCCTCTAAATCCAAGGGTCCAACATAAACTCGCTTAGGGAGTCTTCTCAAAATTGCGCTATCGAGATCTTGAGGTCTATTAGTGGCAGCAATTAAGAGAATTCTGTCGCTAGAGCTTGTGTGCATTCCGTCAAACTGAATAAAGAATTCCGTTTTGATCCTTTTTGAAGATTCATTATCATCGTCTGATCTTTTAGATAAAATTGACTCTATTTCATCGAAAAATATGATCGATGGTTGATTAATCTTAGCTATTTCGAACAATGCTCTAACTAATTTTTCACTTTCCCCTAACCATTTTGAAGTTAGTGATGATGCAGATATATTAAAAAATGTACATTTGCATTCACTTGCAACTGCCTTAGCGATAAATGTTTTGCCAGTTCCTGGGGGACCGAACAAAAGTAACCCCTTAGGGGGGGTCCTTAGGCCTGTGAAGATATCGGGTCTTATTTGAGGAAGAATTATTATTTCTCTAAGAATTTGTTTTACATTTTCCATACCTAAGATGTCGTCGAATTTAACAGAATTCGTTGTTTCCATAATTTCTGAAAAAATTTTAGATTTAATATCGTCCTTAATTATTTTATCTTTCGAATTAGAATTATTTGTATAAGTGTTAGTGTTAGGGTTAGTACTTGTATTATTTTCTACAATTTTATTTGATCCATAATTCGGTTCTATTCTATTATTAGTATTATAAGCATTATAAGATTTGCTAATATTACTGTTAATATTATCCTTTATCACATTATTTGTAATTTTCCCACAAAATTCATATCTTCTATAAATAAATGCCATCGTTTCTTCGATTTTTAAATTTATTTTGCTTAGCTCATTCGAATTTATTTCAGTTTTTTTATTTAAGATTTCTTTTAAATTAATCAACCCAGATTCTGCTTTATTTAACAATTCATATGCTGATGAAATTTTGTTTTCTTTAATTTTAGAATTGGCTTGAATAATAAATTCGTTACATTTTTTTAAAAAATTGTTGATAATTAATAAATCTTTTTGAGGGTCATTATTTTTGTTTTCATTAGAAAGAGAGATTGACTTAGAAGGGTTAGATTTATAATTAGTATAATTAGGAGAAATTTCATGTAGGCTTGAAATAGCTAAGTTTTTTATGTTTACTGTATTGTAAGGAAGATTTATATTATCGTTATTATCTTCTATGTTTGGGTGAAAATTCATAAATTTGTTGTTTTTAATTTCTAAATTTTGGGCTTGATATAATATTTGAGGATTTTCTTCAAATTTTTCATTTTCTAAATTTTGATCATCAATATAATTAGACTTTTCCCTTTGAATTTTTGATTTTTCTTCATTTTCTATATTTTCTTTTTTAGAGTTCTGGTTTTTATTTGTCTTATTGGAATTTCCCATGATAAAATTATTATAAAAAATTAACTGAATAATTAATTTATATTATTTTAAATTTACTTGAAAAATTTTAATTTCGATTAATTGTATTAAAATTTTACCTAATATAATTAATAGCAAAAATCTTTTAAATAATTGATTTTAGAATTGATTATTACTCTACAATAAATTTATTAAATTTCATTGAATATTTCTAATATAATCCTTTCCATATAAACCTGACTATAACTTACTTTTTTTGAAAGAAATTTACATGCCAATTGATTGTTTGGAAACAGTTCAACTTCTTTCTATATTTATGATTTTTGATTAAAATGATATTGTTTACCTCTATCAATTTTTCTGCTTCTTTTATATTATCTGTATCATAATACAAGATTTTCAAGCATGCCATCAATAAATAGAGATTTTTCTCATTCTTTATTTTGGAATACTCTTCTAGCAAATTGCAAGCAATCATATGCTGCTTTAAAAATATCTTGCATAATGCTATTTTCTTTTTAAGATAATTAAAATTAGTGTAACACTCTGGTTTGTTTAACGTACTCGCTTTATAATAATAGTCGATTGCCTTCTGATAATTTTCCTTTAAGAAATATATATCTCCAATATCAGCATTAGCTTCAAGTGAAGATGGATTGAATTCTAGGTAGGTCTCTAAAGTTTTGATGCCTTCATCAAAACATTTTAAAGAGGTGAAAACGTTTTTTAGTCCTTTGAAAATACGGTAGTCCTTATATCCATTCTTTAGAAGAATCTGATATGATCTTATAGCTTTAGTAAATTCATTTCTACTTTGTAAAATTTCTACAAATTCAATTGCTTGATCTATTACAAGCTTTTTACCTTTAATAAATGAATTATCAAAATATTTGGAAGATTTGACATAATCGCCATTATGTTTCATTATGATTACTGCATATTCCATGGTATAAAAAGAAGAGGTCTCAACTAGATTCGCTTCTACAATAGGTATCAATAAGGTCACTTCTTCAGTTTTATTAAGAATAATTTTTAATTTTAGCAACTCGAAAAGCGAAGGAAAATAATTTTTATGCTTTGATAGAATTTGCTCGAATATTCCTTCTGCTAATGAAAATTCAGAATGTTGCAAATGTATCAATGCAATATAATGTAAAACTTTGTAATTTAAGGGGTCTAAAGTTTTACATCTATTAAAATATTCTAATGCTTTGGGATAGTTCTTTTGATGGAATTCAAGTAATCCTCTTGTATAATTTAATTTTATACTTGTTTCGGTATTAGGACATTTTTTGAAAGCAAAATTAATATATTTTGAAGCCTTTTCAAAATTGCCTAAGTTAATAAAACTTTTTCCCAACATAAGAGCTGAGTCATAATTTGATAAATTTAATTTCAAGGCTTTTCTAAAATGGCTTATTGCTTTTTCACTATTTCCTAGTTTTATATGAACCTTTCCAATGTTTTTGTGATAATCAGAATTGTTATCCATGGCAGATTCAATCTTCAAAAAGTTTTCGTAGGCAAGATTTATATTATGCTTTCTTAAATTATATCTTCCAAGAGAATAATAATAGGCCGAAGTAGCTCCAAATAAACATTTTATTTTTTCAATTAAAACTGGGGTAAAATCAACGAAATTTATATTGTATAAGAAGGCTTTTAATATTTTCTCGAAGTTTTGGGAATTCAAAGGTTCTCCTTTGTTCGAATTTAGAAAAATAAGAAAATATTTTTCAACATTATTTTTGTCTAAATTTCCTACTGCAGCGATTATTAAGTCAACAAGTATTTCTTCGTTTTGATTGTATTTAAAGTAAAGTTCTTCTAAAAATACGAAAAGTTTAGAGCTAAATCCTCTGAATCGAGTTGAATTAATTAAAATTGTTAAATTATCTTCATTAAGTTCCTTATAAAATTCTTCCAGTTCTTCAAATACTTTATCATGCTGATTATTTTGAAAATACAATTTTGCTGATATGCAAGCAAGTTGTATTATATCGTGTTCCTTTTGATAATGTTTTTCTCGAAATTCTGTTAAGAGCTCTCTGCATTTGTTATAGTTAGAATTTTTGAAACAAGTCACTATTTCTTTAAATAAATCCTCATGAGATAAAATATTTTCCTCTAAATTTGTTGGCTCTATATTCATCGTAATTTTTACTTCAGAGGGAGATATCGTTTTATTTTCTAGATAAAAAATTGCAGATCTTTTATCTTTTAAATGAGTATTTGACTCTTTAGCTTTTTCCAACTTTTTTTTTTGTTTAAAATTGGTATAATTTGGTTTTAAATTTTCTTGTGTTGAAATTTTTCCATTAACATCTACCTTTAGGACAGTTGGTTTCTTGTAACTTGAGTAACAACCTCCCATTAAATTTTCTTATTTAAAAAACTTAAAATTTTAAACATTTTACAATTAATAGTCAAAGATAGATCAGTATATAATTTCTACTGAATAAAAATATTTTATCTATCTTTAAGTTAAAACTATATATAAAGGGCAACTCCAAATATAATATTAATTATTATTTATTTTAATAATTAGGAGATGGTTATAGTATTTTCTTTCCTGAATCTCTAAAATTTTATATTTCTAAATTTTATATTTCTAAATTTAACCCTTTCTTATATTTTTTAACTCTTTTTCTAAATTCTAACATTTAAAATATAATAAGAATTAAATTTATAATGGAATATTAGGGGAGCAGCCATATGCCATTAAATATAGAAAAGATTCTCTTTTTGCTACAATTAATTGAACAAAATATCTCTGTGGGTTTTCATA
>Ga0169931_10010113_pt1 | contig 13472 bp, 5 predicted proteins | sample Kivu_15m_20L_FD_129675 | JGI IMG/M metagenome (GOLD analysis project Ga0169931, IMG submission 129675) | Freshwater microbial communities from Lake Kivu, Western Province, Rwanda to study Microbial Dark Matter (Phase II) - Kivu_15m_20L... | ecosystem: Environmental > Aquatic > Freshwater > Lake ...
AGGCTGTCCTTGGTGATGGCGTACTGGCAGGTGCCGATGAGGGCGCCGAGGGTGATCTTCTTCAGTCCGGGCTTCCGGAACGTCGTCATCGCGTTGAAGCTGTTCGACGAGTCCTCCCCGTTGAAGTTCCATTTCCAGCGGGTGTTGCTGGCGAAGGAGGTGTCGGAGAGGTTGATGAACTGCTTGGGGGCGCCGATGCAGTTGAGCGGGTCGTTGGTGAAGCGGAGGGACCAGTTGCGCAGGTCGAACATGCGGACGCTGTTGAGGGACATGTTGACGCATCCGTTCTGGTCGGTGATGCGGGCCTTGTAGACACCCGAGAAGAAGGCCTCGAAGTTGACGGCGTTGGCCCCGCCGACGGCGGTGTCGTTGCGGAACCACTGGTACGACTTGCCGAGGGCGTTGACCACGAGGGGCCGCGACTGGCCGAGGCAGATGAGGGTGCCCTGGGGGGTGAGTACCGAGTCCATCGGCAGCGGGTGGATGCGCATGGCGTATTCAGCCACGGGGTCGCCGTTGGCGGGTGCGTTGCTGCAGTACGCGTCGCTGACCGTCATGACGCGGATGCGGTAGTCGGGTGCGGCGGGCCAGGAGGTCTGGAGGAGGTTGTAGACGGGCTGGTTGATGGCCGACACCTGGGTGAGGATGTTGTCCTTGTTGTCGATGTAGTTGATCGTCCAGGGCCCGGTGCCGGTGAAGAGGAGCTGGAGGGAGTCGGCCACGTTCTGGCAGACGCCCGGCTTTCCCGTGATGCGTACGCCGGGTGTCGGGTTGACGTTGACGCGGAGGCGGAAGGTCCGGCCGATGCAGCCGTTGGTGACGGGTGTGACGACGTAGCTGGACTGCACGATGCTGTTGCCGGTATTGCGGAGGGTCTGCAGCACCCCGGGCATCCAGGCGGTGTCGTTGTTGGTGTAGCCGGAGAGGGAGGCCGAGGGGTTGGTCTCGGCGAAGGTCCAACGGTAGCTGGTGCCGGCGGGGACGCCCGTGGGGGCGAAGTTCATGGGTCTGTTGTTGCAGGCGTTGGCGAACTGGTCGCCCACGAGGGAGGCCGGCTTGACGGTGACGAGCACGTTGAAGGGCTGGAGTCCGCAGAGCGGGTTGGCGGGCCGGATGTTGTACACCGCCAGTGCGTCGATATTGCTGAGGTTGACGAGGCTGTCGTACACCATGGTGGCCGGGGTGGTGGCGGCCCGGAAGCTGGTGAGGGTGTTGAGGGGTACGACGGTCGGCGCATCCCAGGTAAAGGTGGTGCGCAGGGGCATGAGGTCTGTCGGCAGGCTGAAGGCGGTGCCGCTGCAGATGGTCACGCGCTGGTCGGGCACTACGGGGGCGGGGTTGAGGACGAAGGTGACGAACTGCATGCTGTCGGTGCAGCCGTTGAACGACGTCCGGTAGCGGTAGGTGATGTTGACGGGGTAGATGGTGGAGTCGATGAGGGTCTCATTGACCGAGAAGGTGCCCTTGGCGGCCGGGTTGGCGAGTCCGGGGATGGCCTCCCTCGTCCAGGAGAAGATGGTCCTGGGGGTGCGGCTGCTCGGGATGTAGCTGAAGGGGGTGCCGCTGCAGACATAGGGCAGGGTCGTGGGGCTGCTGAGCACAGGGACGGGGTTGACGACCACGGAGAGCTTGAAGGGGTTGCCGAGGCATCCGCCGCTGGCGGCCCCCGGGATGATGGGGATGATGGTGTACTGCGCCGCGCTCTGCGTGTCGGCCAGGTTGGTGATCTTGCCGCTGATGGAGGGGAGGGGTACGATCTTGTTCTCGGTGCCGCCGACGAGCCCGTTGGGCATCTGCGGGGCGTTCCAGAGGAAGACGGCGTTGACCTGGTTGGGCGGGACGATGGTGAAGTCGCGTCCCGTGCAGACCTCCTGCGTCTGGTCCACCAGCGTCAGCACCGGGTTCACCACTTCGTAGACCGTCTGGGTGTTGGTGCAGCCGTTGGCGGTCATCGTGTAGACGTAGGGGACGCGGACGGTGTTGTAGGTCGTGTTGGTGAGCTTCTCGCTGATGCTGCCGGTGCCGCTGGTGAGCGGCTCGGCGATGCCCACCACGAAGGAGCGGGACCAGCTGAACAGCACGTCGCGGGTGCTGCTGACGGGGGTGTAGTTGAAGAAGCGTTCGGAGCAGATGGGGGTGGGCTGCAGCGGGCTCACGAGTTTCGGCATGGGGTTGACGGTGACCGTCACGGTCTGCGACTTGGGGTTGACGCAGCCGTTGTACATGAGGGAGTAGTTGTACCTGACGGACAGCGGGCTGCCGGAAGTGTCGGTGAGGATCTCGTTGATGTCGGCATACCCGGAGGACCTGCCGTTGGCCAGCCCCGGCATCGAGTCGCGCGTCCAGATGAAGGCCGTCTCGGGGAAGTTGCTGGCGGGGGTGTAGGAGAAGCCGGAGCCGCTGCAGATGGCGGGGGCGAAGAGCGGGCTGGTGAGCACGGCCGAGTTGGACTTGACCCTGACCTTGACGGGGAAGATCTGTCCGATGCAGCCGTTGGCGACGGGCGTCACGCTGTAGAAGGCGTAGCCCGAGGTGGTGTCGCTGTTGGTGTTGCGGAGGAGCTGCGAGATGACGGTCACCGGCGTGGGCTGCACCGAGCCGCCGCGGATGCCGTTGGAGTAGGTCGGCTCGTTCCAGGTGTAGACCGTGCCCTGCGGCAGGTTCTGGGGCATGACGACGCTGAAGGGGCTCTCGCTGCAGACGACGGACTGCAGGGTGTCTGTGATATAGGGCGAGGCCTTGACCGTCACCACCACGGAGAACTGCTTGCCGGGGCAGTCGCCGAAGTAGGGTGTGAGCTTGTAGGTGGCCTGCACGTCGATCGTGTTGGTGATGTTGGTCAGGGCCTGGCTGAAGGAGGGTACGGGGGTGGACTGTGCGCTTCCGCCCGTGAGGGCGTTGGGGATGTTGAGGATGGGCGCGTCCCAGGTGAAGGTGGTGATGTAGGGCAGGGGTGTGGGCGACATGGTGAAGGGGAAGCCCGGGCATACGGTGGTGTCCTTGTTCTGCAGGGTCGGGTTGGGGTTCACCGAGGCCACGAAGGTGAAGGGCTTGCCGGCGCAGCCCTGGGCGTAGGGCGTGACGGTGTAGGTCGCCTGGGCGATCGAGTTGATGCTGTTGTACAGCGTCTGGGTGATGCTGGAGACGGGGGAGGTGTTGGCCGAGGCGCCACTGAGGGAACCGGCCGGCACGATGTCGGGCATGCCCCACTGGTATGAGGTGGGCACCCCCACCAGGTTGCTGCCGGGCGATGTCGAGAAGGGCGACCCGCTGCAGGCGACCCGGTCGGAGGTCGCCACCGAAGGCCTCGGCCGCACGGTGACGACGAGGGTGAAGGCCCTGCCGTAGCACTCGCCCGTCCGGGGGATGACGGTGAAGGTGGCCGTGCCGCCGGCGTTGGAGCCGCTGTAGCTGAGGTTGCCGGAGATGGCGGTGTCGCCGGCGGGTATCTGGTTCTGCGCACCCGCGTTGATGCTCACCCCCGTCTGCAGGGTGGGCGACGACCAGGTATAGACAGTGCCGGCCGGCACGGGGTTGGGCGTGGAGATGAAGTTGGCGTCGCTGCAGACGGCGACCGTCTGGTTGCTGACGCTCGCGCCCGCCGCCGCAAGGACCTTCACGACGAGGTTGAAGGGCGTGCCCGGACAGTTCTGCGGCGTGTTCGGCGTCAGCCGGAAGTTGGCGTAGGCCGTGACGGTGCTCGAATTGTTGAGCAGGGGCGCGAAGGACGCCTGGTTGGTGGCGGCGCCCGTGCTGCCCGTGAGCGCACTGGCGGGCGTCAGCTGCGGCGCCGGCCAGCTGTAGGTCGTCCCCAGCGGCAGGTCCGACAGCGGCGTGAAGAGGGCCGCCGTGCCGCCGCAGACCGTGAGCGTGTCGGAAGCCACCCGAACGCTGGGCACCGGGTTGACGGTGACGATCAGGTCGAAGGGCTGCGAGACGCAGTTGTAGGCGCGGGCGAAGACATTGTAGGTGGCCGTCTTGGCCACTGTCGAACGGTTCACCAGGACCTGGCTGATGGGCGGGTCGAGGTAGGTGGGCGTGGGGGTCTGCGACAGGCCCGAGCCGCCCGAGATGCTTGTGTCCTCGTACTGCGGCGCCAGCCAGCTGTACTGGGTGTTGGCGGGGATGCGGCCGGAAGTGGGGCTGACCCGGAAGGGCGAGCCGCTGCAGACCGTCGCCGTCACCGGCGAGTTGATCAGCGGCTTCGGGTTGACCGTCAGCACGTACTGCACCGTGTTGGTGGCCGCACAGTAGGCGTTGGCGGCCGTCCCGTAGGCGTGGATCGGGGTGATGTTGTAGATGACGTTGACGGGGACGGTCGTGTTGTTCGTGATGCCCGACTGGTTGAAGTTGCTGAACTTGGTGTTCGGCGGGTTGTAGGCACCCCCGGTGATGCCCGTCAGTCCCGCCGCGGCGGGCGCCGCCCAGGTGAAGTACACGTCGCTCGTCAGCTGGGTGCGGGGTACGAAGGGGCTGATGCCGGTCTCGCTGCAGATGGTGTCGTACCGGATCGTCGCCGATGCGGGGATGTCGGGCGTCGGGATGATGTTGTAGGTCAGCGTCTGCGTGTTCTTGCAGCCGTTGGTGCCCGTCATCTCGACGATGTACGGGATGGTGCGGTTGGCATCCCGCAGGTTGACCACCCGGTCGTTGACGACGTTCGACTGGAAGGATACGGCCGGCTCGCCCAGCGTGTCGGGGCGCGACCACTTCCAGCCGTCGCTCGGCACACCCACCACGTTGGTCGACGCCAGGGTGAGGTTCACGATGGTGCCGCAGCCCGTGTTGACCCAGTTGGCCGTGTTGATCCGCGGCATCTGCGACAGGATCACCGTCAGCGCATACCGCCTGACGGGGGTGCCGTTGTCCACACAGTCGTAGACGATCGTCGCATTCGCCAGCGCCGTGTTCACGTTGAGCGTCTGGCTGAGCGCCGTGGCCGGCGTGGTGACCGAGGTCTGCCCCGTCACGTTCACGTTGGCCCGCGGCACCGCCGTGTAACTCGGGCCCGTGGGCAAGGCCGCCGCCAGGTCGATCGTCGCGCCGCTGCAGACCTGGCCGGGATAGGTGACGTTGATGGTCTGGCCGACGGCGTCACCCGCCGTCAGCAGGGGTAGGACGGCGCAGGCGATCGCCGCCAGGCGCCGGGAAATGGAATGGGACATCGCAGGAACAGTTGGTCTTGGTCGTTGGGCTTGGATGAAATTATGCCCTAAGGTTTTAAAACGAACTTCATTGAAGGGAACACCCCTTCCACCGGTCCGACACTGTCCCAAGCACATCTGCCGCAGAAATCATGCCTGAAAGGACTACCTTCCCCAAAACAATCCCATGCGGAGCCTTCTCCCCGGCCTCATGGCCCTGCTCATCGCCACCGCCGGCTCGGCCCAGTCCTCCTATTTCTTCCCGGGAGCGGGCGACTGGGACCCGGCCATCCCCACGCCGGAGCAGTTCCTCGGCTATCCGGTCGGCGACAGGCATACACGGCACGACCGCCTGGTGGCATATTTCCGGGAACTCGACCGGCTGAGCGACCGCGTCACGGTTGAGACCCTGGGCTACACCTTCGAGCACCGCGAACAGATCGCCGCAGTCTTCACCGCCCCCGCCAACCACGGACGGATAGAGGCGATCCGAAAGGCACATCTGGCGGCACAGACCGCGCCCGTCGCCCCCGCCCCGCCCCTCGTCATCCACCTGGGCTACAACGTCCACGGCAACGAGCCCAGCTCCTCCGAGGCGGCCATGCTTACCGCCTATTACCTCACGGCCTCCCGGTCGGCAGAGACATCGGCCTGGCTGGACGGCATGGTCGTCACCATGGACCCCGTCATCAACCCCGACGGGCGCGACAGGCACACCCATTGGGCCAACATGCACCGCGCCGAACCGCCCGTGGCCGACCCGATCGACCGCGAGCATAACGAGGTATGGCCCGGCGGCCGCTTCAACCACTACTGGTTCGACCTGAACCGCGACTGGTTCCCGGCCGTCTTCCCCGAGACGCGCAACCGCATCCGCTTCTTCCACCGATGGCGGCCCTACGTGCAGACCGACCACCACGAGATGGGCAGCCAGTCGACCTTCTATTTCGACCCCGGAGAGGACGCCAGCAACAACCCTGTCGTGCCCGACTACCTCTACGGCACCATCTATCCCCTCTTCTCGAAATACTTCGTGGCAGGGGCCGACAGGCTCGGGTCCATGTATTTCACCCGCGAACAGTACGACAAGCTGTACCCCGGCTACGGCAGCAGCTACATCAACTTCTACGGCGGCGCCGGCTTCCTCTTCGAACAGGCCAGCAGCCGCGGCCATGTCCAGGAGACGCCCACCGTGCCCGTCACCTTCGCCTTCACCATCCGCAACCAGGCGATGGCCTCCATCATGACGGTCCGCGCCTCCTACCAGGAGAAGGCCTCCCTGCTGGAGATGCGTCGGCGCTTCCACGAACAGGTGGGAGCGCAGCGCAAGGCTTCCGGGGTGAGGGGATACGTCTATGGCGATGCGGCCGATCCCTCTCGCACGGCCGCCTTCACCGAGATGCTCCGCCTGCATGAAATAGAAGTGAAGACCCTGGCGGAGCCGATGGTCGCCGACGGCCGCCGCTTCGAGGCGGGCGGCGCCTACTTCGTGCCCGTCGACCAGGAGAACCTGCTCATGGTGCGCTCGATCTTCGAGAAGGACATACCCTACCGCGACTCCTCCTTCTACGACGCCTCCACCTGGAGCCTGGTGCATGCCTACGGACTGCCGCATGCGGCCCTCAAGGCCGTACCGGCGAAACTCGACCCGCTGGCACCGACAACGGCGCCTTTCGCGCCCGCCCGAAGCGGATACGCCTATGTTTTCGCGGTGACCGACTATCAGGCCCATCGGGCCATCCATATCCTTCAGCAGGGGGGAGCCATCGTGCAGTCGGCCTTCCGTCCGTTCCGTGCCGTCGTCGAAGGCGCCACCCGGGATTTCGGATACGGGTCGGTGGTGCTGCCCGTGCAGTTGCAGCGCATCACGCCGGACTCTCTCCATTCGCTGGTCCGAAAGGCCTCTCTCGCCACGGGCATCCCCATCCATCCGCTGGCCACGGGCCGCAGCGCCGACGGCATCGACATGGGCAGCGGCTATGTACGCACGCTCCGAAAACCCGAAATGGCGATGATCGTCGGTACGGGACTGGCAGCCACCGAGGCCGGGGAGGCCTGGCACCTCCTCGACCAGCGGTTAGGCATGCCCGTTAGCAAGCTCGACGTCACGTCGCTTTCCCGCGCCGACCTGGCACGGTACAACACCATCATCCTGCCGGGAGGCATGCATACTGCCCTTGACAAGAACTTCACCGATCGGCTCCGTGCCTGGGTGCAGAACGGAGGCACGCTCATCACGCTGAAGACGGCCTCCGAATGGGCCATCCGCAACGGGTTCACGAAGGAGCGACTGCTGGCGACAGACAGCGTGCGCGGCCTTTCGGCCCGTCAGCCCTACGATCAGGCCGTGAACATCGAAGGGGCGAAGGCCATGGGCGGCTCCATCTTCCGGGCCGACCTCGACACGACCCATCCCATCGGCTTCGGCTACTCTTCGCGCACCATTTCGGTGTATCGGAACGGACTGACCTTCCTCATGCCTTCCACCAACCCCTATGCCACGGTCGCGCAATATGCGGCCGAACCGCTCGTGGGCGGTTACGTCCACCCGTCGGTACTGAAGAAGGTACGGAACTCGGCCGCCGTGCTCGTGGGCGCGGAAGGGGCCGGGCGCGTCGTGCTGTTCAGCGACGACCCCAACTTCCGCGGCACCTGGTACGGTACCAACCGATTGTTCCTCAACGCGATCTTCTTCGGTGCACAGGTGGGTGTGCCGTCCGTCGCCGGCGAGGAGTGAGGCGATGCGTGTCGGTCCTTCGCTGCCATGCAGGCCCTTCGAAGGCCGGTAACGTATATTTGGAACGGAACAGAAAACACACAGCCATGCTTCAGCGCATCCTATTCTCCCTCTCGCTCCTCGTCGGCACGGGCGGCCTCGGCGTACACGCCCAGCCGGCATCCGGGCCCCGCCCCCTGCAATGGCAGGATGTCTCGGCGTGGCGTGCCATCGCCCCTTCCAGCATCACCCTCTCCTCCGACGGCCGCTGGCTGGCCTACGCCCTGCATCCCGTCGAGGGCGACGGCGTGATCGTGATCCGCAGGGTGGGCGACAGCATCATGCGGAGCTTCCCCATCGGCGCCTCGCCCGCCTTCTCTGCCGCCTTCTCGGACGATGGAAGGTGGATCGCCTACAAGGAATACCCAAAGGAGTCGGACCGGCGGGCGTCGACCCGCACCCCCGGCGGGAAGCCGCTGCAGGAGAAACTGCACCTGGTGTCGCTGTCCGACTGGAAACGGACGACCTATGAGCGGTCGGGCGGCTACGCCTTCAACGGCAAGGCCTCCACGCACCTGGCCGTCGCCATGCCCAGGGAGCGCGGCCAGTCGGGCGGAGGCGACCTGCTGCTCACGGAGCTCGCCACGGGCAGGACCTTCACCCTCGGCAACATAGCCGAGCACGCCTTCAACAAGGCGGGCGACCGGCTGGCCTATGCTGTCGACGCCGCCGGCCAGGCGGGCAACGGCGCCTACCTCATGCAGGTGGTCGACAAGCGCACCACCGTCATCGACAACGACAAGGCTTCCTACCGCTCGCTCGGCTGGCACGAGGACGGCACCGCCTTCACCCTGCTCAAGATGGTGAGGGACGAGGCCTGGAAGAACGAACGCGGCATCGTCATCGGCGTGAAGGATGCCCTGACGACGCCCGCCATCACGGTCTACGATCCCGCCAAGGACAGCACCGCCTTCCCCAAGGGCATGACGGTGAGCCCTAACCGAAATCCCGCCTGGACGGACGGACTCGACAGGATCGTCTTCGGCATACACGCCCTTGAACCCTCGAAAAAGGAGCCCGAGGTCGCAACAAAGCCCGTCACCGATGCGGCTGCGGAAGCCGAACGACTAGCGAAACTCCGGAGCGATACAAGCATACACAGCATAGACGACCTGCAGAAGGCCCTGGCACGGATGTCGAGGCCCGCCGCCAAGGCCGAGACGGCCAGGGACACCCTGCGGCCAGAGATGACCCTATGGCACTGGCAGGACAAACGGCTGCAGAGCCGCCAGCAGGTCGCCGAAGCAATGGACCGCAACCGCAGCCGACTGGCCCTGGTGCATGCCGCCGGCGGACGCTTCCTGCAGCTGCAGGACACCGGACTGACGGCCATCACCCCACTGCCCCGGCAGCGCTTCGCCCTCGCCCAGGACAACCGCCCCCACGAACTGCAGGAGGCCCTCGACGGACAGTCGTACACCGACTACCACCTCGTCGACATGCTCACCGGCAAGCGGTCGCCCCTCTTCGAACGCTTCTACGACCCCGGCTACAGCGCGGCGCCCCGCGCCTCCTGGGACGGCGGTCGCATCGCCTACGGCCTCGACGGCCACTACCATGTGCGCGACCTCGCCACCGGCGCCGACATCAACCTCACCGGGAAACTGCCGACATCCTTCGTCAACACCGACGACGACCACAACATCCGCAAACCCCTGACCGGGTTCCTGGGCTGGAGCCGCGACGGCCGCCATCTGCTGCTGCGCGACCTGTGGGACATATGGCTCGTGCCCACCGACGGCCGCACGCCCGCCGTCAACCTCACCCGCAACGGCAGGACCGAAGGCATCCGCTACCAGTCGGTCGTCACCCTCGACCCCGAAGAGAAGGGCTTCGACATCCGCAAGCCGCTCTACGTCCGCATCTACGGCGAACGGACCAAGCGTAGCGGCTACGCCCGCATAGAGGCCGATGCCAAGGGCCTGAAGCCCGGGGCCGTTGCGCTCGTGTGGGAGGATGCCAACGTCTACGGACTGCGGAAGGCGAAGGATGCAGACATCTACATGTTCCTGAAGGAGGATGCCCACAGGCCCACCGAGTGCTACGCCGGCGACGCGACCCTCAAGAACGCCTCGAAGGTGACGGACAACGCCCCCGACGCCCCGAAATACACGCTGGGTGCGGGCAGCCGCCTGGTGGACTATGTCTCCGACAAGGGCGACACCCTGCAGGGGGCGCTCTTCCTCCCGGCCGGCCATGAGCCCGGCAAGCGATACCCGACGGTGGTGTACTACTACGAAAAACTCTCGCAGACGCTGCACAACTGGAGCAACCCCGACTTCGGCCGGACGGGATGGAACCCCACCATGTACACGTCCAACGGCTATGCCGTCTTCATCCCGGACATCGTCTACAAGCTCGACGACCCCGGCATGTCGGCCGTCTGGTGCGTCCTGCCCGCCGTGAAGGCCGCCATCGCCACCGGCGTGGTGGACCCCGACCGCATCGGCATCCACGGCCATTCCTGGGGCGGTTACCAGACCTGCTTCCTCATCACGCAGACGGGCATGTTCAAGGCCGCCGCCGCCGGCGCGCCCCTCACCAACATGGTCAGCATGTACGACCTCATCTACTGGAACACCGGAGGCGCCAACATGTCCATCTTCGAGGCCTCGCAGGGCCGCTTCCGCGGAGCCCCCTGGGAGAACTGGGAGGCCTATCTGCGCAACTCGCCCGTGTACCACGTGAAGCAAGTGACCACGCCGCTGCTGATGCTGCACAACGACAAGGACGGCGCGGTCGACTTCACCCAGGGCGTCGAGTACTACAACGCCCTGCGACGCCTGCAGAAGCCTGTGGTCATGGTCCAGTACAAGGGCGAGAACCACGGGCTGGTGAAGATGGAGAACCGCAAGGACTACAGCGTCCGCATGATGGAGTTCTTCGACCACCACCTGAAGGGCCGGCCGGCACCCGGCTGGCTGAAGGACGGCGTCGAGCGGCTCAAGCTCGAGGAACACCTGCGCCAGCGCGTCTTCTAGAAAGGGGCATGCGCCGACGGGAAGGTCAGCGCCACCACGCCAGGCCAATGGGACGGCACGACATGGGCGACCTGCGGGAGATACGCAACTTCGGACCCTACATGGTTCGGACCCTGAACGCGATCGGCATCTTCACGCGCGAACAACTGCTGTCGACGGACTACCGGACGATCCGCGACGCCCTGCTGGCCCGTGGCGTCAAGCCGCATCCGAACATCTTCTATTCGATCGAGATGGGATTGCAGGACCGCGTTTGGAGCAGCATCACGCCGGAGGAGCGGCGCGAGGTCAGGCGCATCCTCGATGGCGGGTGAAGCCGCTTCCCGAAGGGTGGGTGTGTGGACTGCTCACAGCGTGGCCATGATGCCGCGGATGCGGGCCCTGAGGGCATCGCTCACGGGCACGGCGGGAAGCCTCACGGCCTCGCCGCAGAGGCCGAGGCCGTGGAGGTATGCCTTGATGCCCGGAGGGCTGCCTTCGGCGAAGAGGGTCTCGACGGCCTCGAGGAGCCGGAAATGGTCGGACCGCGCCCCGGCGAAGTCGCCCGCCAGGCAGCGGCGCACCATGTCGGAAAAGGTCTTCGGGTAGGCGTTGCCGATGACCGAGATCACGCCGGTGGCCCCGAGGGCGATGAGGGGGAGTGTGATGGTGTCGTCGCCGCTGATGACTTCGAATCCGTCGGGCTTGTCGCGCAGGATGCGCATGACCTGGTCGAGGTTCCCCGACGCCTCCTTGGTGCCGATGACGTTGGGGCTGTCGCGGGCGATGCGGAGGGTCGTCTCTGCGGACATGTTCATGCCGGTGCGGCCGGGCACGTTGTACAGGATGAGGGGCAGCGGGCATGCCTCGGCCACGGCGCGGTAATGGCGGTAGATGCCTTCCTGTGCGGGTTTGTTGTAGTAGGGGCTGACGGAGAGGACGGCGTCGTAGCCTTGGGGTCGGAACGCCTGCAGGTCCTGTACGACGCTGCGGGTGTCGTTGCCGCCGATGCCGGCCACGAGGGGACGCCGGCCGGCGTTGACAGCTGCGACATGTGCGAAGACCTGCTGTTTCTCCTTGGGCGAGAGGGTGGCGCTTTCGCCCGTGGTGCCTAGCACGACGAGGTAATCGACATCGCCGCGGGTGAGGTGTTCGACGATCCGGGTGAGTGCGGCGAAGTCTATCTCGCCGCTGTCGAGGAAGGGGGTGACCAGGGCAACGCCCGTGCCCGGGAATCGGGGTCCTTTCATGTCATCGGGGGTTGAGGGCGGATGGGTCAGGCGGTCCTCTCCTCCCAGAAGCCCATGCGGCTGAACTTCTCGATGCGGGCCTCGATGCGTTGGCGTGGGTCCATCGGGTCGAGTTCGGCGAGGGCCTGGAGGAGGTGTGCCTTGAGGATGGCGGCGGCCTCGTTATAGTCCCAGTGGGAGCCGCCGAGGGGTTCCGGGACGACGCCGTCGACCAGCCCGAAGTCGAGCATGTGTTCCGGGGTGAGCTTGAGTTCTTCGGCGGCCTTTTCCTTGTGGTCCCAACTGCGCCAGAGGATGGAGCTGCAGCTCTCGGGCGAGATGACGGTGTACCAGGTGTTCTGGAGCATGAGGACGCGGTCGCCCACGCCGATGCCGAGGGCGCCGCCGCTGGCGCCTTCGCCGATGATGACGCTGACGACGGGCACCCGGAGGCGCAGCATCTCGTAGATGTTGCGGGCGATGGCCTCGCCCTGTCCGCGCTCTTCGGCCTCGATGCCGGGGAAGGCGCCGGGGGTGTCGACCAGGGTGATGACGGGCTTGCCGAACTTCTCGGCAAGTTTCATGAGGCGCAGGGCCTTGCGGTAGCCTTCGGGGTTGGCCATGCCGAAGTTGCGGAGCTGGCGCATCTTGGTGTTGATGCCCTTCTGGTGGCCGATGACCATGACGGTGCGGCCGTCGAGTTGTGCGAAGCCGCCCACGATGGCCTTGTCGTCGCGGAAGTTGCGGTCGCCATGGAGTTCGGTGAACGAAGCGCACATGCGGTTGATGTAGGCGAGGGCATAGGGCCTGTCGGGGTGTCGGCTGAGTTGCACCTTCTGCCAGGGGGTGAGGCCGGCCGTGATCTCGCGCTTCTTCTCCACCACGGCCGCTTCGAGGCGTTGGATGGAATCCGACAGGTCGAGGCCGTTCTTCGCAGCTGTCGACCGGAGTTGTTCGATCTGGTCGTAGAGGTCCTTGACGGGCTTCTCGAAGTCCAGGAACTGGCGGTTCTTGAGTTCGGGCATGTGCGGTCGTTTGGGGGCGATGCCCCGGACGGGTAAAGGTAAGGCAAGGGGGAAAAATCGCTGGAAAATAGTTGGCTGGAATCCCTGAATCCCTATCTTTGCCGTCCTGAAATCGAGGATCGGTAGTTCAGTCGGTTAGAATGCCGCCCTGTCACGGCGGAGGTCGCGGGTTCGAGTCCCGTCCGGTCCGCAAAGCCCCCAGCGATGGGGGTTTTTTTGGAGGCGTTCATGAGGAAGTATGGTGTGGGGTGAAAGCGGGTCCGGACGATCCCGCGGAGCGGGATGTCTGGATGCTGACATCCCGCTGCGCGGGATCGTCAGCATTCGAGTCCCGTCCG
>Ga0169931_10010114_pt1 | contig 13471 bp, 8 predicted proteins | sample Kivu_15m_20L_FD_129675 | JGI IMG/M metagenome (GOLD analysis project Ga0169931, IMG submission 129675) | Freshwater microbial communities from Lake Kivu, Western Province, Rwanda to study Microbial Dark Matter (Phase II) - Kivu_15m_20L... | ecosystem: Environmental > Aquatic > Freshwater > Lake ...
AGTGTACAATACAGGGATTCGCAGTTGTGCCATAGTTTTTATGCACGGCGATCGCTATCCCTACCACGAACAACAAGTAGCCCAAATTGCCCAAGAAATCGGGTTTACCCAGATATCTATATCTCATCAAGTTAGTCCGTTAATGAAAATAGTTAGTCGGGGGGATACAACAGTTGTAGATGCTTATTTAACCCCGATTTTGCGTCGCTACGTCAACCAAGTTACCAGTCAGTTACCCCAAGTCAAGTTAATGTTTATGAAATCGGATGGGGGGTTAGTAGCCGCCCATCAATTTCAAGGTAAAGACAGCATTTTAAGTGGCCCGGCTGGGGGTATTGTGGGTGCTGTGGAAAGCAGTAAAAGAGCAGGTTGTGAGTTAGTGATTACCTTTGACATGGGAGGAACTAGTACAGATGTTGCCCACTTTAAGGGAGAGTATGAACGCCAATTAGATTCGGAAATTGCTGGGGTGCGGATGCGAGTCCCTGTATTAGCCATTCATACCATTGCTGCTGGTGGGGGTTCAATTCTGTGTTTTGATGGTTCCACTTATCGAGTGGGGCCAGAATCGGCTGGGTCAAATCCCGGACCCGCTTGTTACCGTCGCGGTGGACCGTTAGCGGTGACAGATGCCAATGTTATGTTAGGCAAAATTAACCCCCAATACTTCCCCTCTGTGTTTGGCTTAGATGGTAACTTGCCTTTAGATAAAGATATTGTGATTGAGAAATTTAGCCAATTAGCCCAAGAAATTGCAGATAGTACTGGCAATTATCGGACACCAGAACAAGTAGCAGCTGGATTTATAGCCATAGCCGTAGAAAACATGGCAACTGCCATTAAAAAAATTAGTCTGCAAAGGGGTTATGATGTTAGCCAATATACCCTGTGTTGTTTTGGTGGTGCGGGGGGTCAAGTTGCTTGTTTAATTGCCGATACATTGGGGATAAAAAAGATATTTCTGCACCCTTACGCTGGGGTTTTATCAGCCTATGGGATGGGGTTAGCTGATATCCGTACCATGAGAGAAGGGGGAGTAGAACAGCCTTTAACCCCAGAGTTAATGCCTCAACTACAGCAACTAATGGACACATTACAAACCCAAGCTAAAAGTGAATTAACGCCAGCAGGGGTAAATATTGAAGAGTTGGTGGTGCAAAAGGTCAATTTAAGATACGAGGGTAGTAATTCCACCTTAAACACCCATTTTAGCTCAGACATAGCATTAATGCGACAGGAATTTGAGCTTGAACATCAATCTCGCTACGGTTTCATTCAACCAGACAAACCTTTGATTATTGCCTCCGCTTCAGTGGAAGTTATTCAAAAAATAGATACACCCCCAGAACCCTTAATCATACGTAACCGCCCGATAAACCAAGCACCCAAACCTGTAGCGACAGTCAGAACATTTACATTTGACCAATGGTATGATGCACCCGTTTATCAACGAGAAGATTTACAACCAGAAGATATCATTGATGGTCCTGCCATTATTGGGGAGAAAATCAGCACCATAGTTGTTGAACCTCAGTGGCAAGCCAAATTAACTCTACGTAATCATTTAATGTTACTCAAGTTAATTTAGTTAATTTAACACCAAATTTTTATGACTCATTTCCCAAGCTAGGGTAGTAGACACAATTTGATCTAAGTCATTATATTGTGGCTGCCAACCCAATAGTTTACTGATTTTATCAGCACCAGCGATGACACAGGCAGGATCACCAGGGCGACGTGCTGTGTCAATTACTGGAAAATCCACCCCAGAAATCGCCTTTACCCGTTGGATAACTTCACGGACACTGTAGCCCTGTCCATAACCACAGTTGAGAACTTGACTTTCGTTACCTTTTTCTAAATAGGTCAAAGCATCTAAATGTGCTGTTGCTAGGTCTTCAACATGAATATAGTCTCTAATGGCTGTGCCATCTCGTGTGGGAAAATCTGTACCAAAAACTTTGACTTCTGTTCTCCGTTTCAGTGCAGCATCACAGGTAACGCGAATTAAATGAGATGCGTCTTTTAACATCTGCCCTAATCGCCCACCTGGTTCCGCTCCGGCAACATTAAAATATCTGAGGATAACGTAACGCAAATCAGAAGCATTGGCATAGTCACGAATTAGCCATTCACAAGCCAGTTTTGATCTACCATAGGGGTTAATAGGTAAAGTTGGTGTATCTTCAGTCACAGGAATTGTTTCCGGTTGTCCATACACAGCAGCAGTGCTGGAAAAAATCATTTGCTTCACACCTGTTTTTTGACAACAACGGAGTAGATTTAGGGTGTTGCCGGTGTTATTAGCATAATATTCTAAAGGACGAGAAACAGATTCGGGTACATTCACACTGGCAGCAAAGTGTAAAACTGCCGTAAATTCGTGCTGAGAAAATACCTGGGAAAGGCGTGCTACATCTTTTAAATCCCCAACTATTAACTCACCATGTAGTACTGCACTGGGCGAACCTGTAGAACAATTATCATATACTACAACATCGTAACCTGTTTCACCCAGCTTACGAACCACATGGGAGCCAATGTATCCTGCTCCACCCGTAACTAAGACTTTTTTATTCATCTACCTTTGCCTAATATTACCACTCGAATGGTTTTGAAGAAAATCGCTAGATCCAAAGCTAAGGAGTAGTTCTTGATATAGTACAGATCATAAGCTAATTTTTCGTAAGCGTCTTCCACTGATGATCCGTAGGGGTACATGACCTGGGCCCAGCCCGTAATTCCTGGCTTGACTAAATAACGCAAGTCATAGTATGGAATTTCTTCTCGCAGCTTGAGGTCAAATTCTGGTCTTTCTGGACGCGGGCCGATCAGGCTCATTTCTCCCCGGAGAACGTTCACAATCTGCGGTAATTCATCAATTCTTGTCAGGCGTAACCACCGCCCCACTTTAGTAATTCGAGGATCTTGTTTGCCAGCCCACTGTGCCCCCCGTTTTTCTGCATCTTGATACATGGAGCGGAATTTGTACACCCTAAAAGGCTTACCTTCCCGACCAGTCCGCATTTGTGTATAGAACACAGGACCTGGACTATTTAACTTGATAGCTATTGCCACTACCAACATCAGGGGAAATAAAAACACCAGTAATAACCACGCCAAAATAATGTCTGTTAACCTCTTTATCCTCTGACTAATGCCATCGGCCGCTAAATTAAAGCCATTACCAAAGGCCAGCCAGTTGCGATCCAGGAAAGATGAAGGCAATTTGTACCATAGGGTTTCGCAAATATCGGGAATCCTGTAAATGGAGATGCCAGATAAGCGTAAATGAATCAGATGCTGTATTTGTGCATCAGATAATTCTGTGGCTACTATCACTCCAGACCAAGGTTGTTGACTCCATTGGGGTAAGTCACTCACAGTACCTGTAGACACTCGATGATTTTTTAGTAAGTCATTGATGTTCTCCCCTGGGTTGGTCAGAACAACCAAAGAGCCTAATGATTTTTGTTCTAGAAAATTTTGGCCAAAGAGGATAGCTTTTTGATCTGCCCCTAAAATTAACCAACGACTGTTTTGAGCTTGCGCTCTTGTCCACTTTGCGGCCCATATTCTTGAACCCATAGCCCAGATAGTGAACAGTGCCAAGCTGAGAAGTAAAGTTCCTCGTTGCAGAAGTAGCCCTGTATTACCAGGACCTGTAAGGTAAATCAAAGCAGCGATCATGCAGCCGGCAACAACATTACTAATTAAAATGCGGGCTGGAGCACGTAGACCTGATATTTGCTTTTCTGGATGGTAAGTATCTGCTAAATACAGCCCTGTCATTAGTAAGACAGCAAATAAATACATGGAAGGATCAAAACCATTCAGATTTTCACCTCCTTTCAACCATCGGAATATAGATAAACTCACGAGCAACCCCAAAATATCCCCTAATAGCAGTAGGAGAGAAATAATATTTTGGGGCAGGAAATTCTGAGTTTCAGGCAAATTCTTTCTGCTAAACGTGATATTAGTAGCCATTTAGGTTTTTTATTCCATATCCGAAATCATTGCAGTAAGTCCAGAATCCCATAATGAAGGGTGGTGTTTACTACATTTTCCCATACAACACTTATGTATCCTACATTTACAAACTTATAGATATGTAAATATTACTGATTTTTTATTGTGTTTTTTGTGCGTCTATACTCTCATGCTCAATATTATTCCTAGTAAAAACACATAAAATATGTTTTTTCTGTAAAGATATCGTTGATAAAACCTAGCTTTAGTGCCTTGTTTCTAGACGTGATGGTGTTACATAGAAGTCAAATTGATTACTGTTTTACAAATAATTGGTATGATTAAATTTAGATAATATCCTTTCTGGGCAAAAGCATTATTTAATCCTTAAGTATTTTAATATTATATTTAATAATATTTATTACTGTATACTGACAGTAATAAATTCGCTAGATCATGGTGCTGATTACGGTAAAACTCTTGTATTTCAATAACTTTAATTCTGAGCAGACAACACATTGGCAGGTGATCAAAATATTTTTTTAGTATAATGTGTTTCTTTACGTAAAGCTGATGTTAATTACATGGGTTTTGCCGAAAGTATATGTTCCTGGGTGGAAACACGAGTAAAAATAATCAAGTGCAAATACCATTTACAGATTTTACAAAAATATGTTGCCGTTTTTCTGAAAACAGGATAATCTGTGAAGCAGATCGAAATTAGTTGACTAAGTGCTATCCTCTAGTTAAAAATGGATACGTTCTCACATCTGTAGTTAATTGCCGTATACTACTTGATTTATTTCCGGTATAGGGCGATTTAAGATTGTATCAACTTGTATAATTTCAGCGTTATAGTTTATGCCCTCCTATAAAGAAGACCAAGAAGAAATTAATTTACAACAGTACTGGCTGACCGTAAAAAGACGATGGTTGCTCATAGCAGCCATTATGGGGTCAGTTTTTGGCATCACAGCACTTTTTACTTTTAGTCAGAAGCCGATTTATGAAGCCGAGGGTAAACTAATTTTCGATAAGCAAAGCAGTGTTTCTTCCTTAACAGGGGTCAGTGAAGCAGTAGGAGAACTCAGTGGAGTGACCAATCTTTCTAACCCTTTAGAAACCCAGGCTGAAATTATTCGCTCTCACCCCCTGATTCAAAAAACCATTGTTGACTTGCAATTAAAGGATCAGGAAGGAGAACCTTTAACAATAGATGATTTTTTGCTGCAATTAAACATCAAATCTATCAGGGGTACGGATGTTTTGCAGCTTTCTTACCGTAGTGTTGATCCTGAACAAGCCAAGGCGGTCATCAACCAATTGATGTCTGCTTACCTGGATAATAATGTGATGACTAACCGTTCCCAGGCTACGGCAGCAAGGGAATTTTTAAGCAAGCAATTACCCATGGTTGAGACCCAAGTTACAGAAGCAGAATTAGCACTGCGTCGGTTTAAGGAAAGATATGATGTTGTACTTTTAGAAGAAGAAGCTAAACAAGGGGTTGAAAGGCTTTATCAAATATCGAACCAGATCACACTGCTGCGAGCCCAGTTGATAGATGCTAATAGCCGTTCTGATGCTTTACAAAATCAATTGGCATTGAACGCACGGGAGGCCACGGCACTTACCAGTTTAAGTCAGTCAAGAGCAGTACAACAAGTGCTGTCGGAATACCAGAAAGTTCAAGAACAGTTGGCCGTGGAGAGAACAAGATTGACAGATGAACATCCAGTAGTTGTTAATTTGTCAAACAAGGAACAAGCTCTCAAAGCACAGTTAGAAGGAAGAGTGGCTGAAACTCTAGGTACTTCCCAGTTTGTTCCAGAGCGAGATTTACAAATAGGAGAACTCAAGCAAGGCTTAACTGCTAATTTACTGCAAGTGGAAGTGGAACGCTTGGGATTAGAAAATCAAGTTACTGTCTTGACAAAGGCATTTCAGCAAGACCAAGCACGCCTAAGAATCTTACCCCAACTGGAACAGCAACAGCTACAGTTACAACGACGGCTAGAAGTGGCACGAAGTACCTATGAACAAATGCTCAAACGACTCCAGGAAGTGCAGGTGCTAGAAAACCAGAATGTGGGTAATGCTCGGATTGTTTCTCAGGCTTTATTGCCGGAAAAATCCGTTTCTCCTCGCATTAAATTGAATTTGGCACTAGGAGGAACTTTAGGATTATTATTGGCTTTTGGCTCGGCTTTATTGTTAGATGCTCTCGACAAGTCTGTGAAGACAGCCGGAGAAGCGGAGGAGTTGTTCAATTATCCTGTGTTGGGCAAAGTGCCTAAGATGATTCGTGATGAGGGTAGCACTGAATTACCATTGTTAAATAATCCCTATTCATCGGTTAATACTGCTTTTGAAATGCTGCAAATTAACCTTGGTTTTACTCTGTCTGACAAGGAATTAAAGGTGATTGTGGTCAGCAGTTGTTTACCTGGTGAGGGTAAGTCTTTTGTGGCAGCTAATTTAGCCGTGGCCACAGCCCAGATGGGAAAACAAGTGCTGCTAATTGATGGAGATATGCGCCGCCCCCGTCAACAGGAAGTATGGCAAGTGGCCAATTTGATGGGGTTAAGTAATGTTCTGGTGGGGCAGGCTAATTTAACAGAGAGTCGTCACGAAGCTTTGGTAAATTTGGATGTGCTGACTGCCGGAACACTACCCCCTAACCCAGCAGCATTATTAGACTCAAAAAGTATGCAGGAATTGCTACAACAAGCCTCTAAGGATTATGATTGCGTGATTATTGACACACCGCCTTTAACATTTATTGGGGATGCTTCAATTATTGGCAAAATGGCAGATGGAATACTGTTAGTCGCTCGCCCTGGTGTTGTTAATTCTGGTGCTATTAAGACTACAAAGGGACTGTTAGAAAATTCACAGTTGTCGGTGTTGGGTATGGTGGTCAATGCTGTACCTGGTGATGGTACTTATTACTACAATAACCATTACTATCATGCCAACAATAGGAATGGGAAACAGCAGACTGTTGAGTCTCAATTCAAAGAATTCGCAGGTAAATGGTTGAAAAAATCTTAATTCGATGGTATTTAACTTTTGCAATACTTGCGCCTAATGCTAGACAAATACAAAAAAAATCTGTTCTCTTTGCTTGATAACCTTGTTTCTGGAAGGTTGGCAATTCTTCAAAATATAGCTTGGCTATTTCTTGACCGCATTCTTCGCATGGGTGTTGGGTTATTTGTGGGTGTTTGGGTGGCACGTTATTTAGGGGTACAACAATTTGGTATTTTTAACTATGCCACTGCTTTTGTAGCTCTATTCTATCCCTTAACCAAGTTGGGGTTAGACGGCTTAGTCGTCCGTTCTCTAGTCCGTGAGCCTGAAATCAAGGACAAAATTTTAGGGACGACTTTATGGTTAAAATTATTGGGTGGCATAGGATGTATATTGGTCACAGTTAGCTGTATTTTTTTATTGCGTCATGATGACCACCTAACTGTGATTCTAGTGGCTATTTTGGCAAGTGGGGGAATTTTTCTGGCGTTTGATACACTTGACATCTGGTTTCAGTCTCAAGTACAGTCTAAATATACCGTACTGGCTAAAAATACAGCATTTATTGTCACTGCATTAACAAAAGTTGCTTTAATTAAAATACAAGCACCATTAATTGCTTTCGCCGGGGCTGGACTAGCAGAAATTGTATTCGGAGCAGTGGGTTTGATCATCTCTTATAGGATGAATGGTCATTCAATATCCTGGCATTGGAGTCCAAAAATTGCTAAAAGTTTACTGAAAGAAAGTTTGCCTCTGGTTTTGTCTGGTTTAACCATCATGATTTATATGAAAGTTGACCAGATTATGTTAGGAGAAATGGTTGGCGCTGGTGCTGTAGGTCTTTACTCAGCAGCAGCCAGGATTTCTGAAGTCTGGTATTTCATCCCCATGGCTATTTCTTCCTCGGTAGCTCCAGGAATTTATAGTGCCAAAGAGGTCAGTGAGGAGCTTTATTATGGGAAAATCAAAAAATTACTTCAGATGTTGGTACTAATCTCTTTTGCCATTGCTGTGCCAATGTCGTTTCTATCTGATAGAATTATCACATTGCTTTTTGGTAATAGCTATGCAGACGCAGGAGCAATTTTAGCAATTCATATATGGGGTTCTTTGTTTGTTTTTATGGGTTTTGCTACCAACTCTTGGTTTATTGCCGATGGTTTAACTCACCTTGCTTTCCGGAGAAATTTGATGGGAGCAATTACTAATGTTTTGTTAAATTTATTATTAATTCCTGCTTATACCGGGGTGGGTGCAGCGATAGCTACTGTTATTTCTCAAGCAATTGCTTCATTTTTAAGTAATATTACTCATGCCAAAACTCTTAAACTCTTAAAATTACAGATTAATTGCCTTCTACCTTTTAATTTTTTTTGCACAGGAGTAAAAATTGTGATTCAATTATTAATAAAGTTTATCCAACATATATCTTTATAATTGAATACTATAGGATGAGTAAAAAATTATGTTTATGTTTTTGTTCTTCTTATTTGTCGGTATAATCATATCTTGCTTGCCTCGCTTGGATAAAATTTTTTACCAAACTACCAAAGTATTATTATGCTGCTGTATTTTTCCTTTCTACTACTTTGGTACAAGAGAAACACATGACATTAATGTTTTCCAATCCCTACTTAATAGTATATCAACACTTTCTGTGTACAAAACTTTAGAAAGCATACAATATGAGCCTATTTCTATGACTTCTTTGTGGTTATTTAAAGACTTTGATAATGGAGCTTTTATCTGGCACTCTAGTATAGTATTATTATTTTTCTTATCCATAATCAACTTTGTTGAAACTGTAGTTGGAAAAAATATTTGGATACCAACAATATCTTTTATAGCAGTTTTACCAGCACTGTTTGGAGAGTTTATTTTAAATCAATCTAGGCAGTTGTTGTCTACAGCATGGATTATTATATGTCTTTCTTTCGTCGTTATCTACATAAGAAATTTAACTGTTCAGCGTCAAAATTTAAAATTTAATTGGAAAAATCTTGTAATTGCTTTTATTTTTGGAACTTTATCATTTTTATCTCATTATTCTTCAATTTCACTTATTACATTGATTGTACTATTCATCTTTGTTTTACAATTATTTATCTCTGATTCTCCCACATTGATGCAAAAATTAGTTAAAATAACTTTTTATACTATTTTAACAATAGGATTTTTCTATTTTGTTTATAGTTTATCCACATCTTTCAGTTTTATGCGGCTTTCATTATATGAAACAATCTCAAGATATTCAAATTACGAATATGCATTAAACACTTATAATTTTGTGTTTGAAAGTAAGAATGTAATACTTATTCAAGTTTTATTCTTTTTTGATTTTCTAATGCTGATAATAAATCGTAAAAATACTACCTATAGTAACCTTAGTAAAGAATTATTTTCCCTAAATTTAGTAATATTTCTATACTTTATAGGTTCGATTGGATATGCCATTTGTTATTATTCAATTCATACACCTGGTCTCATTGAATTAGGTAGGAGGTTTGTTTACTATGTTTTCACTATCCAAGTTTTAGCATTTTCAGTATCTATGACCCAGATTAAAAAATTCCTATTATTTATAGTATTTACATCTCCTTTCATATTGTATACAGTTATTATGATTGTTTTCAGTCCTCATTTATTTAAATTTTAAAAGATTATAAATGTTTAAGCTGTCTGAAGATTTTTAAATTGAGCATTGGATTTTTTTATATGATGTGTAAAATGAAGAATTTTAATTTTTGCAATCTAGAAAATGCAGACATAACAATTATAACTTTAACCTATAATTCTTGTCAGTACATTACAAAATGTCTTGAGTCAATTATTAACTCTTGTCATCACCTCCACAGGTTTAAAGTATCTCATCTGGTGATAGATGGATTTTCTCAAGATGCTACAAAGGACATAATTGAAGAAGTATCACCGTCTACCCTAGTTTTCTGTAAACAACCAGCAGGAATATATGATGCACTTAATTATGCAGTTTCCTTAGTGAAATCACCTTATGTCATGTATGTTCATTCTGATGATGAAATAGACGAATATTTTTTAACAGAAATGTTTCAAGTAATGGAACAATTAAAAGATAATCAAAGTTACCTCCTATATGGTACTGTTGATTTTATCAATGAAGACTCTCAAATCCTTTTTTCTAGGAAGCCTCCTTTTTTTATATCAGCGTTTCAAAAAGAAGTCCCTCTTATATTTCACCCCAATGCTATTTATTCTACTGCTGTGGAAAAATCCCATCCCTATAGTTTAAATAGCGGATTAGATGCTGACCAAAAACATATCATCGAAATTGCTAGTAAAACTATTTTGGTGAGAGTACCTTCTGCAAGATATCGATTTAGGATGTCCCGCGCTAGCAGCACTATGATAAAATTAAGCGAATCTACAAACCAACAAAACTATGCTCTATCTCTACCAAGGATTTATATACGTTTGTTTGAAAATAAGCTAATAGAAAGATTGATTATGAAGTTAAACAATAAATCATATTGGAGATAATAGGAAAGATGAATTCAATTATATGGCTTGACCCAATTAATAGAGACGCGCAAGCCTTGAAACTCATTGCAGAGGAAATTTATCAACAAAGTCTAAATACCAGCTTCAACTTCCAAGTCATCACAACTAACAGAAACCAAATGGAATTAAGCGAAATGGTTCCTTTTAGACCTTTCTTTAGGAATTTTAGTTCCTTGCATCTGGGGAAAGTGCATCCGCTTAAAAAGTTACAGATACTTTTAGAATATTATGGTAGCTTTAATAGAATAGCAGGTCAATTAGATGATAATACGATTTTATTGTATTCATCTGGCGTTTCTTTGCCACGATTAGAACTAATTGGTCTCAACAAACTTAGAAAAAAAGCCAAAAGTGTAAATATGTTAGTTCATAATTTTGAGGATAAACAACGACAGTTATCCTGGTTTGGAAAAACCAGTAAAAATGATAAGTTTTTTACCTCATTTGATAGATTAATATTTCTTTCAGAACATATGCGTAATGAAGCTTTAACGCGGTTTAATGTGGAATTTGAGAAAACTCATGTAATGCTTCATCCTCACTTTCATCCTATGTTAGATAAAATTGAGCCAAATATTGAGTTGGCATCTCAGATTAAACAGATGTCTGAGGATAAACCAATTGTGGCTTATGTATCTAGACTTGATTTAGATCACGGCATTGATATATTTTATCAAACCTTAGCCCAACTAGATGTATACGGCGTTGTCTTGGGACGTTTAGGTGCGGGATGGACTCTAGAGTCGAATCAAACTTGTGTAGAAAAATTAGGAATTGATAGTAGTAAAGTTTTCCTGAAAATAGGTAATTATAGTTACTCAGAACTTTTAGCAGTTCTCAATTTATCAGATTTTGTTTTAGCTCCCTACAGACAAATATCTCAAAGTGGAGCAATTGCTTTAGCTCTGGGTGAAAAAGTACCAGTTGTCGCCAGCAACGTTGGGGCGAACGGAGAAATGGTTAAAGATGGTGTCAATGGAATTTTATTTAGTGGCAATGATTTAGATTCACTTTGGCAAGCAATTAAGCTCATATATAGTACAGGTAAAACTATGCGCGATCGCTTTTTACCAACTCCATCCTTTAATTCTCATCTTGACCCAGAGTTAGCTGTTAAGAATATGGTTAATTGGCTGATGCGATGAAACTTACGCAGTTGTAATGTTATGATGATAGCGCATTTGTCTAATATAACTACTAAATTTGTCAACTCAAGAAAAACCTACCCAAGTTATAAACCAACAAATGATGCCTACAAATACACCCCATCCTAAACTAACAGTAGCAATACCAACCTATAACGAAGCAGGGAATATAGAGCGGGTAGTGAAGGGATTTTTGTCAACAGGATATCCCCATCTCATAGAAGTATTCGTTGCTGATGGTGGTAGCACAGATAAAACTCCAGAAATTGTGAAAAATCTGGCATTGCAAGATGCTAGAGTCAAGCTATTACACAACCCCTTAAAAGTTCAATCAGCAGGGCTAAATTTAATATTACAGGAATGTGCTGGTAATATTTTTCTCAGAGCAGATGCTCATTCAGACTATGCACCTGATTATATTGAAAAGTGTGTGGAAGCATTATTATCTTCTCAAGCCTTGAATGTTGGTGGGGCGCAGCGTTTTGTTGCTAAAACAGCTTTTCAAGCTGGTGTAGCTTTAGCTTCTAAAAGTATTTTGGGTAGTGGAGGAGCTAAATATAGGAACCCTGATTATGATGGCTATGCGGATACAGTATATATAGGATGTTTTTGGAGGCAGCCATTACTTGATGTTGGCGGATTCGATACATCAGCCATCTGTAATGAAGATGCTGAGTTAAATCAAAAATTACTTAATATTAATCCTAAAGCAATTTATATAAGTTCTAAAATTCGGGTTTGGTACTATCCCAGAAAAACATGGAAATCCCTGTGGATGCAGTATTTTAAATATGGTCGCGGTCGCTACTTAACAACTACTAAACATCCTATTAAGTCGCAAATTAGGGGCATGATACCATTTATGGTGTTATCCATATCAGTTATCTTCTTCTTAATTGGTTTTTTGTTTCCGCAACTCAGGGTACTTGTACAAATATTAGTTTTGCTCGGTGTGTTTTTGCCTTTTATGGAAAGCTTGCGAACTGGCTTAAGGCATAACAAAAACTTTGATGAGGAAATTTGGCGGGGGGACCAACATAAAATCCCTTCATTTCTGATTCGCTGGCTTGGTTGTGGTATAGTTATCCTAACTATGCCCATAGCTCATTCTTGTGGTTATTGCTATCAGTTAATCAGACACAGGTTTTTTAGGGTTAGTGGTTGGTAATTAAAGCGATCGCTATTCTCACCGGAGTAGTACACACTAACACCCAAGCGAAAGCTACATTTTTTTGTCAAAACAATGTAGCCTGTTCACCTTGGTTCACTTAAAACTTCCTAAATCTTTCTAATAACTGCTCACGAGACAAATTCGACACCTGCAACAGCAACTCTTGCTATCTACGGATATACCAGTGCGAGCAGACTATAAATACGCTCAGTACAAGTCTTGCTCGCCACGGATATACCTCTGTTTCTATTCTCTATATTCTTGTAAAAAAGCGATGAAATCCCTCAACTTATATTACTATAGTGCAAAGCAGCTTTGCTGATATATTTCTATATACCGCTTTGCTTGCAACTCCAAAGGATATTCTGTCACAGCTATATTTCGACAATTTGCGCTCATTTTTTGCCGTAATGGTTCATCTGCCAATAAAGTGACAATACCGTTACAGAAATCTTTAGCACTTTCCGGTTCGGCTAGATAACCAGTGACGTTATGACGCACTAAATCAGGTACACCACCTATTTTAAAAGATACCATTGGCGTACCACAAGCCATGCTTTCTTGTAATACCACTGGTAAATTATCCGCACGGGTAGGAAAGATAAATAAA
>Ga0169931_10010115_pt1 | contig 13470 bp, 6 predicted proteins | sample Kivu_15m_20L_FD_129675 | JGI IMG/M metagenome (GOLD analysis project Ga0169931, IMG submission 129675) | Freshwater microbial communities from Lake Kivu, Western Province, Rwanda to study Microbial Dark Matter (Phase II) - Kivu_15m_20L... | ecosystem: Environmental > Aquatic > Freshwater > Lake ...
CGCCCGCGCCGCTGGAAGCGGGCCAGCGCTGCGTGCTGTTCGACGGCGATGCGGACCGGGACCCCCTCGGCGCGGCCCTCCTCGCCGCCGCGCAGGACCTGCTCGTGCGGCGGCTCGACCTCGCGCTCGTGCTGCCGTCGCAGGGCGCGGTGGCGAGCGCTGCCCGCGCCCGCGGCGCCGCGGCCCGCACGCGCATCCACATCCTCGATCCCAGCGACCACCACCGCCGCAGCGGGCTGCTGCGAGCGGCGCGCGCGGTCGTGCTCGACGAGGACGCGAACGCGCGTTCGGCGGCCCGCTTCGAGCGCTGCGTCGCGCAGGGGGTCCTGCCCCTCGTGCGCGCGGGGGGCGCCAACGCGGAGGCCCTCGCGTGGCTCGAGCCGCACCTGCCGCCGGAGCTCGCGCGCGCCCTTGCGCTGCCCGCCGACGCGGCCGTCGAGGCGCGCGATCTGTGGCGGCGATTGACGGTGGTGCTCGACCACCCGGAGCTGCCGTACCTCGGGATGCGCCTGACCGCGCTCGCCGGACGCGAGCTCGACTGGAGCGTGCGCGCCCACCAGCTCGAGAAGGTGCTCGAGCGGGTCATGCCGCTGCACCTGCGACGGCTGCGCACTGCGTAAGCGCTTGTCCTCGCCTCGGCGCGCGGAGACACTCTGCGGGCGATGGGCGTGCTCCTCTGGTATTCGCGGCCGACCGCAGGCCTGCCAAGCGGCTGTGGCGGCAGGCGTGGCCGTGTCGGCAGCAGGGTCGGCAGCAGGGTCGGCAGGAGTGTCGGCAGGAGTGTCGGCAGGAGTCTCAGCAGGGGCGCCGCTCGCAGCCTCGCGCTCGCGCTCGCGCTCGGGTGCTCCGCCCCGCTCGACCGGACCCTGCCGCCGGCGCCGCTGGTCGGCCCCCACAGCGTCACGGTCGCCCGTTGGACCGGCGGCGCCTTGACGGGCCCGGTCGCGCTGCGCGAAGCCGCCCCCGGGGTGGAGGTCGCAGCGCTCGGCGTCGCCGCGGCGGACACACGCGCGAGCGGGCACGTCCGCGTGCGACTCACGCTCGACGCGCTGGAGCGCGCGCCGCGCGGCGGGCGCCCGATCGCCGACGCCAGCGCCGTCGTCGCGGACCTCTCGGGGGCGACGGCGCTGGCCCTCGACAACCCGCTGCGGCTCGGCGGGCGGGTCGCGACCGGCGCGGACGCTGTCGCCTGGCAGCGGGCGATCGCCGGCACCGACCCAGAGGCCGCGCAGGGCCTCGGCCGCCGTGCGCAGCTCGCCGCGCGGGAGTTCGTGGTGCCCGCGGGGAGCGCCGTGGCGCTCGCCGTCGGCGCGCTCGACGTCGAGCCCGTGCCCGGCGACTTCCTCGGCGAATACGCCGCGCTCGGACCCTTCCCGCAGCGGGCCGAGCTGCGTGTTGCGCTCGCCGATGGGCGCGTCTCGCTCGCCGTGGCGGTGCAGCGCCGCGACGCCCCGCGCGGCGCCGCCGCGGGGGCGGCGCTCGACGGCGACGGGGAGCCCCTGCGCCGCAGCGCTGTCGGGCCCGAGGCCCCGGTCGCGCCCCGCGCGCTGCGCCGCGACCTCGCGCTGCTCGAGGTCGGCCCCGTACAGGGCGGCGCACCCGTACTGGTCCTCGCGCCGAGTCCGCTCGCGGGGGGCGCAGCGCGCTGGCTCGCGCTCGGGGTCGAGGTGCTCGCCGAGCGAGCCGCGGACGGCGTAGCGGAGGCCGCCCCCGACGCCAGCGCAGCCGCTGCCGCTCAGGGAGCCCCTCCGGGGTCCTTTCCGGGACATTTTCCGGGGTACCTCCCAAAGGACCCCGTCGAGGGCACCTTCGGGGACCCGGCCGAGGCACTCGCGGCCGCGCGCGCCGCCCTCGCCGCGGCCGACGCGCTGCACGCGGCGGTCGCCGACGCGCCCGACCCCGAACGGCAGCTCGACCGGTTGGCGCTCGCAGCGATCGCAGCGGACGACGGGCGCCGCACGGCGCTGCTCTCGCTCGCGGACCGGCGCGGCGCGCCGCTGGCCGCAGCACTGGCCCTCGCGCTCGATAGCGGGCAGCTCGGGCTGCTGGCGGAGGCGCTCGCCGCCGCGCCCGCTGGCGCCGGGCCCGCTGAGGGCGCCGAGCTCGGCTGGGCGCTCGAGCGGGCGGCGCTCCGATACGCCGCCGGCGCGCTGACGGGGGACCAACCGCCCCTCGCCCTCGATGCGGTGCTCGTGGCGCGCGGCGGGCACGCCGCGCGTTTCCCCGGGCTGCTCGACGACATCGCGCGCGGCGCGCGCACGGTCGCCGAGGCGGACGCGTGGTTCGTGCAGGAGAACCTCGCGCAACTGGAGGACTCGGACCCCGCAGCGCGGGCCCGCGCGCAGCGCTGGCTCAGCGCGCGCGGGGCGCTCCCAGCGGGCTACGACGCCTTCGATGGACCGGACGAGCGGCGCGCCGCACTGCGCGCGGCGCGCGCAGCGCAAGGGGGCGCCCGATGAGCGCGCTGCCCGAGGGGCGCCCTGCGACGGCGCCCGCTGTGCGGCGCAGGCCGCTCCGGCGGCTCTGGCGCTGGGTGCAGCGCCTCGCGCTCGCCGCCCTGGTACTCGCGGTCGTCGCGCGGCTCGCGGTGCCGTATGCCCTCCCCCCCCTCGTCGCGCGCCTCGCGCGCGCGCAGGGCCTCGACGTGCGCTACGAGCGGCTCTCGCTGGCCCTCCTGAAGGGCGACGTGCGCCTCCAGGGGCTCGTCGTGCGGCCGCTGGAGGACGCGCCCAAAGGCCCAGAATCAGGCCCAGAATCAGGCCCAGAATCAGGCGCAGAACCAGGCGCAGAACCAAGCGCTAGGGCCGCGCTGCTCGCGGTGGAGCACGTCGACCTCGACGTCGACATGGGCGCGCTCGTGCGGGGTGAGCTGCGTGTGCGGCGCGCGGCGGTCGACGGCGTCACGCTGCGCCTCGAACGGGAGGCGGACGGGCGTTGGCAGCTCGAGCGGCTCCTCGCGGGCCGCGGCGAGGCCGACACAGAGGCCGACACAGAGGCCAAAGACAGCACAGCGCGCGGCGCCGCGCCCAACGCGCCCGGCGCGAGCGATACGGCTGAGCCGCCGCGCGCGCTCGACTTCAGCGCGCCGCTGCGCCTCGACGCAGCGCGCCTCCAGCACGTGCGCCTGAAGCTGATCGACCGCACGGCGGAGACCCCGCTCGACGCGGTGGTGCTGTGCGATGTCCGGGTCACCGACGTCGGGGTGCCCGCTGCGCCGACGCGGCTCTTCGTCGAAGCGCGCTCGGACGCGCTGCTCGACCGGTTGCGCATCGAAGGCACCTTGCGCGGCGGCGAGCGCACCCTCGCCGCAGCGCTCGACGTCATCGTCGGCGGATTCAAGCCGCAGCCGCTCGTGGGCATGCTCGGGACGCTCGGCATCGCGCCGCTCGCCGAGCAGCTCGACGCGCACGTGGCGCTGCGCGCCGACATCGCCGCGCATCCGGAGGACCCGCTCGCAGCCCGCGGGAGCTTGACGCTCGACGCCGCACACCTCACGGCGGACGGCGCAGAGGCGCTCGCGCTCGACCGCATCGAGCTGCCGCTCGAGCGCCTCGCGAGCGATCGGATCGAGGTCGGCGAAGCGCTGGTGCGCGGCGTGCGCGGCCGCTTCGAGCGGCGCGCGGACGGGGCGCTCGTCGCTGCGGGCTGCGCGCTCCTCCCGACCGCCGGCGATGCCGGGGCGGGCGCGCAGCGCGGCGCGCGCGACGACGCTCGCGCCGGCGCGCCGCCCGTCGTGAGGGTGGCGGGCCTGCGTTTTGCGGACGTGGCCTGTACCTTCTTGGATGGCGCGGTGGAGCCCGCGGCGCAGCTCGCGCTCGCACTCACGACCCTCGACGTGCGCGGTGTCGCGCTGGACCCGGCGACCCCGGACGCCGAGTGGACCGTCACGCTGCGCGGCGCAGCGCCCGGCATCGCCGCAGCCCTGACCTTGGACCTGGCGGCGCAGCCGTTCGCGGAGCCGCGCAGCTTCTCCCTGCGAGCGACGGCGAGCGGCCTCGACGGCGAGGCCATCGCGCCGTACCTCGCGGCGGCGGGCTGGGCGCCGGAGTTCGCTGGCGGCGAGCTGCTCGCAGCCCTCCGCGGCACCCTCGCGAGCGACCCGGCGGGCACGCTGACGTTCGCGGTCGCGAGCGATGGCTGCGCGCTGCGGCCTGGCGCCGGCGGCCCGGCGTTCGAGCTCACGAGCGCCGAGGTGTCCGCGCTGACCCTCGGACGCGGGCCGGACGGCGGGCAGGTCGTGCGGCTCGGCGGCGCCGCGCTGACCCTCGGGCACTTCGAACTGCACCGCGACGAAGCAGGCAGCGTCCACACCCTCGGCCTCCGGAGCCTACCGGCGAGCGAGCGCGGCGCCCCCCGCGGCGCGCAGGGCCCCGAGAGCCCAGCCGAGCGCCCCGCCGCAGTTGCGCCCGGTGCGACCGCGGCGCCAGCGGGGCCGCCGCCGCGCTTCGAGCTCGCCCGCCTACGCCTCGACGCAGGCGCGGGCGCCGTGCGGATCACCGACCATGCGCCCCTGCGGCCCGTCGAGCTGCGCGTCGACGACCTGACCTTCACTGCGCGCGACCTCGGGTTCGGCGGGTCCGCGGCGCTGTACCCCGAGGACCGCGCGGTCATCGAAGCGCGCTTCGGCGCGGAGGGCCTCGCGCGCACCCTCGCGCTGCGCGCCGACGTGACCTCGCGCCCAGGTCCGCTCGACGTGACCGTCGCCGCGGAGGTCTCCGGCGCGGGGCTGACGACGGCCGCGCTCGCGCCTTGGCTGGCGGACCTCGGGCTGGCGGCGTCGTTCACGGACGGCGCGCTGGGCTTCGGGGTCACCGCAGAGGCGCGCGCGGCGGAGGACGGCTTGCGCGCGGGCGCGGCGCTGCGGGACCTCGCGTGGCGCACCGGTGAGCAGGTGCACCTCGCCGTCGCAGAGCTCGGCGTGGACGCGGTGCACGTCGCAGCCGACGGGGTGCACGTCGGAACGGTGACGCTGCGCCGACCCGAGCTCGCGCTGGCGCGCGGCGCGGATGGCGCGCTCGAAGCGCTCGGGCTCCGCTGGACGCCCGGCGCCGCGCCCAAAGGCGCCGCGCCGGCAGAGCGCGCCGATCGCGGGCCCGCGGCGCGCGCGCACGAGGCCGCCCCCGGCGCGCCGAGCGCGCCGCGGGCCTTCACGCTGGCGGCGCTGGCACTGGAGGACCTGCGGGTCACCTGGTCCGACCGCGCGCTGCCCGGCGAGCCCACGACGGCGCTGACCGCGGCCGGTCGGGTCAGCGGCCTCGCGCTCACAGCCGGGGACCGCGATCCGGCGCGGGTGGACCTGACGTTGGCCCTGGACGGCGCGCTCGAACAGCTCAGCGTGGCCGGTGAGGTCGACCTCTCGGGGGACACCCGCGGCGCAGCGCTCGCGCTCGCGGGGCGCGGCCTCCGCGCCGGCCCCCTCGCGGCCTACCTGCCGCCCGGGCTGACCGTGACCCTGCGCGACGGCCGCCTCGCCGGCGAGGTCGCGGTGACGGAGGGCCCCGCCGCTGCCGGGGGCCGCAGCGTGACGGCCGAGCTCGGGGGGGTCGCGCTCGCCGACGGCGAGGGCGGGGCGCCGCTGTTCGAGCTCGACCGCCTGCGCTGCGCTGCGCCGCGCATCGACCCCGCGGCGCGGGTCTACGAGGTCGCGGCGCTCGAGACGGCCGGGCTCGCGCTCGACGTGGAGCGGCGCGGGCCCGCGGCCTTCGCGGCGCTCGGGGTCGTGTTCGACGGCGCGCAAGCGGCGCCCGAAGCGGGCGGCGCAGCACGGCCGACGGGGCCGGCGGCGGTCCCGTCGTCGGAGCCCCAGACGGAGCCCCAGACGGCGGCCCAGACGGCGGCCCCGGTAGCGCCAGGCGCGCCGAACGCGGACGCAGGCGCCGCTCCGCCCGCGCGCCCGTTTGTCGTCGGCCTGCCCGGGGTCGTGAGCGAGGACCTCCCGACCATCGACCTCGGCGCGCTTTCGATCGGGATCGAGCGGCTCGGCTTCACGGACCGGACGGCCGACGACGCGGTGCCCCTGGCGCTCCGCGCGACGGTCGCGCTGCGTGGCCCGACGCGGCTCCTCGGCCCCGATCCCGAGGCCCTGCCGCCGCTGGAGCTCGACCTCTCGGCGGCAGCGCCGCCCTTCCTCGGGGCCGCGGCCGTCGAGCTCTCGCTTGCGCCGTTCCGACCGACGCCCGGGCTCAGCGCGCGCCTCGACGTGCGCGGCCTCTCGGGCCCGGGGCTCCTGACGGTCGTGCCGGAGCTCGCGGAGCGCCTCGGCCTCGACGGGCTCGTCGATGGGCGCATCGCGGGCCAGCTCCGGGCGAGCTTCGACGCGCAGCGGCGCGGCCCGGCGGCGTTCGACCTCTCGCGCGGGCTCGGGGTGACCCTCGACCTCGAAGGGCTCGCGGCGCGCGCGAGCGCGGACGGCGACGTGCTGCTCGGGGTCGAGCGCGTGCACGTCGAAGCGCCGCGCTTGCGGCTCGCCGAGGGGCTCTTCGCCGTGCGCGCCGTCGAGGTCACGCGGCCGCGGCTGCGGGCGCGGCGCACCGCGGAGGGCCTCGAGGTGCTCGGGGTGCTGCTGCGCCCCGCGCCCGTGGCGCCGATCGTCGGGCCGAACGAGGACCCTGTCGCGGGGCCCACCGCAGCGGCGGGCGCGCCCGCTGCGCTCGCCGCACCTCCGCCGCCGAAGGCGGTCTTCGACATCGAGGCCCTCACGGTGGACGGCCTCGACCTCTTCGTCGAGGACCGCTCGGTGAGCCCCGCCGTCAGCGTCCCGCTCACGGACCTCGACCTCGAGGTGCGCGGGTTCTCGACCCAGCCCGGCGGCACCACCACCTTCCGCGCGAGCTTCGCAGCGGGCCCGATCGAGCTGCCCGAGCGCTCGGGCAGCGATAGCCTCGTCACGGGGCTCCTCGGGGCGGCGGCCGGCGCGCTGACGGGCGGCGCCGATCGCTTCCGGACGGAAGCGCGGCCGCTCTTCGAGGGGCTCGAGGTCTCCGGCAAGCTGAGCCTCGGCGGGCCGCTCCCGACGGGCAGCGTCACGGTGGACCTCGCGGCCTTCGAGCTGCAGGGCCTGCGCGGGCTCGCGAAAGCCGCGGGGGTCGACATCGCGGACGGGGTCGTGGACTCCCGCGTGACGCTGCGCCTGCTCGGCGAGCGCGGCCTGCGCCTCGACACCCGCACGGTCTTCTCGCACCTCTTCGTGTCGGAGCCGCCCGGCGGCCCGATCTCCAAGTACCTCGCGCTGCCGGCGCCGCTCGACACGGTGCTGTACGTGCTGCGCGACCAGAACGAACAGCAAGTCATCCCCCTGTCCGTGACGCTGCCGGCGGAGGGCGCGGCGACGGGCAAGGTGCTCGCGGCGGTCTCGACGACGCTGGCCACCTTGATCGGACAAGCGATCGCGTCGTCGCCGCTGCGCATCGGCCAGGGCGCGCTCGGTGCGCTGGGTGTGCTCGACCTGCTCGGCGGGAACGAACCGCCGCCGCTCGGCGCGCCATACAGCGCGCCGTTCGCGGCGCTGGACGTCGCGCTCGACGCGCGCACGACCGAGGTGCTGCAGGGCCTCGCGCGCGACGTGCGCCGGGTGCCCGAGCGCAAGGTGCGCCTCGTGCACGAGCTCGGCGGAGCGGACCTCGCTGCAGCCGCAGACGCCGCTGCGCTGAGCCCCGAGACGCTGCGGCGCCTCGCGGACGCCCTGGGCGGGGTCCTCACAGCCCTCTCGGCCGAGCGCGACGCCGCAGAGGCAGCCCTGCGCGGCAAGCTCTCCGTCGGACGAACGGTCGCTGCCGAGGCCACGCGCGTCGACCTCGTCGCGATCCTCGAGCGCCTCGCCGAGACCGAAGCGGCCCTGGATCAGGTGCTGGGCCTCATGCGGCCCGGCGCCGAGCGCGACGCCGCTCGGCGCGTGCGCGCGACGAGCGTGATCCTCGGGGAGGCGCGCCTGGACGCGGTGCGCGCCGTGCTCGCCGAAGCGGGCTTGCCCCCGACGCGCATCGAGGTCCGACGCCCGCGCGCAGGCAAGCCGGTCGGCGAGGGCGGCGGTCGGGTGCTCGTGGAGCAGCGCTGAGCTGCAGCGCGGCTGCGCGGGCGCCGCTGGGGCTCAGTAGGGCAGCTTCGCGAAGCGCCACTTGACGATCGCCCAGAGCGCGATGAACGCGTCCTTGAGGCCGATCTTCTTGCCCTCGTGGTACCCGCGCCCTGCGTAGCTGATCGGCACCTCGTAGACGGGCACCCGCATGCGGGCGATCTTCGCCGTCATCTCGGGCTCGACCGCGAACGTGCGCGACTGGATGTCGAGGCGCGCGGCGACGTCACGCTTCATCGCCTTGTAACACGTCTCCATGTCCGTCAGGTACAGGTCGGTGAACATGTTGCTTAGCAAGGTCAGCAAGCGATTGCCCGACGTGTGCCAGAACGCGTACACCTTGCGCACCGGGGTCTTCAGGAAGCGGCTGCCGTACACGACGTCCGCTTTGCCCTCCTGGATCGGCCCGAGCAACATCGCGTAGTCGCTCGGGTCGTATTCGAGGTCGGCGTCCTGGATGACCACGACGTCGCCGCGGACCTCCTTGAAGCCCGTCGAGAGGGCGCCGCCCTTGCCTTTGTTGACCTCGTGGTGGATGCAGCGCACGACCCCTGGGTGGCGCGCGGCGAGCCCGTCCATGATCTCGCGCGAACGGTCCTTGGAGCCGTCGTTGACGAGCACGAGCTCGATGTCGAAGGGCTGGGCGAGGACACGCGCGACGATCTCCTCGAGCGTGCGCTCCTCGTTGTAGACAGGCATCACGACGGACAGCTTCATAGGCAGGGAGGGCAGGCGCTCAATGCGGGTCTTGGTCCAAGGTCGTGAGGCCGTCGAACATCCGGTCGAGGCCGAAGAAGGCGGTGAGGCCGGTCTGGAGCTCCTTGTACCCGGCCTCCCCCTCGATGCACCACAGGGGGCGGAGGAACAGGGGTAGGATCTCGTCGTCGGGGCGGCGGCGGGCGGCCTGGACGGCGGCCCGGCGGGCGCTCCAGTGGTCCCAGCGGCCGATCAGGTCATTGACCGCGAGCAGGTCGGCGACCGCGATCTTCTGGACGGGCTCGCGGCCGAGCGCCTTCTTCTTGAGGCGGCTCAGGAGGCCCGCGCCCTTGCCCGGGCCCGCGAGCGTCTCGAGGTTCTCGATGCGGTACCGGCTCTGGTCCTCGAGCGCGGCGCAGTTGAGCGCGCGCCTGGTCGCCAGCGCGAGCATCGCAGGCAGCACCCGCTGTAGGTTCGCGTCGCTGTAGTTCTTGAAACAAGCGAGCAGCGGGTTGCGCACTTGCAGCAGCCGCAGGCGCTCGACCGGCACCCGGCGGCTCGTGCTGGAGTGGTGGTGGTAACAGACCGCCCGCGGCTCGTAGTGCACCTCGTAGCCCTGCACCCACGTCCGCCAACCGAGGTCGACGTCTTCGTAGTACGCGAAGAACTCCTCGTCGAAGCCGCCGATGCGGAAGAACGCCTCGACGTCCATCGTCATGGCGCCGCCGCAGGCGAACAGGGTCTTGCGGTGTCGGTCGTACTCCTCGCCGGGGAGCTGGTTGTAACCGCGTTGCATGCCGAAGCCGTGGAAGTTCATGCCTCCCCCAGCGAAGTTCAGCACCTTGCCATCCCAGGAGTACATCTTCGCCGACGCCGCGATCGCCGCGCCGCGGGTGACCGGCGCCACGAGGTGCCGCAGGAAGCCCTTGTCGACGTGGATGTCGTTGTTGAGGAACACCACCTGCGTCGGCCGCAGGGGTCCGTCCTTCGCAGCGAGCGCCCCTTGGTTGCAGCCCGCGGCAAACCCGCGGTTGCGCGCGTTCTCGATCAAGCGGACCCAGGCGTGTTTGCTGCGCACCTCCGCCTGGCTGCCGTCGTCCGAGCCGTTGTCCACCAGCACGACCTCGTACTTGTCGCGCGGGTAATCGAGCGCGCGCAGCGTCTCGAAGCACGGGGCGAGGTGGTGCCGCCCGTTCCAGTTGAGGATGACGATGGAGACGCGCGGGAGCTCGGCGTCGGAGAGCGGCGCCACGGGCTCGACCGCGAGCCAGCGGCGGGTGGATTCGGGGTTGTGCCTCGCACTCACGCGCGGACCTCCTCGAGGGTTGGGGACGACTCGGCCCCCGCGCGCGCTCGGCGCGGGGTCGGGATCCAGTACGGTCGAGCAGGCAGGTCGGTGTGGCGCGGGCCGTCAGCGGACGGCGCGGCGAGGAGCTCGCGGTAGAGGCGCTCCGTGGCGGCGGCGTCCTCCGCGCAGGTGGTGACCGCGGGCGCCGCGGCCGCGAGCTCCGCGGCGAGCGTCGGCTCGTCCAGTAAGCGCAGCATGGCGCGCTGCAGCGCCGCGGCATCCCCAGGGGGGACGCGCAGACCATCGACGCCATCGCGGACGGCTTCGACGAGCCCGCCGAGGTCGCTGACGATCACGGGCAGCCGCGCTTGGAAGGCCTCGCGCACGACGAGCGGCGCGTTCTCGAACCAGAGGCTCGGCACGACGAGGGCGTCGAGGCCGCCGTAGACCGCCCCTCGGTCCCGCGCTTCGAAGGCGCCGCGGAAGCGCACCCCTGCCCCGGCAGCCTCGGCGAGCGCGGCGTGGTAGGGATCGCGCTCGGGGTCGAAGGGGCCGCAGAGCTCCAGCGTCGCACCGCGCTCGGCGAGGCCGCGGAAGGCCGCGAGCAGGACGTGCACCCCCTTGTGGGGCGCGAGCGAGCCGACGTAACCGAAGCGGCGCGCAGGCCCGACCGGGCGCCGCCGCTCGCCGGGGGCGACCGGCGGGAGCCCGAGGTCGGAGCGCAGCACCCGCCGCGGGTCCAAGCCGAGGGTCAAGAGCCGCTCGCGCAGCGCCGCGCTTGGGCAGAGCACAACGTCTGCCGCGCGGAACGCCGCGGGGACCGCGCGCTCGCGCGCCCGTACGTCGCGGTACTCGGCCGCCCGACGGCGCCCCCGCGCGCCGGTCAGCGCGAGGCCCGCGGCGGCGAGCGCGCGGGACCCGGGCCAACGATCGAGCCGCGCGAGGCGCTCGACGTGCGCCAAGCCGCGGCCCTTGAGGCACGCGAAACAGCCGCTGCCCATGTTGCGCTCGCAGCGCTGGCCGTCGGGGCGCAGCATCTGCACCCGCGCGCAGAGCGCCCACAGATCGTGCGCGTGCAGCACCGTCGGCAAGCCGGAGGCACGCGCGAGCTCCACGAGGCCGCTCGACCAGTGCAGCAAGTGCTGGAAATGCACGACGTCGGGGCGGTCCGCGCGCAGCACGGCGCGGAACACCGCCTCGGCGCGCGGCTCGCGGTAGCTCTCGCGGTGGCGCCGGTGGCCGAGCCGCTGGGTCATGCGCAGCACGCGGACCGCGCCTTCGGCGTCCTCGCGCAGCGTGAAGTCCGGTTCGTCCGCGAGCGGCGGCGAGCGCGCCAGGACCGTGACGCGGTGCCCGCGCGCGGCGAGCGCGTGGGCGAGGCGCTGCGTATAGAGCTCCGCCCCGGCGGCGGCCTCGGGCGGGTACCCGTGCGCCACCTGGAGCACGTGCAACGGGCGCGCGCTCATTGGTCGCCCCCTCGCGGCGGCTCGGGGTCGCGGGGCGGGCGGCTGCCGAAGTACTGGCCCAGGACCTGAGCGGCGCGCAGCCCGGGGGCGCGCAGGAGGTGGCGGAGCGGGGCCCGCTGCGCGCGCACGAAGCGCACGTCCTCGCGCAGCTCGTACAGCAACCCGCGCGCGACGGAGCGCATGGAGGGGCGCACGACGACCCCGTTCTCCTCGCGGTGGAAGCGCGCGTCCGTCCGGTAGCGCTCGAAGGCCGCGCGGGGCCCGTAGCGGTGCGCGTGGCGCACGACAGCGTCGCCGATGAACGCGACGCGCCAACCGCGCGCGAGGACCCGGGTCGCCCAGGCGAAGTCCTCGCCGAAGCGCACCTCAGGGAACGGCACCTCGCGCAGGACGCTGGCCCGGACCATGCCCGCGACGTTGTTGAAGCGCGGCTCGCCGTGGCCGGGCGCGAAGACGCGGGTCTCGGGGTCCGCCTCCGGGGCCTGCAGCACCGTCCGCGCGGTCAAGGGGTCGTCGTCGGCGTGGGGCAGGACCCGCGCCGTCGCCCCGGCGAGGCCTGGGTCCGCCTCGAACGCGGCGACGAGGGTGGCGAGGAAGCGCGCGCCCTCCGGCACGGCGTCCTGGCTCAGGAAGAGCAGGAGCTCCCCGCGGGCCCCGGCGGCGAGCCGGTTGCGGGTGGCGCCGTGGCCGAACTCGGCCCGCGGGATCACCTCGACATGGGCCCCGGCGGCCCGCAGCAGGGCCACGGAGTCGTCCGTACTCGACGAGTCGATCGCGCGGACTTCGACGCCGCCCTCTACCGCCTGCCCCGCGAGGGCGGGCAGAAGGCGGCGCAGGTCCTCGGCGCCGTCCAGCGTCGGGATCAGGATCGAGACACGCGGCGGGGTCATCCGTGACGGGCGAGGCGCTAGGAGTCTATCGGGCCGCGGGGGCGACGGTCGGGAGGCGCGCCGAAACAGGCGGCGGCCGTGTCCCAGCCGTGTCCCAGGCGTGTCCCCGCCGCGCGCGGTGCGGCCCGACCGCGCGGCGGCACGGCGGACGCGCTGCGTCAGTACACCGCTGGAAGCGCGCAGCGGCCCGGCGCTCCGCTGGCTCAGGCCCGGTCGCAGAGCTCGCGGTAGTTGCAGGACCGGCACTCCGCGGCCGCCGCGCTCCCGAGCGCGAGGGAGGGGAAGCGCGCTGGATCCCCGACGCCCCGGTCGGCGTCGAAGTGTGCGGCCTGCATCGGGCCGAGGGTCGCTTCGATCTGGGCGCGGGTCTCCGCGAGGCGCTCCGCGGTGAAGGTCTCCCAGTGGCGCTCCGCCCGCTCGAGGTACACGTCCTCGGCCTCGATCTCGTGCGCGGCGGCGCCGAACCGCTCGCAGGCGTAGAGCGCGTAGACCGCGAGTTGGAAGCGGTCCTCGGGCCGCGGCGCGCCGGTCTTCCAGTCGAGGATCCGCACGCGGCCGTCCGCGGTGCGATAGGCGAAGTCCGGCACCGCGTAGACCTTCACGCCCGCCACCTCGAACGTCGAGAGCTCTTCGCACGCGAGCCAACTGCCCGGGTCCGACTCGCGGACGTCCGCGAGCTCGGGCCACTCGAAGAAGGTCGCGAGGCACTGCGCCATGCGCTCGACGTAGCGCCGCCCGTACTCACCTGCTGCGCCGGTGGCCTCGGCGATCCGCGGCTCTTCGTAGTGGTGCTCGGCGAGGCGGCAGAGCTTCGAGGGTTTGGCCTTCCAGGCCCCGTCGCGGGACTCCTTGTACTTCGCGCGCAGCCCGCGGACCGCCGCCTCCTGGGCCGCGCTCAGCGAGTAGACCACCCCTTGGTCGCGCTGACGGAAGTACTCGGCGATGGCTTGATGCACGAGGTCGCCGGCGAGGATCGGCATCCGCGTCATTTTCTTCAGCAGGTACGCCTTGCGCCGCTCGGGCGCCGCGTTGCGCTCCCAGCCGAGCCAGGACAGATAG
>Ga0169931_10010116_pt1 | contig 13468 bp, 14 predicted proteins | sample Kivu_15m_20L_FD_129675 | JGI IMG/M metagenome (GOLD analysis project Ga0169931, IMG submission 129675) | Freshwater microbial communities from Lake Kivu, Western Province, Rwanda to study Microbial Dark Matter (Phase II) - Kivu_15m_20L... | ecosystem: Environmental > Aquatic > Freshwater > Lake...
AAAATTAGAATATTTTCTGAAAAACAATAGTTTGCAGTTCAAAGAAATAAAGGAAGATCGACAGTCGTCAGATAAAAAACAATAGGATTATTAACCATTGTCTTCAAACTGTTTGTGTATGCGTTCAAGATTTTGAATCATCTCCTCCAATTTTGTCTCCTCCCGTTTAATATAGGTTCGCATCAAAACAAAATAACATAATGCGATCCAAAGGAAAGTTAAAATAACACCCAAAATTGTCGCCCAAAGTGGGGTTATAAATGAAATTTCAATAAAATAAAGTATGAATCCTAAAGTGAAAAATATAGAATAGACTTTATAATTTCTGGTATTGAAAACGTAACGGTCTTGTTTGTATTTTTTTAAATAACTGATATAACAATCAGGTTTATCCATTAGCTTATCATAATTTATTCTGCGATAATTTTGGATCATGGCCAGGGTGTAATATAAACAGCAACTAATAAATATGATCATGGCTAGATGAGTGGTCCACATGGTAAAGGGACTTTTAATCCAAACATAGATGAGTACCACAGAGGCAATACCCATGCCGAGCATTTCGATTAATAATTTACTTGCAAGACTACTTCCGGTCTTTCGTACTTTCTTTAATACATCCTGGTGACTGACTTTAGGCAGTGCAATCTGTTCGTGCCAGATCTCCTTCAATGCTTCAAAATCTTTCATTTCTATTATATAATTGAGTCAGTTTTTGCTTAATTCGATGAATTTTTACTCTTAAATTACCTTCAGAGATACCAGAAATCTCAGCTATTTCAGGATAAGGTAGTTCATCTAATACCATGGTGATGATAATTCTCTCGTTTTCTTCAAGCCTGGCAATGCATTTGTAAAGCGCGGCAACTTGTTCGTTTTTATCCGAGATTTCTTCTTCCTTAGTTTCAATAATAGTTTCGGTCAGTTCGTCTTTAGCCTGTCGTTTTTCCAGTCTGAGGTAGGATAGGCAGGTATTCACAGCAATTCGGTAAATCCAGGTAGAAATCAAGGCTTGATTTCTGAATTTATCCAGGTTTTGCCAAACCTTCATGAAAGTCTCTTGCATTAGGTCGTTAGCGGTTTCATCGTCACCGGTATAACTATAACACAAATGGTAGATCTTTTTAGAATTAGCCTGGAAAATTTCCTTGAATTTGGCTTCCTTACTCAAATTAATCAGTTTTATGAATTTTGACTTTAGGATTATTGAATTGTTACAGATAATGGCTCTTGTTGACCCAAGCAGCCTTTTCTGAGACCTCATTCATTAGATTCTCAAATTCAAGGTTATAATCGAACTGAAGGTCTTCTTGTAGTTTAGGTATTAATTTGATGATTTTCTCTAATTGTCTGGTTAACAGACCTTGCATTGGCTTATGACTTGTTTTGAGGTCTGCAAATTTCAAAAAATTGGTACAGAACCAAAATGAAAGCTCTGTTTCAACCACTTTTGATCCGGAATATTTGGCATATCGATTAATCAAACGGATAATTTTTCTCATGCTTTTGGTACCGTAATAATAATGCTTTGGCATAGCTTTAAAATCCTCTATTAGAAGGAGCTTTATTTGTTCGCCATAGTGCATTGGATCCTCTGCATCAAACAGGAGATAGCTAAGCAATTCTTTGTTCTCTTTTTTATATTTAGCTAAACGAAGGCAGATGTCTGTAAGTTCGTGAACCGGACGTTCTAACAACTCCTTTTTAAGCCCATTAAGTTTCTCAGGTTTCATCTCTTGCTTTCATTTGCGGGGTAAATCTAATTAATTACTTTTGTTCGGAATACTAACCACACCTTATGAAAATTTCAAATCTCGGAATTATTGCTGTGATAGTGATATCGTTTTCGGCACTACTCACTTTTTTGGATCATTATGAATTACTCCATGTTCCGGTATTAGTTTTGATGTTTTCACGTTGGCTAGCCATTGGCGGACTATTTTTATACGGGTTCAAGAGAAAATCCTTAACTACCTGGATATTAATTTCAATGGCAGTTGGAGCTGAAATTGGTCATGATTTTCCTGAACTGGGTATCAAATTGCAGGTATTAAGTAAGGTATTTTTAAAGATGATTAAGACTATCATTGCTCCCTTGCTGTTTGCAACACTGGTATTTGGTATTGCAGGGCATTCTGATCTAAAACAAGTAGGTCGGATGGGTTGGAAATCAATCATTTATTTTGAGGTGGTGACTACAATCGCCTTGTTTATCGGACTTGCAGCGATTAATATTTCAAAGGCAGGCATGGGAATTGAAATGCCAACAGGGGCACATGAAGAGCTTGAAAAGGTTCCACCTCAAACTTTTAATGATATTATTCTACATATTTTCCCAGAGAATATCGCAAAATCCATTGCCGAAGGGCAGGTATTGCAGATTGTGGTATTCAGTATAATTTTTGGAATTGCATTGGCAATGGTTCGTGAAGATAAGCGCCAGCCTATGTTACGGGCTACTGAAAGCCTATCGGAAGTGATGTTTAAGTTCACAAACATCATTATGTATTTTGCTCCTATAGGAGTCGGTGCAGCCATTGCGTATACCGTAGGACATATGGGGTTGGGTATTCTTGTGAATTTATTTCAGTTACTGTTAACACTTTATGTGGCCTTGTTGGTATTCCTTCTTGGAGTTTTGTTACCCATTGCCTTGTTTGTGGGTGTGCCGCTAAAGAAATTCTTACAGGCAATTGCTGAGCCTGTTTCCATCGCTTTTGCTACTACCAGTTCTGAGGCAGCTCTTCCAAGAGCAATGGAGGCGATGGAGCGAATCGGTGTTCCTAGGAAAATTGTGGCTTTTGTTATGCCAACAGGGTATAGTTTTAATCTTGATGGTACAACGTTGTATTTGTCGCTTGCCGCGATTTTTGTTGCGCAAGCTGCAGGTATGCCTATGACTTTTGGGCAGCAATTGTTGATCGTATTCACTTTAATGCTGACCAGCAAGGGCGTTGCAGGAGTTCCAAGAGCCTCTCTGGTGATATTACTCGGTACTGCAGCTTCTTTTGGGATGCCGGTCTGGCCAATTTTTATCATTCTTGGAATTGATGAACTGATGGATATGGCCAGAACTTCTGTCAATGTAATTGGGAATTGTTTGGCAACTGTTGTAATTGCTAAATGGGAGGGAGAATTTTATCCACCCACCGAACTAAGTGCACCTGACGAGAATCGGATTCATAATCTGGAAGATCAGACAAAACATTAATAATAGTTTTTAACAAAATCCCTTTATGAGTGAAAGAGGTAAAAAAATATTTCTGGCGATTTGTATAATAACCCCCTTCCTGTTATACACGGTATACTATTATTCCATTATGGTGAAAAATGCACCGTACCGGTTTTCAGATTTTGTCTCTATAAGTTTTAAATACGGTTATGGGGATAGCTTGATTAATCAATATGATTCAAAAACCGGTGATTTTCAATATGTTAATAAAGATGATTCATTAATCAAGACCAAGGTAAAGATGCGTAAAGATGATCTATTGTATCTTCATCGTAAAGCCGCAGAACTTGGTTTTTGGAACTTCCCTGATGAGCTTAAGGGCGATATCAAGACCAGTGAAGGAAGGAAATCTCTAACATATTACATTGAATTTAATTATAAGGACAAGAGTAAACGTGTCCTTTATGAAATTAGTTATGAAAAGGAACCTAAATTGGCTGATGCAGCAAAATCATTGATAACTGAGATCAGCAAAATGATATCAGACGTCAGGGATAGGAACGAGGATTGATCTCGTGTTTTTAAAACGGCAGCTATTTTTTTGTATGGTAGATTTAATGTTTTTTTAGAAATCAAGGTCTGTTGCTCTTCGGTCACAGCAGCCCCGTGTTCTGCCCTGGTTTTTTGCAACATATTTAGTATCCATCAAGAAATTTATTGAGCAAAAAAGCTAGCGCTGCCACCCGGGTTTGTTTAAAAGAACCTATGATTCTATTCCCGGGCTGCCAGTCGCCTTGAAATTCGGCACCGGGTGTAATAAACCTTGCCGGAGGAAGTATCTTATCGAATTTGTTCAAGTGAATCAGAAACGGATTTTTTGCCGGAAATACTACGGAAGAAAGGACTGAAACACCCATAAGACCCGGCTATTACTTTTCGAAATCAAAAAATTCTTGTTCAGGGCCTTATCTGAACAAAACTACCCTGTCAATTTAAATTTTTGTAATATCGGATTCCAGTTAAATCAGGGAATTTTATATTGGCCGGAACATAAGGTATTTCTCTCAGGCTAATTATTCTGAATTAGTTTTTCTTTAAAAAGATTTTTCATATATTTGCACCTCATTTAAAAAACATAATAATAATGTACGCAATAGTAAATATAGCCGGACAGCAATTTAAAGTTGCCAAAGACCAATATCTCTTTGTACACCGTTTACCTGGAGAAGAAGGCGCTAGTATTGAATTTGACAATGTATTATTAGCAGAAAACAATGGTAAATTCTCAATTGGTGCGGATGCATTAAAAGGGGCCAAAGTAAGTGCTAGAATTCTGTCTCATTTGAAAGGCGAAAAAGTAATCGTTTTCAAGAAAAAACGTCGTAAAGGCTACAAAAAGAAAAATGGACACCGTCAGATGTTCACTAAAATTGAGATTACTGGCATTACTTTGTAAGCTATAAGTTGTAAGTTATAGCGATTACAATAGTTAAAGTTTAAAATCCTGAATTGTTTACAATTCGTAAAAATAAAATAACATGGCACATAAAAAAGGAGCCGGTAGTTCCAGAAACGGTCGCGAATCACATAGCAAGCGTTTAGGTATTAAGATATTTGGTGGTCAGGCTGCAATAGCCGGAAATATCATCGTACGTCAGCGTGGCACTCAACATCATCCGGATAGAAATGTAGGCATTGGTAAAGATCATACCTTATTTGCTTTGATTGACGGTACAGTAATTTTTAGAAAGAGAAACGATAATAAATCATACGTTTCTGTTCAACCAAGAGAAGTTACTCCGGTAGTTGAAGACGCTGCACCTGTAGTGAAAAAAGCAAAGGCTCCGAAAGCAGAGGAGATTAACAAAGAAATTGAAGTTGTGGAAAAACCTGTGGCTAAAAAGCCTGCGGTTAAGAAAACTCCGGCAAAGAAAGTGGAGTCGGATGATGCTGCATCGACGGAAGCCTAAAATAAAAGAACTAATTAAAAAGGAAAGCTCTGATGGATATCAGGGCTTTTTTAATGCTCTCTGATAAGTAGCTGCTCAGCAAACCCTCTTAACAAAGCTTTTCTGGAACTTTCTGCATCTATTTTATCCAGTGCATACAGTGCTTTTTTGACGTAATTGTCCATTTCAATTTCTGCGAGTTTTCTTACTCCCAAAGAATTATAAATGGTAGTTATGGATTTAATTTTTTTTGAAGGCTCTGCATCAGAATTATTCAGCCAATAGTTTAATTCAGAGGATTTTTCCTCTCCGGCCAATTCCACTGCTTTTATTAATAAATAGGTTTTCTTATCAGCTAAAATATCGCCTCCAACTTGTTTTCCAAATTTTTCAGGATCACCATAAACATCAAGAATATCGTCCTGAAGCTGGAATGCAAGTCCAAGGTTTTCTCCAAATTCATATAACAATGCGGCCTGTTCTTTATCTGCACCACCTATAAGGGCCCCAATCTGCATACTACCTCCAAGGAGAACCGCGGTTTTAAGCCTGATCATTTCGATGTATTCATTTATACTAACCTGATCCCTTGTCTCAAAATTCATATCGGCTTGCTGCCCTTGACAAACACCCGCTGCCGTATAAGAAAAAATATCAAGAACCTGTCTTAGGATACTGTCATCCACCATTATCATTAGCTTGTATGCTTCAACAAACATCACATCTCCTGATAATATAGCTGTATTCTCATTCCACTTGACATGTACTGTCGGATTACCTCTTCTTAATGGAGCTTTATCCATAATATCATCATGCATCAAGGTGAAATTATGGAACAGTTCTATTCCGATGGCAGCGTGGAGTGCTTTTGAAATATCACCTTTGAATAATTCTGTAGAAATCAATACTAAAACCGGCCTCATTCTTTTGCCACCTAATTTCATCAGATAACTGATTGGCTCATATAGTTCTGCGGGTTTTGCGGTATATTTGGTGTCGGCTATTGCCTTATTTATGATATTTTGCAGTTGTTCTATCGAATGCATTTAATATGAGCTATGGCCTGTAAACAAAATTAACAAAAGGGTTTAATTAAGAGCAAGGATGACCGGTTTAATTACATGGATTTTTTGATTAATTATTTAACTAACGCAAAGTCTATTTGTCGTTTATTTAAATCTACTTTTTTTACCAAAATCCTCACTTCATCACCCAACTGATATTTTTTCTTTCGTCTTTGTCCGATGATGCAATAATTCTTTTCATCCAGCACATAAAAATCATCATTCAGATCACGAAGCCGGATCATACCTTCACATTTATTAGCAATTATTTCGACATACATACCCCATTCGGTTAATCCGGATATAATACCATTAAAGGATTCTCCTATATTATTTTGAAGGTATTCAGCCTGCTTGTATTTGACTGATGCACGTTCCGCATCCGCTGCCTTTTTTTCCATCTGAGAAGCGTGGATTGACATTTTTTCATACTCTTCTTCATTGACAGACTTACCATTTGCTAAATACAATTCGAGTAAACGATGAACCATTACATCAGGATATCTTCTGATCGGGGAGGTAAAGTGTGTATAATATTCGAACGCCAGACCGTAATGACTGTGTTTCTTGGTGGTATAAATGGCTTTAGCCATCGACCGTATGGCGAGTTGAGTTAGTACATTTTGCTCTTTTTTGCCTTCTACATCAGCCATTAAATAGTTCAAAGAACGAGCTGTTTCCTTACCCGAACTCATATCAATCTTGTAGCCGAACTTTGAGGCAAACTGTGAGAAGCTTAAAATAGCATCCTCTTTTGGGGAGTCATGTGAACGGTAAACAAAGGTTAATTTCTGTTTTCCTTTCCCTTTTTTAGCAATAAATTCAGCCACTTTTTTGTTTGCCAACAACATAAAATCCTCAATCAATTTATGAGCATCTTTTCGCTCTTTGACGTACACTCCAAGTGGTTTACCTTGTTCATCAAGGCGGAATTTTATCTCCACGCTTTCAAAACTGATGGCTCCGTGTTTAAATTTTCGATCTCTGAGTTTATAGGCAAGCTCATTTAATTTTAAGAGCTCTTCGCTGTGCTTGCCATTTTTATTTTCAAGTACCTCTTGCGCTTCTTCATAACTAAAACGCGTATCAGAGTGAATAATCGTTCGGCCAAACCATTGTTCATGAACATTGGCATCATCGTCAAGCTCAAATATGGCTGAGAAGCATAGTTTATCTTCATGAGGCCTTAATGAACATAAACCATTAGATAATCTTTCCGGGAGCATTGGAATCACCCGGTCGACCAGGTAAACAGATGTTCCTCTTTCAAAAGCTTCCTTATCAAGTGCCGACCCTGATTGTACATAATGGGAAACATCGGCAATATGAATACCAACTTCAAAATTTCCGTTTTTTAATTTCTGAAAGGAAATAGCATCATCAAAATCCTTGGCATCTGCCGGGTCAATGGTAAACGTTAAAATCTTTCTGTAATCCTTACGCTTGGCGATTTCTTCTTTTGTAATCTCATCCTTTATAGATTCAGCTTCTTTTTCAACCAGATCAGGAAAGGCTAATGGGAAACCGTAATCCGCTAAAATGGCATTCATTTCAGCATTATTCTCACCTTGTTTGCCAAGAACATGAGTAATTTCTCCAATTGGATTTTTGGCATCTTCAGGCCAGTCGATAATTTTGGCTATAGCTTTATAACCATCCATGGCCCCATTTAGTCCGTCTAAAGGAATGAAAATATCATGAAGCATTTTCCGATCGTCAGGAATGAAAAATGCAAATCGATCAGAGAGCTTGACAATTCCAGTAAAATCGATCTTGGCTCTTTGTAAAATTTCAACAACCTCTCCTTCTTTTTTTCGCCCTCGATTTTTGGCATAAACGTATACCTTAACCAAATCACCATGCAAGGCGTTTCGCAGTTTCCTTGGGGCTACGTATATGTCTTCTTCAAATTCATCATCGCTGATAATGTAAGCTGAACCATCGCTGGTCATATCAACCCTTCCAGAAATGAAGGTCTTTAGCTGCTTCAAGATGAATTTACCCTTCTCAGGTTCTTTCAAAATACCTTTCCTTGTTTCTTCCCTCAAAACCTCCAAAATTAAAGCTCGGCTTTCTTCATCATGGAGATTTAGTCTTGATGCTACTTGTTTATAATTTAAGGCTTTATTCCCTGATTTTTCAAATACATCGGTTATGAGCTTGGTCAGTACCAGGTTAAAGTTATTTGACTTCTTTTTCGACATTATTCACTAATTTTTTCCAAGATAAGGCTTAAGCATTGAAAATAAACCACTTAACTATTAGATAACATTCAAATGATCATTCTAATCAGGATTAAGGCTCTACAATGGTAATTTGATCGTTAGAAAGGGCAGGTAATGATTTGAATCTCAAAAGGATTTGAGCGGTTGTAATTACATCTTTTTCACAATATACCCTAATTCTCTCCAGATCCTTATCTTCCCAGTATACATGAGCAACCATACTTCCGTCAATATCATCTTTCGGACTAGGAATATTTAAGACCCTTGCCAACAGCTTTAATGAAGTATAATTTTTATAATCTCCGAATTTCCAGAGGTCCATGGTATCGAGATGCATGATTTCCCATGGCTTTTTCCCTTGAATATTCAATTGAGCAGGTATTCCTTGTCCATTGATTATCATTCTACGGCATAAATAGGGAAAATCAAATTCCTTTCCATTATGAGCACATAAAATAAGTGACTCAGGCTGCTTTTTTAAAAGATCAATAAATGATTGAATCACTTCCTTTTCATCATTTCCGTAGAATGATTTAATTCTGAGGGAAAGCCTTTCTATTTTTTTAGTAAAGATGCCAACAGAAATACAAATTATTTTTCCAAATTCTGATAAAATCCCTCCTTTTGAGTAAAATTCCGAAGCTGTCTCTCCTTCGCGACGTTGAAACCGCGTTTTTTGATCCCATAATTGCTGTATATCTTCAGGCAATTCATCAAAGGATGAACATTGGGGTACAGTTTCGATATCAAGTACTAAAACTTGTTGAAGATCAATATTTTCTAACATGGGTAGTTTGTATCGGGATTAGAAATTTACAAATAATTAGTCTCCTATAAAAGTTTATTAGGAATATAGGTAGATTAAACCAATTACAATCTATTCAAGTATTCATTTACCTTGGGTGGCTATTTTCAGCTGCTTAGTTCGCAAACAAAGTTCAGTTTTAAAACCTCAAATGGTATCTTGTTGACAAGCCCCAAAATGATTGTTCAAATCTCCAAACTTATAAAAAGAGACTTTCCAACAATATTGGAGTTAATTTAACCTGAGTTCGATACATGAAAGATTAAAAAATATCATTTATATGGATTTTATCATACTCCGGATGCGTATGATTTGATTTTGGAAAGCAATACCTGCGTGTTATCGCTTCGTTTAGTCCTTTCCTCCGGAGTATTTCCGGCAAGAAATGCTACTTGATTTCAGATGATCCGTAGCCGGAAGATACCTCCTTCGGCAAGGTTTAGATTACCCAATGCTGTTTTTCATCGGGAGGGGCATTCCGGTAATAGAACTAAAGGCTCTGTGAAACAAACCCGGGTGGCAGTCCTATCTTTTTTGCCTTACTAAATCTTAGGATACCAATTCCATTTCCCGCAAAAAATAGGGCAGAACACGGGAAAGGGAGCAGCAGGCCATGCTTTCCAAAAGCTTAGAATTATAATCAGCCTCCGGCAAGAGCTTATATCGATCGCAGATTAATTTAAAGTATTTGGTTAAAAAATTGTATGGATCTCTTCAGTTATACCTAATCATAATTTTAAAGACTCTAAATTTCATGGACTTTTACTCATAAGAGGCAAGCCGGACAGGAAGAATACGAATGGGGGGTAAGCTTAACTAATCATCACACCGGGCATATTCAACAGTGGAATTCGGCTTAAATTTGAATCGACTATACTTTCAGGCAAAAAAATAAACTTCTTATCAAAAATTTGTTCCCCGATATAAAAGCTCAGCCAGTATTCATTGGTTAAGCCCAAAACTTGTTCATCAATTAGTTCTATTCCGGCATATTCTTTAGCTGATACCCTGCCTAGTGAATGTCGTAGAGTGGATGTTTTTACTTGAATTCCATTTTTTGCTCCATAGCCTTTAGAGCTGATAAGTACCGTTTCTATCGCTTCTTCCTTAAGGTTAAGTAAATACACCTTCCAGTTTTTGTGTTCCGGACTTGAAGATTCAAGTACGACAGCTATCGCCACGTCCTTGACGATGTTTTCAGGCAAATCTATTTTCATCTCTAGGTAAACTATTTCTTGATCGGTCTTGATAGTCTATTTTTTAACAAGTTTTTTTGTTGGTTTTTTTCCTGTTGTTTTTTTGACTACTTTTTTTGCCTTTGTAACAAATGCGTCGGGCACTTGTTCTTCTATTAATTTTTTAACGGTTTCGAGAGAAAGGGAGGCTAGTTCTTCCGGACTGTATTTGTCTTTGGTAGTTTTGTTTTTTCCTAGTTTCAGCATTTGTTTACCAAAACGAATGAAGGGCCCCCATCTTCCATTTTCAATGGCTATTTTTTCGGCTGGCCATGTTTGAATATAACGATTGGACTCTTTTTCAACTTTGCTGCTAATCAATTCATCAATTGCTTTTTGATCCAGCTGATCAAAATTATAGCGTGCCGGGACATTAATGTATAGATTGTTCCATTTAATAAATGGCCCAAAACGGCCTTTCCCCTTAGTTACAGGCATATTTTGGTAACTGGCAATAGGAGCCTCTGCGTTATTTTTTTGTTGAATTAGCTCGATAGCACGATCAAAGTTTACCGAAAGCGGATCTTCACCTTTTGGTAAGGATATGAAACTGTCACCCCATTTAAGATAAGGTCCAAATCGGCCCAAGCCAACACTGAGTTCTTTATTTTGATAATCCTCAAGCTGAAAAGGTAGCTTAAATAGATCGAGTGCCTCACCTAGTGTAATGGTTTCAATCATTTGTCCGGCACGCAAACTTGCATAGCGCGGTTTTTCATCTTCTTCATTTTCCTGTGCATCTCCTATCTGAACAAATGGGCCATATTTGCCAATCCTTACAGAAATTTTCTTTCCGCTTTCAGGGTCAATACCCAATTCTCTTTCTCCACTGGCTCGGTTTGCAGTTTGAAGCGTATTTTCAACTTCGATATGAAAAGGATTGTAAAAGGAGCGGAGCATTTCTGTCCAGTTTTTTAAACCCTGCGCAATTTCATCGAATTCTTTTTCAACTTTAGCTGTAAAGTTGAAATCCACAATACCTTTAAAATGCTCAACAAGGAAGTCGTTCACAATCGCACCGATATCTGTAGGAAATAGCTTATTTTTTTCCGCCCCGGTATTTTCGGATTTAGTGGTACGATTGATTTTTCCATCTTTCAGATTAATCACCTTAAAATCTCGTTTTTTACCCTCCCGTTCTTCTTTTAGGACATACCCTCTATTTTGTATCGTTGAAATTGTTGGGGCATAGGTGGAAGGCCTGCCAATACCCAGCTCTTCCAGTTTTTTAACCAAACTGGCTTCGGTATAACGTGAAGGGGGTCTTGAATATCGCTCTGTGGCGTTCATTTCCCGTAAATGTACTTGCTGATTTTTATTCAATGGAGGTAGAATTGAGTTTTCATTTTCATCATCCAAATTGATGTCAATGTCTTCCTCGTCTTTGGATTCAAAGTAAACCTTCAGAAATCCATCAAATTTCATAACCTCCCCATTCGCCACAAATTCTTCGGGTCTTGTAGAAATATCAATTTTGACGGTTGTTTTTTCAAAGTTTGCATCAGCCATTTGGGAGGCGATAGATCGCTTCCAAATCAGTTCATAAAGACGCTGTTCGGATGAATCACCACTAATCCGATGCTGTTCGAAATAGGTAGGACGAATGGCTTCATGCGCTTCCTGGGCACCGGCAGATTTAGTTTTGAACTTTCTTAAGTGATGATATTTTTCACCATATGCAGTGGTGATTTCAGCCGCCGCAGCAGTTAATGCAGTCTCAGATAAATTAACCGAATCGGTACGCATGTAGGTTATTTTACCACTTTCATATAATTTTTGAGCTACAGACATGGTTCTAGCCACTGAAAAACCTAGTTTTCTGCTGGCTTCTTGCTGGAGCGTGGAGGTGGTAAAAGGTGGGGCCGGACTTCTTTTTGTCGGTTTAGTTTCTAAACTTTTAACAGTATAAATCGCATTAATACAATCCTTTAAGAAATTTTCGGCTTCCAATTCTTTTTCAAAACGTTCAGTTAATTCGGCTCTGAAAATTTCTTTTTGGATGTCAGTAGAAAATATAGCTACAACGCGGAATGCAGCATTTGCTTTGAATTTATTCACCTCTCGTTCACGCTCCACAATCAGCCGGACAGCAACCGACTGCACCCGGCCGGCAGATAGAGAAGGTTTTACTTTTTTCCATAATACAGGAGATAATTCAAAACCAACCAAACGATCTAAAACTCTTCGAGCCTGTTGAGCATAAACTAAATTATAATCTATTTTCCTAGGTTTTTCTATGGCAGTAAGAATCGCATTCTTTGTTATTTCATGGAATACAATACGTTTGGTCTTATCTTCTTTTAACCCAAGGGTCTCAAATAAATGCCAGGAAATTGCCTCCCCTTCGCGGTCTTCATCCGATGCCAGCCAGACCATCTCTGCATCTTTGGCCAATTTTTTTAATTCATTGACTACGTTTTTTTTGTCTGAAGGAACTTCATAGCGTTGTTCAAAATTGTTATTCACATTGATCGCATCATCAGTCTTGATTAGGTCGCGAATATGGCCATAACTTGATTTGACCAGAAAATCTTTTCCGAGATATCCTTCTATGGTTTTGGCTTTTGCCGGTGATTCAACAATGAGTAAATTTTTGGCCATTAAATTCCTTGATATTTTGCAAATAAAGGGATTATAAAAGGGAAAGCCAAATATGGATTCGAAAAAATCTAGTAAACGGAGTTGCAGATTTTAATGATTATAAGACAATATCAACTTTGTAAGAAAAGAATCAGACTAGGAATCCACCTCCAATCAAGTCATTTTCTTCATAGAAAACTGCCGACTGTCCCGGCGCAATTCCGGATACTGAATGATGAAAATTAATCTTGATGAATTCACCTTCCTGGCTTAGGGTACTCATGGTACCTGAATCCTTATACCTAATTTTGCTCACAGCTTCGATAGGTTCTGTTAAGTGCTCATATTTCACCAGATTAATATTTCTGACCAATGCCTCTGATTGCTCCAGTTCGTCTACCGTGCCCAACATTACGGTATTGCTTTCAGGGAGAATCC
>Ga0169931_10010117_pt1 | contig 13467 bp, 5 predicted proteins | sample Kivu_15m_20L_FD_129675 | JGI IMG/M metagenome (GOLD analysis project Ga0169931, IMG submission 129675) | Freshwater microbial communities from Lake Kivu, Western Province, Rwanda to study Microbial Dark Matter (Phase II) - Kivu_15m_20L... | ecosystem: Environmental > Aquatic > Freshwater > Lake ...
TAAAGTAATTTGAAATCTCCGGTGAGAAAAGATTTCCATCAAGGGCCATAGTAATTGCGTTTAGGACAACGATAGATAAAATGAAAAATTCAAAAATCGAACTTTGAGCAAGAACAAAGAAATAGTATCTCATCAACTGAAAGATCTTTTTAAATATGTTTCTTTTCCATAGAATGACGTTGATCTCTTCCAATTTTGCAATTTGTGAATTCCAGTAAGAAAATTTCTTGTCCTCTTTGAGAGAATTCAAGACGTCCAACCCAGACCATTCCACATACTTTCTGGAGTTTGTTTCGATGTCATAGACTCTGATTTTGTTGATTTGTTGTCTTACTTCTATAGAATTTTTTTTATCTTTAAACAGTTGAGCTAAACTCTCTCTTTCGTTTTTTTCTTTCTTCACTTTTTTAATAAAGTCTTCTTCATCCATGAAGTAGTAAGACAAGGTCTTGTAATTCAACTTATTCAGACTTTTATTGACTTTCTCATTGAGATTCTTTCTATTTCGAATTTGATCGTTCAATTTAAAAGACATTGATGTACCCACAGAGGCTCTGCTCAGAATAGACTTACTTCTATGCATAGTGGATCCATAGCTGTTAAAGATGGTAGTGCTGCCATTGGATGGGGTCATAACCGACCTGGCTAAGGGCCTTACAGAAAAGTCTGAATTATTTTTTGTGTTGAGCTTGCTCATGTTAAAATATTTCGGTTTAGGAGGGAAAATATCCATCGATCTAGCTGATAAAAATTTAAGCATGTGATTATGGTAGGTATATTCATGATTTAAAAAATTGAATTTTCTGTATCTTTGATAGGTGTTGTTTTTGAGATTCAAGCGTGACTCATTGAAGACCAGAATAGGATTCGTCTCATATGGTTTAATAATCTTTCTGTAGGGTTTTATCTTCACCCCTAAAACATCATCTGCTTCGTAATCTGCCTTGAAATTATCCTGTATCTTGAAGTCTCTATCCATTAAATTATAAATGTATCTCATAAATTTTCTTCGGTCCTTCATATTCTCTGGGATATCCTCTTTCTTTTTGTTTTTAATGTTCCTATAAAATGCAATCTTGCTTGTTCCTAGTCCGTTTTCTATCTGGGGATACTTGAATTTATTTTTTTCAACTGACGGTGCTCTGTGAAGTTTGATCGTGCATAATTCTATGTCTATGCTTGTGTTTGTGTTAGTGTTGTTGCTTTTACTCTGAGTGGCTTCTTTCTTAATTGACTTCGTAATTTCGACTTTGGATTCTAAATCTGGTGGGACGGAAATCGATCGTCTCGTAAGTGCACGGACTAGTCCTCTTCTAGGCTCTTGAGTATCCACTACAATGTTCTTGTCTAAAGTTGAACTGATTTTATTGAAAAATAATTGATCAAAGGCTCCCCCTATAAATGATATTTCATTTTCTTTTTCTTTTTCTTTTCGTAATGCTCCTCTTACTTTTCCGTATAAAGTATTCTTTGCTAATTTTGAAAATTTATTATTCTCATCTCTCTTGCATAACTCGTCTATGTCCAAATATTGAAGGTAACTGTCATCTTTTATTTCGTTAGGAATCATTTCCAGATCAGAATACAATTTCGAATCGAGATAAAGATTTTCGTCTTGTAATACAGAAATTTCTAAAGATTTTTCAATGCTGTTGTCGAGATTTTTTGTTTCGTTTGCTTGTGTTTCTGTCGGATTTTTAATTTCGTCTATGTGCTTTTTATCATCGAATAACTTAATAACGTTCAGAAAAGATTTTTTCTTTCCGTAGGATCTTAAAAGATTTGGTTTTATTTGGTTGAAGTATTCTTCTACTTTGAAATTTTTCTTTTTATCTTCGAGCTTTTTTTTGAGAATAATTTCGTCTTTATGCTTGTGGATAGCAGTGAGAATTGAATTAGGTTTAGATATAGAAACTAAATTATAAATTTTGTTATTAGAATCGATATCTGAGCTATTGTGAATTTTCTTTTTATTAATTCTTAAGGTCTTCATTTTCTTCAAAGTTTTTCTTCTAGCTAATTGAGCTTCTAAAACTTCAGTATCATCAATCTCCATTTCAGAGTCATCCGTGAATATAGATAATTCCTCTTCTATGTTATCAACTTTTTTAATGACACTTTCTTCAATTTTTGAGAGATCATTGGATTCTTTAATAGGTTTAGTAGTGTAAGAAGCATCCATCTTTTCTTCATGTGTGGCTTTTTTCAAATCTTCTTGTTTGTCTTCAGGCTTCTCATCATATTTCAGCATTTCTTCTATTGAAGTATCTTCCAACAAGGTTACATCCACTTTTTTGATTTTTTTCTTTTTCGGCTGCTTTTTCTTCCTTCCAGTTGAATTTGCTTTTTTTCTGTCTTTTTCTTGTGATCGAGATTTTTGACCTACATTAGCGATGTCGTTTTTCAAGCGATCCTGTGTTAGCTCTATTGAGGGGAGGATTAATTTATTGTTGATGGCTATTTTAACTCCATCCGCGACGAACATAGTAGTTTTTCTTTTTTGGAGAGATGCGAGGTTTTTCTCTGCTTTATCTTTACCTTCAGTATTCTTCTCACTTACTGTATCTTTCTTAACAAATGGTAGATTATTCAAAGCGCTATTACTTTTAATACCAACTTTCAATTTTTCGTTTGATGCCTTGATCGCCTCCTTTATCTTTTGATCGAACTCCTTTTTAATTAAAATAGATTCCTTTTCGATGCCTCTTCCCAGGACATACCTTTCTTCAGGTGATAAAGCCTTAAGCAAGTAAATGTCTTTCAAAGTTTTGTAGTTAACTTCTATGTCTTTGTTTGTTTTCTTTATGAAGAAAGTTTTTTGTTTTATATTTTTTATTTTCTCGTTGAGCTTAAGGTCAGAGATTACCGACTGATTTGCGTTACTGATCGTATTCTGTTGTGAAATTCTTAATTCTTTTTCGTTATCATCATCGTACTTTGATTTAATTAATTGAAAGAAGCTTCTTTTTTCTTCTACGTAATTGTTGCTTTTAACTTGCTCTGTGAACCTGCTTTTAATGACAGCCAGAAAGAGATTAATCAGATAGTAACCCCCTACGAATAGAAGAACGTGGTAATACAGAAAAATTATGACGAGGTTTATCCCGTATTGGTCCTTGAATGTTGAGCTTATGTTATTCCAAGAATCTGTCCACCCTTCCATAGTGGCTATTACAAAGACTGTTATCAACCCTGATAGAGTATTGTCGAAATGCATAACTTCGTTTTCTGGATTGATGTGAGATTTTGTGCAGATGAAAATATTTCCTGGTTTGTTGAATTTCTCACAGTCTGAGTCATAGGTACACATGCTTGTGTAGTTACTAAAGTCATAGAAGTATCCATAATTTAAGCTCATGCATCTTCTCAAGCTAAGCCCTTGCCACATTTGCACGCCTGCAATTGCAAAAATTAGAAAGAAGAAGAATAAAATTATTACAATGTCCGAGAGAGCTAGAAGGGACTTCATTAAGGTTACAAGCAATGATCTTAGTCCTTTAATAGACTTAACTGTTTTCAGAGGCCTTAATATCCTAAAAGCTCTTAACCCTGATAACCCTGATAACCCTGAAATTTTTGAACCCGCTGTTACTCTCTCCAAAAAAAAACTGATCCATCCTACGACTATTACTAAGAAGTCTAAAATATTCCAGGAATCTCTTATGTAGGAATCCTCAGGTACAACAAAGCCATATGCGATAATCTTTAAAAACATTTCAAATGTGTAGAAATAGAGAAAATAACTGTCTGTTGTGTTAGCTAATGTATCTGTCTCTATGGGACTAGATATAAGAATGAAAAGCGTGTTTAGTAAAATTACAAATAACGATAGATTATCAAATATTTTATTATTTATTAAAATTTTGCAAAATTCACTCACATAGGATGTCCAGGAGTTATACCATTTTCTCAACCCTAAGCACCAAAAATAGTCGAAGAAATATTGGTTCTTCTCTTTTAATTTCAAATCAGTAAGAGCCAAGATTTCTTGATATTTTTTTTCTTTCTCTGAGATTTTGAGGAATTTCGGCATGGATCGAATTTTCTTTTCGGTGAAGTAGTTGTTAATAAGTCTATCTTTATAAAGTAAAAATTGCGCGTTAGATATTTTCATATCGTTGGCCTTTTCATTTTCAAATAAATTATCATAAAATTCCTTATTATTAAATTTATCATAAATGTCAAACTTTAAAGGACGCCTTAATTCATCATGTTCATAATCTGATTCTGCTTCATTGTAATAATTGTTTTCTTCATGATCATTGTAAACTTCGTCTTCGTCCTCAGCTTCTTCTATTCCATACTTGTGAATGTCCCCTTCATCTTTATCTTTGTGATCTTCCTCCTGCTCCTCTGATTCTTCTGATTCTTCTTCAGATGATGCACTCGAGTCGTCCTTCTTTTTGATTATTTTCAAATCGTTTAAAAGACTAATCACATCAACCTTCTTTTTACTGGTTTCTTTTCTGGTTCCAAATAATTTGTTGTTGGTGCCCATTAAACCAGATGCTCTGTCAAAGACTTTGCTCGTTTTATTGGATGTGAGATTTCTGATTCCCTTTGTGTCGGATTTCACTACACCTAAATTAACTAAAGACTTTTGAGTTTTGTTTTTATTGGAAGTTTTCATTAATTCCTTTTTTATTTCTTCGATTCTTTTTAATTCTTCTGGATCATCATTAAAATCTAAATGAGATTCCAAATCATTCATTTTATCTTTTAGATGATTTATTTTTTCTGTTCGTAATCTCACTTGACTTTTGATTTTTCCAAGTTCTGATTGTTTTTGTAAAACTGTAAACTTTTTAAATTCTGTTCTCCTACGAATTTCGTTATTTCGTTGAACATCTTGAGGAACAGGAACAGCTGACTTTTCGGAAATTAAATGAGAATTCATTTTCTCAATTTGATTTTCTACATTTTTGTTGGAGAATTGAAAATTTACTCGACTGGACGAATACACTTTAGGCTTTTCAATTTTACTTGATTCTTGGAGTAGAAAATTTTCATTTCGGAATTCATTTTGATCTTCTTTTGTTGGGGTTTCTTTACTTCTATCTTTTTCGCATTTTGAGTGGTTCGAATTGCTAATATCTTCTATGAAATTTTCTGCAGGTTTGTCCACATTTTTTATCGAGGATACAACTTTTTCAGCTTCTTTTCCGATTTCAAAGAATGCATCCTTTTCCATCTGCTTTTCAACATCTTCTAAACTGTATATCTCTAAATTTGTTTCATTTTCTATCTCAGGAATTTTATTCTGAAATTCATTTTTGGTGTTGTCTTTCTGAGGATATTTTTCTGTAACAAATTCTAATTCGTCGATTCTATTGAGATCTTTATTATGATCTTCATCCCTACTCTGGCTTTTATCCACTAAGATTTGCAAAATTTCTTTTTTCTTCTCAGATTCTTTTGTTATCTCCGTATGTATTTCTTTTTCAATAGGCATGTATTTATCGTTTTGAAAATTAATTTGATTTTCTTTTTCCTTGTGTTTATCGGCTTCCATTCGTAAATTAAGTTCTCTAATCTTCTCTAAAACTTTAAGTCTCTCAATCTCCTTCTTTCTCTCAACCTCCTTCTGTCTCTCCTCCTGTCTTACGCGTTCTCTCTCATTTTCATCTTCCTCTGCTTTCTTTTTGCGTTTATCTTCAATCACATTCTTATTAATAAAAATCTGCTTTGGCACAATTTCATTTTTCTTATTTTTCTCTTTCTTCTTTATTTCCACTGTGTTATCCACAATATCCAAATCATTTTCGTCCCTGGAATCGAATAAAAATACTGAACCGTTGTCATTTTTTCCGCTTTTTATTCCAGAAATATACATCTGTTCTTCCTCCTTCCTTTTAAAAACTGAATTCTTTTTAGTCAATTTCTTTTGAAACTCTTTTTTCTTATGCTCTTGGATAATTGTTGAAAATCTTTCGATGTTTCTTCTTTTGGGAGGATTTTTATTGTCTGAATCTGATATTTCATTTTCCATTTAAAATATTATTAAATTCTACATTAATGTTTCTAATATATTTAAAATTTAATTTCAATAAATATTTAAGAATGGGTAATGAATTCAAAGAATTTTTCGAGTTGACAAAAAATTTTCAATTGCAGAAAATTCACAACGATTTTGTGAATTCGAAAAAATTCAACAAGAATAAATTCCTTACGATTTGTGTATGTTCTTTAACTTGCTTTTTCGGAATTTTTTACACTTTGGATTTTTTCACAAATTATGAAATGAAAATGAAGAAATTTCGATTTTCGATGAAAATAAAGAAAATCGCTTATGTTTCAAATTTCAGAAAGGAAAAAGATTTTGACAAGTTAGAGAATTCATTAGAGAGATTGAAAATTTTAGTAAACATGATTGAATCAGAATTTGATTTGTTCAAGCAAGAGAAATCTTCTATTTCTTATTTATTGAAGATTATTAAAAAAGAAGTGATTAGAATGAATTTTTATATGAAGAATAGTAACATAAATACGAGTTCTACTAATTCCCCTTATAATACAAGAGATAAATCAAATTTAATTTCGATTTTTCTTAATTTTTTTGATAAGACTAATCTCCTTATAAAAAATGACATTTCTTATTTATCTCAAACAGTAGAAATATTAGAGATATTAGTGAAAATTTCAAAATCAGAAGATATTTCTGAAGTTCCAAAATTTATGAAAAACTTTAATAAATTTTGTGAATACTTTATAACAAATCCTGATATATTTCATGTGTTGTTCTTTACTGATTATGAAATGTTTTATAAACTAAAAAAGATTTTCATCAATATGGAAAATTTGAATTTGATAAAAATAAAAAATATTGAAAATACAAAAGAATACCATGACCATAACCATAATCATGAATATGACCAGGACCTGGAGCACCACTTATGTACACTACAGAGAATAAAAAATCTCATAAAAAGTCAAGAAATGAGTGTTGATAATCTTTTAAGCTTCGTTTAGCTTAATAAAATTCAGAAATAAAATTTTCTTTTACATTTCAAATTTACCTAATACCCTACTAGAATTTTATTTTAGGCGTGTCTTATTAATATTATCATCATAATTATAATTATTTAATTTTAGAAAATTAAATTAAATATGCATTTAAAATAAATTATAAATGAAGTTAATTCTGCACTTATTCTACATTCTATTTGTAATAAATGTGATAGATTACTTATATGTCAACGGATCTAATCTTAAACGGTCGAAGAAAGGTAGGGATCAATAAAATATAATTTACTTTATTTTATAAATCATTTTCATAGCGAATACAAGGTTTAGATCAAAAAATATAATGAAATTCAAAAAATCACATGTTAATAGAGCATTAACATCAGCTGGTATAAAGACATTCATGTCCCTTAAATCCTCCAGTTTCGTAAATGAAGAAAAAGAACTAACTTTCTACGGAGGAATAATTCTTAATTCAGAAGGGAAATACGAAATTATTCAAAACCCGAATTCAAAAAATAAAGTTGCAGAAGTATTTTACAACAGGGTAATAAATCAAAAGGGATGGAATAAATTATCTGTCAAAACTCATAATCTTGCTAATGCCTACGAACAAGCATTTTTAGCAGGATATTTAGAAGGCAGAATGTCTTCAGAGGATATATTTTATTTCTTTAATAATCTCGCAACAAACAATCAAAATCACAAACGAAAAAGATTTGCTCACCTTTTAAAATTTTTTGATGAAGTTGCACAAAATATAAATATAAGAATAATAAACTCAATTAATGGCTTTGACAGTTTTACTCCGGAGGGAAAAGAATATTGGAGTAGAATCATTTTAGGCTATGCTCAACTGGAAGGTCTTATGAAAGGTTATGATTACGAAATTGAAAGACGGGGGGAGAAGGAAGAAAAGGAGATAAGTCTAAGCGAATTTCTTCTGATCCAAGCTGATGGTGAAATCAATGAGTTGATGACCGCAATCAAAGCGGAAAAGCTACTGAAGAGTAATAGAGTCAAAATTGGAGATAAGAATTATTTTAACCTTGCATTCGGTATAAAGACGAATGACCCTGTCAAGTTCTGGAAGGAGTTGATGCGATCGTCTAGATGCTCTGCTTTTATAAAGATTTTGAAAGATGAAGAAAATAATTGGAAGGATCTCATAGCTGGCCACTCAACTTGGGCAGATTATTCCGAATTGCTTAGGACATATAAACAGTAAATTAAAATAAAAAATTTAATTACCATCAGTTATAATTTTGAATTAGATGGTCCCAACGGAAATTTACCCTCATACGAGCTGACATTCTCATCCTATCCGGGGTGCCTTTCCTCAACTGACGATTTCGTAGTGACTAGTAACGGATTATTAGTGATGGAGACAACAATTGAAGTCATAGATATCGCTTTGTATGATAGAGTAAAAAATCCAAAGGAATATATTCCAAATTTCCTTAGGGTAATGGCAAGCACAGCCTTCTCTTTATCAGCTGTAAATATTTCTTATTGTAATAATCTTTTCAAATAGGAAGATTGGGTAAACACATTTTCGCAAAATAATTCCGGTACCTACTCATCTCAATGGATGATTTTAGATTACAATAAATTTGAGAAAATCAAGGGTAAAAATTCTGAAGAAAACAGAGAGGAAAAACTCTTTTATATCCTAGAGCAAGTACCTCACAAAATAACTGCTCATGATATTTCAGACTATCTATATGATCATGAGTACTTCGGTTCATATAATAGGGCCTTTTTCGATGAAACTAATGAAGATCTCCATACGGCGCTTATTTCTAAACTTTACGATACTGAAAAGTTCCAATCATCTGGATCAAACAGAAGAAAAATTTTCAATTACTTTGCTGATAAAGTGGTTGACTTGAAATCTCTGAAAGATTTGTTGAGATATAACGGATATAATACGGAATCGGATTTCAAAGATGACCCTAGTAGGGATGACCCCTCTGAATCTATTTCGCCAAGGAATGATATATTTGGTCATTATTTCGGCGGAGTCGATACCAAAGTATCAAATTTAGAAATGGTTAAGGAAATTTCTGCGATTGCCGTAGCTGGTCCTACATTTGAAAATAATCCTAACCTTAAACCTTTCGAATGGCCGGATGAAGGAGTAGAAAAAATAAGCCGTGATGGAGTTCCTCAAAAGTTTGACTTCCCTTACATATTAATGTCTCCTAGGAATATTTGCTGTGACAATAAAAATGATGTATTTAAATTTAACTAAATATGAAAGGAACTGATTAGTAAATACATTATAAAAATAAATAAAATAAAATAATTTCTAAATTCATCTTTACAAACATAGGCCCTAAACATGTATAATCAATTTCTAAAATATTTAATATTTTAAATTTATATAAAATGAAAATGTTTCTATTCTCTTTTTCACTTTTTCTTATTAGCACTATTGTTTATGTTTATTACACCTTATGGATATATTTCGTGGTAATATATAATTTATATAGCGAAAAGATCTCTTATAAATGTTTTCCTTTTAAAAATCATAATTAACACAAAAATATATATACTTCTTTAATTTTTTAATTTTCAGCCATTTTTAGATAATAGCAGCGCATATAAAAAATACTTTTTATCAGATAGATTCTGGATTGCAGTGCTACCAAGTTTATTGATAGGTGCAGGACTCTTAGTTGTGTTCAAATTAGTTTATATTTATTCGGGCAAAACTACGAAAGTTATTGATAAGGAAATAAAACAAAAACAGAATTAAAATTTTCTAATATTAAATACATAAAGAGAAAAGTAAAACTAGTATTAATTAATAAATGTATAAAACCATTTATGGATTAAATTATTTGAATTGATAAATAACTTTTATTTTCTGTTTAATTAGGAATTAATTTATAACTTACTCATTCGAATTTGAGCAGAATGCATTGTAATAAGAATTACATCTTAAAACAGCTACAACTATATATATCAAAATTAATCCTAGTAAAACACTGCTAGAAATTGTAGTATAAACAAGCCAAGGTTTGCAACAACACCTTGTTTCCCCTTCGAGTTTCCTTGCACCTTTTCTGAATTCCTTTCCAAGATTCTCTACATTTTTGCTTGTTATTAATAATTGTTCGAGGTCCCCAGCGTTTTTCGCATTTTGAACAACGGCCTTATTCAAATCTTTTTTAATTACATCTACATCCTTCTGAATGTTTTTTATCTTTAGGTAATTGTCTTCGAGGCCTGTGTTGAAATTTTTTATTTCTTCGTCGATTATTTTCTGCAAATCGTTTTCGTAAATTAGCAACTCCTTCACATTATTATGCTTTTCTAAACAATCTCGTATACTGGCATACGCTTTGTTCATCTGATTAGATGGACCGCATAATTTATTGATTAAATTTTCAATAAATATTCTTCCTCTTTCTTCACCTACTCTTTTAGGGGAGATACACAGAAAAATAATTTCCTTACTCCTAGTGTATGTTAAATAATAATCTTCAAAATCCAATCTGTCATTTATGCTCTTTTTATATATTTCTGGAAGGATATTCTTTATCTGCATTTTGAAATTTTTGCCTATAGAACTTTCTGCAATTTTTGTCTTTTCTTTATTATGTATAAGTGAACAATATAAAATCGACATATGCCAAGGTTTTAATAATGTAATTAAAATTTAAAATTTATTTAATAATTATTATATATAAATAATCAATAAACTATGTTACACTCACTCAGATTAAGAACAATTTCTAAATTAAATTCCTTTAATTTCAATGTTGCATCTGTCAAAAACTTTATTAAATTCCCCAGAAGTTTTTCGCATGTTTATGTAAATCATAGAGACACAATAGAAAATAATGATAAGACTCCTTTTGATTTTACTCCTGAAAATTACAAAAAGCTAGATGAAATTCTAGACAGGTACCCAAAAATGTATAAAAAATCGGCTATTATGCCATTATTGTGGTTAGCTCAGAAACAGAATGGTAACCATATTACCCTTGCGGCAATGAATAAAATTGCAAAAATTCTTGAGGTCCCTGAGATGGCTGTATATGAGGTAGCATCGTTTTACACAATGTACAATAGAACTAGTGTAGGGAAATTTCATCTCCAAATTTGTGGAACTACTCCCTGTATGGTCAGAGGGGCTGGTCCCGTCATCGAAGCTGCCTTGAACCATTTGGGAGTCGAAAAGAATCATGTAACTAAAGATGGACTTTTCTGTGTCTCTGAAGTTGAGTGTCTCGGTGCATGCGCTAATGCCCCTATGATGCAAGTTAATAATGAATGGTTCTATGAAGATTTGAACCCTGAAATTATGATCAATATCATTGAAAAATTTAGAAAGGGTGAGCATGTCGAGCCCGGACCACAAATAAAAAGAAATCGTGCTGAAGGACCTATGGGAAGAACTAGTTTGTTTAATTTTGAATCTAAACCCGTCACAAGAGATTTCGTAGATGCTAAAAAACAGTGGGACGCCGCTAGAGCTAAAGTTAATCCTCCTAAATAAATTATGATAGATTTAAATTAAATTAGTAATTTTCTTTTAAACTTTATTGGATTATTAATATTTGATATAGTTTATATAGTTTTATTGTGTATTAAGGATTATACATTACACATTTAAATCAGAAATTATTTATTTCATCTCCCTAAAACTAAAAATGTAAAATTTTTTATAATCGGTAAGATTTTAATGTATCCTATATAACGAAGAATGAACATTACAGGTATATTTTCAATAATTAATTTTTATACTATAAGGTATCTATGATAAAAATAAAGTTGATTTTTAAAAATGTAACATACCATGAATAATATGAATAATTTTTATCTTTTTGTTATCATTATTTAATAGAATAAATACTCTGCTGTAATTTCTCTAAATATATTAATTTAATCAGTATAAGAAACTTTATATTAATTTATTATTGGTCATTTAATTACTGGTAATTAAAATTCTCTTACGTTCGAAAATTAATTAAGATGAAAAATTAGAATAAATAAATTAAGATAATTGAATAGATAATAATAAGCTAATAAATTTTAACCTAATAAAAATTAATGCAATTTCAAAATCTAACTGAGATGACTACATACCATTTTAGAATTAAATTTTTTTTCATACAACACCTCATAACCAGTAATATTTTCAATCCTTGATTCACTCTTCGCAATAAATTCACTGATGAATGAGATGAGATTATTATCTGCAAGGACAGCTGAATGATTACAATTTTCTTGTGAATTAAGATTATGCTGATCAATGCAATCACAAGAGATACTTATATACTGAGTCTTACTTTTATCATATTTAGTCAAACTACTTTCATTATAATCAGCACAATATTCTACAAAGTGAATCGGTGAATTATTAGATTGGTCATCTTTATGGTTTTCATACAGCCATCTTAATCCTGGATAGAATTGAGAGATTCCGTTCACTGTCCCATCCCCAGGGCCGGTTTCCATCTCAGTAAAAGTTTTGTTCTTGTAATGAAATTTATAGGGAGTTTCTAAATGATTTGCATAGACAAATGTAAAAGGAACCTTCGGATTTTTAAATCTGGCAAATTCTTTTTCGCTGTCTATTTCATCTATGAGAAATTCAGTAAATTCTTCTGGATTTATTTTAAATATTTCATGAAGATTATTGTTCGCTTCTATAATCAATTCCTTCAAAGTTTCTCTCAATTTATCTCTGAATTCTTCAGAATTAATTGAAATCTCACTACCGTCGATATTCAGAATTCCAGAACCCCCAATGTCTTGGTAATTGATTTTACAAACAGGATTGGTGTGAGGAAGAGTCGATGTTTTTTTAGATATGAAAGTGCTTCTACAATCAGCATAAATCTTCGGGAAAATATTATAAAGATATTTCAGAAATTTTTTTCCTTCTTCTTTTGAGGAAAGAAACTCCTTAAATTTATTTTCTAGTTCAATCGTGTTAGAAGAATTGGTCCATGCCTCAATATGATTTATTTTAGAAATTTCTTTGTCGATTTCATCATTATAAAATGGTTTAGGAACGAAATTAGGAAAAGGAAACGTGACTCTTTGCATATTTGACGTATGCTTATCTAATTTCGCGGTAACTTTTATATCTAATCCGAATATATTTAGGCTCTTCTGAACTTCTAGCCTATCCAAAGTAAAAATTTTTTGAATGGTACCACTAGTACCTAGGAAAGGAGATCCAATAGACATTACTTCATGAATTAATTTATTATTTCTTAAAGCATATTTATAGGCCAAAATACCTCCTAAGGAATGACCTATTAAAACAGGCTTCTTCTTTGTAATTTGATATGCTAATTTTACAGTTCTGTCTATTTCTCTTAAAATATTTTTATGGGGCATTCTGAAGTCATAAGGTCTATAAAACAAATTGACACCGCTGATATATCCCATTTTCATTAGATGATCGTTTATCTCACCGAATCCACTGAATGCACGTATATTAGGGATGGCATCCCCTAACATCCTTGAAACTGTATTAGA
>Ga0169931_10010118_pt1 | contig 13465 bp, 18 predicted proteins | sample Kivu_15m_20L_FD_129675 | JGI IMG/M metagenome (GOLD analysis project Ga0169931, IMG submission 129675) | Freshwater microbial communities from Lake Kivu, Western Province, Rwanda to study Microbial Dark Matter (Phase II) - Kivu_15m_20L... | ecosystem: Environmental > Aquatic > Freshwater > Lake...
ACCCCCGCCTGCTGCTGCTCGACGAGCCCTCCGAGGGCCTGGCGCCGCTGATCGTGCGCGAGATCGTCGACGTGCTGCGCCAGCTCAAGTCGGAAGGCATGGCGGTGCTGCTGGTCGAGCAGAACCTGCGTGCCGCGCTTGCGCTGGGCGACCGGCACTACGTGCTGTCCAAGGGCGCGGTGTGTTTCACCGGCACCGGTGCCGAGCTGGAGGGCAACGAGCAGGTGATGCGAGACTACCTGAGCGTCTGAGCGCCGCGCCCGGCGCGGCGCGCCCCCTGATCGAGGAGCACGAGATGAGCAGCCCCAGCCCCGAGGATCGTGGCGTGATGGTGGTGACCGGCGGCGGCCGCGGCATCGGCGCCGCCACCGCGCGCCTGGCCGCCGCGCGCGGCTGGGCGGTGGTGATCGGCTACCGCGACCGCGACGCCGAGGCGCAGGCGCTCGCGACGGCCATCCGGGAAGCCGGCGGGCGGGCTGCTCCGGTGCGCGGCGACATCGCCGACGAAGCCTGCATCCTGCGCCTGTTCGAGGCCGCCGACCGGCTCGGGCGGCTGACCGCCCTGGTCAACAATGCCGGCGTGAGCGGGGGCGTCTCGCGCGTGGAGGCGATCGAGTCGGCCGCGCTCGAGCAGGTGCTGCGGGTCAACGTGTGGGCGCCGTTCCTGTGTGCCCGCGAGGCGGTGCGCCGCATGTCCACCCGCCGCGGCGGCCAGGGCGGCGCGATCGTCAACGTGGGTTCCGGCGCCTCGCAGACCGGCTCGCCCGGCGTGTGGGTCCACTACGCCGCCACCAAGGGCGCGCTCGACGCCATGACCCTGGGCCTGGCCCGCGAGGTGGCCGGCGAGGGCATCCGCGTGAACGCGGTGCGCCCCGGCCTGATCGACACCGAGATCCACGCCGCCCGCCCGCCCGGCCAGCTCGCCCAGATGGCGAAGGCCGTGCCGATGGGCCGCGTCGGCACCGCCGACGAGATCGCCCGGACCATCCTGTGGCTGGCCGACCCGGCCGAGTCGCCGTACGTGGCCGGCAGCTTCGTGGACGCCCGCGGCGGGCTCTGAACCGCCGCCCCCGCGCACCGGCGCCCTTGCCTGGAGACCCGCGTGAACCCTCCCGCCGCCCCGCCCGATCAGCCGCTCGCCACCGCCGAGGACACCGTTGCCGCAGCCGCGCTCACCCATGCGTTCTTCGCCGGGCTGGACCTGAACGACCCCGACGCGGTGGCCGCCTGCATGGCGCCCGACGGCGTGTGGGTCCGCCAGGGCACCGAGCTGAAGGGCCCGGAGGCGGTGCGCCAGGCCTGCGCGGCCCGCCCGCGTGACCGCGCCACCGCCCACGTGATCAGCAACCTGACCGCCTGGGCGGCTGGCGAGGGGCGGATGCGGGTGCGGTTCTACCTGAGCGCCTACCTGAGCGCGCACAAGGACGGCGGCTGGAGCGCCCCCTCGATGCCGGGGGTGCGCTGGTGCACCGACGATCTGGTGCGCACCCCGGCCGGGTGGCGGATTGCGAGGAAGGACAGCCGGGCCCTGCTGCCGCCGGCTTGAGCCCGCGGCGGTTCCCGCGATCGGTCGACGGCGCCGGTCCGCAGCCGATTCAGGTACGCTTCCCGCCAAGCCTGCGCCGTCCCCCGGTCGCCCCGCGCCCGGGAGGACGGCGTCTCCTCCTGTCCCGCCTGGAGCTTCGCACCGTGCAATCCCCCCTCCCCTTGCGCCTCCTCGGCGCCGCCGTCATCGCCGGCCTGCCGGTGCTCGCGCTGGCCCACCCGGGTCCCGACGGCGGCGCCCATCACGGCTGGCTCGCCGGGTTCCTGCATCCGTTCACCGGCATCGATCACCTGGCCGCGATGCTGGCCGTCGGCGCCTGGAGCGGCCTGACCGCACAACGCGCCTGGCTAGCGCCGGCCGCCTTCGTCGCGATGCTGCTGGTCGGGGCGCTGCTGGCCGCCGCCGGGGTGGTCGTGCCGGCGGTCGAGGCGATGATCGCGCTCTCGCTGGTCGTGCTCGGCGGGCTGCTGGCGCTGCGCATCGGCCTGGGCCACGCGGCCGGGGTGCTGCTCGTCGGCGGCCTGGCGCTGTTCCACGGCGCGGCGCACGGGCTGGAACTCGCGGGCTCTGCGTCGGCGCTGGCCGGGATGGTCGCCGGCACCGTGGTGCTGCACGTCGCCGGCGTCGGCCTGGGCCGCGCGATCCGCGCGCAGGCGCATCGCGCCGCGGATTGGTCGGGGCGGATCGCCGGCGGGGTGGTGGCCGGCTTCGGCGCGCTGCTGGTCGTCCCGGGGCTGTTCGGCGGCTGAGCGCGGATCGCGGTCGGCCGTCGCCTAGGTTTCGTCCGCGGGGGACGGCGCGTCCAGGGCCCGGCCCTGCGCGACCAGCGCGTCGATGCGCGCCATCACCTCCTGGCCCGCGGGCGAGTAGGGGTCGAGTTCCGGCCAGTCGATCTTCGTGCGGGGGTCCACGTCGGACAGGCTCACGTGCGCCATCGACCAGCCCTCGTAGCGCCGGGCGACGATGCTCTGGCAGTGGATCAGCGACAGGTCGCGGTGGCGCGGATCGGCGTGGATGCGGGCGTACAGGGCGGTCACGTTGCGGCTCTCGCCCTCGAGCACCTGCAGGAACACGCCCTGGCCCTCGCAGAGCACGCCGGTGACGGCGTTGGCCGCGTTCCACGCCTGCGCCCGGCGCAGGATGGCGTGGGTGGACTCCGGTGTCTGCGGGCCCACCGCCTTGCTCACGTAGACCAGGCGGATCAGCATCGTGGGAAGGGTCCTTCGGCGGGTCGGCGGGTGCCGGGTGCGCGCACAGCATACCGGTCCCGCGCGACGGGCTCGTGGCGGGGCGCGCGGGCGACGCCCTGCCAGCCGCACCCCGGCCGCGTCCGTCCGGCGGAGCCGTCACGACGCCGACGCGGCCGCGGCGCTAGCGTCGGCGGATCCACTGGGAGGGCCCGGACGTGATCACCAGCAACCTCGAGCTGATTCCCGGCATGCGCGTGGCCGAGCACCTGGGCATCGTGCAGGGGTCCACCGTGCGCGCCAAGCACGTGGGCAAGGACCTGTTCGCCAGCCTGAAGAACATCGTCGGCGGCGAGCTGAAGTCGTACACCGAGCTGATGCAGGAGGCGCGCGCCGAAGCGGTCGCCCGGATGGAGGCCGAGGCCCGCTCGATCGGCGCCAACGGCGTGCTCAACGTGCGCTTCGCCACCACCTCGATCACCGCCGGGGCGGCCGAGATCCTGGCCTACGGCAGCGCGGTCCGGCTGGTCGAGGCCTGAGCCCGCCGCGATGGGCGCGTTGCTCGAGATCGGCCTGTTCGTCACCCTGCTGGCGCTGGGCTACGGGGTGGGGCGGGTGCTCGAGCGCCGCCACTACGCGTCGATCCGCCGCCGCGAGCGCGAGCTCGCCGACGTGCTCGCCTTCACCATGCGCTTCCCGCCGGCCTCGACCCGCGCGCAGGATGCGTTCCTCGTGTGCGGCTCGGTGGTGGTGAGCTCGGACTACTTCAAGACCTTCGTGGCCGGGCTGCGCGGCCTGGTGGGAGGCCGCTTCCGCGGCTACGAGTCGCTGCTCGAGCGGGCCCGGCGCGAGGCGCTGCTGCGGCTCAAGCAGGACGCGCTGGCGCGCGGCGCCCGGCTGGTGGTGTGCGTGCGCTTCGAGTCCACCTCGATCACGTCCGGGCGCACGCCGTCGATCGAGGTGGTGGCCTACGGCACGGCGCTGGTGCCGCGGCCGCGGTGAAGCTGCGCAACCGGGCGCCGGCCGAGGGCATCAACGCGGGCGAGGAGCACCCGCTGCGCGAGTTCGCGTGGCTCGCCGGCGGCGCGATCGCGGTGCTGGTGGCGGCGGTGGTGGCGCTGTCGCTCGGCGCGCAGTGGCTCGCGCCGAAGCTGCCCTACCGCTACGAGGCGCGCCTGGTGGGCGAGCTGCCGGCCCCGGCCGCCCCGAAGGACGAGCGCGGCCGGGCCGCGCTCGCCGAGCTGCAGGCGCTGGCCGACCGGCTGGCCGCGCGGATGGCGCTGCCCGAAGGCCTGCGCGTGACCGTGGGCCTGCGCGACGAGGGCATCGTGAACGCCTATGCCACCCTGGGCGGGCACACGGTGTTCTTCCGCGGCCTGGTCGCCCGGCTCGACAGCGAGGACGCGCTGGCCACCGTGATGGCGCACGAGATCGCGCACCTCGCATTGCGGCATCCGGCCGCGGCGCTGGGGCGCGGCCTGGCGGTGGGGCTGGTGCTGTCGGTGGTGTCGGCAGAGGCGGGGCGCGGGGTGGCGGGCGCGGCGCTCGGCCAGACCGCATCGCTCACGCTGCTGTCGTTCAATCGGGAGCAGGAGCGCGAGGCCGACCGGCAGGCGCTGCGGGTGGTGGCCGCGGAGTACGGCCACGTGGGCGGCGCGATCGACCTGTTCGAGGCCTTCGAATCGATGCGGCGCGCCCGCGGCGAGGGCGGTGCGCCGCAGGTGGAGTGGCTGCAGACCCATCCGCTCACCGAGCGCCGCGCGCAGGCCGCCCGCGACTGGGCGGCGGCGCATGGCGTGCCGGCAGACGGGGCGCGGCGGCCGCTGCCGCCGGCGCTCGCGGCGCTGCGGGGTGGAGCGGCCGTGCAGCGCTGAGGCCGTGCGGGCCCTCGCGGGTCAGCCCGTGCGCCCGCCCCGGGCCATCAGCTCGGTCGCGAGCCCGGCCGCCAGCAGGACCGCCGCCACCACGTCGGCGATCACCACGCGGCGGATCGCCTCGTTGTAGCCGCCCACCCAGAGCGCCACCGCCACGAAGCTCGCCGCGCTGGCCAGGCCGATCGCGAGCGCCGGCAGGCGCAGCGCCGGCCAGGGGATCGCCGACAGCATCAGCAGCCCCAGCAGGCCGAACAGCAGCGCCCGGTGCTGCAGCAGGATCGCGGTGTCCGTGCCCGACACCTCGATCCCGTACAGGCGCGCCAGCACCCCCGCGCCGGCCACGCCGGGAACCGGCAGCAGGTGGATCAGGCCTGCGACCAGCAGCGCGATCACCGTCACGTGACTCATCCGGACTCCTTCGTTCACACTGCGACACTGCTGATGCTCTCCCGCCGACCGCCCCTTGGACTTCCAGGAATCGCCTGAATCGCCGCGGATCTGCGTGGGCCCCGCCCGGGCGATGTACATCGGCCCCGGGCTTCGGCTCGATCCGCACTTCAACCTCGCCACCACGATCGCGGTTGCGCTCGATGCCGACTTCGAGTGGCGCACCGCCTCGCCCGGGGCCGGATGGTCCGGATGGACCCCGAGCCCGGTGGCGGTGATCCCGTCGCAGACGCCGCACCACCTGCGCAGCGTGGGCCCGATGGCCTTTCTGTACCTCGACCCCCTGGGCGACGGGCGCGCACCGCCCGACCCGCAGTCGCTGCTGCGGGGCCGGCAGCGGCTGCGCGCCCGGGCCCGTGTGATCGGCATCGCCGAGGCGTTCGAGGCCTTCGGCCTGCCGCAGCGGCACCCCGCCGACGAGCGCATCGCGCGGGTGGTGCGCGAGGTGGCGTGCCGGCCGCAGTCGTTCGGCAGCGCGCGCGAGGCGGCCGCCCTCGCCTGCCTGTCGCCCTCGCGGTTCCGGGCGCGGTTCGCCGAAGAGGTCGGCCTGCCCTTCCCGCGCTACCGGCTGTGGCGCCGGCTGGCCGTGGTCATGCGCACGCTGGCCGCCGGCGGCAATCTCACCGAGGCCGCGCACGCGGCCGGCTTCTCGGGCTCGGCGCACCTGAGCACCACCTTCCGGCGGCTGTTCGGCCTGCCCGCCCGGCAGCTGCTGGCGATGGGCGCGCGGATCGACCTGTCGGAGGATCGGGTGGGATGACGCAGTCGCGGCCCGGTGTGGCCACGTGTTGCCGGCCGGCCGCCCGGTTGAGGTCGTCCGGCCGATTGCGTGCCCGACGCGGGCGCTGCTAGTCTCGGGCGCATGGGAACCTTCGATCGCGCGCTGTTCGACGCCCTGGTCGCCGTGGGCGTTCCGGCCGATCGTGCCGAGCGCGTGGTCGAACTCTTCGAGCGCGGCGTGGACGAGCGCTACGGCCTGCACGCGCAGGTGCTGGCCACCCGGCGCGACGTGGCCGAGCTCGAGGCCCGCCTGGTCCGCGAGATGGCCGAAGGCCAGTCGCGCCTCATGCGCGAGATGGCCGAATGCAACCGGCGCATCGCCGAGTTCGACGGGCGCATCTCCGAATGCAACGTACGCATCGCCGACGTCAGGTCCGACCTCTCGCGCTGGATGCTGGCCGCGCTCACCGCCCAGACCGCGCTGATCGTCGGGGCGATGAAGCTGCTCTGATTGCGCTCCAGCGCCAGCGCGCAGGCGAATGCGGTGAGCGGTATGCCGCGCTCGCCGAACAGGTCGAGGATGCGCCAGACGCCCGCGCAGCTGCCGTACTCGTTCATCGATTCGAACGCCAGGTCGCGCCGGTCGGAGGGCACGCGGCCTCCCAACGCATCGGCCGGTCCGGTCTCGCTGCGCTCGTCGCCGTCGGCGACCGAGCACTCGGATCCTTGCGCGTCGTTCAGCGCGAACTGCGCCACGCTTCGGTCGGTCGAGCCGCTACGCCCCCGCCCGCTCCGCCTCGATCCGCTTGGCCAGCGCGATGCGGAACCGCGTGGGGCCCGCGTCGATGCCGAGGTTGATGGTCGGCGCGGTCTTGCGGCCCATGCCCCGGTGCACCGCTTCCAGCACCACCCGGTCCTCCTCGAAGGCCGCGCGCACCGAGGCCGCGAAGGCGCGCGAGACCGCCTCGTCGTGCGGCGCCACGTTGCGCAGCTGGAACCAGAAGTAGCGCGTGGTGTCCTCGTCCACCGGCGTGAAGAAGTTGTAGCTGTCCATCCGGAACGTGGATGCCGGCAGCTCGCGGCCTTCGCCGCCGCTGCCCGCCGGCGCGAAGATCGCCCGCGCCAGCGCCAGGCACGGCAGCCGCACCTCGTAGAACTGCTTGCGGTCCACCCGGCCCGCGAACGGCAGGAACGGCGCGTAGAACGGGGCCGCCTCCACGTCGTGCATCCAGCGCCAGACCGCCACCCGGTCGTCGGCCACCGTGACCTGCAGCGGCGTGGCCTCGGTGGCCGCGTTGCCGAACGATCCCGGATGCACCCACGCCACGTGCGAGGGGTCGAGCAGGTTGTCGGTGAGGTACAGGTAGTGGCAGCGGATCTCCATCGAGTCGCCCTGGTTCACGCCCCAGGCCGGGTCGCCCCAGTGGTCCACCGCGTAGATCAGCGCCGGGTCGGCCGCCTCGGGCGCGCCCATCCACAGCCACAGCAGCCCGTAGCGCTGCGCCACCGGATAGGCCCGTACCCGCGCGGTGGACGGGATGCGGTCCTCGCCCGGGATGCGGATGCAGCGCCCTTCGCCGTTGAAGGTCAGGCCGTGGTAGCCGCACTCGATCGCGTCGCCCTTCACCCGCCCCATGGACAGCGGCAGCTTGCGGTGCGGGCAGGCGTCCTCCAGCGCGGCCACCGAGCCGTCGGTGCGGCGGTAGAGCACCACGTCCTCGCCGAGCAGGCGCACCGCCCGGGGGGTGGCGGCCACTTCGTGGTCCCAGGCGGCGACGTACCAGGCGTTGCGAAGGAACATGGGGGCGATCTGGGCGGGGCCTCGGGGCGGCCAGTGTTCCACGGGAAGGGCGGGGTCTCAAGCCCGAGCGTTCGGCCTCGACAGCAACTCGCGTTGCGCGCGGTACCAGTAGTCGGTACCATTCGTGAATGAAGCGCGCCCATCGGAAGACACTGGAAGCAGTCTTCGCTCACCCGACCAGCGCGAACATCGCCTGGAAGGACATCGAGGCGCTGCTGGTTGGTCTTGGCGCGGAAGTCACCGAACGCGAAGGCAGCCGAGCAACATGGAGTGAAGCCATGAACGTGATGACGGTTGACGGATACCACGCGAAGATCGAGTACGACCCTGAGCTCGATCTGTTCCGGGGCGAGATTCTCGGTCTTGCTGGCGGAGCCGACTTCTACGGCAAGACTCCCAGGGAACTCCGGGCAGAGTTCAGGAAGTCCCTGGCGGTCTTTCTCGAGGTCTGCAAGGAAAAGGGTATCGAACCCCGGCGGGTCTACTCCGGGAAGTTCAATCTTCGAATTCCGCCGGAGCTTCACGAGAGGCTCGCCATCGCTGCCCAGGCCGAGGGCAAGAGCATCAACACGCTCGCCCAGGAGGCACTCGCCCAGCGTGTGGCCGGCTGATGCCGGCCCGCCGCTTCAGTGGATCCTTCGTCCGGGCCCTACCGCCCGTGCCCGCCCGCATACCCGTTCAGCGCCGGGCCCGTCCACCCCGCGAGCACCTCCGCGGGCGTCTCGAACACCTCCACCTTCAACGGGTGGCAGGCGGCCTGGTCCGACGAATGCTCGGACGAGCAGTCGCCGCCCGGGCAGGCCGACAACGCGCCCAGCAGCGCGATCTCGGCGAAGCACTCCAGGTAGTCGCCCGGCCGCACCGGGCTGGCCTTCATGAAGTACTGCCCGGTGTCGCGGGTGAAGCCGGTGCACATGAAGACGTTGAGCACGTCGTGCACGTGCCCTTCGGCCGCGGGGATGGCCAGCCCCGTGGCGTCGGCCAGCGCGCGGGTCAGGTTGGAGTGGCAGCAGTGGTGGTACTGCCCGCCCGACAGCAGGTTGTGCGTGTAGGGGTCGCAGCGGGTGCCGATGACGTCGTGCACCGAGCCGCCGAATTCGTCCTTGCCGTACCAGCCCAGCGTGTCGTGCACGAGGGTGGCCATCGGGCGCAGCGCCGGGAAGCTCGACCACAGCCGCTGGCCGGTGGTCACGTGGGTGCCGTGCAGGGCGCGGGTCTTGCCCGAATAGAAGCGCTCCGACAGGTCGTGGGCGTTCCACAGGTTCAGGTCGCCCACCTGCGGGCCCTCCACCGACGTGATCCGGAAGAACCCGCCCGCCGGCACGCGGAAGGTGGCCGCCTCGCGCGGCGGCGCCAGCACCTCGCTCACCTTGCGGGCGCGTGCGCGAAAGCCCGCGTACAGGGCCAGGTCGGGCTCGGGCAGCGTGTGCACCGGGTAGCAGATCACCGGCTTCACGGCGCGGCGGGCGGAGGCGTCGGGGGGTTCGTGCATCTGGGGGCTCGCGGGTTTCGGTGGGCAACGGTCGGGCATTCCGACGGCTGCGGCCATGGTGCGGCGTTCGGCGGGTCGGGACAAGCGCGGTGCGGCCGTGGCGGATCCGGGTGCCGGTTCACGGTTGCCATGGGGCGCGCACAGGAACCGCAAGGCGATCCCACTGGCCGACGTGGAGCGCGAGCTTGGCCTTTGAGGTCGAGTTCGATCCAGCCGCCCTGAAGGACCCGAAGAAGCTGGACCGACCGGTCCCGGTTCGGCTGGTCGGTTTCCTGCGGCAGCGGGTTGCCCCGCTGGACGATGAGTCCAGACCGGCGCTGCGCGTACGTTGACACCTGTATGCGCGGTTCATATGATTAATCATATGCGAACCACGTTGATCATCGACGACGCAGTGTTCCGCAGGCTCAAGGCTCTGGCCGCCGAGCAGGGCAGGACCCTGTCGCAAGTCACTCAGGAAGTCCTGCAGCGCGGCCTGGACGAGCCGCGGCCAGCGGGGCGGCGCAAGGCCGTGAAACTGCCCTCCTTTGCGATGGGGACGCCGCGCGTGGACGTCGCAGATCGCGACCGACTCCTCGATCTGCTCGACGATCGATGAGGTTCCTGGTCGACACGAACCTGCTGGTGTACGCGGTCAACCGCGACTGTCCGGAGCACGAAGCGGCTCACGCCGCACTGGAAGCCTGGCTGAATGGCGCCGTGCCCTGGGCGCTGAGCTGGACCATCGTCTACGAGTTCCTGCGGGTGGTCACGCACCCCAAGGTGTTCCGACGCCCACTCAGGCCCGACCTCGCGCTCGCCTTCATCGACCCGATCATCGACTGCGACCGGGTCACGCTCATCGGGCCCACGTCACGCCATGCAGCGCTGCTGCGCCAGACGGTCGAAGAATTCGGCGTGCCGACCGGCAACATCTTCCACGACCTGCACACCGCGGTGCTGATGCGCGAGCACGGCGTGGGCGAGATCATGACCGCAGACACCGACTTCCGGAAATTCTCGTTCCTGACGGTGACCGATCCGGTCCATTGACCGACCCAGACAGACCAGGCCTCCACGTCACGCGCGCGCTCGGCGCCACAGCTGCACGCAGTCGCCCTGCCGCCGCTCATCGGTAGACCGGCACCTCCATCGAGTAGTCCACGCGCGCGTCCAGCGGCTGCCGGCGGCCGTTGCGCAGCACCGTGGGCGGCACGCGGCCTTCGTAGCGCACCAGATGTCGCGTGTCGTCGTCGAAGCTCACGCTCAGCGGCGCCACCGCCAGCCGCACCCACCAGCGGCTGGGCGTCACCGAGAAGTGCGTCAAGCCGGCCGCCTGGCCGGCCAGGGCGATGTCGAAGCCATAGGTCCGCATCTTGGCCGGCACGATGAAGCGCACGGGGATGACCTCCCCCTGCAACAGGGCCGGCCAGAGCCGCAGGATGACTTTGGAGGCGAGAACCACGATCCCTGGCTGGGCTGAGACCACGCGGGGTGGGTTCGCGAGGGGTGCATGCTAAAGGGTGCGCTGCTGCGTGGAGCCACCGATCGCGAGCAGCTTCCTTCGATCGGCCAGGCGGCCCTCAGATTGATCGCATCCGCTTCCGGACGTCGTCGATCAGCGCGTCCGCGAGAACGATCAGTTCTCGGACGCTGCGTTCATCGGCCTCCACGAAGCCCTCGTACTCGGCGCGGTTGCGCGTATTGTGCGCTGCTGCCAGGACACGCCAACGAGCGGCAGGCCACCCCATCGTGTGTTCGAGGCACTGGAAGACGATGTACCGGTTCTCGCTGCGATAGCCCTCCAGGCGCATCGCTGACATCGCTGCCAGATGCGCCGCGGTGTAAGCACTCGAAAACCGACCCTCCAGCGAGACACCTGCCTGACGCGAGTCGGCGAGCCGCGTTTGCGCCATCGAAATCAATCGTTCCGCCTCACCGGCAACGGGCGCCTGGCGTTTCAACTGGCCGATGTCGACCAGGTTCTCAAGAGGCGAGCGGCTCACCGATCTCCCCCATGAGCACCCGAACGGGCGTCTGCAGGACCTGGCTCACGAAGGACTTCGGATCCGCGCGCATGCGCTCGAACGAGGTCGGTGCGTAGCAGGTCGGGCTGATGCGGCGACCCAGGCGGGTCTCGGCCTCGAGCAACACGGGCATCACGTCACCCAGGCCGACGTCGTCGCCGACGATCATCAGGTCGATGTCACTGTCGCTGCGATCCGCCCCGGATGCGACCGATCCATAGACGAACGCAAGCTCGATCCGGCCGTCCAGCGACCGCAGCGCCTCGCGCAACACCGCGTCGGTGCCCAGGGACTTGCGCACGATTGCAGCGAGCTCGGCGAAGAGCGGGCTGCGCTCATTCGCCCGAACGCGCCGCAGGTTGCCGATCTGCTCGCGGTGCACCAGGCCCCCGGCTTCCAGTCGCTTCAGTTCGCGTTGCAGCGACGCGCTGCCCAACCCCGTCTCGCGCATCAGCTCGTTGACGTGGTACGCGCGCAGCGGCTGGTCGAACAGCTTCGCCAGCACCCGGGCCTGCGCCGGCCCGAACAGGGCGGATCCCATGGACATGGGGTGAATCTAGCACGATCGTGCCAAGTTTTGGAGTGTTGCGGCTGGGCAGGTCGATCCGATGCCGTGCGCGCCGCTTCGGGGTGAGGAGCAGGCTCTGCCCGATCCGCTCCACCCACACCTCGGGGGTGTCGACCCGGTACTCCGCCGGCAGGCGCACCGCCTGGCTCCCGCCGTCGAAAAACACCTTGGCTGTTCGTGCGTGCATCGCTTTCGTTCCCCCAGGGGCCCTGCGGCAGGCGAAGCCCGATCGCGTGCCGCGCACCCGCAGGACGCCGCCCGAAGACCCCTTTCGCCACCTTCCTTCACCAAACCTCACCCAATGGAGTAGGCCGAACGGCCGAGGCTGCCCCTAGCATGACGGTCTCCCCACCCCTTCGAGACCCCCACGCGTGCAGCGGATCGGCGACCAGTTGCTCCACTCGGCCAGCGACCTGGTCCACTTCCTGGACTGCCCCCACCGCAGCACCCTCGACCGCCTCCACCTCGACACCCCGCTGCCCGTCACGGAAGACGACGAGCACGCCAAGCTGATCCAGGACCTCGGCCACCGCCACGAGGCCCGCTACCTCCAGACCCTGCGCACCCGACACCGCCGCGTGGTGAGCATCGAGCGCGACCCCCGGCTGCCGCGTGCCGAGGCGCTCGCCCAGAGCGTCGCCCAGACCCAGGCCGCGATGCGCGAGGGCGCCGAGATCGTCTACCAGGCCACCTTCCGGGAGGGCGAGCTGCTCGGCCACGCCGACTTCCTGCGCCGCGTGGAGACGCCCTCGGCGCTGGGCGGCTGGAGCTACGAGGTGCTCGACACCAAGCTCGCCCGCAGCCCCAAGCCCAAGTTCGTGGTGCAGCTGGCCTTCTACTCCGCCCTGCTCGCCCGCGCCCAGGGCCGCGAGCCGCAGGCCATGCACGTGGTCACTGGCGACGCGGCCTGCACCGAGCACGCCCTGCGCTGCGCCGACCACGCCCATTACGTGGCCCACCAGCTGCGCCGCTACCTTGAGCGGATGCGCGCGCCCGCGGCCGACACAGAAACCTACCCCGAGCCCTGCGAGGCCTGCCCCAGCTGCCATTGGCGCGGCCTGTGCGAGGACCGGCGCGCCGCCGACGACCACCCCTGCCAGGTGGCCGGCATCACCCGCCAGCAGACCCGCCGCCTGCGCGAGGCCGGCGTGACCACCCTGGCCGCGCTGGCCGCGCTGCCGCCCGGCACCCCGATCCCGCGCATCCAGCCCGAGACCCTGGAGCGCCTGCGCGGCCAGGCGCGCCTGCAGCACGGGGCGCGGCAGGACGGGCAGCGGCGCCACGAGGTGCTGCCGCCCGACGCCGAGGGCCGGCTCGGCTTCCACCTGCTGCCGCCGCCCGATCCGCACGACCTGTACTTCGACATGGAGGGCGACCCGCTGCACGCGGACGGCCTGGAGTACCTGTTCGGCGTGTGGGGCCGCGGCGTGGACCCTGCGCGCCCCGACGCACCGGGCTTCCGCGCGTTCTGGGCGCACGACCGCCGCGAGGAGCGGCGCGCGTTCGAGGCCTTCGTGGACTTCGCGAGCGAGTGGCTCGTGCGGCACCCGGGCGCCCACGTGTACCACTACGCCTCGTACGAGCGCAGCGCGCTCGAGCGGCTGATGTCGCTGCACGGCAGCCGCGAGGACGAGGTCGACCAGCTGTTCCGGGAGCGGCGCCTCGTCGACCTGTACACCGTGGTGCGCGGCGCCGTGCGCGTGTCCGAGCCGAGCTACTCGATCAAGCACGTGGAGCGCTTCTACCGCCCGGAGCGCGAGGGCGAGGTGGTGAGCGCCGGCCAGAGCGTGGTGTGGTACGAGCGCTGGCGCGAGACCGGGGAGC
>Ga0169931_10010119_pt1 | contig 13465 bp, 10 predicted proteins | sample Kivu_15m_20L_FD_129675 | JGI IMG/M metagenome (GOLD analysis project Ga0169931, IMG submission 129675) | Freshwater microbial communities from Lake Kivu, Western Province, Rwanda to study Microbial Dark Matter (Phase II) - Kivu_15m_20L... | ecosystem: Environmental > Aquatic > Freshwater > Lake...
CGCGAACACGCCGTGATACCTCGTCAGGTGCATCCGCGGCGGCGGCACCAGCGCGGAGAGTCGCGCCATCAGGTCCAGCGGCTCGAGCACGATGTGGGTCGTGCCGTCTCGGTACGGGGTCTTGAGCTGGTAGCGCACCTGCCCGGATGCCGTCAGCGCGAGCCGTTCCGCTGCCACCGGCGGGCGACTCACGTAGCGGCACAGGCGCTCGAGCCTGGCGCGTTCACCGGGCTGGATCTCAGCGTGAACACCTTCTGGCCCGCTCGCGGGCCGACGGCGATGCGGTAGGTGATCGAATGGCCGATCAGGTCATCGAGGGCGCCGGCCTCTGCGGGCTCACCGCTCAGCCACGCGCTCTCGGCGTCGCGCTCGATCAGCCCGCGCCTCTCCAGCATCCGGCCGAGGCGTTCGGCGATGCGCTGGACCAGGGCCTGCAGGTCGGCCGTGTCCGGCGGCGGCACCGGATGGAACACCGGCGGCGCGCTGCCGTCGCTCCGATACGCGCCGTCGACAAAGATCAGGTGCAGGTGCACGTTCAGGTTCAGCGCCGAGCCGAAGCGCTGGATCAGCGTGATCGCGCCCGTGTGGCCGGTGCGACGCGTCAGGCGCGCCTCGCGCCGCAGATGGCCCGAGATCGTGCGATACACCACGCCGAGCACGGCCGAGAGCACGGCGGGACGGGTCGCGAGCAGGAAGCGCAGCGCCATCGGCAGTGACAGCACCCACTGGCGCAGCGGCCGCTCGGGCCGGATCTCGTCGGCCAGCAGTGCGGCGGTCTCGGCCATGCGCCGTGCACCACAGGAAGGGCAGAAGCCGCGCTTCTCGCAGCTGAACGCCACGAGCTTCTCGGCATGGCACTGCTCGCAGCGCAGGCGCAGGAACCCCTCCTCGAGCCGGCCGCACTTGGCGCACGCTTGCGACGCCGGCGAGACCGCGTGCTAGATTAAATTCCCGGAGGCGGACCGCACCCTACAAGAGACGCCCTTGCAGTTTCTCCAACTGGTCATCAGCGGAATCGTGCAGGGCTGCGTTTACGGGCTGATCGCGCTCGGGTTCGTGCTGATCTACAAGGCGACCGAGACCGTCAGTTTCGCTCAAGGCGACCTGATGATGCTCGGCGCGTTCGGCGGGCTCGTCGCCATGACGATGCTCGGCTTCCCCTTCTGGATCGCCGTCATCGCGTCGATCGCCGCGATGGGCGCGTTCGGCTTGGTGCTCGAGCGGCTGGTCATTCGCCCGATCCTCGGTCAGCCACAGTTCACGATCGTGATGCTGACGATCGGCATCGGGTACATCCTGCGGGGCCTCGTCACGATGATCCCGGCGATCGGCACCGAGACCCATACGCTGCCGGTCCCCTACAAGGACGCGGTCCTCAACCTCGGCGGACTCGTCGTGTCCGTCGAACAGATGGTGGTCATCGGCTCGACCGCAGCGCTGTGCGCGCTGCTCTACGCGGTGTTCCGCTACTCCACGGTCGGCGTCGCGATGCAGGCGTCGTCGCAGAACCAGCTCGCCGCCTACTACATGGGCATTCCGGTCAAGCGGCTGAACGGGCTGGTCTGGGCACTGGCGGCGGCCGTCGCCGCGGTCGCGGGGCTGCTGCTCGCGCCGATCATCAGGGCGCGCGGTGCGCCTCGGAGGTTGGCGCAAGGCAATGGCGCGCAGGTATCCGCCGGCGTTGAGCTCATAGCACGGATGCTCGCGGCTGCTGTCTGAGACCGTATAGGTCAGCACCTGCAGCCTGAGGGCAGGTCCTGGGCACCCGGTAGCTGCAGCGCCACGACGGCGGTGAGATTGCCGCCCGCGCTGTCGCCGCCGACGGCGATCATCTCCCGGTTTGCGCGGATTGCCGCGGCCGTGGAGTCAGACGAGCGGGTGGACGAACTGGTAGCGCGCAAAGAGGCACGCGGGCCGTTGGGGGGCGGAGCCAGTGATCTTCGAAGCGCCCCTGCTGATGCGACGATCGCGGGCTGCGCACCGGCGATGCCACCCAGGAGTTGGCAAATCACGAGCGCGGCATTTCCCCGAGCGGCGGCGGTCCGCCCGGCAATCCGCCCAGGCTCGGCCGTGTATAATTCGGCCGGCCGATCGGCCCCAGTTGGCTCTAGCCTGGATGCGCCACGACGCGCTGTCGCTGCTCGCCCAGACCGTCGATCCCGAGCCGCATCTGTTGCCCGGGCCGCAGGTATACCGGCGGCCGGCGGCCGAGGCCGACGCCGGGTGGCGTTCCGGTCGAAATGATGTCGCCGGGCTGCAGAGACATGAATTGACTGAGGTAGCTGACCAGGAAGGCGGGCTTGAAGATCATCTGGTTCGTGGAACTGTCTTGGACCATGCGTCCGTCGAGTTCCAGCCAGATCCGCAACTCAGCGGAATCTGGAACGCTGTCTGCCGTGACCAGCCATGGCCCGATGGGGCCGAACCCATCGGCAGATTTTCCCTTGACCCACTGACCGCCTCGCTCCAACTGCCACGCGCGCTCCGAAAGGTCGTTGATGACGCAGTATCCTGCGATGGCCTCGTGCGCCTCGGCTTCATCGGCACCTGATACGTGCCGCCCGACGATCACGCCGAGTTCCACCTCCCAATCGACCTTCTGGGAGCCACGCGGCAGGATCACGTCGTCGTTCGGCCCAGCGATCGCCGACGTGGCCTTGAAGAAGATGATTGGCTCGGTCGGGCAAGCTTGCCCACTCTCGGCGGCGTGGTCCGCATAGTTCAGCCCTACGCAGATGAACTTTCCCACGCCCGCGAGGCAGGGGCCGATTCGCGGGTCGCCCTGCACGAGCGGGAGATCGTCGATCCTCACGCCCCGGAGGTGTGACAGCGTATCCCCAGTGATGTCCGGAACGATCCCGGAGAGATCGCGCAGCGCGCCGCCTGTGTCGAGTGCTCCGGGCCTCTCTCGCCCTTTCTCACCCCAGCGGACCAGTTTCATTGCTTCTCTCCTGTGGATCGTTTCAGTGCGCCGGCGACCCGGATGGGAGGCCGTTCGGCGGCGCGTCGTCATCGAGCGGAAAAAGAGGGCGCGTGACCCTTCGTAAATGCAGTCGGCGCATGTTCGGGCAGGTCGGCCCTGGCATGTCAGCAAGCAGAACTCCCTCGGCGCACGGCGCAAAGGCGACCCTGAAGTGGGAGGGCGACTTCACGAACACCAGAGTGACCTCCTCCAACCGCAGGCCGAAAGCGGTGTAGGTTCCGTTATCCCACTCGTAGGCCGGCAGCGAGCGCACCGCGATCCGGATGCTGCCCACGGCGACCACCGCCGTCAGGCCAAACTCGACCCGCGCGCCGGCATCGCGCATCACGAAACTGCCATCGCTGAGCGAGACGATCCGGCAGGTCACCGGAATCGTGTCGCCGAGTCGTGAGACCTTGCGGACGGGCGAAAGCCCGAGCGTTTGGCCGACGCCGACGCCGGCGACGGCACATTGTCGGGCAGCATCCGCGTCGCAGATAGTCAGACACTTCAGTCGGTTGCCCTTCTCGACGCCGGTCGCGAGAGCCGCGGCGAGTACGCTGGTATTGTCCGCCGCTGAACTGCCGCACGGCGCATCCCCGGAGTCGGCTACGACCGTCGTACCGCGGCCGGCCACCCCGATCCGGATCGCGGTGTCGAGATCGACCAGCTCAGGGTCGAACTCGTGGCGGCAGTTCCAAGCAAGATCTGCGAGTTCATCGGCTCCACGGCGGGCAGCAGCCTGGTCGGCATTCGCGCACATGAGTACGCCAAAGCTGAGACCGGGGATGTCCAGCCATGGCTGGGCTGGAAAAAACGGAGCACGCAGGATCTCGCCTGCCGTGCGCTGCCCCGTCTCGTACACGTCGATTTGCGGATAGTCCCTGTACCCGACGAAGAACACATCCGGCCGCAGCATCCGTGCCGTGAAGTGCCCGTGCAGATCGAGCGAGACGCCGATCGGGGTTCCGGGTTTCCGGCATACGGAAACTCTCTCGATGACTTCGCTTTCCGAAACAGGCTCGTCTTCGATGCACATGGCGCCGTGCAGCGCGAGCGCGTTCGCCGCAACCAATGGCACGGGCGTCGCGCCAGCAGCCCGCAGCACGTCGAGGAACGCGGGAATCTCGACTCGTGCGTCGGCATACGCTGTGAGGAGATCCTCGCCGTGGCTGAAACACACCGACCTGAAGGTATCCAGCGTCGTCGGCGACGGGCAGAACGCATTGGTTTCCTGAAACAGCTGACCGGTCGCAATGCGCATGATCCTCGTCCTCTGCCGGCTTCTTCGCCGAACAGCTCGCTGACGGCATGTGGGTTCAATGGCGTGGGCGCCATCGCAGTGGTGGCCGGCCCCTGGAGAAAGCGATAGCCGGCCATGACCTGATTCGTGCTCGCGAACACGACCCGCCGCAGGCCGTGCTGCTTGGTTGCGCGAATCACGTTCCGAGGGCTCCAGTAATGCCGATTCGCGCCGGCTCCGTCATGCCTTCCGGGCTCTCCGGCGAGCTGCATGGGGCGCTTGCCGGCACAGCGGACACGGGGATGGGGCCGTCCAGCAGCTCGCGGATCCAGGCCGCGCAAGCCAGGGAACTCTCCATCAGCGAATACCCCCCCGCCGTCGCCATAGTCTGCGAAGGGAATGAACTCAGTCGAGATCAACCGAAGTGGGCTGGTCTCGCAAGTCCGGTGGTAGGCGACGAGTTGTCGGACGACTTCCTTCCAGGGCTCGAGTGCAGAAGCGTCCCAGGGCGAGTGCCACTCACCGGGTCGTGGTCGGACGAAGGGATACTGGACGCCGCGTCCGACGACGTCGCGAGGATGCCGCGACGATGGCAGCGCGTCCAGCGAAACATGCTTCCCTGTGACGTTTCGCGGATTGTTCGGCGCGCTCGAGCGCGCGTGGGCATGCGCGACCCACCCGGCACCTATCCATTCCGCATAGACGTTGCCCGGACTGAAGGGATCGATGACGAGCTCGCCCGCGGCAATTGCCCGGTCGAGCTCGAACACCGCGAGTTCGCGCGGATTGTTGAGCTTGAAGATGATGTGCGAGTGATCGAGCGTAAGCCTGAATGGAATCCCTCGGGCGGCAACCTTGCGCCCCACACGGCTAACCCGACGAAAGTCCTCGGACCACATGTTGATGTGCACCTCGAGGGCCGGTAGGCAGCCCAGCGCCGCACCGAAGTCATATGCACGCAAGTACGCGTCCGTGACCTCGTCGTCCGAAACCAGGCGGCCGTCAGCGTGGTCCATCAGGATCTGCATGTTGTGCACGACGCTGCCGAGCGCCGCCCCGATCCGCAGGTTTTCCCGGATCAGTTCCTCGTCCCGACCCAGCGTGTACCACCAGCTGCCGTCGAGGATAGGAACGCCATAGCGCTCGCTCAGTCGCAGGTAGCTGCCGGCGCTGTCCGGTGAAGGCGTCACGTCCAGGTAATCGAATGTTCCGCAGTCGCGAAACATCCGGAACCGTTCCTCGAGCGGCGGTGCCGCTGCCATCTCATGTCGCAGCGAGAATTCCGCCACTCCGACGAGGAGCCTGCTTCGGTTGATCATCAGCTGCCCCTTCTATCCCGACCGGCGTCGCAGTGCTGCTACGCTGATCGCGGCAGGGCGATCTCCACTGCTGCGAGGGTCTGTGAGATGTCCTCCTCGGTGTGGGTCGAGGACAGGAACCACGTGCCGCGACCTGTCGGCCGTACGCCGCATTCCAGAAGCGCCGCGAGGAAGCGCCCCTGCCGGGCGCCGTCGGCACGGGAGTACGAGGCGTAATCGTGGATCGGGTGTTTCGCGAAACAGGTATGGAAAGCGGCCGGCACGCCGCTGATCTTCAGATCGGCCGCAAAATGCCGACCCAGAGCAGCAATTCCGTCCATGAGTGCACGCCCGGTCGACTCCAGCCTGCGATACACGGCGCGATCTTCCGCTTCGAGCTCGCGGAGAGTTGCCAATGCTGCACTCATGCTCACCACGTTTGCATTGTAGGTGCCCGAGTGGTTCACGCGGCCGGACGCGATCAGCTCCATGATGTCGCGACGTCCGCACAGTGCCGCAACGGGAAACCCGGCGCCGAGCGCTTTGGCAAAAACCGACAGGTCCGGTCGCACGCCCAGCAGCTCCTGGGCGCCGCCAAGGCTGACACGGAAGCCAGTGATCACCTCGTCGAAGATCAGGACGATGCCGTAACTGCTCGCTATTTGGCGCATCTTCTCGAGGTAGCCGGCGCGAGGAAGGATGCCGCCGGAGTTGAACATGATCGGCTCGGTGATGATCGCGGCGATCCTAGGCGCGTTCTCGGCGACGTACCGCTCGAGGGCGTCCGCGTCATTCCACGGCAGAACAACGACGTCGTCCGAGGCTCCCGGTGCTTGCCCCGCCGACTGAAGGTGGTGAACCCGCGGCACGGGGTCTCCGGCCGCGACCGGCCCGGAGTTGTTGATGAAGATGTTGTCGAACCAGCCGTGGTAATGACCCTCGAACTTGATGATCTCGGGTCGGCCGGTGAATCCTCGTGCCAGCCGGAGAGCGGCCTGCACCATCTCGGAGCCGCTCAGCCCGAAACGCACCAGCTCCGCGGAGTCGACGCAGCTGCGGAACTCGGTCGCCAGCTCCAGTTCCAGCGTGTTTTGGCCGGCGAACAGCTGCCCCGAAGAAAGGTTCCGCGCCACCTCGGCGATGACCGCGGCAGGCGCGTGTCCGAGAATGTTGGGCCCCATGCCCAGCGCGTAGTCGAGGTAGGTTCTACCGTCTACATCGGTGAGCCGCGACCCTTTTCCGCTCGCGAAGCAAAGCGGATTGCTGCCGAGCCGGACGTTGCTGTTGACGCCGCCGGCGATTCGCGCGCGCGCAGCCTCATGGTACCGGCGTGAACCGTTGGGGAGCGCCTGACCGACGGTCTGATCGATTCGAGTTGCCACTTCTACCCCCTTCCCTCGGACGCTTTCTCACGACCCGGGGTCGGGTCCCGCCTTCGGTGCTGAGCGACACGGGTTAATGAGACGCGCATTTTTATACTGCAGAACGCGAAGATCAACCCGATGAGCTTGGAGTCCGGAGCGTCCCGTCGTCGCACGGCGGTGAGCCGATCCCAGTGAAATCATGAAGTGTTGCCGGGTTCTAAGCCGGTGAATTCCCCCTTAGATTTGTCCGTCGACGCGCGATCCCCGCTCAAGCGTGTTGCGCTCCCGATCGTGAAGTGTAGTATAACTCATGTTCGTGTCACTAGTTGAAACGCTGCGTGAGAATTTAAAAATCTTCGGGACTACCTAGTAAGGAGGACGGAAATGCGGAACACACAGGGTGCGGTCGCGAGTGCCGTGAGCCTCGCGATCTTTGCGGCGATGGCCTATCCCACTACCGCGTTTGCTCAGAAGCCCGGAGAAAGTGGCCAGTCCTCCGACATGGCGCTCGACGAAATCGTCGTCACTGCTCAGCGGCGCGAGGAAAGCATTCTCCGGGTGCCGATTAGCATTCAGGCCTTCAGGCAGAGCGATCTCGAAACGCGCAACCTCAAGACGCTCGGTGACATCGCGGCCATCACGCCCGGAGTCAGCTTTCGGCCCGTCGGCTACACTAATTGGTTCACCATCCGCGGCATATCTCAGAACGCGGGCGGTGGCGTCGCCGGGCTCGGTCCCAACACGACCGCGTTGTACGTCGACGAGGCGCCGATCCAGGCGCGCTACAACAGCGCCGCGGTGCCGACCACGGTTCCGTTCGTGTTCGACATCGACCGGGTAGAGGTTCTCCGCGGTCCGCAGGGCACCCTTTTCGGCGCGAGTGCGCAGGGAGGCGCGATCCGCATCATCTCGCGGCGGCCATCGCTCACGGACTACTCCGCTTTCGCGCGCGCCGAGTTCAGCAAGATCGACGGCGGCGGCCGCAATACGGAGGTGGGTGGGGCCTTCGGCGGCCCGCTGGTCCCCGGCAAGCTCGGCTTTCGCATCAGCGGTTGGTCCCGCAGCGACGGCGGCTTCATCGACCAGGATCCCGCGCAGCTCGGTCGTCCGCCCGCGTCGACGGTGCCGCGCGGCCAGATCCCCGGTGACACGCTGCCCGCACTGCTCGGCGGCCTGACGGACGAGAATGTGAACCGGGGTAACCGCTACTCCGCGCGCCTGGCGCTGCTGTGGCAGCCGACGGAAAACATCGAGATCGAGCCTGCCCTGTATTATCAGAACAGGAGTCAGAACAGCGTCGACCTGTTCGATCCCACTGTCGGCAATCCGGGAGACGGCGATTTCGTGTCGTCGCGCGCGATCCTGCAGCCGGTGGGAGACAAGCTGTACTCGCCCTCGCTCAAAGTGAAGGTGGGCTTCGGCTGGGCGGACCTGACCAGTGTCACGACGTACATCAATCGTGAGAACAGACAGGGGTGGGACTATACGACCGTGCTTCCGCCGGCGTTCGGCTGGAGGCTGCCGCTGTCCGTGATGGATGCCCAGCCCAACTTCAACAACATGGATCAGTCTAACTTCACGCAGGAACTCCGCTTGCAGTCCGCCAGCGAAGACCGCCTGCGGTGGACCGTCGGGCTCTACTACGCGAAAATCGAACAGCACGACTTCCAATTCCTCGCTTCACCGACGTTGCCGGAGCTCTGGCGGGCGAACAACGGCGTGCCGCTCCCGCCACCTGGGCTGGTCGGTCGCAATTTCGGCGAGCGCGGCCTTTTCTCTTATGTGTCTGACCAGTTCGTGGACGACACGCAGGAGGCCGCGTTCGTGCACTTCGACTACGACTTTACTGATCAACTGTCCATCTTCGGTGGCGCCCGTTACGAGAAGCAGGAGAACAGCTACCGGAACACTGCCGACGGCGTGCTGGTCGGAGGTAAGATCGATCAGTCGGCGGGTACCTCTGGGAACGTCACGTCGCCGAAGTTTGGAATCAACTGGCGCGTCAGCGACGCCACGCTGGTCTATGCGTCCGCGTCCAAGGGCTACCGGCCCGGAGGCGCTGGCATTCCGGTCACGCTCAACACCCCGGCGTGTGTCAACCAGCTTGCGACCCTTGGCGGCGCCTCCGCGTCCTACAAGTCCGACTCTCTTTGGAGCTACGAGATTGGCCTGAAATCGCAGCTGCTCGATCGCCGCCTGATCGTCGAGGGCAGCGTGTTCAAGATCGACTGGGAGGACATCATCAGCTCGATCTTCGTCCCGGCCTGTGCGACCAGCCTGCCGAAAAACCTCGGTAAGGCAAAGAGCGAGGGCTTCGACCTCTCGGTGCGTGCGGTGCTCGGGCAGGGCTGGAGCGGTGCGTTGAACGTCGGCTACACGGCGGCTCGCTACGCGTCGGATACGGTGCTGTTCGGCAATACGTTCTCGCGGACGGGCCAGGCGATTTCCGACATCCCCCCTTGGACCGTGACGGCCGAGCTGGCATACGAGCAGACGCTCGCGTCGGGCCATCGGGCCTACGGACGCCTCGACAACCGGTACACCAGCAAGAACAAGTGGAAGACGCCCGCACAGGACCCCACCACCCGGGCTTACGACGCTTTCGCGACGACGAACCCTAGCGTGAACCAGCTGAATCTGCGCCTCGGCGTGGAGACGACGGGTGGCTCGGACATCTCGCTGTTTGCGACCAACCTGCTGAACGCAACCCCGGTGCTCAACAAGAACATCTTCCTCGTCAACATCACGTCCGGTGCGTTCACGGTTGCGCCGCTTACCGTCGGACTCTCCTACGGGTACCGCTGGTAAAATCTTCACCTAGTCAGGGGTGCCCCCCCTTGCACGGCCGCGCGATCCTGAGCGCCGTGCATGGGGGACGCGGGGCTGTCCGGTTGAAACCATAGAGCACGGCCATCCAAGTGCACGTGACCATCGACACATCATCGCGCGGCACCCCCGGTGCCGGCGACGGTTCCGGGCCTCCGGATGAGCAACGGACCTACAACGTCGGGTACGCCGCAGGTGTCGCGTGCGTGGCCTCCGCCGGCGGGTTCCTGTTTGGGTTCGACCTCGCGATCATCGCGGGGATGCTGCCTTTTCTGGTCCGCGACTTCAGCCTCACTCCTGCGATGGCGGGCTGGGCCGCCGGCAGCGCGACGTTGGGGGCAATCCTCGGCCCGTTGATCGGCCTGTGGTTTGCGGACAAGATCGGACGCCGGCGCACGATGATGCTGGCCTCATTCTGTTTCATGCTGTCGACGATTGGCTGCTACCTCGCTCCCTCCATCGACTACTTCGCGTTTTGGCGGTTGATCGGCGGCATGGGCGTCGGGCTGGCCATGATCTCCTGTCCGATCTACATCGCGGAGCTTTCGCCTGCGCCGTTGCGCGGCGTGCTCGTCAACGTCAATCAGCTCGTAGGCGTGATCGGCATCCTGCTCGCCGTGGTCGTCGGCTACGTGGTCGGCGTCTACAACGGCGACTGGCGGCTGATGATTCTCACTCAGGCCGTGCCGTCGGCCTTGCTGATGTTCGGCCTGATGCTGGTGCCGGAGAGCCCGCGCTGGCTCGCCGCCAAGGGTCTGCACGAACGGGCGCTGGAGGTGCTCGCGCGCATCAACGGCCCCGAGCACGCTCGCCGGGAGCTCGACCAAATCATCCGGGACGTCAGCCAGGCCGAGGGCGGGTTAGCCGAGGTGTTCAAGCCGTACTCGCGCGCACCCCTCGTTGCGAGCGTCATCCTGATGATCTTCTCGCAGATCAACGGCGTCAACATGATCCTGCTGTATGGCCCGACGATCTTACAGGACGCCGGGATCTCTTTCGGCGCAGATTCGGTGCTGTCCTCGATACCGACCTACGTGATGATCCTCGTCGCAACCCTGGTGTCTTTCCCACTGATCCATCGGTTCAGCCGGCGCGGCCTGCTCATCGCCAGCGTGCTCGGGATGGCGTCTGGTCACGTCTTGATGGCGGTTCTACTCGCGACGCACGCCCACGCGCTGTGGATCATCGTTCCAATGATGGTCTGCGCCGGCACGTTCACCATCGGGCTCGCACCCCTCAGTTGGATCATCGTTTCCGAGATTTTCCCTAACCGCGTCCGCAGCCACGCGCTCGCGATCGTCTGTATCTTTCTGTTCGGGTCGTCGTTCGTGACTGTCCAGCTGTTCCCGATGGTGATGGACTGGTTGCGGCAGAGCACCGGGACGCCTGCGGCGATGTATCTCGGATTCGCGGCGATCTGCGTGTCCTGCGCGGTGTTCGTCTGGCGACGGCTGCCAGAAACCAAGGGTCTCAGCCTCGAGGAGATGAGTGCGTTCTGGCGGTCTCGGGCGGCCCCCGCGGGCGGGGCATGACGCACGGTGCCAAGCACGCCGCGGCTCGTCTCTCTCGGCGCGTGAAGTGAGCACTCGTAACAAGGGAGTGGGGAACGGGACGTCGTCCGGCGACGACCAGGGCGGGTTGCTGCGTTCGCGGGCCTGGTTCGACGATCCGGCGCATCCCGACATGAGCGCGCTCTACGTCGAGCGCTACACGAACTTCGGTCTGTCGGTCGCGGAACTGCAGTCGAACCGCCCAATCATCGGCATCGCGCAGACCGGTAGCGATCTCGCACCCTGCAATCGCCACCATCTGGCGCTTTCCTCGCGGATCAAGGACGGCATCCGCGACGCCGGGGGCGTTCCCCTGGAGTTCCCCGTGCACCCGATCCAAGAGACCGGAAAGCGCCCAACTGCTGCCCTCGACCGCAACCTCGCTTATCTCGGTCTGGTGGAGATCCTGCACGGCTACCCGCTCGACGGCGTTGTGCTGACCACCGGCTGCGACAAGACCGTCCCTGCATGCCTGATGGCGGCCGCCACCGTCGACATCCCCGCGATCTCCCTTTCCGTTGGGCCGATGCTCAACGGCTGGGACCAGGGGCGGCGCGTCGGCGCCGGAACCGTCATCTGGCAGGCCCGCGAGGCGCTCGCGACGGGTGCACTCGACCGCCACGGCTTCACGCGCAGCGTCGTGGCCGGTACGCCGTCGAGCGGTCACTGCAACACCATGGGCACCGCGCTCACGATGAACGCCCTCGCCGAAGTGCTCGGCATGTCGCTGCCGGGGTCCGCGTCGATTCCGGCGCCGCATCGCGACCGGTTCGAGTGTGCTTACGAGACCGGTCGTCAGATCGTGGAAATGGTGTGGGCCGACCGCAAACCGTCCGACATCTTGACACGCGACGCTTTCTTGAACGCAATTCGCGTTGCGACGGCCATCGGCGGATCGACAAACGCGCCTATCCACTTGATCGCCCTCGCGCGGCACGCGGGTGTTCCTTTGACGATCGACGACTGGCAGGAATACGGCTACGACCTGCCGCTGCTGGTCAACGTGATGCCGGCCGGCGAGTATCTCGCGGAGGAATTCCACCGTGCCGGCGGTGTGCCGGCCGTAGTCGGCGAACTGCTCAGGCATGGGCTGCTTGATCCCGGAACGCTCACCGCGAACGGCCGAACGCTCGGCGAGAACTGCGCCGGAGTGCCCATCGCCGACGAGCGTGTCATCGCGCCATTTGACCGCCCGTTGCGCAACTCGGCCGGATTCCGTGTGCTGCGCGGCAACCTGTTCGAGTCCGCGATACTGAAGACGAGCGTGATCTCGCCAAGCTTCCGGGCGCGGTTCCTCGCTAACCCCGCCGATCCCGACGCATTCGAGCTGCGCGCCGTCGTCTTCGAGGGCCCGGAGGACTACCACCGCCGGATCGACGATCCGGCACTTCGCATCGACGCGGCCACGTTGCTCGTCATTCGCGGCGTCGGCCCAGTTGGCTATCCGGGCTCCGCCGAGGTGGTGAACATGCAGCCACCGGCCGCGCTGATCGCCGCCGGCGTCCGCGAGTTGCCCTGCATGGGCGACGGGCGCCAGTCAGGCACTTCGGGCTCGCCCTCGATCCTGAACGCGTCGCCCGAGGCCGCCTGTGGCGGCGGCCTCGCGCTGCTGCGCGCCGGCGACACCGTGCGCGTCGACCTGCGGGCCGGCGAGGTGAACGTCCTGCTGGGCGAGGACGAGCTGACGCGGCGCCGTCAGGCGCTGGCTGCCGCCGGCGGTCATCCGGTGCCGGCGCACCAGACGCCGTGGCAGGAACTGCAGCGCTCCATCGTCGGGCAGTTGCAGCACGGCGCGGTGCTCGAGCCGGCCGTGGAGTACCAGAGGATCAATCAGACCAAGGGCCTGCCACGGCACAGCCACTGAGGCACGCCGGGGCAGGACGCGGGGTCGCTAACCTCGCGCGCGGTTTCATCGGCGGGTTGCGCTGCCAGGGATCGGACGGGGAGTAACATCGTGGACGGCAAGACAACGGCGGCGAACAACGAAGGCGCGTTCGGAGGCATCTCTGACATCTCTCAGCTCGGGCCGGTAGAATTCGGCGCGCCGCCGCGCACGAAGTTCGGGCGCTGGGCGAAGGTGAACCAGGTCGACCTCGCGAAGCTGCCGCCCGGCATCGCCATGGTCAGCTTCGACGTCGGAGGGATTCAATCTCCCGATCGAGTTCAGGTCGTGATCGGTGCCGCCGGTGAATGGCTTGAGTTACCAGTACCGAATTGACCGA
>Ga0169931_10010120_pt1 | contig 13464 bp, 9 predicted proteins | sample Kivu_15m_20L_FD_129675 | JGI IMG/M metagenome (GOLD analysis project Ga0169931, IMG submission 129675) | Freshwater microbial communities from Lake Kivu, Western Province, Rwanda to study Microbial Dark Matter (Phase II) - Kivu_15m_20L... | ecosystem: Environmental > Aquatic > Freshwater > Lake ...
CTTGATCTCCTTGTCCGGCTCTTCGGTGGACATGTTCAGTTCTTTCTGCAGATCGATCTCGCCATACTCATCAGCCACATCCGACTGCTTTTGCGTCGTTGCGAGTGAGTTTTGTCCAATGCCAAGCTGGAAACGCATGAACCGACCAAGAAGATTGACGTTCGCCCGCACGCCGTAGGTCGTTCGTTGCTTGATCGTTTCGTTTTCCTTGGCCTTGTTCTTTGCATCTGGGCTGATGCTTTTCGTGGAGCTGATGCTCACATACGGATCGATCGAAACTCCGCTGCCTTTTCGGCCGCGTGCTTCGGCGTCACCCGCTCCAGCGATGAGCGAAACACAAAACACAACTGCGAAGGCAGCGACAACGAGTGCTGCCCGACCGGTCTCGCGCGTCCATGCACGATGGCTCATAAAGCTCTCCCGCAAAAATCTGAAAGACGATTTCTGTTCTTCAGTTGTATCGACGGGGACCAGAGCTTCTTTAGGAATGTCGGGACGTTGGACCTTGCGGGCGGCGCTGACCATCCGCTCCTCATGTTGGGTAACCAATTGATATTGATGATTAAATCAAAGATACCTGAACGTTTTGCAGCCGTCGCTCCGGCGATCGTGCAGAAAATCCGGCGCAAACGTGCTACACCCCTTCCCGATTCAACGGCACAAACCTCTGGGATTTTCATGCGACGACTGATCGTAACCGCTGACGACTTTGGCCTGACGCCGGAGACCAATGCGGGAATCATCGAGGCCCACACGACCGGACTCGTGACCTCGACATCACTCCTGATGAACGGTACGGCGACAGATGCTGCCATCGCCCTCGCCGCCCAGCATCCGTCGCTCGAGGTGGGACTCCATCTGAGCATCGTCGAGGGAAAATCCCTGACCGGTCTCGCGTCCTCGGTCACCGACGAGCTGCGCTATTTCGACAATGAGCTTTGCCTCCATCGCGACTGGCAACGCTTCATTCGCCGGTGGTTGACGCGACGCATCGACATTTCACATCTTGAAGCCGAGCTCCGCGCACAGATCGAGGCGTTCCTCGCCATCTACAAGTCGATTCCGTTCGCCAATGGCACGCAACACCTGCATGTCCTTCCCGGAGTCCAGGATCTCGTGATGCGCCTCGCCGCAGAATACGGGATTCGGGCGCTGCGAATTCCGCAACAGACACTGAGTTCCGGGACAACCCGCGGCGGCGGGGTTTACGATGCAGTCCTGAGGCGCCTTGCCGGTCCGATGAAAACCAAGGCCAACAAGGCGCAGATTCGCTCACCGCAATACTTCGGTGGCTTTGATGCCTCGGGGCGCCTCAATGGTGAGCGCCTTTTGCAACTGATCGAAAACCTCCCGTCCGGCACAACCGAAATCATGGCCCATCCCGGACACGATTCCACGTTGCTCAGGCAGTGCCTGCCACGCAGCTATCGACGATTTGACTGGCGCGGAGAGCTCGATGCACTCTGTGCTCCAGGACTTCTCGAAAAGCTCGATCAACTCGGCATCAAACGAATCGGATTCCGCGATCTGTGACCACTGACGCACAAATTCCGCCGCACGCATCGATTCATCTGTCGATCGTCGTGCCGGTGCGCAATGAAGCCGGCTGCATTGCTGAACTTACGCGACGCGTGTTTTCCACCGTTGATGCCATGCCAACACCGACCACCACCGAACTCGTGTTTGTCGACGATGGCAGCACAGATCTCACGTTTGCGACCATTCGCGATATGGCACGCGCCGACTCGCGCGTCAGGTGCCTACGACTGTCACGCAACATGGGACATCAAATCGCGCTGACCTGCGGGCTCGATGCAGCACGCGGTGACGTCGTGATCTCCATGGACGGCGATCTGCAACATCCGCCGGAATTGCTTCCAGACCTGATCAAGTCGTGGCGCGAAGGTCACGAGATCGTCAACACGCGACGACGCAACTACGCGGCCGACATCACCTTGCTTCAGCGCCTCACATCCCGAGCCTTCTATTGGCTCTACAACAAGATCTCGCCCGTACCACTCGTGCCGGGTGGCGCAGATTTTCGGTTGCTCGATCGCAAGGCTGTCGACGCACTGCGCGCGATGCCGGAACACTACAAGTTCTACCGCGGCATGGTTCCCTACATCGGCTTTGCGCAGGCCACGGTCGACTTCGATGGGGCACCGCGCTTTGCGGGACAACGCAGTTATTCCCTGCGGCAGTCCTGGCAGCTCGCGACGAACGGCATCTTCGGGTTCTCGACGGCGGGTCTCAAGATCCCCTTTTACCTCGGAATCCTTGTCGTCTTCGTCGCCCTTGCCTACTTCGTCTTTGCGTTGGGTCTTTGGTTTTTCGCCGGGCACGGCGCGATCGCCGGCTGGACGTCGATTGTTGCGCTGATCTTTCTCAGTCTTGGAATGCAGCTCACCATCACAGGTGTGTTCGGTGTCTACCTTGCGCGGATTTTCATCGAAACAAAACGCCGCCCGCCCTACTTCGTTCGAGAAGAAATCGGCGGGCGTTGATTTTCCTCGTTCAACCGAATCCGGTGGCTGACTCCAAACCGACTATCGGCGTCAACCACAGCTGCACTTGATTCGACCGCTACTTGCCAAACCGCATGCACGACTCAACCATCGTCTTGAGTCCCCACGCTGAGCCACCGCCCGCTGGGTATCCCGTCGCCTTGGTGTTCCAGCCGGTTCCGGCGATATCGAGGTGGACCCACTTGCGGTCACCGATAAATTCGCGCAGGAACGCAGCGCCCATGAGTGTCCCAGCCTTGATGCTGGGCTTCGCGATGTTATTGAGATCAGCTGTCTCGCCTTTGGTCTCTTTTTCGAGCTCAGGCCAGATCGGGAGCTGCCACATCGGCTCGCCAACCGTCTGCGCCGACTTCAGGACAAAGTCCGCCGACGTCTGATCGCTCGCAAGCAGAGCCGAACCAGCGGTGCCAAGCGCCATGAGCACGGCGCCGGTCAACGTTGCGATGTCGATCATCAGCTCTGGGTTGTAAGTCGTGCTCGCATAGTGCAGGAGATCAGCCAGCACGAGGCGACCCTCGGCATCCGTGTTCTGGATTTCGACCGTCTTGCCGTTCATCGCCACGATCACGTCGCCTGGCTTCACGGCACTTCCCGACGGCATGTTCTCTGTCGCGCCGATGATGCATACAACTTTGGTCGGCGGCTTGACCTTGGCAAGATAGAGCGCAGAACCGAGAACGGCTGCACCGCCCGACATGTCGTATTTCATCTCTTCCATGCTGGCAGAGGGCTTCAGCGAGATCCCGCCGGCATCAAACGTCAGACCTTTGCCGATCAGTGCGACCGTCTTCGAATTATCCTGACCATCGATTTCGATCGTGATGAGTCGCGGTTCAATCTCGGAACCATTGGCGACTGCCACAAACAGCCCCATGCCAAGGCTCGTAATCTCTTCCTTGTTGTGAATCTTGACCTTGCAGCCTGCTTCGGTGCCCGCATCTTTGGCGATCTCGGCAAACCGAATCGGATCGAGCCAATTTGCCGGTGCGTCCTGCAGCGCCCGCGTGAACGCAGAGCAGCGTGCAAGATGCTTCACGCGCGCAATCTCGTCGTCCTTGTGATCGCTGAACGCGAGCGTGATCTTTCCCGGCAGTTTGCTGGCTGGAGTCTTCGTCGCAGCGGCCTTACCGGAGTCTTTTTTGGCACCCTTGAATGCAACTGCGTTGTAGTAGCCGGCGGCGACGCCTTCCATCACATCGAGGAGATCAAAGTCTTTTGAACGGACCAGCGCCAAATGCTCAATGCGCAGTTCCTTGGTGGCGCGAGCCAGATCGATCCCGACTTGTCGCGCACGCTGCCGCGCCGAAGTCTTGATCTTTGAAGGTACAACGAGGGTGACCGGCGTTCCGTCCACGATAACGGTGCGCACACCACCCTCAGCGCGCCAGCCAATGGCCCGGGCACTCGCGGAGATCTTTGCACGCACGGCGTCCGGCAGCTGGGGAGCATCGATCTCCAGCGTATCCTTTTCGTCATCAACGGCACCGACAACCACTGCATGGTGCGCATCCTTCACCCAATCGTTGGCCTTGGTAATCGTCACGCGATCGAGCCAGGAGATCACTTCCGGCAGCAGGTTTTTCCAGGGTTCTTTGTTGAAACCAGTTTTGGGCATCATGGCGGTCATGGGATGCCTACCTTTCAAAGCGTGAAAACGTCGTCACAAGCTTTGAATTTATAGGCCTCGGAGCTACGCCTGACAACAGGTTCTCGGCTGCCTGTCGTCAAGGCTTCGATTCGGCGTGGAACTCGCGCTTGAAGGCGATAAAACGTGCAAGGTTGTCGGGCCCGCCCACCAAGGCCTCCATCCGCCCAAGCGCCTCACGTTCGGCACTGCGCATGGTTTGCATAACGGCCCGTTCGTTGGTCGGTGTGATCTGACCACGAAGGGCTGCAAGCCTTCGAACAAGGCTTGACTCAACGGGAATCAGACGAACCGCCACGGCGTCGTCAAGATCAAGCCGCAACTGGAGAAATCGATTGAGCGACACCGCCCAGCGATCCTGAAAGCCGCGATCCATCTCACGCTGAACGAACTGTTGGGACGCGAGCACCGATTCGGTGTAACTGCCGGTGAACAACAATGTGGCATTGCCCGATGCAGCGCTTCGCGTGCCGCCATCCCGAGACACGAGGCCGCTCAACGTCGACGAACCGGTCCAGAGGACCAGAACCACGGCCAGCACCGCACCGGCACCGAACAACGCCTTCCTGAGAGGCGGAAGCATGAGAAACCGCTGCCAGATGTCCGGCAGCGTGACATGACGGAGCTGATGCATCTTCGACTTCAGTCCGGGTTGAACGGAATTTCGGCCGTGACCGTTTGCCGGCGTACGACCAACGGACATCGCACCGCCTTGAGACTTGCCTCCGGAAGACTTCTGCGCGTCCTTCGTCGAACTCCGCGCCGACGACCGCCGCATGACCTTTCGCACGATCGCTTCGACATCACGAATCACGCGCTCACTCTCGGCCCGTGCCGACTGCTGGGCATCGGTCGCAGCATTGCCACTGCGTGGACGGTTTTGGAGAATCGGCTCAAGAACCTCGCTCACGGCCGGCACAACGCGCGCAACCACCGCATCGATTTCACGCGCGCGCATCGCCTGCGCGTGGGTCGTTTGTTCAGTCTGCCAAGCCTGAAGTTGCGCTTCGGCGCGGGCTCGTTTCTCGCCGAACTCGGCATCGAGCTCGCGCTGGCGCTCGGCAGACTGGTTGTCCGTGCGCTCACGGGCGAGCGCCGCGCTCCGATCTGCGGCCGCCCGGACTTGTTCCGCATCTGCAGCGGCTGACGCGCGAATCTGGGCCGCTTCTTCCGCTGCTTTCGCGAGTAAGGCAGTCTTTTCCGTCTCCGCCGCTGCCCGATTCTCGTCGCCGCCGCGCTTCGCCTCGGCCATGACCTCAGCAACTCGCGTGTCAACTTCTGCAGCCGACTTTGCGGCAGCGGCAACATAAGCGCTCGCCTCCTGCTGCGCTCGCGCTTCGAGTTGTTCGATCTGTGCGCGATGCCTTGCTGTCAGCTCCTCGACCTGGGAGTTCGCTTCGCTCGTACGGCGGCGGTACTCCGCCTCGGCAGCGTCGAGCACGATGCGTGCATCGCGATCAGCCTGCACCTTGGTTATGGCGGCAAGACTCTGCGCCTCAGCAATCACTCGCTGCTTTTCGTCGTTGGCCACGCGTCGCGCCTCGGCCGCATCCGCTTCGGCGACCGTACGAGTAGCTTCGACTTCGCTCGCCGCTGTGTCGCGCCTGGTCTTGATCTCTTCTTCAAGGCTATCGAGTCGCTCCTTGCGGATTCGCTCAAGGGTCGTGACCTCGTTCTGAGCCGCGCGTTGCTGGCGTTCGGTGATTTCTGCGAGAGCGGCCTCGCGTGCGCGCATGGTCTCCGTTGCAGCCGCCGCACGATCACCCGCACGCGTCTCTGCGGCGATCAGCGATTCCACGCTCGACTCGAGCCGGCGGCGATCCCGTTCGAGAGCATCGATATCCCCGAGACTGCGCTTCACTTCGGCGGCGCGTTCGTCCCGCTGTCGAACAAGTTCTGCGATCTCGCCTTCGAGTTTCGCGATCTCACCGAGAACGCTGGCATGCGTCGCATTGAAGTTTTCAATCGTGGCCCGCGTGCGCGTGGCTTCCGCACGGACCTCTGCAAGTTGCTCCTGCGCTCGAATCGATTCCTGACTGAGGGCGAAAATTTGCTGCTCCACGTCAGCACGGCGGGTCTGCCGCGCCGCGATTTCGTTATCTGTCGACTCTTTCCTTTGCACGGCAAGCGCGGCCGCTCGTTCTGCGACACGTTGTTTTGCAATTGCTTCTTCGGCAGCGAGAATCGCAGCCGCTTGCCGAAGGCTCGCCTCGGCCTCCTGCGCCTTGTGGCGAGCCGAGATGACCACGACTTCTGCTGACAAGCGCTCTCGCTCGATCTCGAAGGCTTGTTTTTGGTCTTCCAGGGCCACACGCAGGGCGGTTGTTTCGCGTTCGAGTGTATCGACTTCGCGCATGAGACGACCGCGGCGCGCCAGCAGTTCGTCCTGCTGCTCGTCCCGAAACTCGGACCGCCGCGCCTGCGCAATAGCGGTTTCCTCCGCATGCGCGTCTCCGCGGTGCTCGGCAACGGGATCAATTTTTCGGGCCGAGGTACTGATGGCGAGTGTCCTCCAGACTAAAATCGCACGCCCGGGCAACCATCGGTCTTCAGAGGCAGAACTTGAGAGATATTGAATTTCGCCAAACGACGCAGCGGACCCTGGTCTCGGCCGATTTATTCCTTAAATTCAGTGAGTTGACGCGATTGTAACCGCCCCCACCATGCAGCTCTCGCCTCACCCCGAAAGATGCGCTACGACTGTCGGCTCATGACCACAACGAACCCCAGCTCTGCGCAATCCAGGCACCTCGTCGAAGACGAGCGTGGTCTGCTTGAGGTTTTGCTCGGCAACGGTGGCCTGCGCTTTGGTGCGTTCCAGACCAAATCCGGTCGGACGTCGCCGATGTTTTTCAACTTCGGATCCGTCGCATCGGGTCGCGACATCGCACACCTCGGCGCGATCTATGCTCGCGCGATCTCTCGGCTGTGGCCGAGCAACGCTCGTGGAGCCACGGTCCTGTTTGGATCTGCGTACAAGGGGATTCCGCTGGTGGTCGCCATTGCCTCTGCCATCGATTCGGGCGCGGAATCGTCGGGTGCATCCAGTCAGCGCACGCCGATGTTTTTCACGTACAACCGCAAAGAAGCCAAAGCCCACGGGGAAGGCGGCAATCTCGTCGGCCATCTGCCCACGGCCCAGGATCGCGTCATCATCATCGACGATGTCCTGACCGGAGGACTCAGCCTGCGCGAATCGATCACGCTCCTGAAACCAACCGGCGCACAGATTCTCGGTGCGCTCGTCGGTATCGACCGCGAGGAATTCGACGCCACCCAACCCGGCGGAGCCGCGGGACCAGCGCGGCAAACCGCGGCAAGGGCCATCGAGGCCGACACTGGTGTTCAAGTTCGCGCGATCACAACGGTCACGCGCACCGTCGAAATCCTGTGTGCCGGCGAGGTCCTCGGTCGGCGCTGGATCGACGCCGAGGCGGCAGCGCGCATCGCGGCCTATCGCGCCGAGTTTGGGCGTTGAGTCGATTGACTATTCGGACTCGGAGAACGCGCGGACTTTCAGCCATCCAGCTCGTTGTACACGAGTCGTAATCTGAACTGACCAAAGCCTCCAGCCGGGATCGGCGAGCGCGGAACGCCGTTGGTCGCCGTCGTGACCACACCCTGAAACTAGCTTGCGACGGCATCCGCCTCAAACGAATCTTGCTGAAATCCCCGTCGCGCAAATCTTCGCAGTCCGGTAATGATTCGAAGCAGTTTCTTAAGCAGTTACTGAGCCCTGCATAAAGTCACGGAGACAAACGATGAGCACTCTGGCCTGGGTCAACGCACGCGAGATTCTGGATTCGAGGGGCAACCCAACCGTTGAAGTTGAGGTCGCCACTGGTGATGGTTTCATCGGTCGGGCTGCGGTTCCCTCGGGCGCGTCGACTGGCGAGTACGAGGCCTGTGAGCTGCGCGACAACGACAAGGCGCGTTATCTCGGCAAGGGCGTGCTGAAGGCAGTGCGCAACGTCAAAGAACAGATCGGTCCGAAGATTCTCGGACGGGACGTCACGGATCAGCAAGGGCTTGATCAACTGCTCATCAATCTCGACGGCACCGAGAACAAGTCGTCGCTTGGCGCCAACGCGATTCTTGGCGTTTCGCTTGCAGTCGCCAAAGCTGCAGCCGAGCAGGCGGGCCTGCCGCTGTACCGCTACCTTGGTGGCGCGCGAACAACGCGACTTCCGGTTCCGCTCATGAACATCATCAACGGCGGTGCGCACGCCGACAACAACGTCGACTTCCAGGAGTTCATGGTTGTGCCGGTTGGTGCTCCAAGCTTTCGCGAAGGGCTTCGCCAGGGCACCGAGGTGTTTCACGCCCTGCGCAAAGTACTCAAGGGCAAGAATCTCAACACGGGTGTCGGTGACGAGGGCGGCTTTGCGCCCGACCTGCGCAGCAATCGCGAAGCACTCGATGTGATCATGACGGCCATCGAAGCTGCTGGCCTTAAGCCCGGCAAGGACATCCGACTCGCGCTCGACGTCGCTGCGGCGTCGTTCACGAAAAACGGCAAGTATCATCTTGAGGGAGAGGGCAAGACTCTCGAGTCGGCAGCGATGGTCGACTTCCTCGCGGGACTCGCGAAGGACTATCCAATCATTTCCATCGAAGACGGGCTCGATGAACACGACTGGGATGGTTTCGTCGCTCTGACCAAACGCATTGGCGCATCGGTCCAGATCGTTGGCGATGATCTCTTCGTGACCAATCCGAAGCGTCTGGCAGATGGCATTACGCGCAAGGCCGCCAACTCCATCCTGATCAAACTCAACCAAATCGGCACCCTCACGGAAACGATGCACGCGGTCGAGATGGCAAAGACGGCTGGATTCGGCGCCATCATTTCCCATCGTTCAGGTGAGACGGAAGACACGACGATCGCAGATCTTGCCGTGGCCACCAACTGTGGTCAGATCAAGACCGGCTCGGCGTCGCGTACCGATCGCATCTGCAAGTACAATCAGCTTCTGCGCATCGAGGAAGAACTCGGCGCTGCAGCGACGTACGGATGGCCCCGCACACTTTCATGATCGGGTGAGGATTGCGGAAACATTTGATGACACGATCACGGCAAATATTTGTTCTCGTGCCGGTTTTCGTGGGACTCGCCAGCGCAACCTGCGTCTGCTCGCGCACGAATGAATCGAGCAGTGGCGATCCGATCACCGAGATGTCCCGCAACTTCACGCTTGATCGAGACGTGGCATCGGTCGATCTGAAAGAGATGACGCGCGCGCCACATCCACTGGGTTCGACGCGACAGGCTGAACTCATCACGTGGTTTGTCGAGCGCGCCCGCGCTGAGGGCGCAACCCCATATCGTGAAGAGTTCACGGCAACGGTTCCCAATCCTGCCGCGTCGAGCGATACGGGTGCCGCAGCACTGACTCTGTCGTTGCCCGGTGTGAATACCTGGGCAGCAGCTGGCGTCGCATCTGCGCCCGAGTGTGTCGTCCTGATGGGTTCGCACTACGACACGAAAATCATTCCCGGCATCGACTATGTCGGCGCCAACGACAGTGGATCTTCCTCAATCGCTCTGCTGCAGATTCTTCGCGCGCTTCGTGCCGAGTCCAAAAAGCTTCCGAAGTTGGCGTGCGACATCGTGATGGTCTGGTTCGATGGTGAAGAGGCCTATCTCCTCGAGTGGAGCGACGGTGAAACGAAACATCCAGCGCAGATCCAGGACAATACCCACGGCAGCAGGCATGCCGTCGCGCGGTTCACGGCCTGCACGTTCGCAGAAAAAAAGTCCCTGTGCCTGCCTGCTGACTTACCTGGCATTGGAGGCAAACCGGTCGCTGCTCTCGTTCTGATGGACATGATCGGCTCGCCTGGGATTCAACTGGCTCGCGACAGCTTTTCGTCGACACACCTTTTGGAGCTGGCGCTCCGGGGCGCGGAGATCACGGGTAATTCTGGAATTTTCGAGAAGACTGCCAAACCGATCGAAGACGATCACATTCCCTTTCGTCGTGCGGGAATTGCCGCCATCAATCTCATCGACTTCCACAATCTCGACGTTTGGCACCGCCCCGGTGACGAAGTGAACCAAATCGATTTTGGCAGTATCGAAAAAGCCTCGAGAATAGGCTTGTACGTTGCCCTGACCATCGCCGCCAACCCTCAAGTATTCGTGACGCCTGCCGAAAAACCCTGATGACACAACGTCTTCAGGAGCGTTCACCATGGCTGACACCATTCGGTTTGGCAATTTGACGATCGACATCCAGCAGACCCCGACCGAGGTCACCTACAAGTTCACGGGCGACGTGGACGAACACTTCCGGCAAAAAGATGTCCCGCGCATCAAGGCCGGCCTGATCACCCTCGTCCTCGAGGGAATCAACAACTTCAACTCGTGTGGTATCCGCGAGTGGATCTACCTGCTGCGCGACATGAGCGAACTTGGTCGCATCCGGTTCACCCGCTGCAGTGTCACCATGGTCGATCAGGTCAACATGGTCCCTGACTCGCTCGGCTCCGGCTCCGTCGAGTCGTTTTTCGCACCGTATTTCTGCACGGACCACGGCGAAGTTTCCCGACTCATCGTCGTGAAGGACGCAGAGCGGGACCTTGCCGAACGCAAAGCTCCCGAGATGCACTGCGAGACGTGCAAGAAGACCCTCGAGTTCGACGCGCTGGAGGAGAGCTACTTCCTGTTTGCACACAACGGCGCGGCACTGAATAAGGCAGGTTGAGACGTTTATGGCCATGGACGCTGCCACCTCAGGCGGATTCGAGAAGCTCGCAAAGAGTCTTCTGCCCAGACTTGTTGAGCAGCTTCAGCTCCTCAACGCAATTCCGGCAGGAGACCGCTCAAGCGATGTTGATCTCGTTCAGCTGATCGCTGAAGTGCAGGACCTTTTGAACCTTGTCGCCGACTGGGCCGGACACGAGGCTGACGGCGAAACCGTCGAAAATTCTGCTACGGCAGCACCAGCTGCAACCGGCGCCGGCACCACGATGTCCGACGACGAAGCACGCAAGCTGCTCGAAATGATGGACGCTCCGGTCAATGCTGGACCGGCAAGCGCGGCTGCACCGGCAACGTCTGCCGCTGCGAAGGATATGTCGGATGACGAGGCGCGACGCCTGCTCGCCGAGATGGACGCTCCTGTTGCAGCCAGCAGTGCGAAGGGCGACATGTCCGATGACGAGGCGAGACGCCTGCTTGCGGACATGGATGCTCCTGCACCCAAACCGGTCGCAGCTCCGGCACCGACTCCGGCGGCTCCTGCGACTGCAGCGACTCCGGTTGCCGGATCAGCCGCACCAGACGCACACGGCAGCGACGGCCACGAAGATCATGACGACGCTGACGTCGGCGAGATTCCCGAGTGGGATTCCAATCAGTTTGCATCTGACCCCGACATGCTGAACGACTTTCTGACGAATAGCGCAGAACTCATGGAAACCCTCGATCAGACCATTCTTGCCCTCGAGCAGAATCCGGAGGGCAAGGAAACGATCGAAGCGATCTTCCGGGCAGCACACACCCTCAAGGGCGCAGCCGGGATGTTCGGCTTCAAGGGCATCGAGCGCGTTATGCATCGCATGGAGAATCTGTTCGATCTCGTGCGCAAGGGCAAGCTGGTTCCCACCGCGGACACGATCGACGTCGTGTTTCAGGGTATCGACGTTTTGCGAAAGCTGCTCGAAGCAGTGAAGGTCGGAAAACCATCTGGAGTCCTCACCGCACCGGTCGTGCGCGCAATCAGTCTTGCTGCGCTCGGCAAGTACGTGAAGGGCGCGGTCGTAAAGGCGAGTGCTGCCCCAGCTTCAACGCCAGCGAGTGCTGCTGCGTCGGGCACACCGACCCGCGTCGAACCAGTGAAGGAAGCGGCAAAGAGCTCAGGCAACGAAGGTTCCAAAGATGCGGGTAAAGATACAAAGGCAAAAGCACCTGCAAAAGACCAGGCAAGTTCAACGATCCGCGTTGACATCGAACGACTCGATGCACTCGTCAATCTCGTCGGGGAATTGGTGATCGACCGAACACGATTCTCCGCGATCGAAGGCGATCTCCGCACCGAAGCACCACAACTCAAACTCGTCGGCAACATGACCGAAACGGTCCAACTCTTCGGCCGACACATGAACGAGATTCAGGACATCATCATGAAGGTGCGGATGGTGCCCATCGGCAACACCTTCAACAAGTTCCCGCGCATTGTTCGCGATCTGGCCCGTCAACTCGACAAGCAGATGGAACTCGTCATCGAAGGCGAAGGGACAGAGCTCGACAAGACACTTGTCGAACAGATTGGCGACCCGCTGGTCCATCTGATTCGCAACGCCTGTGATCATGGCATCGAAACGCCTGACGTTCGCGTGGCCGCCGGCAAAAATCCGGCTGGAAGAATCCTTCTCTCTGCGCGTCAGGAAGGCAACGCCATCATCATCAGCATCAAAGACGATGGTAAAGGCATGGACGTCGAACGGATTCGCGCCAAGGGCATTGAGCGTGGATTGATTTCAGCGGACCAGACACTTTCTGATCGCGAAATCCTGAATCTCATTTTCGAAGCGGGTTTCTCGACGGCAGACAAAGTAACGACGGTGTCTGGTCGCGGCGTCGGTATGGATGTCGTTCGCAAGCAGATTGCCAAGCTCAAGGGCATGGTCGAGATTTCAAGCCAACTCGGCAAGGGCTCGACCATCACCATTCAGCTCCCGCTGACGCTTGCGATCGTGCAGAGTCTCCTCGTCGGGTCGCGCAACGAGACGTTCGCCATACCACTCAGCTCAGTTGTGGAATCCATTCGTATCAAGCCAAGCGAGATTCAACGCGTGGGCGATGCAGAGGTGATCAAGCTACGCGACCATGTGCTACCTCTGGTTCACCTCGATACGACCCTCGATCTCGATCGGCGTGATGCCGACATCTGGTATTCGACCGAAAAGGCGTCAACGAAGGGCGCGAGCGACAAGAACGCGCAACGGCGACTTGATCGCTTGTTTGTCGTGGTCGTTGGTGCGGCAAGTTCGCGCTTCGGCATCGTCGTCGATCGACTGCTCAATCAGCAGGAGATGGTGATCAAGCCGATTGGTCGCCTGCTCAAGGGCACACCTTGTGTGGCTGGAGGCGCGGTCATGGGCAACGGGAAGGTCGTCCTCGTTCTGGACGTGCCGGAGATCGAAGAACACTTCCGACAAAAGATGCGAAACGTCGGACGCGCCGCGTGAATCGCCGGGTGCGCGAGATTTTGGTCACTGGAGTGATGAACGATGACGAAACGCCTGAGTGCAACAGACATTGAAGCAGGTTCTGACGGCGGGATTTTC
>Ga0169931_10010121_pt1 | contig 13464 bp, 19 predicted proteins | sample Kivu_15m_20L_FD_129675 | JGI IMG/M metagenome (GOLD analysis project Ga0169931, IMG submission 129675) | Freshwater microbial communities from Lake Kivu, Western Province, Rwanda to study Microbial Dark Matter (Phase II) - Kivu_15m_20L... | ecosystem: Environmental > Aquatic > Freshwater > Lake...
CCCCAAAACCCCAAAACCCCAAAACCCCAAAACCCCAGTCCGGATTTTTTATAATTAATTAAAGTAATAAAGATGTAAGACAGCAGAACATTGGATTTCAGCAAAACCATCAAACACATCGAAGGTTTGGCGACTAACTCTTAGTCAAGTAAGTCTATTTTAAACATTTCGTCGGTGGACTAACCTAGTTTTTAGGTGACGCAGAACTTGTGAACCTTTTACTGATGGTGGCCCCGATGAAGGAGCAAGTTGAGTTTAATTACTCTGACTAAAGCGACGGCCCCTACACTGAGCAAAGGATCTACAGCGGTGTAATTCAGTCTCTCTTCAAGATCATGGACGAAAAACCGCTAAACAAAAAACGCAAAGACATCAGGCACGAACTGCGGCTGCGCACAATCACGCTCATTCACCTATTCATTAGATTTCTAGAGAATGACGACAACTAGAGTCGCTATCTCCAACTTATAAAAATGTAAGCTTCGAATGTCTCATTAATTTTTTAGGTGTTTTCGACTATTGCAGACGGAAAGCGAAGAGATCGCAACAGTGGCGGTCAAAATCCTCACTTACTTCGTGTAGACTCAGAGTATGAGGATCCCAGCAATCACCCTCGTAAGTTTACAATCTTCTCATGCATTTAAGGTTGACGTGCAAAAGGATGTTTAGAATTTTTGCGAGAATTACCTCAACTTTCTAACAAAAGTACCCGCACTCGTAGCAAAGTACACCTTAGACGAACTACAACTCTGTCCAGAGATGAATCCTGTGGAGTTAGATCAGTTCGAATAGAAATAGGTAAACTTTCAAACCTTCGCATGTCGGAGCCTCAAAATTTACAATGAGTTCCTTCCCCGTCTGCTCCGAAGATAACTTGCTCCAAACGCTTAACGAGGGTAAAATCTCGAATTGGTAATTGATAGAGTGAAGGATACCCTGATTAGGTTGTTTATAGATTTCCCTCAGTATGTCCCTCAGTATAAGGGAAACCAGACACTGGCAGAATAATAACCAACCTCGCAAGTTGATACGCAGATAGATACTACAGGACAGCCAGCCAGTGGTGCAACGACGGCGTCATCATCGGTTAAAAAAGCAAGCGCTGTCTGCTTATTCTTCAAAAGCATCGAGATCATTTCGTAGTTGGTCCAGCCACTGAGCCATCTTCCATCCACATATATGGGTATGGAGTTTTTGATATAACACTACGGCGACATTGTCAATTTTTTCATCAAAATAGCTAAGACGATGCCTGGAGACGCGCAAGACTGTCGTTTAAGGCTTCTTGTCGATTTTTACACCTTGAATATGGAATTTCACAGAAAATCTAAATCAAACCAGATCGAAGATGGCAAGCCACGGAACGACACCCTAAAATTTGTGCTAAGAAACTACCTGGATTAAATATTAGATGCCTAAACGCTGCTCGGCGTCGGCTAGCCAAACGAGTCAATCATCTACCAAACATTCTAAATCGTGCAATTTGTGGTAGATCTTATGTTGTTTAACGACAAACTCAAGCCCCACAACTTCGCCAAGGCGATGTAAGTTCTGATTGTGTGCCTGTTGCATCCTGCTTGTTCCTTCATCATTCAGACATAAATACTGAACCAGCTAAACAACTACAATAGCAAACTAAGAGAGCTGAAGGAGGCGACGATAAAGTAATCAGCAGAACCCAGCCTAGGAATCATTGGATTCGAATTCCCAACTTACGACCTCTAAATCGAGTTGCTGACCGCTATCGTGATGTTCTTGAAAAATTGGCGTCAACAAACTGAACAAGGTGTAAAATATTTTTCAGAGGCCTAGCCTGTCACAGTTGTAGACGAGGAGTAAAACTTCTTCGACTCACTCGGTTTGAAAGAAGTAGAGTTTGTCGAAACTAGCGGCAACTCATTCCAGCGCAGTTGGAAGAAGATTCATTAAACCTACGAAAAGCAAATAAGAGTTACTAACCATCCAACGGTCCGCTCGGAAGAGGAGAGATAGGAGTACATTGAAAAAATGCTCAAAGAGGACACTGCTAAGAGGGAAAAAATAGAGCTCTTCTACTACAGGAATGTTAAAAACATCTTCAACTACGTAGAAAACATCCTTGTTATGATTAAAGAACTCTCGTGCAAACCTACGCTCAGCCCTTAAGTGATGCGTCTGTTCGAAAGGATACTTGTGCACTCTTGCCACATAATCCACAACATTTCGCAGTTCAATCCAAATCAAGATGAAAAATAAAAGGACCTCTATAAAAGTATTCACTCATGCGTTTTTCAGATGCCGGTCAACCAGTTTAAGGACCTCCTGAATGCCACCGGTGACACAGTTTTCGGCCTCATTATTGAAGCAAGAGCGAAAAGTATACAACGTGGAATGCCGGAACTCTCCAAAAGCTTTTTGACATTTTCGAACCCGTCCCCTCAGAACCTATAGGCTCAATAATAGCAAATGCCCGCGATGATTACGAAGAGCTAGCGAGTGGAGGAAAATTTCAAAACTACGTTCCTTGACATGTTTTTTGAGTTCACAAAGCGTAAAATTGTAATATTCGATCCTAGATTTGAAGAGAAAGGCCCCTAAAGTTACTTCGGCCTTTCGAAATAAGAGAAGAAAATGGCGTCAACGCTGACCTTCTCAAAACTACAGGAAGCTCTGCAGAGGAAACTTTTGACTATTGGCGAATTGTGTCTTCAACGTGCAAACGATGTGCGCGTAAAGCACACATTTTTCGGAATTTTTATATTCTGCATTCAGCAAATTAGGTCAGGCAACATCGTGCCTAAGTATTTTTACATCATCAGAAACCTCTGGAAAGAGATATGCAATATGGATGACCACTCCCTAAGCATCAAAGAAATCATGCGCGATTATATTCCGATGATTTAAGGACTAATAGAAACCTTTTTGCAGCAAAAAGATCAGGTTAACTATGTAAAGTGGACAAACGAAATCTGCTGCTTCGTTCCAGCCAAACTAAAGCATCTGCTTGATTACTTGCCCGAAATTATAAATTCGCTTGTCGACTGTATGGATAGCAACCAGCCGGATCAAATCGAGGGTGGAATTCACACTTTGCAGTACTGGCTAAGTGCGCTTGCTACTTACCCAGAGCTTTTAGATCCAGTCATCAACCACGTTCTTCCAGATCTAAACTAATGTTTTAAACCACTTCTTTACATGATGCCGAACATTTCCTTAAAACTTATGGGGAAACTTGGCTCCCGCACTCGGTAATATGATTACAACAATGAATTTAAACCGAGAAACTACAGCGAAGATGGATTGAAGATTTGTTTGACCGACAAACACTCATAAGAACAGATCTTCTTCGGAATTGACTCCGTGATTGACGTGCTCTTGATCAAGATTCTTTCTTATGGAGAATAATTTAGTCCGGAAGAGCTCAACCAGGCGGTGGCCTTTGTAAGGTGTGCATTCCTCAGCTACATCGACCCAGACTTAGATATTGATTATGTGATCTCAAACATAATTGCAGCAAATCAACAGAATGGCACGTTTATGAATCAGTTCAAAGCTCCTCCTGTTTTCCAATCTTTTGACGCTCGAAAACCTCAGGAGCCGATTTCTCAAATGACACATGGTTCTGAATCTCATGTATTTGAAAAAATTCTTCGTTGCTTGATTATCGGGTGCTCAAGTTTGCCGACAAACACCCCTGAAAACAAAAAGGTCCAAGAGGAGCACATCGATTTCATGGCGTGGGTGACCAAATATTTCACTTTAATCTACATTTGCAAGAATGGAACGCTCACTTAGCCTTGCTAAATCGACGAAATCAATCCTGTGCTGTTCATAGAGTATATTGTTGAGTTTTTGTACTTCAATGTCCAGCAAGGAAACTTTTAGAAGCAAAAGGTTGAAAACTACAGACCATACTACAAAGGTAGCTCCTTCGCTATCAAAACGATGATAAACCTTTTGAAATAACTCTACGGCAATCAGGAGGAAGTCTTTGACAATTTAGAAATCGTTTAGCTGCTCATCAAAAAGATATGTTGCCAGGTGGATGAGTTGGCACATAATCTCGCAGTTAACATTGCGATCAAGATCTTAATTAAGCACTTGCCTGTAAGAACCGTGAAAAAGAATGCTCAAATTTTCGTCAATACGCTCTTCAAAATAATGCAACAGTCAAACGACTCGGTGGTGGTTTATGTGTGTGGAGAAATCAAACCGACTATTGAAAAACTGTTTGAAAAGATAGGCATCTTCTCTTATCGCGCCCAAAACATAACCACCATGGAAGACAGGAATACATTCAATACTGTGGTAGACAAGGTTTTCTCTACGATAATTTCATAGTAGGCCGTGGCTCGTATTTGCGCAAAAGAGTTGATTGAAAAAATAGCACATTAAAATAACACAACAGTTTGCTCCCTTCTCGACTCGGTTCGCGTGATCCACAGCTCTGGTATTGAAGTGTAGGGATAGCCATCGTAATAAACCTGGCATGATCACTTGTATCTAGAGGAGTTCGAACGAAAGGTCAAAGACGTTTTCGAAATGTATAGAGGTAGCTTCAGTGCTGTCAAATAGTTGATCTAGATTATAGAAGCGGGTCAGTTTCTATTACAACACAGTGACAATGCAAGAATTCAAGCGAAACGTCATGTTTTTCTTGGACTTATAGACATGATGGTGTTAGTGCTCGAGGATGAGTCAGATAAGTTTGAGTCAGTTTTGGAATGGCGAACCGATCATGTCACTCTGGGACCCAACAGCACTCTAAACAAACTAAGCAAGCGGTATATGAAACTTGAACGAATTTACCTGCAATAAAATCGAGAGTTCGATACTTACTCTCACACTATGCACACTCACTAGTTCTTGGAAAGTAACTACTTTGAAGTGACTAGTGAAGCCAGGGATCTAAAGTTTAGAAGAGAAGTTGAAGCACTTAAATAGAAATAAAGTTGGCGGGCTCTTAACATCTTTGATGTGCAAAACCCGATTTAGTAGTCCACGTTGGTGTTTGAGAAAGTTTCTGAAACTGCCTCAGAGGTTCTCAGCAGTCCGTTGCAGTATGATGCAGTGAAGAAAATTGTCAAGGAGAAGATTGAGGCATTCACTAGCAAGCTGTTCGGCAACCAAGCCGGTCGTGTCCAAGATGTCTGTTACGACTACATGCAAGATCTGTACGAAATATACCCGAACGTCAGTCTGCACTGCAATTTGATTAGCAAAGCCCTGCAATTCTTGTGCGACATCGTGAGTCACGATGTAATCCACAAGTTTATTAAAGATAGACAAGCAGAGTTCTTTGAGCTCTACAAGACAAGTCCTGCTGCCCCTGAGGAAAATGAACCCTAGCCGTCACCTCAGTATCTCACTACGAGACTTGACTTCTACGCAGTTGAGGTAAAAGCTAAAATGATTTGTTTGCTCTTCAAGTTCTTTTAGCGTGATGAGCGAAAAGTTTAAAAGCAAGCGAAAAATTGCCTTAAGAGACTACTGCTTAAATAGGAGACCAGTGCAAATGAAGCGCTACCAAACTACATTTTGAAAGAGTGTGTAAGACCGATCTTGAATAGTATGGCTTTGAACTAAAATGGTACGACTTCACAACCGAAAATAAGCTACTATTAGCACTTTGGCAAACTTATAAAGGTTTGCTACACGTGCTTTAACGAGGAGCTTGGGAAACATCTCACTAACAACTATAAACTCCTTGAGGCGTCCGTTCGATCATAATATGTAGCCTTCGATCAACAGGTATTCTAGGCAGAAGCAGGCAACGAAGTTGAAAACAAAATTAAGTTCCTAATCGACCAATACAATACGAAAATCCGACAGATCGAGACGGCGTGTGGCATCATTAACTCACTGCACTTCTTATGTCAGTAGAAAACTCAGATGATGCGCGAGATCAAAGAAGTAATGTAAAACGCGCTCTACTTCAACGATTTCTTGATCGAGGAGTTCCAGACTCAGTTTGACATAGAGGTTATGAGGATTACTGCTGACAACAATATCGCGATGTACTAACACGCTTATGATAAAATAAGCCCACTCAGAATTTAGCTCGGACATCTCGAGTCTGATTTATAGTAAGGAGTGGCGAAGTTTGTCAACAGCAACTTCAAAGAGGGCTCAGAAATTCTTTTACGGCCAACTTTACTTTCAGCATTTTTGCAAATCGTTTCAAAACGCGAAAACTATTACTTGCGAGAACGAATAATGAAAGAAGGCTTTTTGAAGAATTACCTCCCCAGTGCTTCAAATCACTATGACGATAAATTTGTACTTTTGATCAACCTCATCCACATCTTTTCGAAATTTCACCCTTAGTTCTTGATTTAGTAAAGGAATGGTGATTTTTTAGATGTCTTGCGCAAAGCTTGGGTCAACAAAGAATAGCCTCAATAGTTTTTAATGACAAAATATCGCGATATCTATAAGAAGATTTTGAAAGTACTCATAATTTACATCAGACAAGAGAAATGTGACATCCAAATTTTGTTTGACTTGCTCAAAGACATGAGCCTACAAGCTAACTTTTTGGATATGCGTCCCCTGGTCAAATTATGCACGGAGTATATACCCAATCACTACTCTACCCCAAAAATTATGAAGCTTATGACGTCTACTCTGGACAAGATGCACTCTAGTAATACCAAATATGAGGCGAAATATTTCTATTTAGAGTTCGCATTTATGCCAATCGCCCTCTAATGTGCAAAGGACCCAATCATGTTCAAAACTTACTTCACACGAGACCTCATTGCTCGGTTCTTCCAAACTTTCTTCATAAAATAACAATCTAAGGTTTATATAGGTTAGGTTTTGCCGCTTTGGAAAGAAATTCAAGATGACTTACAAGAGCGACAGAAGTTGTCTTACTAAAGTTTTTTCACAGAAATTACTAAAGTTCTCCTAATTATAATCAGATTCACGGACAAAGATACGATTTAAAAGTGTTTCCCTGGCACAGAGCACATCCTCTTTTTAGATTGGAACGCTAAGCACGCAGTCGACCTCAATCTACGAGAGCTCGCCTACTTCACAATGTCCTGTTTCGGAGTAAACCTCCTCGGATTGCCGATTGCGGGTGAAGTCGTTCTTGTTGACGCCGTCATGCTGAACGCAAATGGACCCCTGCCAGACTAAAATCTCGTAGATGTGATGGATAACAATCTACTTTAGCCAGCATTACAATACAACCTCGTAAAATCTCAAAGAAAACAGTTGCTTAAGCTTACTCTGCAGAACGTGATTTAATTCTCGAGAATGTCGCCTCAGCTCAGATTAAAACTATGGGAATATGTAAAAATCCAATACAGTATTGAAACAGAGCTCACGCCCAGATTGCTTCTGTGCGCTATGATATCTAACCTAATTGTCACAAGCGACATTCCGGTCGATAAAGGTATCTATCGACGTCTGACTAAGGTACTGTTCTAGTTTAAAGAGTACTACTCGCGTGGCCCTTTAAATTTCGAGTAGTGCAAGGAGCCTTTCATGATTTTGGACGCGATCCTCCACCTGACTGAGCAAAGGATGGAGCAAGCCAAAGATCACTCCGCACTTAAACAGGCGATTCAGAAGGAGGCTTACGATGTGTTCACAGTCACAACTTAAATTTAACAAGCTCTGACCGTTCATCTGGACATTTAGTAGAACAGGCACATGGAGCAGTATGGCCAGTATGCACGCCACTGTCTCGTTATTCTTAGGAGAATAACCTAGATGTTCCCCAGTCCTGATAGCTACACTCATTGCTTTGATTATTAACTCTTCAAAGATGCTACCACCATCAAGTCCCAATTCTAAGCCATGTTCTACCTGAACTTTTTCTCAGTCGCAGTGACAGAAAGATTCAAGCTGCCAAACTAGATGAAGATTTTGCTGGAATTTTTCGCTGCAGTCAAACTTGAACACCTAAGTCTATCTAGTGCCAACTTCCGACTAATTTTGTTCCCTATACACATCCTGAAAAATTTGATCAGGCAAAAAAGCCAGCTACTAACTCAAGATCAACTTAAAAGCTTGAGGGAAAGTGTGATTGGAGCGATTGAAATCGACATCGCAAAAGCCTAAGCTAGACCTATTGAACTAATTTAGGGAAATTTCTTTCGAAATTTCCAGGATGAACAATACAAGGTATACTCAAAAACTCAAGTTATAAATCAAGCTCAGATGCCTCTAAATTTATCACCCTCTGTCATAAAGAAGAATCGTGAATACGAGCTAGTCATCCTGCAAAAGTTAATTCCACACTTCACAATTAGAGTTATAAAGGCCTTGGAGGATCTTCGAGACGAAGGGGTCATTGATGCGGAGGAGTTTAAAGCTTGGGTGAAGCAGGACTTTTACAAGCAGATAAATAATCAAATTTACCGTGTCGTTTCCGGTTTCCGTCAAGTCGTAACCTCAGAAAAGATCCCACTTGACTAGGTACGTATGGACCGACCAGTGACTCTAACTTACGAAAATTACATCTTTTAAGACAACTAGGTAGAATTTAGTCTAGAACAACCAAACTTTGACGCTTGGATGAAGGAAACAATCGTGATAGGCTTTAAATCAACCATCAAGAACATGAAGTAAAACATGCATCAGGACGAAGCCTGCACTCTCTTTGAAAACCTAAAGTAAACTCTAAAAGTCTTTCACAGTGTCAAGTGTTGCCAGTATCTGATGGACCAAATTTTCAAGATCACTGAGTTGCTAGTAGTTGATCACCCGCTCGACAGGGTAAAATTGCTCGCAAAAGAAAAGGCGGGCTGGCTCATTCGACTGACACAAGCTTAGAGATTCAAAGATTCAAACGACGGGAAGGAAAAAGATTAGATTCTAGTGAACAAAGTTTACGAGCTGTGTCTCGACTTTTTGGATCTGCAGCCAAGTCTTCAGCAAAACGAAATCAGTCTCAAAATATTTGATCGTCTCTTCCTGTTGAAGCCGTGCTGTAATTACTAACTCAGACAGCGACTGTTTTAGACGTTCGAAAATTTTACAGGCAGTGCTTTGAAGCACAAGATTCAGTATTTTATGTTCAAAGTTTCGTCAGAAGACTTCGAGCAGTTCATTTAGTTCTGTTAGATCAACAATCTGCTTGATTTCCTTCTTTACAGCTTCAAGCAAGACACCAAGATGAGCAAAATACGTGAGTCTAGCAGACTTATCTCGATGCACAGCGAAAACGTACGCTTCGTAATGTCCGACGAAGCTAAAGACCACGATTTCTATCAAAATTCAAAACGGGTTCTTTTAGGCTTTACGGAGAATTTGTAGGCCTACAAAAACATTCGTCTGGAAGATATGTTGCTTTCTCTTTCCGAAATCATTCGGATTAATCCGGAGCATTCCCACGATCGCGGTATCGCTGAAAAAATATTCAGTAAGATCTTTTGGTAGATATGGGAAAAAGTAATGCATCGCCAAGAACAACACTAATTCGCAGCCGACTTCAACAAAATGGCGTAAAATCTCATTAAATACTCAAGTCAGATACACTAGTAAACTAAAAATGTCTTTTCTCGAACGATGTTCGAATAAGTAATTAGTCTCAGACACCCACAAGTTAGAATCGAGCCAGAAGTCCTCTAGTATATGGCTAGAAATTTCAACCTGTGGCACATTGCCATTCCGATGCTAGAGGACCACGTCTAACTTTTTCCTTCTAATGAGCGCTACGTCTTCGCTCTTCAGGAACTATACGAGTCTCTTATGGAAGAAGATTACAGCGCAGGCCTCAGCAGAGTAGTTACAAGGTCACGTGAAATGCGCAGCATGGTCAGTCTTTCACAGCATCATATGTGGGAAGATATGAATCAACAGTTTGGGACGTACATAAATTTCTACGCAGAGCAAGAGGGACTTTTCCCATTCCTTGAGAATTAATAAAGAACTCCTGGCAAGTACAGTAGGCAACTCGCAAAAAATGCACTTATCGACATGATGAACGGCTCTGATCCATGCAACTAGTAGCCAATATCTGCACCTTAAAATTAGCACTTTAGCGATGTGTTCGAAACTCAGGAAGTTTAGTCCAAACTCGATTAATCTAATTACCCGAAAGCGGGAAGCAACAGGAGTCTTTCGGAAATAGATCTTCGCACCTGGGAAAACCTTTACATAAAATCACTCCGAATCCTGAAAGTCAAGGAATTGTTCAAAGACATTGCAGACAATATTACTAGTGAGCCACACGAGCTTAAAGTTGATTACAGTTGGACGTTTAAAGACATGCCCCAGTTAAAACTCTAACTTCAGAACTTTTTGAACTTAAATCCAAACTCTAATAAACCAATGAAATTCACCGTAAACCCAAATAGCATCTAGAAGGTTAAGTACCACCTTTATTATAGCTTTTTGCTAGGTATCCCTCCAGAATCTACAAACAGAAATGCTATCTTTGAAGGAAATTACAAAGAAACGATCAGGCTTGCGATTAAATAATGGGCCGAAGTACTACCCCAGTATATGGACCGCATTTAGAATGAGTACCTGATAATGTTCCAGCAAATTATCGAATCGATGGAGGGTGGCAGAAATATGATAAGTATTCAAGAGATGCGTCGTATTTCAGACTATCGCTGTGCGATGAACATTTGGCGAGAACGTGTCCCAAATATGTACGAATCGATCGAAACTTGGCAGGACATACTTGAATCACGAAACTTCATTTTCTAAAGTCTTCGTGACAACATAATAAAGTAGTAGATTTCTCCTCAAGGTGACGTAAACCTTAGCATCGGTTGTTAGGAGGAGCCAGTCGACATTTGTTGGAACAATCTCAAACTTGCCCAAGTGAGTAGAAAGCATGGTCTTCTTGGACTTGCTCAATACTACTTAAACTCGGTGAAGGCGCCCCTAACTGACAAGGATACCAAAGGGGAGAATTTGAAACTGGAAAGGTACCGTTACCTATATGAGAACTTCAAGTTGCATCTAGGGACAGGAATCGAGTCAACCAGACAATAAGAAATCCTCATCGAAAGCAAATCTTTCCTCGAGAATAAGGATTACGAGTCTTGGATGCACGCCGATATCCTGAGGCTTCAAGGCAAACATTTTTTGCAGCGTGGCGATTTAGCAAATGCCAAAACACACCTCCTTCATTCGATTGAGAAAAACCGTAAGGAAGCGAAGACATGGTTATCGTATGCTAAACTAAACGAAATCATCCTTAGCCAGACGATCCAGGAAAAGTAAGAAAAAGCGCTCATCAACTCACTTAAAGGATACATGTGCGCGTTGAGTACCAGCCAGCACAAAGCACGCCTGATTATTCCATACATCCTGCGTCTATTAAAGAATAACAAGTTTTAGTAAAGTAAGCCTGTTGCTGATTTTATGAAAACTAACATCGACTAGCTTCCCGCTTGGTTATGGTTGTTCTGGATTCCCCAGCTGTTGCAGTTCTTGAAGCAATCAAAGGGTCTTTAAAAAGAAGTTGCCAAACACATCTACTCAAGACTATGCAAGTTGTACCCATAGTTCTCATACTACCCCCTTCGATCGAAGCAGTACTATCTAAAGGATCAATTCAAAGACAGTGTATTCTAGGATTTGTTGAAAGAAAACACCAGGTAGCTGAAGCGGCGCAATCCGAAAGCCGCCCAAGGAATTGACTGCTTGCTAGAAGACGTAAAAAAACTGTTTTAGAATAAAGACGACAAGTTCATTCATGTTCTCCAACAATTACTCGACAACTTTAGCAGCTACTTAATGAGCGCCCGACATGCGAATGTTGAGCGCGATCTTTAAAAAATTTACGAAACGGTGGCCTACAAGCACTGCCTTAAGGGAACCAACAACCCCATCTTGAGCGAATTTTACACTCACTTCATAAACGAGCAAACTCGTGAAGGAGACTTCCTAAAGCAAATTCAAATCCTCAAAAACATCAAGGACTTCCTCGTCGTTCAAAGGAGTCTAAAGGTGTAGACGCAGCACGTAGACGACGTGTTCCATAGCTTCACAAACCTTAATGTAAAGGGAATTGAATTGCCAGACTAGTACATCCTCTTTGCGACAGAGCCTCTTCCATAGAAGGTGATTACGATTGACCGCATCGACTCGACTGTCCACCGCGCAGGCTGGAACGACAAAAAGATTGAGTTTAAGTGCCAGAACAGCAAGAGCGTTTACTATCGTTTTTCGGGATTTGTTAACCCTAAAGTAACTTAGCAGTAGGAGCTTTTCCAGTTCTAGTCTGACGAACGAGTTACACAGATGAAGAATATCATGAATATGCTTTTCGCTTAGCACAAAGAATCTCATATCAGAGGCATAAAAATGCACGTTGCTCCAAAAATTCTGCTGCTGGAGGCGAAGATGAGTCAAGATGATCTGAACTTTGTTAATTTTTAGGAAACACACGACTTTTTGCTGCTTGAGTAAGGAGTAGACCCAGACTAGGCTTTGATGCTTCAAATTTAATAGATTTAAAAGAAGTTCGATAGTTTCCCTCTTGAAAAACCCAAGAAACTTTAACAAATCGACATACAGTAGGTGCGTTAGATCAACCAAGACACATACAATTAGTTGACCACTGTTGTCGAACCTTACTTACTTCAATCCTACTTCAACAGAATCTTCTACAATGTCGATAACCTGTTTATCTTTAAGAAACAGTTCACAAAGTACCTCGCGGTCAACAGTTTCTTCTCATACGTTTTCAACCAAGCGGAGCAACTCAAACTGAACACACTCGTTTTCTGCAAGGCTAGTGGCAAGTTTACTTTCACAGACCCGAAACTTAGTCTTGCTTTGTAGAAGAAAGATACTTTTAAGAACAGGTCCTTCCAAGAGATAGATCAAGATTTCTTCCGTAGCTAGGATAAATAAGGGGAAGTGACGCAGGAGAACACTCAAGTTCCGTTCAGACTTACTCCAAACCTTGTCCACTTTATCGGTCAAATTGGATTGTAAGGACTCTTTGCTGGCATCATGACCAGTGTCTCTCTCGCTCTTGTAAAGCAGGAGGATAAGTTCGGTACTCTTCTCAAGCTCATATTCGCTGATGAAATCGAGTTATAAAGTCTGCTAGAAAAGACTAAGGTCGACAATAAAGAAGCTGCCCAAGCTGCTCCTACACAGCCGTCTCTATACGATGAAGATCAGATCGCGGATTTCTGCATGTACAAGACCAAAAGTCTTATAAATCACAGTGCGGTGTTGCCACAGCCTGCGAAGTCTGAAGAGTGTAAGGCGCAACCGATCGGCAGACAGGGATTGCTGGGTATCCGTGAGGAGCGCGAAAACTTTATTTTAGGATAGCAAAGCGAGTTCCCTGTGCCACGCGAGTACTTCGACCTTGAGATGGAAAGACCTTTGGTAATGGAGGAGTTTAACAAGAAGGTATTTAGTCTGATTAACCTGGCCCAGGAAGATAGTCGTAGAAGTCAGAAGCCCATAAACTGGTGTGCTTGGTTCTGATGATTCAATAATTCATAAAACATTTATTAATCTTATATTTGGGGTTTTGGGGTTTTGGGG
>Ga0169931_10010122_pt1 | contig 13463 bp, 10 predicted proteins | sample Kivu_15m_20L_FD_129675 | JGI IMG/M metagenome (GOLD analysis project Ga0169931, IMG submission 129675) | Freshwater microbial communities from Lake Kivu, Western Province, Rwanda to study Microbial Dark Matter (Phase II) - Kivu_15m_20L... | ecosystem: Environmental > Aquatic > Freshwater > Lake...
ACCCCAACCCCAACCCCAACCCCAACCCCAACCCCAACCCCAACCCCAACCCCAACCCCTATATGTTTTATACAAATGCTAAATGATTTTATATATTATGTTAGTAAATTATTTAATTTTAATTTATGCAGTATATGAAAAGAATATTCAGAAATTCTTTGTTTTGTTTATTTTTGATTCTATTCTAAATTGTCCAGTTACTGACGAAGAAAGAGTAGTGATAGGCGATGGCGTCAATTTTTTCTGTAATCCATTAAGAATATGCTGTCCTTTTACCGACATAGTGATTTATCTTCTGAATTGTTTGCTGTTTTTTTATTCGTTTTCTTGCAAACGAATACAATAGGTAAGAGATTTCATGGTTTTTCTGAGAGAATTCAGCTATTATAGAGCCTAGGCTAGCGAACAACGTTTGCTTGGATTAGGTTGCAAACAGTACTTCAGTAAATTTATGAATTGTTCACTAAAATTTTTGCTAATAGTAGTAATATCAAACGAAATTCTGTCTATTTTTAGCTCATTTTTGCTTTAATTATAGTAAAATTTCGTCTTATCGAGTGTAATGAGTTCAAGAATAACCATGCCTATAGCAAACATATCTGCTTTAAATGGATCGTATTTAATCTAATATTAAAGCTGATTAATGAAATGCAGCTGTTAAGGACTAAGAACATAATTGTCGATGGTTGTAGGCTCAGAAAGGGCTTTGAAATAGCAACTGTGTCGATTTTCTTAATCTATTTCTAAAAGATACAGCTTTATATAGCCTTCAGGACTGAGGTAAATCGACTTTGTTCGATACTATCCCACAGAAATACCATATTGCTGTAGATATGTGGCTGCTTATAATAGGCATCCCATTATGTATACTAATTCGTTTTCGGGAAAAATGCTATCTTGTATTTTCTTTTTTTATATCGCTGCCTACAGAGTGAAGTTATAGTAGTGACAAAATGTGTGAAGCTTGCTGTGTTTAATGCACATCTGGTTTTCTAAATTAATATCAAAATACCTTCGATCATCTCGCATCGATGAATTTTCGATAGATTCTTATGCTACATATTCTTTAATTGATTCATTAGTCTTAAATAGCGATTAAGTTTTTCATTATCTTCTACGAAGTTTTTTTTGTAATCCATGATGTATTCGTAAGGCGGCTATTGAGTTCGGTAGATATCTATTGGACCAAAGTTAGGGTCCTGAGTGTTTTATATAAAGGTGAGTTGATCCTTATAGAAGCACTATTTTCGAGATTGAGTTTCGCCCATTCAACTATTATTCTAACAACGGTCAACTCTAATCATAACCGATATCATTCTAAGTAAAAAGAAAAATCAAAAAATCAAAAACTGGTAAAAAAAATTACATAATTTTTTATCATTCCTTTTCTATTTGATATAATAACATGAGCAAGGCAATTTTTTTTTATTTGTATAAAGATTGATAAACAAATGACAAAATAGAATCATAGATGCTTGTAGCTTTTGCCGTCATAGATACCTTTTAGATTAAATTTTAAACGCGAGAGCTTGATGTCTAAAAGTTTCTAATTTAAACAAAAATTACCAAGACTTTGCATTTTTACACTGAAATTGGCTCTCCTTCGACAGCCAAAGAAAAATCACTCATAAGCTATAATTTTGAATTTACCAGACGAATCGGAAGCCCTAAAAGTCTCAGCTGGGTCTCCATCGAGTGACCGAACTGCTTTAGCGAATCGAATCCTTTTTATAGAACTTTAGTATATGGTGCAATAGTTCCTCCTGTTGCATACTATTCTTCTTCAAAGTTCTCAAAAATTTCCTTACATTTGTTCGGTGTTCTATTGGTAAAAAAGATGGTGCAATGTCCTTTAAGATCCTAAATTTATCTAAAAATACCTGAGCAACTCTGTAGCTTTGAGGTTTGTAAGATGTTTATTAATCAGTTCCAAGCGCAACACCGATAACTTTGTTTTTTCCCATTAAAAACTTAGAATCAGCTAAGGTCTATCTCAGTCCTTTGAAATTGTTGGTGCTCATATTATCATAGGTGAGCACATATAGATACTTGTAATTAGCCAAATAATTGTGAACCTTATTAACGATGAATTCTTTATGTTATCTTGCTTTAGGTTTGGTCTGGGTCAACGAAACTACTTTATTTCTTTTGGCCTCGGGCATCAACAATCAATATAACTAATAATCAAAGCATACCCCTTCTAATAAATATAATCATATTAAAGTACTCTTATCAATTTACAAATTATTGCATCTCTTTTTTACGAGTTGTCACTTACTGTTTTGTTTTGATACTTTCAGTTTGAGATAAAGCCATTGCGTTCCAGACTTTACTGAAAAATTTAGAAACACTATTGCTTTTTTTCTATTTTTTGGGCTGATTCTACTCTGTTTTGATTCTATTTGTCAGATTTATTTTCTAGATAGATGCAGCTCTTTTTTCTATCATTTCGATACTCTTTCCCTTCATTTTCATTCGCTTAGTTTCAGATTCATCCTACCTTTAGCTTTTGCTTCTTTTAATATATTTTTTTTCATTAATATTAACATCTTTTTATAGTTTTTTGATCCATACTTCAAGAAGCTACTGGCTGTCTACCCGTTTTGAAGGATCGATTTAAAGAGTTTTAATAAGAATGTCACGCTGACTAGACGATAGATCATAATGTTCTGACGTAGTTAAAGAAAAAGAAGCTTTTTTATTGTCTAGAAGCAATTTTTTTACATCCCCAGAGAAAGAAAATACAGATTTTAACATCAATCTTTATAGGAACATGAAATACATAAGATGGCATATGATTCCAAAAGAAAATATGTCAGAAACATGAGATACTATAATTTTATTCCGACCAGCTCTAAGTATCTAAGGTGCGATATAACCTGGAGTTCCACATCTTTAGTAAAGCAATTCCTTCTAGCCGACCCAGCAAGCCAATCCGAAATCAGTGATCACATACTACTTGCCTAAATCAGGAGTGATTCTGATCATAATATTTTACAACTTTAGATCTCGATGCACTATCCTTTTTTGCCTCAGATGCTCTATACCTTAAGCAATGTCTCTAATTGGTTTGAACTTTTCGCGATGTGTTTTAAGTCTATCCTGCTTGCGAAACAAATTACTTGTTTAAGTTCTTCAAGAAGCGTTCCACCTTGCAAATACTCCAAAAGACATATAAGTTATTTTTTTGAAATGTAAAGACTCTAAATGCCAACTATATGCTTATTTTTCAAGTGTCGAAGCAACTTAGTCTAATTGATAAACGTGTCCTTAGTAAATAAATTTTTACATAAGCATTATTTTAAGATTACTTTATAGAGATGATTTTAGCTGCGAATAGCTTTTTGTCTGATTTTCTCTCAGTCAAGTATACTTTGGCAGTAGCTCCTTTGCCAAGTTATTTGATTAAACAGTATTTTTCTTAAAAACCTATTTCACAAAGTTTTCTTCTGAGAATATCCTGCACGATCGATAAAGTTGGCAAGGCATTGACAGTAAACTCGAGCTATATTTTTTATTTTTTAATCCTGACTATTTGCACTTTTTTTAGTTCTTCGTTTATTTTGAATGCGATGTCTTGTTTCTAGAAAGAAATTATCTGATCTTTAGACTATATTTAGGGTAGACTTATGTTAGTAGTAAGACTTGATATCGTCTTATTTTTAAAATTTTAGTAGCGTACTATCTGATGAGGAAATATAGCAATATTCGCCTACTATAGATAAATTAGCGGCTGCCTTTTGGTTTCTTTTGACTATAGCTAATACATTAGTATTATTATTAAAGCTTTATCAATTAAAAATATTTTCAAACATAAAAAGTATTACTATTTAATATTATTTTATTCCTTTTCTTTGATTTTTTTAAGATATTGTTTAAATCTTATTTTTATATTTTAACAAAATAAAATGACTATAACAAAATATGTGAGAATCAGGACTTAGAATTTTATTTGCCCTTGGCATCTGCGCAGATATCGAGCACTCTTGACTTGAGGTAAACATCGAATAGATTCTTAGTGGCAATTAAATCCGCAGTCGCTCCTGGGAACTTCAGAGTCATTTCCTTCTTATTAGCTTACTGCTCTGTCAGAACTTCCATCTAATCTCGCATTTTCTTGTAAGCCTTGAGCAAATCGTCCAGTTAGTTATCCTTTCTTCTCAGTTTTTAAAGAAGATCTGCTTGTTTGTTAGCTTATAGCTTTAGCGCTGACTAATGGTCCATTTTAAGATTGTCAATAGTGAATGCGAAAGTAGCCTACATATTAAAAATTATACCTAAAGTCGTTGTTTTTGCTAAGCAAGCATCTCGTTGCTTTTTTGATCTTTTTTGATCAGTTTATTTCTGAGATCATCATTCTACCTTTCAAGCTTACGTTCTCGCTCTTCGCTGACTCGAACTCTTTCTTGCAAATTTTTGATTTCTTTCTACTTGAAATCAATAGTTTATTTTAGAGATATTTGTTCTCTTTCTAGGATATTGTTGCGACTAGAAATGCTATCAAGCTTAGTTTTGAGAGCTGAAATAGTTCCCTAAAGCTAGTAAGTTAGATCCTAGATATGCTTGTCCTTGTCAAGTCTGTCCTTACTCAAAGTGTCTCTTAAAACGCTATTATCATTTTTGGCTTCCTAAAGAGATTCCTGAAGCTGCTGTTATTTTTCTCTACTTCTGACTCGTTCGCTTTCAAGGTCTTTCTTGCTATGTTATAGCAGTTGTTTGATTGTTTTGATTTAGTTTAGGTGATTCTCAGTCTGATCTTGGTTGAGTCGATCCAAGTAGTCGATGTGCTTGGTTTTTTCTTTCAGTTTTTATTCATAAGTGATCACTAGTTAGGTCTGTTTGCTCTAGAAATCTTTTAATTTAAACAAAAGAGTTTCAATTTAATCCTTGAAACGATTACCTTCACTGTCATACATTTGCCTTACAGCTGTTTTTTCTTTGATAAGTTGCTCGATTTCTGCATTCTTTTTGCTCAAAGCTGACTCAAGTTTACTGTTTTCGTTGTGCAGAGTGTCGATGTACTTCTGATGATTGATTCGCATCTCATCGATTTAACTTTCATGGACCTTGTTTAGCTTTACCTTAAGAGTGTCTTTGTCGCTTTAAGAAAGTCTCTCAAACTACACCATCTTGTTTCTAAGCATCTCATTTTCACGCTTAGTCATCGCAATAGCGTCCTCATAGGTATTTTTTTGTTTGTTGAGTTTGCCGCTTACCAGCTCCAACTCAATATTTTTATTCTCTAGCAAATCCTTTAGTTTGTTATTTTAAAGTTAGAATCCCTAAAGACTTGCCAGATGACTCTTTTTAATTGACTCAATCTATTCAAGATAGTTATTCTCGAGCTTGCCACGAATCGACTACAATTATTTCTTGCGGTCTGACTCGACATAAGTCAGCTCACTTCGTAGCTTTTATTTTTCTTCTTTCAATCTCAGAACATCGTATTCAGCTTCTGAAGATAGTCGTTTAAGTCTGTTAACATTTTCACTCAATTCATAGTCTTTCTTATCAAGCTGATCTCTCAGTTTTCTGATTTCCTGCTCGTACATTTCCTGAGATGAAGCTGTCTGTCTTTTGATGGTCTGAAATTCAATCTGGAACTGAGATTTGAGTTCATTAATCTGAGCATTTTTGATCTGCTAAACTTCCTTAAGCTCGTGGTCGAGATGTTCCAGCTCACTCAGCAATTTTTTTCTTTAATACTCAAATCCAGATGCATATTCGAGCTTTTGATTAGATTGCATCTCGTATTTCTATCTGAGAGTGTCATACTAAACTTTTTTCTGATTAAGAAGCTTAGATAGTCTTTCATTTTCAGACAAAAGCTGAGAATTTTGTTTCTGTAGGATTTCTGCCTTGTCCTAGAGCTAAGGTAGTTTTTTATTTTTAGCCTTAAGGATAGCATTTTCTTCTTCAAGCATGATAAGGTCGGCACGTAGAAGCTCCTTAATACGATTCGAATGGTCGTCTAATTCACTGTTAATGTTGATCTATTTGCGAGGACTACTGCGGTCAATACTACGGTAGTTGCTGTATCCACTGTATGGAGTTCGCTCTCTCATCTAACGGATTATCTTTTTATTATAACAAAATCATTTTGCCCATAAAATGACTTATAACATATTGTTTGATCGATAAAAAGTTTAAATTTCATAGAAGTTTATTGTAAGGCAACAGAATCATAGAGTTTCAGACCGGATAGGCTATCTTACAAAAAGTCCTTTCATTTGTCTAGCCAAAAATAATGTCAGACCCATTCCTACTAGTCCGGCTAAAATTTTGGAAGGAACAGTTAGCAAACTATTATCAACAAAAGCATCAACGAGTCCACCCATCAAGTAGAAAGCCACGACTAACTGAATAGATTTATATTTACCAACAAAAGAAGAAGATACATCGAATTACAGATAGGATGTTTAATACTTTAGCTACTGTTTTGTCTTGGTTTGATCTTAGCCAGACTGAAATCGATGTAATCTTGATCACGGGCATCGTAGAAGTTTCCTAAAAAATATCTTTTAACTCCGAAGTAAGCGTCATTGATGGCACCACGTGTGGTTCTCTTTCCAGTAGCTGTGAAGTCTGTTTTCATGGCAGGAGTTCCAGAGTAAAGCAAGCTGACCACATCTGCATTCATGGTCCACTGCTTGCGGAAATCCACCTATAAGTTCTCAGGCAGCATCTCGAATGCTTTGATATCTCTGCCCTTAGAAAAATTGTTAGATTTTACCAGCCATTCGATTAAAATTTGTCTAGCAAAAACTGACTGAACTACATTGGTCCTATCCAAGCAGTCCATACAGTTTGTTCTGAAAATACCTTTTTGAGTATTTTTTTTAACAACTCTCTAGCTGTCTCCTTTGGTAAGCTAAACATGGAAATACCCGTAGTTTTCAAGTTAGTTCTTCACCATCTCAATCAATTTAGAAAGATTTTCATACTTCATTTTCTTGCATTCAGCGTGGAAATCAAACCAGATTAAACTAAAAGTGTCTTAATCAGTCGTTCGGTGCATTTTCTAGAAGTATTCGCCAAGACGTCCTTGAGAGCCCTTCTTGTCAATCAGATTTATCATATAGCAGCTCTAATATCCCCTTTTTATATCTGCGTAGTTCTTTCGGATAGTTTCACTATTAAGTTTATCACTTGGATGAATGACTACCTTGGGACTCCACTTTAGATCAGGTCTCTGCTGCCAAATGAAAGGCATTGACCCTCTGAGCTGCACATAAGAAAAAAGATTTTATTTTCCTTGTTGCTATATCAAAAAAACCATTTAAGTTTAGGCAGTGTTTACTGAGTTTCCATCAAAATCGCAGCCACGCGTAATCCATCTTTTTCCTTGTCTTCTCCTATCTCGTCTAGTAATGATAGCAATATCACAAGAATTGCTTGGAGTAACGTTAGTGTATGCAGTCGAAACGAAACCAGAAATGAAGCCAGTTATCCACTCATAGGCCTTGAGTTTAAGGAACTAATCGATCCAATCAGCATTGAACATGTACTACATTCTTTTGTTTCGCAGACTAAAATTGCTTTTGATGAATTGCTGTAGAGAATTTGTCAGATCATAGTCATCTGAAAAATACCAGCATTTGTTCGAAAACATCAAATCTAGACCTTTGATGTATTTTTTGTCCTTATCGCTCTACTTTTCTGACAAACAAAAGAAATCCATCTTTTGAACCTGGAAAATTTTGCGATGATAAATTTGTCCGATGATCGATGCCTTGGTAACTGCAAGCAAATAGCTATTGACTTCCATCTCGACGATGCCATAAACAGCTTGGATCTTCACTTTCTAAGTCACCCAAAGTTTACCTTTATGAGTCCGTAAGGTTTTTATTCTTTGGCTACACGCTCACATCCATTGTATGGGAAGGCCCTGAATAAAGTCAGAGATACATCTTGATGTTATAGTCGCATTTCTTGTAGTCAAGAAGCAAATGATCGCTGTATATGCTTATTTATCTGTTGAAGTTTGTGAACAGATCGCAATCCACCATCCACGATATAAATTTAGATTCAAAGATAAGAAAAAAGCACACAGAATAGCATTCGAAAATCAACCTAAAAATTAAAAAAAAAAACGGTAAATCTAAATTAAAAAGGTTTCAAAGATAAGATAACTTTCGATCACTCATATAGCTCATAAGACGATATAAGGGCTGAGACAAATCCACCCAGCCCGCATGAGCTATCAGTGGCAGTGAATCCAAGATAGTTTTGGAAAACCTCTGAGCCCTGACCAGCAGGAATGATATCTCCGACAACTTTGATTATTTTGAGGTATATTCCTGTTCGCTTGGCCAAAGTATTGTGGTATTCTTTTTTTTTGTCCTTCTTTTCCTACTCATTAGTGCACGAATAGTACAATCTAGATATTTAATAATTTACGCGTTAACTGCATTGATTTTCTTCAGGTTTGCAAGAAGCTCCTTAATGAGTAGTATTAAGTTCGTAAGTAGAGCCAAAAGCCAAAAAGTAGCACCGATTTTAGCCATCTTTTTGTTGTCAAAATTCAATATTTTGATTTTTGAGAGGATATTCAGATTGTCAAAGAACCAGTAGCAAGCGAAAAAGGCTCTAATAAGCACGTTTAATATATTGTCTATGTCTGCACCTTTGGGCAGTAAATCCTTTATTTTTTTGATCTAGTTCACGCTCTTGAACAAACGGAACAGCTTTCGGGCATCACGCATGTTAGCTGAGTTTAAATAGCTATACCAAACAAAGATTAGAATTTAGCAGCAGACTCCTTATCTCCGCTTTCAGCAAATCGATGCTTAAGGAAACGACAAGCATACTGTATAGCCTTGCAAAACTTATCACGTCCCTCTATTTTACATAAAAAATACCTGTTTTGTCTATCCATTTGACGGTGCGGTCCAAACTCATTTTTATGATATTATAACCCGTATGACATCACGGGTTAAATTTGTCAAAATCAAGCTTATTCTTGACAAAAAATAATTAAAAATATTTTATCCAACAGTAAGTAGATAAGTTTGAATGATGTTATGAAATTTTTAAGAATTGCTGAAGAAGAATGCCCTTATTGAATATTTAATGAATGAATATTGAATATTATCATTATTATTTACCACAAGCACTATGGTACGAGAGTGTCTATGTAGATCTATAACAAGTTCGTCGAAGTCGGCCGAGTAGCCAGAATCAACTACGGACCTCTCGAGGGCAAACTGGTCACTATCGTCGATGTGGTGAGCCTTAAGCGAGTCCTCGTTGACGGATAGGATGTCCAGAGGCAGGTCATCCCCATCAGAAGACTTCAACTCACCAAGCAGCGCATCAGCATCGGTCGGGGTGCCAGAACCGGCAAAGTCAAGCAAATCTTCAAGAAAGACAATGTCAAAGCTACATTCGATGCCAGCTCACTCGGCAAAGGATTCGCCAGACAACAAAGAAGACAAGCTCTTACTGATTTCGAAAGACACAAAGTCCTCGTTCTCAGACGCAAACTCTCCAAACTCACCAGAGCCAAGCCCAAGAAATGATACCCTTATTTAAAGATCCCATTCATCATACACAACAGAAATAAAGTACTGTCGAAAAGCACATAAATCTTCGTTTTTTAAATATTTTGACGATATCTTAGCCGAAATGAAGATATTAATGATTGAAGGTGATGTTTATTCTGTATGATAGGAATATGTTTTAGATCAGGAGATGGGCGCTTTGTTGTTATCTCTTTTGAAGGCTTCCACCTGCTCGATGTAGGTAATGTAGTGTCTGACCGCGTTAAACGAAGGTAGGGTCTCTGCTGAGATAGTGTAGCCGAGGTCTTCTTCGATTTGCATGGCGATCTCGATAGAGTCGAGTGAGTCAAGTCCGTGATCAGCAAGTGAGCTAGCTCTGGTGACGCCTAAGTAAATTAAATGTTACCTTGTTTGTAGGTGGTACGGAAGTAGTTCTGTACAGTCTTGATGACGTATGCCTATATGTCTTATGTTTTTTTAAGGGTGATGGCACTACGAGTAGTCAATTAGCCGTTGTTGTAGTAGGTAAGGCCAGCTGAACCACTGGAACCGCCTGAGCTCTTCTGAACCTAAGAGGCAAATCTGAAAAGATTGAAGCCCTTTACGATGTTTCTCAACATAATACCTAATATTTATTAAGCAGTCATCAAACAATACAGCTATTACAGCAAAAAATATTCATCATATTGATAGCCCCTATATTTGATTAGGCTGGTTTAACTTTTTGATTCATTCAACTTAGTATAAATGAAGTATTATCGTGTTAACTTTCTTTCTATGTTTCCCATTTTTCAACTTTTCCAGTCTATTTGCGCCTACTTTGTCTTGTTTTTGAAAGTCTTTAATTGCTTCGGCAATTCTGCATTGTTCTAAGCCTGTAAGCAGACAAGCCCAAATTTTATTTATGATCTATCCTCGATGTCAGTTTAGGATTGTGATTCAACATGTAGTATGGTTTAAAAGACTGTTCTGAGGGTTCTTCTGCCTCGAAAGTCGTTATCATTTGCAAAAATGGTTGTTGTATATGTTGTTGCGGTGTCAAAGTATAAGTTTTTCTTTTGCTAAATAGCAGTTCCCCAGACTTAGGATAGCGTTTACTGTGTATCGGTGCAGGTATGGCTTATTTTTTTGGTATAGCTGGCTGACAATTCTGAGAATAAATCCTCTGAGAGATGAACTTGTTGAGTTCGTTAAGCGAAAAGGACTGAGGATTCCTGCTGCATTTGGTCATGCGTTTGATTCTGAGCGGCACTGGCACCGTTTGCCCAAACTAAAGCTAATTGACCTACATTTGCTTCTAATATCTCATTATTATTCCATAAGCATTCTATAACATCAGAAAAACAATAAAATCATAAACAAAATTACTATTAACTTAATTTTATTAAGCTCTTTATTGATGCTAAAATTTTTAAAAACATCGTCTAGACTATATGCTAGCTCAATAAAAAAATATATCAGTTTGGTCTATAGTAACTTTTAGGTCTTAACGTATTGTAGTTAGATGGTGAAACGCTTCGTTCTACATATCGCCTTTCGAACGAATTTTAAAGTCTAGACACTCCTTTACTTTTACGAGTATCATTCAAAGGATCAGCGGTCTGAGGTTTGACCTAAACCTGACTCTCAAAGTACGATTCTAATCCCTCAAAAGCTACCATTACTACAGTAATATTATCTAAAGTTTTTTTATTGAAAGAAAGTTTCATGATGTTTTCAACTGCTTTTCCACAAAACTCGTGCAAAGTTGTAAAAGTTCCTTTGTCTCTCTTGAAAGTATCCCATACTATTTCAACTACCTCTTCATTGTTAAGTTTGTCGTATATTCCATCACCTGAATATTGAAAAATATACATCCTAAAATGATGAAATCATCTTCTTCACTGATGTTGAGCTTGTATATTTAAGGAGTGCAGACTATAGCTTTAGAGTTTCCTCCAAATTAAGCCAATTTGGCCTATATATCACCGAAGGTTCGAGTGACCGATAGTCTGCCAGGAAAGGCACGATGTGGACCTAAAATGAACTGATGTTCTTCTCCTTCGTAAAATATTTTTAAGTTTGGATTCGCGTTTCTGATTTTTGTCTGATAGATCTTACCCCCAGCCTAGATGATTCTCTTTTGCTAGAATTCATCACTGGCTTTGTGATCAGTCGATAGCTATCTGATGACTTTGCCTCTTCTTGAACTCATTATAGCCCTGCTGTCTCCAACGTTGGAAATGTAACATTCTTTTCCATAGAAAAAAGTTATTAATCCGCACGAACCTGACTTGTCAACTTTGCCCATGTAAGATTGATCTAGGTATGCCTTTTAACATTTTTAGCTACCCAAACGAATCGAGTCTTCCAATCTGTTAGGAAAGCTATTTTAATTTATTTTTACTTTTTATCTTTAGCTATGAAGTTATGCAAGTTATCTCTCAGAAAATCTGCGCAATCCATGCCTCCATGACCGTCGAAAACTCCAAAATAAGCTGGTTTTTTCCAGTCTGCACAATTCTAGGGCCTTGTGAAATTCAAAATAATGGCTACTCTGTCTTCATTATACTCGCGAACTGGCCCTTGATTGGTCGATGCAGAATAAGCCCTTATAGTTCCGTGCCCATTTTTAGAGTGCTTAGCTGGTTAAAAATTCGAGATAGGCGCCATAGTCCTCGGCAAAGCTGGATGACTATTTTCAATTGTTTTGATGCCTCTTTATTCAGTATTAAACACTTTGGGCTGCAAGACTACTTCTTATCTGATTATTTCATCGACCTGTTTGACAGGTGACTTCGACTTTGACCTTGGCTGGTACTAATAGTTGACCTTGCTTAATGGTTTATTGAGCTCGAGACGTTTGTTAGAGTTGTAAAACTGCTTTTTATCGTTGTTTTCGCGACTATGAAAGTAAGGAGCAGTGTCTGGTGTGTTTTTTGTAGTTGCTGGTTTGCTCAGTTTGATTTTTGAGGAGGGGTCGCCTTTGTAAGCGATGCCACTTTTGAGGCTGGCGAAGACTGGAGAGATCTTAGGCGAGTATTTAGTCGATTTAGGGGTCAAATCTTTATGGCCGCTATCATCAAGCTTGCTGCGATATGGTCCGAACCGATTAGTTGACATTCGAATGATTGTTATATAATCAATAGTAGATCAGCATACCATAACACAACTGTTAGCCTTCAATAATGTTCTAAGCTCAAAAAAGCTAGATTGCAGTAAAAATAAAAATTTGTTTTTTTTTTTGTAAAAAAAAATCAAGCTATTTGATTATTATGGCATCACATATCTATATTTTTTTGTTTTTCAGTAAGTAGTTGGATTCTAATAGAGAAAAAACGTCATATAAATAAAAGTGTGTCTATATTATTGTTACAATAAATTTGTGAGTTTTATGAAGAAAAAGATCCGCCAATAAAACTCTAAAGATAGCCGTAACAACTCTGGATCGCAAAAGTCAAGAGACTCCAAATCTAAATCTAAATCCAAGAGCAACAAATTGCATATTTACAAGCTAAGTCACGCTTTCTATAATTCTTAGTTGCATCGCTCGTGCACAAAAATCATACTTTTCGATTAATTTGAATCAGAAAAAGAAGTCTAAGGTGCAGTCACTTCCCGCTACAGGCCGGTAGATAACGATAGTGGCAATATGCTCGAGAAGTGCCAGAAAGTGCAAGATTTGGGTAGGAAAAAAAGCGTGTTAAAATAATAGAAGAGGCTATGTCAAGCCCGAAAAAAGAAAAAGGAAATACTCAGAGAATTTACGGCATTTCAAACAAGTCAGCTTTAAAGATCCTACAATGACCAAATTCTTTGCATGAACAACTTTTGACAATGATTTTAATATGCTTATTCTAATCATATAATCATATAATCATATAATCTGCTAGTCTGATTGACTTATATAAATATTCTTCAGATATGCGGTCATTCAGAAGGGGTTGGGGTTGGGGTTGGGGTAGGGGTTGGGGTTGGGGT
>Ga0169931_10010123_pt1 | contig 13462 bp, 9 predicted proteins | sample Kivu_15m_20L_FD_129675 | JGI IMG/M metagenome (GOLD analysis project Ga0169931, IMG submission 129675) | Freshwater microbial communities from Lake Kivu, Western Province, Rwanda to study Microbial Dark Matter (Phase II) - Kivu_15m_20L... | ecosystem: Environmental > Aquatic > Freshwater > Lake ...
AGATCGCCGGCGGCGCGCACGACTACAGCACGTGGCAACACCTCGACGAAGGTCTGCGCTGGCTCGCGGAGCGGCCGCGTGATCCGTTCCCCAAGGCCTTCACGCGCCACCTGCAGACGCTCGAACAACCCTGGTGCTACTGGGTGCGCGTCGACGAACTCGAGCGCGTGGGCTCGGGCGAAGCGGGCAAAGCGCCGAGCGCGAAACTCAGCGCGAAGGTCGACGGTCAAACGGTCGAGATCACCAGCGAAGGCGTGAAGCGCATCACCGTGGGCCTGTCGAGTGAACTGGTCGACCTCACCAAGCCGGTGAAGCTGGTGTGGAACGGCGAAGAGAAGCTTGAGCGTGTGCTCGAGCGCGATTTCGCGCGCAGTGTCGACTGCGCGCTCGAGAAGTGCGACTGGCGCGGCTTGCTCGAGGGCTTCGTCGAGTTGAAGCGCTGAAGCGGAGCGCGGCGCGCGCTCAGTGGCCGCAGTAGTTCGGCCGCTCGATGCCGCGCGGCAGCACGTCGCCGGCCGGCGAGGCGCCGTCGTCCACGTAGCCCAGCGCCTTGAGCTCGTTCTGCGTGCTCTCGTCGAAGGCGTAGGACGTCCCGATTGGCCCTGACGCCCGGCCGAAAAACGCCGCGTCGACCTCACACTGCGCTCGCAGCAGGCCCATCAGCCGCTCGGCGACCTGCGTGTTCTGTGCGGCCACGTCGCTGAGTTCCAGCGGGTCCTTCGCGAGGTCGTAGAGCCGCGCCGCGTTCGCCTGGCTGTCCCAGATCAGGCGCCAGTCGCCGTCGCGCACGGACCACAGGCGCGACTCGCCGCCGATGAGCGAGAGTGCGTGGCTGAAGGACGGCGCTGGCGGCAGCTTGTCGCCGCGCAGCAGCTGCGTGAGGCTGCGACCCTGCAGCGCCAAGTCCGCGCGCGCGGCGCCGAGCAACTCGAGCGCGGTCGGCATCACGTCGACGGTGCGCACGACGTCCTTGACGCGTTGCGGCGCCACACCGGGCGCGCGCAGCATCAGGAGCACGCGCAGGTTCTCCTCGTGCAGCACGCTGCCGTGACCGATGTTGCCGTGCTCACCGAAGCCCTCGCCGTGGTCGCTGACGAACACGACCACGGTGTTCTCGCGCAGCTTCGGCGAGTCCAGGCGCGCGAGCAAACGCTCGAGCTCGTGGTCGGTGTGGCGGATCTCGGCGTCGTACAGATCGCGCCACAGCTCCATGCGCTCGGGCTCCATCGAGCCGACGCCGAGCTCGCGCATGCGCGCCGGTATTCCGCTCTTGTCCATGTCCTTGGCCGCCGCGCAGTGTTCGACGTGCGCCAGCAGCAGTCGCAATCCCGCGGCGTCGATCTCCTTGCGCTCCACCCAGCCGCGTTTGACCTCTTCGAGCTTGGCGTGCTCCGCCGCTTCGTCCCAATTCGGCCGGAAGCGTTTCACATACTCCTCGGGCGGCTGGTACAGGCCGTGGATCTCATATGTATGGAAGAGCAGGAAAAACGGCTCGTCTTGCACTTCGTCGAGCCACTTGAGCGTGCGGTCCACGTTGCTGCGTAGGCGGCGCGGATGGGCGACGTTGGAAGCGTGCTTGTCGGGCGTGTCGCCGATGTTGAGCGGGTAGGTTTGAAAGCCCTGGCCCAGTCCGAACTGCGGCTTGGCGTAGCCCCCGTCGGTGAACGCGCCTGTCCAATAACCGCGCTCGCGCAGCACTTCAGCGAGCGTTGTCACGCGCTCGTTCATCTGCCCCGGCTCGTAGAAGGTCGCCACCTGATGCACGCTCGGATAGAGCGAAGTCATCAGCGAGATCAGGCTCGGCGCGGTCCAGGGTGCGGCGGTCTGCGCGTTCTCGAACACGACCGACTGCGCTGCCCAACGATCGAGGTTCGGGCTCGTGTCGCGCGTGTGGCCGTAGCAGCCCAGGTGATCGGGCCGCAGCGTGTCGAGCACGATCACGACCAGGTTCGGCTTGCGCTCCGCGCCGCCGCAATTCCAGTTGAGGAGTGCGCACGCGAGCGCGAGGAGCGCCGTCGACGACCGTAGACCGGGAGAAGCTGTCATGGAGCTTCGAAGATACTCGGACGCCGGTTGCTGCGCGCCACAGCTGACAAACTCAGCCGCTTCGCGCCGCAGCTCACAACTTCGAGCGCGGCGCGCCGGCGCCGGGCTCGCCGGTGCTCGTGTAGCCCAGGGCCTCGAGCGCACGCGCGTCGGGCGCTGCGCCGGTTTGCGCGGGGCCGGAGACGCGTTGTTCGAACAGCGCGTCCTGCTCGCGCTGGGCATTCAGCAACGCGAGCAGCCGCTCGCACACAGAAGCATGTTCGTTCGCGACATCGCGCGTCTCGCCCGGATCGCTGGCGAGGTCGTACAGCCGCGCTATCTGCGATTGCGCGTCCCACACCAGCCGCCAAGTTCCGTCGCGCACGCTCCACAGACGGTCTTCGTTTCCGCGCTGCGCGAGCGCGTGGCTGAAGGCCGGTTCGGCGCGCAGCGAGCGGCCGCGCAGCAGCGGCACGAGGCTGCGGCCCTGCAGCGGCGGAGCGCTCTGGTCCAGCCCGAGCAAGTCGAGCAGCGTGGGCATCACGTCGACGGTGCGCACGAGCTCGCCGACGCGGCGCGGCGCGACGCCGGGGCCGCGCAGAGCGAGGACGACGCGCAGCGTCTCGTCGTGCAGCGCGCCGCCGTGCCCGAAGCGGCCGTGCTCGCCGAACTCCTCGCCGTGGTCGCTCGTGACGACGACGAGCGTGTTGTCGCGCAGGTCGGCCGCCGCCAGACGCTCGAACAGGCGCGCCAACTCGGCGTCGGCGTAGTGGATCTCCGCGTCGTACCACGCGCGCCAGCGCGCCAGGCGCTGCGGGTCGAGCGCGGCGATCGCGTGTTCGCGCATCCGCCCATCCAGGCCGTCCGCATCGATGTCGTTGCCCGGTGCGCAGTGTTCGCGGTGCGAGATCACGAGCTCCAAGCCAGAGGCGTCAATCTCCTTCGTCGCCCTCCAGCGTTCGAGTACACGCGCGAGTTCGGCGTGCTCAGCGGCCTCGTTCCACTCGGGCGCGAAGCGCTGCACATGCTCCTGCGGCGCGCAGTAGGGCGTGTGCGTCTCGTACGTCTGCAGGAACAGGAAAAACGGCCGCTCGCCTTCCCGCTCGTCGATCCAGCGCAACGTGGCGTCGAGATTGCGCTTGAGCCGACCGCGCTTGGCCTCGAGCGGGTTCGCGTCGGGGGCCGTCTGAGCTTCCGCGTCGGCGTAGTGCGCGATCCCCTGGTCGAGGCCCAGGTGGGCGCTCGCGTACCCGCCTTCGGTGAACGCCGCCGTGGCGTAGCCGTGCGCCTGCAGCACCTCGGCCAGCGTGGTGACGCGCTCGTTCAGCTGTCCGGGTGCGCCGTACTCCGTTACGTTGTGGACGCTCGGGTACAGCGAAGTGAACAGCGAAACCAGGCTCGGCGCTGTCCACGGAGCAGCCGATTGCGCGTTCTCGAACACCGCCGCGCCGGCAGCCCACGCGTCGAGATTCGGGCTCGTCGGCAGGCCGTACCCATAGGCGCCCAGATGGTCGGGCCGCAGCGTGTCGAGCACGATGACCACCACGTTGGGCGGCGGCGGCGCTTCCGGTTGGCATGCGCCCGCCCCGGTGAGCGCGTACAGCAGGAGCCGCGCCGCCCATCGAAAGCCGGAGTGGTCTCGCGCGGCGTGCAGGCGCATGGTCCCATGTTACGCGCGGGCCACTCCGCTTCAGGTTCACGAAGTCTTGCCGCTGTGTTGACGGCGCACGAGGACTTCGCGGGCCCTAATTTTCCCGGCGAGGGCGCTCCACGTCGCTCGCCGGCGACTTGCCGCTCGCCTGCGTTGCCCCGCGATCAAAGGGGCCGGTACCCTTGAACCACTCCGACGGCCCAGCGCTTCCCTTCCGAAGGCCCACCTCCGTGAATTCCAGCTCCAACCCCGCCTCGCAGACCGGCTCCGGCTTGTGGACGCGCGACGGGCAACTCGTCCTCGACCAGAGCTACCCCAAGTTCGAGGCCAACTTGCCGGTCAAGGAGATCAGCGGCGGGAGCTACGTGACGCGCTTTGCGCGCACCAAGGAAGACCTGCTCGCGGTGCAGCGGCTGCGCTTCGAGGTGTTCAACCTCGAGTTGCGTGAAGGGCTCGACGAGTCCTACGTCACGGGGCTCGACCAGGATCGCTACGACCTGCACTGCCACCACATCCTGGTCACGCTGCAGGACACGGGGCAGGTGGTGGGGACCTACCGCGTGCAGACCAAGCCGATGGCGCTCGCCGGCGTCGGCTGGTACACCGCCAGCGAGTACGACCTGAGCGAGCTGCCGCCCTGGCTGCTCGACGCCGCCGTAGAGACCGGGCGCGCCTGCGTGGCGCGCGAGCACCGCAACGGTCGCGTGCTCAACCACCTGTGGCGCGCGCTCGCCGCGTACATGGCCTGGAACCACAAGCGCTTCCTGTTCGGTTGCTGCTCGCTGACTTCCCAGGACGTGAACCTGGCCAAGGCCACGCACGAATTCCTGCGCTCGGGGAGCTACTTGCGCACCGACCTCAACGTGCGACCGCTGCCGGAGTACTCGTGCTTCGACGAGGATTTCGTCGCCGACATCAACACCTCGGTCAAGCTGCCGCCCCTGTTCGCCAGCTACTTGAAGCTCGGCGCGAAGATCGTCGGCGAGCCGGCGATCGACCGGGCCTTCAAGACGATCGACTTCCTGGCGCTGCTCGACATCGGCGACCTCGAGCCGCACACCTACCACACGTTCTTCGAGCGCTGAGCGGCGGCCCGCGGCCGACGGATCCGCCCGCGGGACTGCCTGTCCGGCTCGCCCGGTCACCGGATGCGCGCGTCCGACGCACAGGACCAGATGCGCGCGTCCGACGCGCGACGCGCTAATCTCCCGGCTTGCGAACGAAGAAGCGCCAACTGCGGACGGCGGGGGAGGGCGAGCGTTGAAACGGCTGCGCGCGTGTTGGCGCGGGCTGTGGCTCGTGGGAATCACGTTGGGGCTGTATCTCACGTGGCTGTTCGGGCATCTGATGCTGTCCCTGGCGCCGATGCGCCGGGTCGCCTGGCGCCGCCGGATCTTTCGCAGCTGGTCGCGCGCCGCGTGTTGGGGGCTCGCCGTCCACGTGACGGTCGTCGGCGAGCCGCCGCGCGCAGCGGCGTTCCTGGTCTCCAACCACCTCAGCTACCTCGACATCCCCGTGCTCGCGACCCAGCTCCAAACGGTCTTCGTTTCGAAGGCCGAAGTCGCCGGCTGGCCGCTGATCGGGCCGGGCGCGCGCGCGATGGGGACGATCTTCCTGGTGCGCGAGCGCAAGCGCGATCTGCCCGACGTGAACCGGCAGATCGCGACCGCCCTGGCGCGCGGCGACGGCGTGGTGGTGTTTCCCGAAGGTACGAGCACCAAGGGCGACCAGGTTCTGCCCTTTCGCCCGTCGTTGCTGGCCCCCGCGGCCGAGGGCGCGCACCAAGTCCACCCGGCGGTGCTGAGCTACGCCACTGCGCCCGGCGATCCGCCCGCTTCGCTGAGCGTGTGCTGGTGGGGCGACATGCCCTTTGCGCCGCACGTCGCGGTGCTCCTGGGCCTGGAACGCATCGACGCACGCATCGAATTCCTGCCCGAGCGCTGTGCGCACGAGGACCGCAAGCAACTGGCTGAAAAGTTGTGGGCGGCCGTGAACTCGCGCTTTCGACCGATACCATGACCCGCAGAATGCCCCAGCTACCCCCGTTGTCGGCCGGTTCGCCCACCTCGGCCCGCGCGCTCGCCGAGCGCAACATCGCGTTCCTCGAGCAGGCCCGCGAACTGCTGGCGCGCCTGTCGGACAAGGACTACACCGCGCCGGGGCCGGGCGGGCTGCGCGGCGGCGTGGGACCGCACCTGCGGCACGTGCTCGACCACTACGAGTTGCTGCTGGCGGGCCTCGAGAGCCAGGCCGTCGATTACGACGTGCGTGCGCGCGATACGGCGGTGGAGCGCGAGCGCGTCGCCGCGCTCGAGAAGATCGGCCAGATCGTCAGCGCCCTGCGCGCACTCGACGGAGCGGCGGTCGACCGTCCGCTCATGGTGCGCGTGGACTCGGGCGAGGCGAGCGAGCGTTTCGAAGGCGCTTCGAGCCTGGGCCGCGAGCTGCAGTTCCTGGTCTCGCACACCGTGCACCACTACGCGGTGATCGCGGTGCTGCTGCGCGTGCGCGGCGTCGATCCCGGACGCGACTTCGGCGTGGCGCCCTCGACGCTCAAGCACGAGGCAGGCGCGGCGGCGTGTGCACGCTGACGTGGATCGCGCTCGAGCGCGGCTACGAGCTGTACTTCAACCGCGACGAGAAGTTGACGCGCGCTCCGGGGCTGCCTCCGCGGCGCTTTGCGAGCGCGGGGCGAGCGTGGCTCGCGCCCTCGGATCCCGACGGCGGCGGGACCTGGATCGGCGTCAACGAGCGCGGCCTGACGCTGGCGCTGCTCAACGGCTACAAGCGCGCGGATGACGCGGCGCGCGTGTGGCGCAGCCGCGGCCTGCTGGTGCAGGAACTCCTGGAGCTCGGCGACGTGCCGGCCTTCGAAGCGCGACTGCGTGCGCTCGACTTGAGCCCGTATCGCTCCTTCACCTTGTTCGCCGTGGATCCAAGTTGCGCGGCCCGCGCGGCGACGTGGGACGGTGCTGCTCTCTCGTTCGACTCCCACGCGAGCGCCGGCGCGCCGCTCTGCTCTTCGTCGCTCGATCCGACAGGCGCCGCACGCGCGCGGCGCGAGCTGTTCGAGGTTTGGCGCACGCAGGCGCGGAGCGTGGATGCCGCTCTGCTCGCGCGCTTCCACGCCAGCCACCTGCCCGAACGCGGGCCGCTGAGCCCGTGCATGCACCGCGCCGACGCGCAGACGCAGAGCTTCACGCACGTGCGCTGCGGAGCGGACAGCGTGGAACTCGAGTACAGCCCGGGCGCGCCGTGTCTGGGGCTCGCGCCGGCGAAGTTGACGCTGGAACGAGTGCGCGACGCGGCCGCGAGCCGCTAGGGGACGAGCGCGCCGTGGAGTTCATCGAGTCGCTCGTCAACCAGATCGTCGACTTGCCGCTGTGGGCGGCGTGGCTCGTGATCATCGTGGCGACGTTCGTGAGCGAAGACCTCACGTGTGTCGCAGCGGGGTTAGCCGCCGCGACTGGCCGCATCAGCGCGTTCGATGCGATCGCCGCAGCTGGGCTGGGGATCTGGCTCGGAGACTTGGGGCTCTACGCGGCGGGCAAGTACATCGGCAAGCCCGCGCTGCGCCGCGCGCCGTTCAAGTGGTTCATCCACGACGAGGATGTGCACGCCAGCTCCGAGTGGTTTGCACGGCGCGGGTCGATCGTGATCCTGCTCGGCCGCTTCGTGCCGGGCACACGTTTGCCGACCTACTTCGCCGCTGGGCTGCTCGAGACGGGCTTCGTGGCGTTTTCGCTGTGGGCGCTGCTCGCGGTGCTGATCTGGGCGCCGCTCCTGGGCGGTGGCGCGATGCTCATCGGCCGACAGATCCTGCCCTGGATCGAAACCTACGAAAGCTGGGCGCTCGTGTGGCTCGTCGCCGCCGTGTTTGCGTACTTCAGCGCGGTGAAGTTCCTGATCCCGGCGTTCACGTGGCGCGGCCGGCGCATGATCGTCTCGCGTTGGCTGCGTGTGACGAAGTGGGAGTTCTGGCCGGCGTGGCTGTTCTACCCCCCGCTGCTCGTCTACATCGCCTGGCTCGCGCTCAAGCACCGCAGCCTGAGCGTGCTCACGGCCGTCAATCCCGGAATTCCCGCTGGCGGCTTCATCGGCGAATCGAAGCAACAGATCCTCGAGAGCCTGGGCGACTCCGAGTTCATCGTGCGCTCGCGCTTGCTCGAAGCCGCGACGCCGCTTGAAGCGCGACTCGACGCACTGCGCGAGTTCACCGCGGCGCACTCGCTCGATTACCCGCTCGTGCTCAAGCCCAACGCCGGGCAGCGCGGCTCGGGCGTGGCGATCGTGCGCAACTTCACACAGGCGCGCGAATACCTGGCGAAGATCCGCGTCGACTGCGTCGTGCAGGAGTACGCGCCTGGCGACGAGTTCGGTGTCTTCTACTACCGCCATCCCGATGCCGAGCGTGGCCGCATCTTCTCGATCACACGCAAGGTGTTCCCGGTCGTGCGCGGCGACGGCGAGCGCGACTTGGAGACGCTGATCCTCGCGGATGCACGCGCCGTGGCGATGGCGAAGTTCTACTTGAAGGTCAACGCGCCGCGCCTGCACGACGTGCCGCGGCCCGGCGAAGGCGTGCAGCTCGTCGAGATCGGCAACCACTGCCGCGGCACGATCTTCCTCGACGGGACTCCCCTCGTGACGCCCGAGCTCGAGGCCGCGATCGAGCGCATCTCGCGCTGCTTCGAGGGCTTCTACTTCGGCCGCTACGACATCCGCGCGCCCTCCGAGGACGACTTGCGCGCTGGCCGCAAGCTCAAGGTGATCGAACTCAACGGCGCGACCAGCGAAGCCACGCACATCTACGATCCGCGCTACTCGGTTTTCGATGGCTGGCGCATCCTGCGCGCACAGTGGCGCATCCTGTTCGACATTGCCGCCGCCAACCGCGCGCGCGGCGCGCCGGTCACGTCGATTTCCGAGCTGTTGAACGCGCTCGGGGCCTACCGCCGCGCCTCGAAATCGCACCCGAGCTGAGCAGGTCAGTTTTCGGTCAGCGCGATTTGGCTCGAACGCATAGATTCGGCGCGCTCGCCCCCCAGAACCAGTTTTTGACCTCAGGAGCACAACGTGATCCAACGTGCAGGTTTGTTCACGGCGACCTTCTTTGTCTGCGGCTCCGCCGTCGCCTTCGCGCAGCAGGAAGTCGCAACCTTGCGTGGCGCGAGCGCTGGAGAGCACTTCGGCTTCGCCGTCGCGTTCGTCGGCGATCTGGACGCGGACGGCTTCGACGACTTCGCGGTCGGAGCGCCGGGGACCGCGAACTTGCAGGGGCGCGTGCACGTGTACTCCGGGAGCACGACGGCCTTGCTCTACACCTTCGACGGTGTGGCTGCGGGCGATCATTACGGCTCAGCGGTGTGCGGCGTCGGCGATGTAGACGGAGATGGCCGCGCCGACCTCGCGATCGGCGCGCCGCGCGGCGTCAAGTGGTTCAACTACGCGACGGGCGGCGGCTATGTCGAGGTGAGGTCGGGCGCGACGGGCGCCCTTGTGCGCACCATCACCGCACCGCCGTCGTCCCTCGGTTTCGGAGCCGCGCTCGCCGGGGGTGAGGACCTGAACGGCGACAGCGTCGGGGACCTGATCGTCGGCGCCCCGGGCGGGGCCGGCGGAGCGGGCGCGGCCTTCGTGCACTCTGGCGCCACAGGCGCGCTGCTGCGCACGCACCTTCCGCCTGGCAACCCGCCGGCGTTCGGTTTCGGGCCGAACTTGGGTTTCGCCGTCGCGTTCGTCGGCGATGTCGACGGCGACGGCGTGGTTGAGTACGCGCTCGGCGCTCCGGCGGTGATCGTCGCACCGGGCATCAGCTTCGTTCAGTTGCTCGACGGCGCCACCGGGATCGAGCGCTGGCGGACTGAGTTCGATACCCCAGAATACGAGGAGTTCGGGTGGTCGCTCGACTCGCTCGGCGATGTGACCGGCGACGGCGTCGCGGATCTGGTGGTCGGCGCGCGTCAGTCCGCGAGTTTCGGCCCCGGGTTCGGGCGCGTTCGTGTGCTCAACGGCGCGACCGGCGCGGTGGTGGTGAGCTACGGCCAGGGCCCAGGCGCAAGCCAGCAAGCGTCGCTGGGCTTCGACGTCGTCGCGGTGGGCGACATCGACGGGGACGGGCGCAGTGAATTCGCCGCGGGCGCGCCCGGGCCGTTTCCGGCGCCGGTCAACATCGCAGTAGCACGCCCCGTGCGTGTGTGGTCGGTCGCGTCGAACGTGACGACGGTGCTGATCCCCTCACTGGGCGACGGGGACGACGCCTTCGGGCTCGCGCTTGCGAGCGGCGACGCCAACGGCGACGGCTTGCGCGATCTGCTCGTCGGGGAGCCTTACGACGACGACAACGGCGACGCCAGCGGCACGCTGCACGTCTACACCTTCGTCCGGGCGCCAACTTCGTTCTGCGTGTCGCAACCCAACAGCCTGGGATGCACACCGGCCCTCGCGAGCACCGGCACGGCCAGCGCGTCCTCGCCCGCGCCGTTCACGCTCTCCGCGAGCCAACTCATCAACCAGACGAGCGCGCTCGTCATCTACGGCAGCACACCCACCGTAGCGCCGTTCTTCGGTGGAACGCTGTGCGTGCAACAACCGCTCCGGCGCACCGTTGTGCTGACCACGGGCGGAACTTCGGGCGGCGTGGACTGCTCCGGCGCGCTGAGCTTCAACTTCAACGCGTTCATCCAGAGCGGCGCAGACCCGGCGCTGGTCGTCGGCGCCGAAGTGTTCACGCAGGTCTGGTCGCGCGACAGGCAAGCGCCCACGACCACCAACCTCAGCGGGGGACTCGCCTTCTACGTGCGGCCGTAGGCGGGTGCGCTCCTCGCCCCGGGCGCAGTCGATGGCTGCGGCGGGGGGCGAGGGCTTGCATCGCCGTTTCGCGCGAAGGTCGCGGCGTCCGCAGCCGCGGCCTCAACCCAGCGACGCTATCCTCTTCGCCCCGCAACCAAGGGCGAAGATGAGCACAAACCGAGTGGCAGTGGTCGAGCAGCGGCTCGACGAGGCGGTGAAGGGCACGGCGGCCGCGCCGCGGCGGCTGGCGGCGAACGAGCCGCTGCGGCCCGGTGGCGGGCTCACGGCGCGCAAGGCGCTCGAGCTGTTCGAGGACCAGGCGTTGTCGCGCGCGCTCGATGTCACGTCGCGCGAGCTCAAGCGCACGAACCAGAGCTTCTACACGATCGGCAGCGCGGGCCACGAGAACAACGCGCTCGTCGGCGCGCTGCTCGAACTGCAGGATCCGTGCTTCCTGCACTATCGCTCGGGCGGATTGATGATGGCGCGCGCGCGGCGGCAGGCGGGGTCGACGCCGGCCTTTGACACGCTGCTCAGCTTCTGCGCTTCGAAGGAAGATCCGGCGAGCGGCGGTCGGCACAAGGTGTGGGGGAGCCGCGCGTTGTGGGTTCCGCCGCAGACCAGCACGATTGCTTCGCATTTGCCGAAAGCGGTCGGCCTCGCGATCTCGATCGCGCGCGCGAAGCGGCTCGGCGTGGCGAACGATTTGCGCGGCGACTCGATCGTGTGCTGCTCCTTCGGCGATGCGTCGGCGAACCACTGCACGGCGCTCGCGGGCTTCACCTTCGCGCGTTACGCGGCCAAGCAGGGCGCGCCTTGCCCGATCCTGTTCCTGTGCGAGGACAACGGCATCGGCATCAGCGTCGCGACGCCGAACAACTGGATCGCCGAGACGTTTTCGAACCAGCCGAACCTCGCGTACTTCCGCGCGGCGGGGGAGATCGACGAGGTCTACGACTCGGTGGCGGCCGCGATCGAGCACTGCCGCACCTCGCGGCGGCCGACGTTCCTGCACCTGGAGACGGTGCGCCTGTGGGGCCACGCGGGTTCGGACGTCGAAACGAACTACCACACGCTCGAGCAGATCGAGCGGCAGGAGGCGCGCGATCCGCTGCTGCGCAACGCGCGGCGCCTGATCGAGAGCGGCGCGGCGACGCCGGAGATGATCGACGCGATCTTGCGCGACACGCGCACCAGAGTGAGCGCAGCGTCGCTCGAGACGGCGCGCCGGCCCAAGCTCACTTCGCGTGAGTCGGTGGTCGCGCCGATGGCGCCGTACGACGCTGCGAAGATCCGCGAGTTCGCCGGCCAGCGCGTCGACGAAGCGAAGCGCCGCGAGTTGTTCGGCAAGTTGCCCGAGGAGCAGACCAGCGCGACCAAACGCACGCAGGGCGCGCACCTCAACGCGGCGCTGCACGATGAGTTCCTGCGCCACCCCGAGCTGATGCTCTTCGGCGAGGACGTCGGCAAGAAGGGCGGCGTGTACAGCGTCACGCTCGGCCTGCAAAAGCAGTTCGGCCTCGCGCGCGTGTTCGACACGCTGCTCGACGAAACTTCGATCCTTGGACTGGCGCAGGGCGCGGCGCACATCGGGCTGTTGCCGATGCCGGAGATCCAGTACCTCGCCTACATCCACAACGCGCTCGACCAGCTGCGCGGCGAGGCCTGCTCGCTGCGCTACTTCTCGAACGGCCAGTTCGCCAACCCCATGGTCGTGCGCGTGCAAGGTCTCGCGTACCAAAAGGGCTTCGGCGGCCACTTCCACAACGACAACTCGATCGGCGCGCTGCGCGACATCCCGGGGTTGATGCTGTGCGTCGGCTCGCGCGGCGATGAGTCCGTGCGCCTGTTGCGCGGCGCGGTCGCGACGGCGCGCGCGTGCCAGCGCGTGGTGGTCGTGCTCGAAGCGATCGCGCTGTACCACGAGCGCGACCTCTACGAAGAGGGCGACGGCCTGTGGCTGAGCGACTATCCGCCGCCGAAGTCCGACGGCAGCGACGCACTGCTGCCGGGCGAGGTCGGCGTGCACCACGCCGCTCACAAGGACCTGCTGATCGTGAGCTACGCCAACGGCCTGCGGCTCTCGTTGCGCGCGGCGCGCGTGCTCGAGCGCGAGCACGGCCTCAAGGCGCGCGTCGTCGACCTGCGCTGGCTCAATCCGCTGCCCATGGACGCGCTCGAACGCCACGCGCGCGAGTGCGGGCGCGTGCTCGTCGCCGACGAGTGCCGCGCCACGGGCGGAGGCATCGCCGACGCGGTCATCGCGGGCCTGTACGAGCGCGGCGTGCGCGTTCCGATGGGCTCGGTGCGCGCGGCCGACAGTTACGTGCCGCTGGGCGGCGCGACGGACTTCGTGCTCATGCAGGAGAGCGAAATCGTGGACGCCGCGCGGAGGCTCGTGTGAAGCGCATCGCCCTGTTCTGTCCGGGCCGCGGCTCGTACACCGAAAAGCAACTGCGCTCGCTGCCCGAAAACGAGCCGTGGGTCGCGCGCGCCGACGAGTTGCGCGCCGAGTACGGCTTGCCGGGCTTGAGCGAACTCGACCGCGCCGCGAAGTTCTCCGCCGCACTGCACCTGCGGCCGGCGAACGTCTCGCTGCTGATCTGGCTGGTGACGATGCTCGACAGCCGCGACGCGCTGGCGCAGAACGAGTGCGTCGCCATCGGCGGCAACTCGATGGGCTGGTACACAGCGCTGGCGGTGGGCGGCGCGCTGTCCTTCGACGACGGTTTCCGGCTCGTGCAGGAGATGGCGTTGCTCCAGGAACAGCACGTCGGCGGCGGTCAGATCCTCTACCCGCTGATCGACGACGACTGGCGCATCGATCCGGCGCGCGTGGCGCTCGTGAATGCGGCGCTCGAAGGCTCCGCGGGCCAGGCGCTGCGCTCGATCGAGCTGGGCGGCTTCGCGGTGCTCGCCGGCACGGAAGCGGGTGTCGCGCACCTCTTGAAGGCGCTCCCGCAGGCCAAGCTCGGCGCCAACACCTATCCCTTC
>Ga0169931_10010124_pt1 | contig 13462 bp, 8 predicted proteins | sample Kivu_15m_20L_FD_129675 | JGI IMG/M metagenome (GOLD analysis project Ga0169931, IMG submission 129675) | Freshwater microbial communities from Lake Kivu, Western Province, Rwanda to study Microbial Dark Matter (Phase II) - Kivu_15m_20L... | ecosystem: Environmental > Aquatic > Freshwater > Lake ...
ACAGCATCTCTAACAACTTATCCAACCGATACGTTGTCAGTTGCTGTGACTGCAGGAAACTCAGGCTCCTACTCAACAACTGTTACCTCTGCTTACACATATGTTGCAACTCTTACTGCAGGTGCAGTAACAGTGACAACAAATGCTGCTAGCACAGGTGTTGCAGCCAATGGCTCTGTAACAGTGACAGCTACTGTGACAAGCTCAGCTGGTGCAGCCCTTTCAGGCTACCCAGTAACCTTCTCAACTGATGCCTTGGCATTTGCAACTGGAACAGGCGCTGCAACAACAACTGCGTACACAAGTGCTGCAGGAGTTGCAACAGCGACCATCTATGCAAAGACCCTTGGAACATCAACAGTTACCGTTGCTTCAGGTGGGGTTACAGCAACTAAGACCTTCACAGTTATCGCAAGCACAGCTCGCACAATCGCTGTTGATGCAGCAACTGCATCAATGGCTCCAAGTGAGTCAAAGCGCGTAACAGCAACTGTTAAGGATGCATTCGGAAACGTTGTTAAAGACGCTTCTGTTACTGTCAAGTATGTCGGTACAACCGGCCGCATTGCATCTGTTAATGGAATTGCAGCATCAACTGCAACCACAGATGTAAATGGTCAAGTTGTTATTGAATTGACCTCAGATTCAGCTGGAACTGGCACACTAACTGTTGATATCGGAACTGCAACAGCTGGTGGAGACGTTGCAACATCTGTTCTCAACAATGGAACAGCACGTCCTGCACGTGTCTTTGAAGCCACAACAGCCGTTACAGTCGCTGGATCTTCAGCAACATTGGCTGCTGCTGAAGCTGCAACTGACGCCGCCGCTGAAGCTATTGATGCCGCTAACGCTGCAACTGACGCTGCAAACCTCGCTGCTGAAGCAGCGGATGCAGCAACAGTCGCTGCTGAAGAGGCACGCGATGCCGCTGATGCTGCAACCGCTGCTGTTGAAGAGCTTGCTACTCAGGTCGCCACATTGATGGCTGCTTTGAAGGCTCAGATCACAACCTTGGCTAACACAGTTGCCAAGATTGCAAAGAAGGTTAAGGCTTAAGTTATTAAGCCATAACCTCTAAAAGTCAATAAACTAAAGGGCTCAATCCGAAAGGGTTGAGCCCTTTAGTGTTGTCCAAGTAGGTTAAATCGGTGATAGGTTTAGAATATGTCGAAAGACCTTATTAAGTTTTATCGTATTTCACTTGTTCTTGTATTTGCGACTTCGATGGTGGTGAGTTTGACGTTTCTCGACCCAATTAATTGGCCAAAGCAGATTCTGCTCTCTATAACTGCTGGCTATTTCTTTATTCATGGATTATTAATTGCTGATCGAAGTCAGGATAATTATGCGCGAAGGTTTATTGTCGGAGTTTGCTGTGCGGGTATTTGTTATATAGTACCGGTATTTTTTACTTCTGTTGACGTTTCGAGGTTTTTTTGGGGCGTATTTGGTAGAAATAATGGATTTGTGACAAATATTTCCTTATTCATAGTTGGTGCAGCTAGTTTTTTATATGCACGAAACGGAGGTTCCTTAATAGATTTCTTGCGAATATCCTCGGTCTTTTCTTTTTTGTCGGCCCTATATGGGTATATTCAGGTTTTTGAAATGGATTTTGTTTCTTGGTCAAAGACAAATGAAGTCTTCGCTTTTTTTGGGAACTCTAACTTTGCGAGTGCAGCCTTTGCGATTGGTGCAATTTCTTCTCTATTGCTTTGCATTGATTCATATAAAGGAAGTCGAAGGTATGAGTCTTTGTTTTCAGGATTTGGATTTGTCTTGTTATTTTCAATCACATACTTTACGAGCTCCATTCAAGGAGTGACGGCAATCATTATCTGCTTATTTCTCATAATTCTTGCCTACATTTTTAACCTCTCTAGAGTTGTTGGTTGGCTAATTTTATCCCTTGGAATTACTACAGCTTTCCTGGTTTTATTAGGCTTTTACGGTCGTGGCTTATTTGGAAGTTATTTATATCAATATACTCTCGTACTTCGCTATGAATATTGGATGGCGGGAGTAAGAATGGGCTTGGATCACTTATTTTTTGGCGTGGGGTATGAAAGTTATGGTGATTTTTTTCAGCGTTACCGCTCGGATAAAGTAGCGCAAATGACTGGCGTCGGACTGACCACCAATAATGCGCACAATCCATTTATTCAGGCATTCGCTACTTTAGGCTTAGTAGGGACAATTCCACTAGTGCTCTTTTTCCTTATTTCACTGATTTCAAGCATTCGAGGTTTCTTAAGTTTGGAGGAAGAGCACCAGTGGCTCTCCAAATCTAAAATGGTCTCAATTCTTTTCCTTACTTCTTGGATTATGGCTTTTTTCTCTATTGACAATATTGCAATTGCAGTATTGAACTGGACGATTATGGGCCTTGCTTTTGGTGTCTCCAGGCCAAATCTTAAATTAGATATTCAATCCCCAGGAGTGAAGGACAAGTCAAATCGCACTAAGCAAGTAAGGGTGAAGAAATGGACTCAATACCGAAGTCTTTTATCTTCAATTATCATACTTATATTTTTTACTTTTTCTTGGGTTTCCTCTGCCCCAAATCGAGCGTTAGCCTCTTTATTTGACAATAGCCAAAAAACTGATACTAATCCAAATTGGTTGGACTTAAGACAAAAAGCACTTCTAGGGGTTGTCGAAAATCCCATGTCCCGAGAAGTTGAATTTAAATGGGCAGCTGAAGGTTTCTACAACCTTGGGCTTGAAAGCGCCACTATCAACACTCTATTGCTCGGGCTCAGGAAATTTCCTCAAGACATGACTCTATTGGATAATTTAGCTTTTGTTTATGAGAGAAAATCCGCTTTTGAAGACGCAATTAAGGTACGCCGTGTGCAGCTAGAACTTGAAAGTAGAAATTGGAAGATCTACTACTTCTTAGCTATGAATCTTCAAAAAATTGATAAATTGGAAGAGGCGCAAATTGAATTAGCCAAAATTGACGACTTGAAGCAATTCATGTCCGAGGACGAAGTTCGGATGTTCGCTGATATAAAGAGAAATTTTGGAAAATAGCAGTGGTAAAAGTAGGTATTATGGGAATGGGATATGTTGGATTACCACTGGCAATTGCAGCTCAACGAGCCGGGTACCAAGTAGTTGGATTCGATACTGATCCAAAGAGAGTCGAGCAAATACAAAATTCTCACAATCATTTGTTAGATTATGTTAATTTAGAATCAATAACAGAATCGAGAAAACTAGGTTTAACGGCAACAGTCAACTCTCAAGATCTTAAGGAAATGGATATCGTTGTAATTTGCGTTCCTACACCACTAAGTACGTCAGGAGAAACAGATCTTACTTACTTAGAACATGCCGTAAAGATAATTGCGAGTGTTGCCAAAAGAGGCACTCTCCTAATTAATGAATCGACAAGTATGCCGGGCACGATACGCTCAATTATTCCCCAAATTGTTGCTAGCGTAAATCCAGAATTAGAACTCGAATATGCTGTATCTCCTGAGCGCATAGATCCGGGAAATATTAGATGGGGTATTAGCAATACGCCGAGACTTGTTGGTGGACTTACAAGAAATTCGACTCAAAGAGCTACCAAATTTTATGAAAGTTTCTGTGTCAATGTAATTCAAGTACGAAGTCCTGAAGTCGCAGAATTGGCAAAACTATTAGAAAACACTTTTAGGCTTGTGAACATATCTTTGGTGAATGAATTGGTCCCTCTTGCAGAATCGCTAAACGTTAGCATGCACGAAGTTGTTAAGGCTGCGTCAACTAAACCTTATGGATTCACTCCATTTGTCCCTGGAGTAGGAATTGGAGGACATTGCATCCCGGTCGATCCGGTCTATCTTCAAGAGACAGCTCACCTCTCAGAAATCTCTCTAGCAGTAGTTGACTCAGCCCTTCGTGTTAATAGCAAGATTCTCCATTTCATAATCGAAAAATCACGAAATTGGCGTGAAGTATGCGAAAACAGAGTCTTAGTTTTAGGAGTCTCTTACAAGAAAGGAGTTTCAGACACTAGGGAATCTGCAGCCCTGGCGTTGATTTCAAAGTATGAGAAAAGTAATTGGTTTGTAAATTGGTGGGATCCTATAGTTGTGAATCAATGTTTTAATATCAGCGATTATGAATCATCAGAATGTCTGATTGTTGTAACGCAGGAAATTGAAGATATTGAGATAAGAGACTTGGTTTTACAAGCCACACGCGTAATTGACTGCACTGGACAGTTCAGAGGATTAGCTAACGTTGAATCCTTTTGATGTCAGAAATCGAAAATGAAATCTCCCCTTTCTCTCTGTGTGTAATACAAATATTACTTTCCAAGCCTTAGGCCAAATAATTATGCCAAATATACAAAAAATCAATTTCATTTTTTGAAGAAATCTTAGTTGTTCCCAGATAATTGGATGGAGAAAATCTCGCAAATGTAGTAATTTTCGCTCCAAACTATTTGGAATGGAGTTATATGTTTCCAGTGTGCTTGCTAGTTGATCATATGCATCACAGACAATAGTTGTATCAAAATATTTACGCACCAAAAAAGAAGACTTAGTCTTAATTAACTCATAGTTTGTCGCTGAGACTGATCTTTGCAGAAGGCTGTAATGTAGCAAGGGAGAGGGGAATCCATGAAAACTGCCTTGTTTTGAAAGTCTTAACCAAAGAGATAGATCCTCGCACGGATAATCTTCATTCAAGTATCCACCAACTTCAATTACATCCTTCTTGCGAAACAAAACTGAGGGATGAGGGTTTCGTTCGCTTCGTGGCAAAGAAAGCTTAATTGCAGAGTCAAGAATTCCATTGTAAATTTGTCCATACTCGTTTGACTTATCATCTAACAACTTAAAATCCGAAAATACCGCGACAGTAGAGGCTGTTACTTGGCTAAATAACTTTTCAATTCTATTTTGTTCATAGAGGTCGTCTACATCAAATCTTGCAATCCATGTATTCTTTGAAACCTCAATTCCTTCATTCAGAGCATTTACTAAGTTCTTTTCTTTAAGGTAAAGAACAATTGTTGAGTATTTGAATCTATACCTCTTCAAGAACTCTACGGTCCCATCGGTAGATCCATTATCTACAATAATTATCTCATCTTTATGAGACATAATTGACTCGATGTTGGTAAGGGCTCTAGCTATCCACTCAATACCGTCATGGACTGGAAGTAGTGCGGAAACACTCGGACGCATCACAAATCTATCTTGATATGCCCAAAAGCTCCGCTTGCGTGTCAAAATCTCTATTTCTAGATCTTAACTCCGTAAAATTTCCCTGGTCTATAATCCGGCCGTCATTGACATAAATTATCGAATCGCACTTTAGCACAGTAGATAATCGATGCGCTACGACAATCATGGTAATGCTACCTCTAGATTGTTCAAGAACGTTGTTGATATCACTCTCCAGCTGGGCATCCAAAGAACTTGTTGCTTCGTCCAACACGATAACTCTTGGATTACGATAAAGTGCTCGAGCTATTCCCATTCGTTGTCGCTGACCTCCAGATAGTCCTGAGCTGTTTGTGCCAATAACCGTTTCCATGCCATGAGTCAGATCGGAGAGCATCTCTGAGAGGCCAACCTTGTTTAAAACATCTCTAGCCCTCTGTACGTTAACTTCATCTATACGTTCACCAAGTAAGATATTTTCAATAATAGTTCCGGGTTGCACAAATACATCTTGTGGAACATATGCAAGCCCTCCAGACTTTAATCCGTACAGATCTCTAGGCTCGACGCCATGAATGTACCTCTCTCCCTTTGAGGGGTTTATAACTCCAAGAATAATGTCGACAATTGTAGATTTTCCACCCCCTGAAGGACCTACTAGCGCAACAAAGTGATTATTTTCGATACGCAAATTCAATGAGTGCACTCCAAATTTACTTTCATCGGAATATTTAAAGTCAATATCCTTGAGTAAGATTGCAGGAGGGTTAGAATTGTTAAAGAACAAAGTAGGTTTTCTCTCTGTGGGCTTAAGTTTTGATTCCGCATATACACTCTGATATATTTTAAAGAATAATGAGGTGCTGCCAATAAACCCTTGGAGTTGTATATATCCATAGTGTAAACGAAGTATTGAGGTGGAAATTCTAGAAATTGCGGCTAGGAACATTGCAAGTAGCGAGGATGCAACTTCAGCACTATAAGTCCAAAAGGCGTAAGCAGAAAAAGCGAGGCCAGCAAAGACAAAGCAGATTTCAAAAACATACTTTGAAATCTGACTCAATAGAGTCTTCGTCACACTGAATTGTATACACCGAGATCGATGGAAAGTGAACATTTGAATGTACTCTTCTTGTTTTCCAGAAACTAAAATTTCTCTGTACCCGTTAAAATAAGAAGAGATAAAAGAAAAAGCAGCAATTTCAGATTTTGTCATTTTCGCACCAAGCGAATTCGAAAATTGACCTTGAAGATAATTCAATATTAAAGAAATTGAGCCAAAAAATAGAAATGTGAAAAAAGTTAAACTAGGCGAGAAGGAAGTCAAAAGAAGAAGCATTGAGAACTGAAGTAAAAGCTCTGATACCAAGGTCATAGTTTGTCCAATAACACCGCTCATGACAGAATTCACACCCGCACTAAGGGTGTGCTGATATTCTTGCGCTGAATAAGAGTTGAGACGATTCAAGTCTTGTTTAAGAAAGCGGTCAGAAAGTCTCTTTGTTAAAGCCTCTTCCCGTATAGAAATAAACTTTTGGCTACGAAAATTTAAATACAGACTTAGGATGGATTTTAAAATAAACATTGCTGCCGCTGACACTCCAAGAATAGTGGCGATCTGAGTAGTGCCCAAACTATTCCAATTTAAATAATTAGTTACGTCTGTAACCCAACCAGGAAGAGCCTTACCCCTAACTGCAGCGACAGCAACTGAGACAACCCCTGCGATAAGGACGACACCAAAGATGTCTAGAAGGTGCAGGAAAATTTGCAAAAACAGCAAACAGAAAATAAGGAGTTGATCTCTTCTATTAAAAAGTTCAAGGCTAGCAGAAACTAAGTTCGCTAAGGATTTTATGCCGATGCGCATAGGTAGATTCTACACTCTTGTTAGAATTTATTGAACTAAACAAAAAAATTCTGTCTTTTGTACGCTACGAGTGATCGTCTTGGAGTAGACTATTAGGGTGAAGGTTGTAGTGATAATTCCAACTCGAAATCGGGAAAAATATCTTACAAAGTTGCTAGATAGTCTCGAAGCACAAGTTATTGCGCCTGATCTAGTAATTGTTGTTGACTCTTCGGATTTTATGATACCATCTAGAGTTTTACAGAGAGAATTTCGAATTAAGTATATACACACACCGATTCGTTCAGCTGCAAAACAGAGAAATGAAGGTATGGATTTTGTATCTGCGAATTTAATGGGTAATTACTTAATTTCTTTTTTGGATGATGACGTGGAGGTTCCACGTCACTATCTACAATGGAAAATCTCATTCTTTACGAGACATCCAGAGGTAGTCGGTGTTTCTGGTGTGACGAGAATGCAACCTAAGTTCAGAGAGGGTAACTTCGTCACTCGTTTACTCGGATTTAGGGGGGAACCGGGAAGTATAACAAAAGCGATAATTAATTTAGCTCCCCCTTCAAATGGTGAACCAGTGCAAGTGTCATGGTTAATTGGATGCTCATCTTGGAACGCAAATCTGATTAATAATTTGAGATTTGAAAAGGATTTTACTGGAAATTCTATATTCGAAGACGTGATATTTTCATATAGGGCAGGAAAGAGCGGGAAGCTAGTCTGCGCGCCTGAGTTAAAAATAGATCACAGGTTATCTGATCTAGGGAGGGACTCAATCAAAGATCATTACTACTCGTGGATTGTAAATCGATACAGGCTTTTCTATTATAGCGATAAGGAATTCTCAAAGAGTCTTTTTGTTATTAACACCGTATTGTTACTTGGATACTTTGCATTGATGTCAATCATCCAAAAAAAAGGATCATTTTTTAAGTTTAAAGGGTTATTCTTTGGCTCGTTTAAATTATTGAGAGGCAGATAAAGTGGCTAGAATTTGTGTGCTTCAACATAATAGCAACGAAGACATGAGGCGAATTTCGACAAAACCTTGGTCTGCATTTTTTGACACCTTAACAAACTCTGGCAATTTGATTGTTGGAGTAGAAGATAGTCCTGATGTAATTATTCATATGAATGGCCATCCCAAAATAATAAGAAAAATGCAGAGCCAAAACAGAAAGGTTTTGAATATTCTAATTTTGTGGGAGTCAGGAGTAACGCGACCTAGTGATTCAAAAGAAGAAAAAACGAAAGACTATAATTACATCTTTTCTCCTTCGCCAATGTGGATTAAAGGGAAAAATGTTTTTTATTTTAATTGGCCGAACGGGTTAGTGCATACAGAGCAGATCGAAGGTGACTCTGCCCATAGACGACTTAACAGAGTTATATTATTAGCTGGTAATAAGATTAGTTTCATCCCAGGCGAACTCTATTCCTTACGTCGACTTTATTTGAAAAATAATAATGAAATTATTGATGTATACGGTTCAGGATGGAATTCTAATAGACATGTCTTGAAATCGATTTTTAAGGCACTAGTAAAATTCCTAGTCTCAAAGACGTGGTCACGTCCCACTTTAGATACAAACGCATTTCTGAAAGCAAACAACTACTACGGATCAGTTTGCGATAAATCAATTCTTTTAAAATATGAATTTGCCTTAGTAATTGAAAATGAGGCCACCTACGTAAGTGAAAAACTCTTTGATGCAATTGCATTCGGGTGCATTCCACTTTATGTGGGACCCAACTTGGAAGAGTTTGGGATTCCTATGAATGTAGCCTTTGCTTTAAATCGAGATCCAAAAAAAAGTGTAGATTTAAGTTCACTTGTACACTCTAAAAGGAAAGAACTCTTGCTAATAAGAGATAATGGTTATCACTTTCTTAGGTCAACTAATGCCAGAAAATTTGAGAATACACTCGTACTGCACAATCTAGCAACAATAATTTCGAAACTTATTTCTTTAGAAAAGACGTAGAATGCCTCAACCATTCAATAATCAAGACAAATTTCCCCTAGTTTGGATTGAAGTCGGACGTAGATTGCCACGCTATTTTCGGAATAATTCTCGGTTAACAGGCTACCTCAACCCTCAACTGAAACAATACCTTCTTCATGATAAAAATATTGCCTTGCCGAATTGCACAAACGTTCTAGCGTCCTCTCTAGAAAAATCAGAACTTACAAGTGAATTTGAGAAAATTATTACACCCTCTCAATTCAAGGATGCGATGTTTTGGAAGCTTTCAACCTCAAGGTTTTTCTATCTCTATGACTTAATGTTAGCCATGGATTGGCATCAAGTCCTTCATCTTGAGTCGGATTGTTTGATTCTGAAGACAGACTTTCTGAAAGACTTAGTAGAGAGTAATCAAGAGTTTTTGGCGTATCCCACTTTTAGTCAAGATCAGGCTTCGGGCGCAGTGTTCTTAGTCAAGTCTAGGAAACTACTTCAGGAGTTTCTTAGTCACGTTATTGAAAAAGTAAGATATGAATGGAAGAACGACATGGTATTGCTTAGTGAATTTGCAGTACAGCAAAAATCAATTTTGTTACCATCTCATTTTAATTCTTCTGCTGCGCAAATCTTCGATGCAGGTAATCTCGCCCCTATTTTTCTTGGATTAGATGCTAGAAATAACAGAGTGCCTTTTTCTAGTAGGGGCGTGAGCACAGAGATTAGTAATCGACTATCTTCATCGGATTTGCTTAGTAGAGAGAGATGGGAAATAAAAGTAGGTAAATCAGAAATAAACTTGACATACAAAAATATCAATCGAGAAGTTTTTGAACTCCAAAATCTACACCTCCATGGCAAGAGAATCCCAGCTAGTCTTTTTCAATTGAGTAAGATTTTGCAAAGAGGTTTTAAAGGCAAAAGAACAAAAATCTGGTATCTTGGCCACCTGGATATAAACGTTTTTGCGGAGAGAATTACTTCATTCGTTTGGCGAAAATTCTTAAAAAGAGGAGATTTTACCAAAATTAATTTTCGGTAAAGTGAGAAATCGTAAGTCAGCTCGAGCTATATTCAACTTGAAATGCGTCTATGTCTTTGCCAAACTTTTCAGAATTTCGAAAAATAGTAAGATGTGGGCCAATAGAATTAGAGTATACCGTCGACTATTAATAATTTAGAATGGAGAGTGTCTTATGAAAAGTAAATTAATCTACAATATAAAACAACGTATTTTAGTTTTGGCTTTGATTTTGTCCAGTTTCACCAATGCGATTGCATTGGAACGAAAGTTGGTACTGGACATAGTTGAGGTTACCTGGCCAGGAGCCATATCTCCATCGGTTACCGTTGAGGACGTAGCTGAATCAATCAGGGATGAAGTTGCTAGTGAGTGGCTCCGATTTTCTAAATTAGAAGGAGACTTAGCAAGCTCAGGAATAGTAATAAAAGTGGGAGAAGTTTATAGAGAAAAGTTGTTATTGAATCGTCCAATCAATTGTGATGATAAGTTTTTTCAGGCTTTTCTTTCTGACATTAGGACAGTTTATTATCAAAAATTGAATTTCACCGATGCGAGTAGTCGATCATTAGTTATTTTGACTCCACCAGCAGACTGTGTTTGGCTCGCACGGGCTGATTTAGGCGGAAGAGAACAATTTGGTAGTGGCATAGTGCTACAAAATACATCAAACTCATTTGTCATAAGCCATGAAGTGGGGCATTTGCTTGGGCTAGGGCACTCAAATTTACTTCGCTGTTCAAATGGCAATCTAGATGGAAAGTGGGGAGAGATATGCAAAGGAATTGAGTATGGTGGTGCGATTGATGTCATGAGTAATGTTGACACAAAAGGAATTCTGTCAATTTATCATCAATGGCGCTTAGGCCTAGTCTCAGATGCTCAAGTACACACCTCTTGGAAGAGCGAGACTGTTGAATTGAAGCCATCAAACCAAGCAGGTGGAACAAAAGGAATTTTTCTTCGTGATGGCGAGTCAGCCTACTGGCTAGAGTATAGGCGAGCGATGCAAACTCAGAATCTTGATTCTGGTCTCTTGATCTATCGATCTGACCCACCTCCTTTCGAATTTACAGAAAGCCCTCTTGGCAAGTCAATAATCTATGGCAAGCCAGGTTTAGGTGTCAGTACCGATATGTGGATGATTAACCTTAATGATTTTTCATACTCTCAAAATGGGGAAGTGCGGGGATCCATGGTATTACCAAGTGAGAAGTCATTTAAGAATTTCAGCGGCAATATCATAATTAGCCTAGCTAAAGGAAGTAGTAATGAAAGAATGTTGGTTCAAATTTCTAGAAAGGCGGATACTACGCCACCACCCACTCCCATTCTTGAGGACCAAGCACTTTGGCTCTCTCCCTTTAGCCCGGTCTTAAAAGAGGGTTACGAAGATGGCGAAAGTGAAGTTGAAAGTTTTGATCTAGACATTAATGGAGTGGAAACTAAAATAGACAGAACTGCCAGTAAAACAATTATTTCGACTTATTTGGATCCCTTTAAGCTCAAGAAGATTCTCAAGGTTGAGGACTTGCCAGAGGGAAGATATCAACTTCGTGTGAGAACAACAGATGTTTGGGGTAATCAGAGCTCTTGGTCAAAAGCTGAGAGCGTTTTTCTTGATAGAAGTTATCCAAGAGTTGATGTAGCAATCAATACCATTGCATTTCAAAACCAAAAGGTGCGGGTAGCACTAAAAGGAATTAGCGATGAAGGTAGTGGCCTCTGTAGAACTGCCCTATTTAACCAAGATGGAGTAGTAACAAGTTCAGATTCTTCAAAGAGCGCACCGTCATTTGATTTTCCTCTGGGTCAGAAATTTAGCTCATCCTTTGAAACCTTTGATTGTCTAGGAAATGGCATAGGCGGTGATCTCTCATTTACTGGCTCATATAAATCAGCTTCTGAGAACCGGCGTACTGGCAAATGGAGCTCGATCAAAAGCGGTGAATTTACAGGGCTAAAATGTGTTGGCAAGTGCTCAATTTCTGCCACCCTTAGAGATAACGGAGCTTTCTTATTTGGAGAGGGAAGCGCTGAGATAACGAGCGCCGGAAAGGTTATTGGCAGAGTAACTGATTCAAATAAATCAAGCTTAAGAGTTGGACTCAACTTAAGTATTGGTGAGAAGAGCAGGGTAGTAAGAGTGACTGGCTCAAACTTTGCTTTTTATGGGCTGGTTCAAAGTAAGCTTGAGATTGCTCAAAAGCGCGAGATATCTCGAACCGCTTTTGCTGCTGATCCTTCATTAAGTGATGGAGTCCAGCTTCGAATGGCTGAGTATGGCTTTCGCCAAGGTGATTTCTCTAACTCATGGCAGATAACTCCAATGGATCGTGGGACCACTCTGCTTGATCCCACTCTGGATCTTTGTAGCGCTACATACGCTTCAGAAAGTGGCAGGCAGTACCGAAGGCAGGTTCTAGCATCCAAACCTGGATCTCCTTACATCTTTCTATCAAGTGAGGCTGTTAAATACAAAGATAAGAGCGCAGCAGATGCAGCTCTTGCTGAGCTTGTAAGTAATTATCAGGCTTGCGTGAAGAATAAAGGCGGATTAGAAAAAGATGGCACCTTTGTAGATTACACATTTACTCCTATGCCTAAGAGTGATCTAGAGCTAGTGCCTGAAAGCTCTAGGGTTTTAGTAAGAGCGCAGATCGGTAAAGGAGCCGGTGCAAGGCAGCTATTGGCCTTCTATCAATTCAAGGGTGAGATGTTTACTGGCCTCTATGTAGTAAAGGGTGGAGAGGTTGGTTTTGATGATGCTGAAGCAAAGCGCTGGTTTGAAGCAGCTTCTCTATTGGCCACAAGGCTAGAAACAAAATACTGATTTACTTACTGTGGATAACTGGTCTGAGATGTCGCCTTTTAAAGACAAACTATCCTCATTGAAATTTCAAGGGAAATTAAGTGATGGCTGAGAACCAGATAAGGCCAGCAGTTGTTGATGCAATTAAAAAAAATTATCGCCAAGTATTTGTCGTTGGTGAAGCTCTAATGGATCTCATTCCAGTTTCTGGGGGAGAGATCTCAGAGATGGTGGGTGGGGGTCCCTGCAATAGCGCAAAGGCATTAGCCCGCCTTGGTTTTTCAACTATTTTTATTGGTTGTATTTCAAGTGATAGCTATGGTGAAGCGATAGAGAAGGAGCTAGTAGATAGCTGGGTTAGCCTAGATTTAGTGCATCGCTCGGATCTTCCAACCGCGCTTGCCATAGCAACTATCAATGATTCAGGTCTTGCTAGCTATGAATTCAAGCTAGATTCAACGGTTAGTTTTAACTTCCACTCCTCATGGCTTCCTAAAGAGGATGCCGCAGTTATTCATATTGGCTCAGTTGCCACCCTTTTAGAGCCAGGTGCTTCAGAATTACATAAATGGCTATCAAATAAGAGCGCAACAGTAGTTTTTGATCCCAATGTAAGACCTTCAATTC
>Ga0169931_10010127_pt1 | contig 13459 bp, 15 predicted proteins | sample Kivu_15m_20L_FD_129675 | JGI IMG/M metagenome (GOLD analysis project Ga0169931, IMG submission 129675) | Freshwater microbial communities from Lake Kivu, Western Province, Rwanda to study Microbial Dark Matter (Phase II) - Kivu_15m_20L... | ecosystem: Environmental > Aquatic > Freshwater > Lake...
CCAATCCCCAATCCCCAATCCCCAATCCCCAACAATTTTAGAAATTAAATTTTTGAGAAAATATATAGTATTTTTAATTCTCTTTTTTTATAAAATAATATATATTTCTAATTTTCTATGAAAATTTAAAAGTTTTTCAAATTCAATTAAATTTCAAACATAATTAATAAAAATAAATGGATTTAGTAAAAAATTTCTTCAAAGGTCCAAGAGTATCACAAACAAAAACCATTTCTAATGAATCAGAATCCTCAATACACATAATAGATGAATACATAAAGCAATTAGAAAATATGAATCTTTCACTTCCTTCAACTAAAGAAGATTTAATAATACATAAATCAGATTCATCTACAATAATTAAAAAGATAATTTACCATTTCGACGTAATTTTGATGGATAAATTAAAGGTAACAAGCGACAAATTTTCTAGATCTAGTTCAAACATGAGTGACGAATTACACTACTGGAAATACCTTTCTAAATATTTTCAAATTTCTTCAGTAAAATTTATAAACAATTTTTACGAAAAAATTCAAACGATACCAGAAAAAGGACTAGCATGGATATACATTTCAATATCTGAAAAATCATTTTACGAATCAATGATAGAAATATACGGACAAGGCTTCGATAAAAAGTTTTACAATGAAGATGCCTTGATAAACACAAGGAAGAAGGATATATTGCGAATCAGCGAGAAAATTTGTAAATTTGAGTTCATCAACAAAAAAATCGAATTAGAAGAAGAATATTTTCTGTACAAAAAACAGAAGGAAAAGGAAGGAAAATACGGGGACTCAAATGAGATAGAACTACCTTCAGTAAGTCCGATTTCTTATAGGAAAAGAGAGAGTTATTATATAACACCTCATGCATTAGACTCCTATGGTAAGATTGAATTTTTATTAGTTAAGCAGTAAACAAAATAGATAAGGTCAGTAACACAAATTTTTACAATTCAAAAGCTACCCTAGACATTCCCGTTTCAAATTTACAATCTACAGCTGATAACAACGTGAGAAACACTAAAACGATAGAAAATATTTTCAATCTGATGAATTTCGGAGATGATGAAACTACTTTGCTCAATACAGCAAGTAATCCTGATTTAGCAAATGATGAGGACGACTTTGATGTTATAAGAGAAAAGAATTACCCTAGAAATACTCAGATTATATATAACAAGATAAAGTAAGAAAATTAATATAAAAATATTATCCTTAAGCAATAATAACAACGAAGATAAAGTTCTAAGTACTCTTAAACAAATGGCAAAGACTATGAACAATAAAGAAAATTTTAATGTGTCTAAATATTTTGATATACAAAGTTGCTTCAAAGAAGACTATTTCAATAATCTTTTAGATAATAAAAAAGAAACTGCCAAGACACGTGAAAAATCAACGAGTATCCACTTCTCCAATATTAATAATCCGATAATAAATAAGGCGGTACCAGGAGATCAGGAGGATACATCTAAGAACTATATCCCGTTTGATAAGAATTTCAAGATTTGCTTGAAAATAGACAAGAACCAATTTACTAAAAAAGATATCATTTACTATAAAAATAAAGAGATAAAAATGACTAATTCTGTTGTTTTTTATTTGAATTATTTTTACAAGAAGGAACACTACATAAGATTCAATACGAAAATTTCAGACATGAAGCCAAAGACAGTAACAATTATTTGTAATTAATTTTTTTCATGATTAATAGCTTAGCATGCAAAATAATCAGTGCCAATTTTGCAGGAAAATTTTTTCTTCATTTTTGTACATCCCAACTCAAAAAATTTTTTGGTGCAGCTATTACATGTGTTATATTTGCGAAGATTGCCTTTCTAACGAGTATTCTATTATCCCTGCTTTTATTCTGAAATTTTGGAATTTCAAAAAATTTTCTATTTCAAAGAATGCGAAAGAGTTACTTGAAAAATGGCACGATAAACCTGTTATTCACATAAAACAAAGTGATTCAATAATAAGTCAATCTACTCTGCTTCATACAGCGATAATAATGAAAAAGAAAATTCACAAAATTTTTGATTTGATGAAATGCGAAAACCCTGATGTATTCGCAATTAACACTTTAGGAAAATATAAATATTTGGTTTTAAGAGAAACTTTGTTTTCGTTGAAAGATCTTGTTGAAATTTCAGAATTTAAAATGATGACAAAACTTGAAGAATTTCTTAAAAAGTTTGAGGACCATATTTTAAATGAATGCTCAGTAATTATATTTTATAATCATATATATTTGTAGGTATGTAAATACAAGGGTGGAAATTGCGTTATGTGTGGGAATGATGAAATTCTATACGCCTATGATTTAACAAAAGTTTTTTATTGCATAAGATGTAAGCAACTTTATCACAAAAAATGTTGCTCCTTCCATCCATGCATAATCAATCAATAATACAATCATTAGAAAAAATTAGATACTTCAGTCTAATATATTTATTTATCAATTTTGTAAAACATCAAGAATTTTTATATGTTTATTTATAAACCTCCCTAATTTCTTTTGATTAAAATTATATAGATTTAAGAAATTAATAATTTTTATAATTTATTTACCTTATATTATGAACAAAACTATGTCAAAGGCTAAAGAACTCTTGATGAATTCAAGAATGATAAGACAAAAGGAAAATCAAGAAAATTCGACTGTTCATCGTGTTATCACACAAAAGGAAGAAGTCAAATCTGGAAGTTCAAATATCAATCAGGAAAATGGAAGTATTTTATTTAATTTATATCTATGACAACTTAGAACATCAGCTAACATCTGATAATAAGTATTTAGAGAGTATTGTAAATATTAATAATGAGGTCACTAAAAATTCGGATGAAGTTCCTTCTCATCATGAAAATAAGAACAAACCTCTCTGTAATATAATAGAATCCACAAATACAATAGCAAATAATTCGAGTAATGAGAGAAATACAAAAGAAAATACGCAGAGCTTTAAATCCAAGCTTACTGATCGTTTGGCGTTCTTTCAAACTAGAAAGCCGAATGTTGTTAATCTAATAGAGAAAGAAAAACCACATGAAATAGAACAACACTCAGCTATCCTTAATAATGAAGATAATCATCAAGAAAAAAACCCGGCTCAACAAAGTTCTTTTAATAAGCCAATCGTAAATAAACAAAATCTTCTTGACAGATTTAATAAAAATGCAAACAAAGAGCCAATTAAAATTAAATTTTCCCAACCTGTGAAAGAAAAAAAGGAAATTCTAAAAATAAACTACAGAGAAAAAGAAAAAGAAGAAGTAATAGATGGTGAAGAAGTGAAACCAATAGAAATTCATGAAGATAATGATGTTAATAACGAAAATCATGACATTCCCCCCACAGAAATTAAATTAACACCAGTAGAACAGGACAAGCTAATGAAGCGCATGATTTCTGCAAAGGGTGTCAATAAAGGATTAACAAAAGGAAAAGATTTAGGAAAATCTAAAGCAAGTGAGAAAATAATGGGATTAGCTACTATGTTTATGGGTAGAGTAGGGTCTAAAGAAATTTCTGAAGAGAATAAAGCTAAAAATACTTATTTGTTAACAAATGATACCGATATTCAATTATTCGGTGATGATAATAAACAAATTACTGTCAATAAACAATCAGAAGAACCTGAGCCTGAAGAGAATTCTATAAAAATAGATAAAAAAAGCATGGAAGATATAATGCTAGAGAAACCGATGTACAATAAGAAAGCTTGCAAAAAAAGAACACCAAAAGTTTTTATATTGAAAGAAGACTCGTAATAATCTATCATATATATTATTTCAGAAAATTTTAGTAAATTAATAATATAAATATTAAGTATAATCATCCCCCTTCATATTTTAAATATTAAATACTTTTGATAATAATAACATATTATAATAGATCAAATCAAATTCATTCTAAAGAAATAATTCTTACCTTCCAACTATTTTAATTAATTAATCTAAAAAAAAATTAAAAATTCTAAAATGTGTTACCTAGGTTAATATAATTTGATTGCGTCTCATTTATTTTATGTCTTTTATGAACAGTTGATTCCATTTCGTCGATATGTTCTACATTGGAAATGTCAGGAACTAAAACATTAAATTAATTATTTTACATTTTAAATTTTTGTTTTCAATGTTATTTTCCTCTGCTTCGTGTTCATTCTCATTCATCAATGAATTCGTATTATTATTTTCCTGATGCTCCTCTTGAATAGCATGCTCATCGATTATTTTAGTTTTGTTATTTTTATGTGCCTTATCTCCATCTGTGCCCAAAATGTTATTCAGTTCTTGCAATATGTCATTTCTAGTTTCAGAAATGTCTGTGTTGTTAATATTCGCATGATTATTTGCAGCAGTTAAATTTTTCATCAGTTTGCTATGTGACTCTTTGATTTCTTTTTTTATTTTTCTTTCTTCCATCCCTAGTGAAGCAATTTTAGTTAGTTCATCAATTTCAACCGCTAATAAATTATTTTGCTAAAAATTTGATTTAAAATAGTTCAAAATACTTTTTGAATTAAATGTAATTTCTTTTGATTATGTTCTGTAGTGTTGTTTAAATCTTTATACTTTTTATCGAATATTTTTTCAACTTCCTTCAAATTTTTTTCTAACTTCTCGTTAATTTTTTCGAGCTTAAGTCGCTTCTTAAGAAGTCTTGAGAAATCATTGTTTTTTGTATTTTCATAATCTGAGGTCAAAAAGTCGGAATGTTCTTTATCTAATGAGTTTTCGTTTTGTGTTTCTTCAATTGAATTATTTCCATGTTCAGGAGACTGGTTATTTACGTTCATTTTATTGTTAATCAGAGATTTTTTAGATTTCGTATGAAGGTATTCGTAATTAGAAAATATTCCTTTATATTCAATTTTAGGGCTCTTGGTTGAATGGCTTGTTATTCCGTGTTGTGACTTACTAGAAGGTTCAGGCGATTTCGAATTTTTCTTTAGATTGATTCTTGATTTTACATCTTGTAAATTTTTATTAAGTGACCCATAGGTATTAATTCCTGTAGTAAAAATATTTGGTAAGTATCCCTCTCCTGCTTTTAATTGTGGTAATTGATATTTTTTGTGATTAGAAGAATTTTCGCTGTTCTTGACACTAGAATATTTTATTAAATGTTTTGAATTTTTTTGCTGATTTTCTGAAATTTCGTTGGCTAAATTTTTATTACTATCATAAGGTAGATTTTCCTTGCAAATAGATTCTAAAATATCTTCTTCATCACGATTCATCTCTTCCTTCAATTTATCTAACTCCTCTTCCATAGAATTGTAATTACTAATTTTATTTTTATTTAGACTGTTTACTATCTCGCTCCACATTCGAATTAATTTTGCTAGATACGATTTTAAATTTGAAACTGATTTTCGGTTTATGTTTAGTTTGTTTAAATACTCAAGTCTTTTAGCGACTAGATTTTTTACTTCATCTGTGTACATATTTATTTGAGTAGGGTATTTTTTATTAATAGCACACATCTCAATTTCTTTTGCTTTCAAAACCTGCTTATTCTTCATTATTCTAACATTTTTTATCAAATCAGAATTTTCTTTTCTTATGTTTTCGATCTGCTCTTCAAGTTGGTTAATTCTAAAGATGATAAATAAATTAGAAAATTTATTTAGTTGAATTTACTTTTCTCCTGAAAATCTTTCATTTGCTTTAATATTAATAATTTCAAATTGTTGTTTATAAATGTTTGCTTGGTTTTTAGAATTTTGTAACTCCCTTAGTCTCATGTCGATGAGATTTTGTAAGGTTTGCATACTCTGAGGGTTTTTATCTTTTTTCAATAGCTTTGAAGTTGAACTTTCTATGGCTTCGTTTAATTTTTGAAGAATCTCAGATAGTTTGCTTTTGGATTCTTCTTGTTCTTGAGATAATCTAAGTATCTCTCGGCTATAAAAAATTAATTCTTATTGTAAAAATTACTTTTTAACTTTTATTTCTTGTTTTATTTGACTTTCTTTTAGACCTTGATACTTGTCAAATATATTGATGTCTTCTATATTAGCGAAATTATCTGCCTCTTTGTTGATTTTGGTCATAATCTCTGCGTATTCTTCTGAATTATTGAGATTATGTGTAGAATTATCGAAATCACCATCTGTGAACATTTGACTGCTACTCGCATTATTTGTATTTATTTTTTTATTTTTATTAAAGGAAGCTTTAAGACTGTTTTCATCCTGGAAGTTTTTAATTGTTGATAATTCATTCATTAATATTAATTAATAAAAATTAAATTTTAATTATGTTAATTCATTGGAATTTGTATTATATTTTATATTATTTTTTAATTTTATATTATTTATGTATGTATGTATATTCATTAATAACCAAACCTTTTTCTTTAAAATTCAATCAAATCGTTTTTTCCCTTTATGTTTTTTAATTCTTCATCTTCTTGGGTTTGTTTCTTAGCATTCAAATTAGAAGCATGCCTGTCTAGAATCATAAAATTCTATAAATATATTAAGCTTACAAAGTGGCAAGACAGTATGTGAATCAGCTGTTTTTTTGTTAGATATGACTCCTAAAGCTGTTGCAATATGGTCATCCATCTTGTAAGTGGCTATAGAAAGGTATTTCATCCACAAAATAAGTAATTTCTTAAGGAAGCTTTTATCTTTTTGTTTTTTCAATACTTTATGGAAATACTACAGAGAAGATAAAATTAAAAATTTTTACATCTTTATTCCATTCCATCCAAACGATTTCTTCCTCATTCATATTTTCCATTTCCAATCCAATTAACCATTTTCTCTGGCTATCATCAAAAACTTGCGTCATGAACTCCACCACACCTATCCAAGAACCATCTTTTAAATAAGAAATCGAAGTATTTTTATGCTTTATTGTGATAAGCACTGTTCTCGGAATGTTGATGAAAAAATAAACTTTGTCGAAAGGACCTCCCTCAGAAAAAAAAAATTTCTTCTTATTTGAGTATCTCCTTATTTCACAGTTTATCATCAAAATATTTTTAAACTCGTCATATGTAAAAATGTCTTTGAATTCTCTATTGTAAATACACTCTTCTTCTTTGAATTTTTTAGAATCTGCGATAACTTTTCCTTCTTTAGCATATAGGTATTTTGATTGCAATATTATATAGATGAGGCTATATATTGAAATCATCCAAAGATCTATTGAATAAAGTTCGATTAAAAATATATTTCCAAATGAAAAGAGAAAAATTGAAGAAATTCCGATTAATTTTACGTAAAATATTGAAGTAACGTGAATACTTATCTAAATATGAGGAAATAATTTTTTATTTTAATATTACTAAAACTGGTAATAGAAGAAAAATGCTGAGGGGCTTTTCTGCTAAAAAAAATTTCATTTTATATAATTTTTGTATTCTAATAAATTTATATTTAAAATTTTGTAGTTATTATTGTTCGAAGAATACAATAATCTAAGATATATTTTGGAGAGAAAATAAATTTACAAACAATGGCAAATATTTCGTTAGTTAAAGTTTAAGTCATTTATAAGTGTTTGAAATAATTCAATAAATTATTAAAGAATTAATACTATCCAATATTTAAATGTAACCCAAATCTATATTATTTTATTCATTCTCTTGACTGTATGTATTATGGTTTATATCAATTTTAAACTTCATAATGGCACTCTGTATGTGGAAATAAATTTTTTCAAATTTTATCATGAAATAAAAGATAACAAATAAGGCTAATATCAAATTATAATTAAGTGCCATAATTGAAATAATAATATCATTCCTGATCGATTTAGAAAACAATTCATTCATATCCTCCATGACGTTTTTTTTGATATTTTCTTGAATAATTCTGAAGATTAATTCTATTCCATTAAAAGAATTTACGAAGTCATCGTTATTAAGGAACTTTTCATTATCTCTGGGATTTGATTGATCAGTGACAAAATCAAGATATATATTCCTAGTTGTGGATATCAGAAGATTTATTGCGGTGGAGAATCCATTAGACTGAATTTCCGAGCCAAAGAATTTACATTTATCATCATCAGTTACTATGTTTTCATTAAAAAATTCTGTTTGAATTCCAATATTCCCTATCTCTGTAATTAGATGCGAGCAAAATCCTTTGCTTCTCAACAATTTTTCATATTCGTAGACTTTTGGCATAAATTTTCTCTTTTTTTCGTCGCTCATAAAGTAGTCTACATTTCTCGTGTATAAACTCAATTTATAAAAAATCTCAGCGAATTTTGAATCTCCCAAAATTTGGTAAGTTGGATCAGTTTCTGTATCGAATTGTATATTGTAATAATTGAAGTAATCTGCAGATTCGGAGAAGGTATTATTTGATTTTATGAAGTTTGGATCATTCAGAATTATCGAGACTTTGTAAAACAAGGCTAATTCTGCTAATTTGGGAATTCTCCTTATGAAATTATCTGCCATTTGATTACAAAAAATTATTTTTTGGATTTCATCTCTGGTATTCAAAATGCTAATTACAGTAAAGCATATATAAATCATCAAACCCACAACTATGAAATAATAAGAACACTTCACAAAAAATATTTTAACATCAGTAGGCTCTAAATAAAAATAGCTACTTTCTTGTTTCGTAAGTTGTGAATATTGGAAAATACTATTTTTGAAGCCTGAATCTATCATGAATTTCTGATTGGTAGTATTGAACTAATTGATTGTTGATTCGTTATGATATTTGGATACTTCATAGGAATTGCTCAATTTGCTTTCGTTTTTATTATAAGATGATGCATTAGGTTTGAGATATTTTTTGAAATTATTATTCATATAATTTTCATTGTAGTAATCTGTTTGTTTTTGGGCCGTTTCTGGAAAAGCATAACTTTTCAGACAATTCAGTTGAAACTTTTTTTCTTCGAAATCTAAACATACTTGTTTATCAAAAGAGGTGGCCAGATTTTTAAAATTCGCCATGAGTTTTACAAACACTGTTGTATCGCTTCCATCTAAAAATTTTATAATTAAAATTTTTATTTTTTTCTTGAAGTTTAGCACAAAACATAGGAAAGCACTAAGAAAACAGAATGCCACTAATAAATTGCATAATTCATAGAATAATAATATGTCACTCCAAGATATCATGTTATCTACAAAGTAATTCGTCATTGATTCGAAAATTTTGAAGAATTGAGGTTCATAAATGGGCATCGTGTTTTCTATGATGTAGAATAAAACCTTTTCTGCAATGTTAGCAGGCATATTATTTGAGGAATCTGCCATTATTTTATATTTTTTATCGAAGAAGAAATATTTTAACCTGCAGCTACTTTTTTCATTGAAATCAATAGAATTAAGATTGGCTATGTAATAATTGAAATATTTTAATTCATTTTCCAAATTAGAATCAGTTCTATCATAAAACTGCCAATTTGAATGCAAAACTTTATATGCGTTTGTTTGTTGATAAATTGCCGATATTTGGTTAAGAAGTTTACTGTCGAGGTTATTTAAATTTTGATTAAATTCATAATAGGACAATAACATTTTCGTAGAATTTTCATTAAATAAATAATTCAAATAGTCAGAGGAAACATAATTCCTCTGATTTACCTTCAAGACACCCCCAGATTTTTCACATGCAAGTAAGACTATTGAACTACCAAATACTACAGAAGTTCTTACACCGATTCCATAAAAATTTGATTGGAAAATAATATTACCAGATTGCTTGGAGGAATCTTTAATTGAAAAATTTACGAATGAAAGACACATCAGAATAATTACACTTAAGCCAATAAGGATCATAAATATTAGCTTTGACTTAGTTAGCGGAGTTGTTTTATGATTTGCAGGATCATTATTTTTATGCCTTTTAAATGAATTAGCTTTTTTTATAAGATCTTGCAATTTTTTATTATCGGAAATTAAACTTCCTCGATTCTTTTTAAGAAAATAATTTGAACTCTCATTAAAATTTTTAAGATTCATATTTGTTGTTGTGTTATTCATTGTACTTGTATTATTATTTGAGGAATCTTTTAGTTCCTTTACATTTTCATCAGGCTTACCAAGAACTGCCACATTATTCGAACTTTGAAGAGAATGTTCAAGGGGAAGAACCCCTTTTGTAGCAAAAGAATTCAAATTGTTATTTAAATTATTTTCTTCTCTAAAAAATTTGGATTTATTAAAAGTTTTGTATTGGGTATCTAACTGAACTTGATTTGAATTTCCGATATTTTGTAAAAAATAATTAGATAAATCTTTTGTCAGACATTGTTTTTCTTCGATGTCATATATCTTTACCATGAAAAATGGTATATTCCCTACATTTCGTAACTCCATCTCAATGAAAAAGCAGAAGGGGTTCATTTTTTCAACTTTGTTAAATTTTGGCGTTGTTGCTACTCCAGATTTGTTTATTTGACTTAAAATTTTCTTCTCAAGCAGTAAAATTCTTGTCATCCATTCAGCAGGTAACTCAGCTTCTTGTATGCTGTTAGCTAATTTTTTTAGCGAAGGTATCAGTTTATCTTTTTTCTTTTTGTAAGATAAGAATCTGGATGAGTTTAGAGATTTTATATTCTTTACACTTAATTTTTTTTCCTTTTTGAATATGAATTCATTGAATTCAGATTGAGTAAAAATCTTAAAGGAATTACTAATCAGATTCATATCAACAGAAATAATTTTATCTAAACAGGGTTGCAACTTTGTCTTCTCGTTTTCAATGTTGATGTCGAAAAATGAAGAGAAATTAATATTAAGCTTAGAAATCATTTCATAGGTTAGAAAGAAATCGTCTTGGAAATTTTTTGAAAAAGAAACAAAATTTGTGAAATAATCCAGAACTAAATGATACTTTTTTTCATCTATACTAATTTCTGCTAGTTTGGGAAAAATATCCATAATAATCATTGCGTTATTTTCCAATGATGGGAAAAAGCTAGTATAGATAGTTACAGGGAAATAAAAATTGTCTTTGGTTATTAGAAATGATTTTTTTATTTCTGAATCTGTTGTGTCGAGCAAAACTCTTCTGCTTAATAAAATTTTGTGACTATTTTCGAACATTTTAGGAAGAAGACAATGCATATCGTTGTTCAATAAATCATTTTTCTTAAATCCTAACATGTCACATAATTTCTGAGAGATATATATGAGTGGGAAACTCATTTCTCCTTTAATTCCAACAATTATTGGATGATTCATTTTTTGATCCTTGTATGATGATGGGAACTGACAAACTTTTTCGTAATTTGGAAATTCCTTAAATAATCTCTTAAGGTGAAAGGGAATTTCTTTTTCGAAAAGAGTAAAATAATTAAATAGAAGATAACACATTTCTGGCTTTTTTAATGATCTATCTTTAAAGTTATGTTCTAGTATCAACTCAATTTTTTTTGTATGCCTATTCAAGTTTTTAGAAGCCTTGATTAATTTTTGGATTTCTGTAAATGTTGAATCCTTGTGATTCGAAACGTGCATATCTTCTTCCTTGTAGATTTTTCTATTTTCATAATTAATTTTTATCGCCATAATAACTTCATAGTCCTGACATACTTTTCTGAAGTTTTTGTGTAATTTATCAAGGGTCGAGTGATATTTCAAAAATTGGAAAAAATGGTAATTTGTTCCTGAGCTTTTTCTTTCAATACCCTTAATTGAATCTTTTATCATTTTATGTCTATAGATGTCCAGATAATACCTAAAGAAAAAAGGTAAGTTTTTAATAAAACCTGTGTATTGTCCTACAAGATAATTTGCGAATAGAATATTTCGTTTGAAATAGAAAATGTAATCGAAATGCAGAATTAAGATTTCGAAATTTTTTTGGATTTCATTATTTCTACTTAGAGAATAAATTGCATTTATAATTTCGCATTCACACAGGTTCAAAACATACTCCATTACTTCTGAAAATCTTTTTATTTTAATACTTTGGTTTAATTCACTTATGTCCTTTGTATTCATAAATTCTTCTTGAACATGTTTTACATCAACATGTATACATGGACAATTATCTTCCTGGCATTTTACTTTGTGAGAGTTTATAATTTGAAGAAGTTTTATAATTTGACTGCAATCGTCAACAGAATTCTTTAACATCTCGAAGAGAATGAGAACATGCTCATCTCCACTTTTATTCTTGTCGAATAAATTCCTTTTAAATTGATTGACGTATTGATTTACTTTAAATTTCATAAGAATTCGGAATGTCACAATCGTCACGATAATTTCAAGGGCCCATTTAAGATAATCTTGTTCGATTGAAAAGTCCAGTTTCCTTAAATTGTAAATAAGAATGTCAAAAATGCAGGCATAGAAAGAAAAGATAATTATAAATAAGCATGAATTTATAATTAAAAGTGAAACCCTGCATTGTCTGTAAATAACAATCAAAGTGATTAGACAAAGAGCCATAGCTATGCATAGAAATATTAAATCTATCTTTGTCTTCCAAACATTAGTAAATGCGGATGATATAAAATGAATCCCTTGAAAATTAAATGAAATAATCAGAAAAGTCAGGATATTGCTGTTTTGACTTATCTTGAATTGTGAGTTAGATGATGCGAAGGGCTGATTTATGAATTTCAAAAACAAAATAAGGCTAAAGTTGTTCAACAATATAAAAAAAACGTTCATAACTATGAAAAAAATTTATTGACTATTAAATTGTCATTAAAATTTTGTAAAACTACTGAGACTTTTTGATTAAGATTCTGATTCATTTTTGTATCTATTGATCCCCCTGTAAATGTTGAGAGTATTATAAAAACGAAAATTTCTATAATGTGTTGGAAAAAGAATGAAATTAAACCGAAGAGAAGACCTGTTAACTCTATTATCAATTTACTAAATTTGTCAAGTTTTTGTTTTCCAATTTTTTTGTGGTAAGTATATATTATAAGGAATACCGCATATGGAATTATAGATACTATGTATAGAAAGATACATATATGACTGTAATAAGTAATGAAAAAATTGTTTGTTTTCTCTAAATTGTTATAAATGCACATATATTTGAAGATATTCTTGATTGTAAAATTATCCTCGGAGTTTTTTGAATATCCATGAGAGATTATTATTATACCGATCAGTTTTATTGCTACAAGAAGAAAGTAAAAAAGATTTGAAAAAGGAATATATTTCCTGCTTCTTCGTAATATTTTGAAGACTAATTGATCTTTCTTAAAATTCATTTTCATCTTTATATATTTTATGTAATTTATTTATATGAAATTAATTATGATATAATAATAACAACCATGAAATAAATAATATTTATTTTAAATAATCTGTTTTATAATTCATTTCTTTTTCTATAAGTAAATTTTTAATTTTAATAAAATTAAACTATTTGCGTCTTTCACTCCCATAATTACCTATTTATTAGAAATTTTAAATGTAGGCTTTAGACAAAATATATGGTAATTTGCCGTTTTATATTTTCATGTTATTTTATAAATTTAATTTATAA
>Ga0169931_10010128_pt1 | contig 13457 bp, 5 predicted proteins | sample Kivu_15m_20L_FD_129675 | JGI IMG/M metagenome (GOLD analysis project Ga0169931, IMG submission 129675) | Freshwater microbial communities from Lake Kivu, Western Province, Rwanda to study Microbial Dark Matter (Phase II) - Kivu_15m_20L... | ecosystem: Environmental > Aquatic > Freshwater > Lake ...
ATGAGTTGTCTACATTGATTTTTGTACAGCTATAGTTCCATAAGAACAGCTTAATCTTTGATTTAGATGACTCTTATTTTCTAATTTTTCTTTTAATCTTCCAACTTATTCCCCAGCACACTCATACTTTCCTTCAATCCTTCATTATCTCTTAGACTAGCCTCGTATACCTATTTGACCTTATTCAACTCAAACGCCAAATCTCCTCTAGAATTCTAACAAGCATCTAACCTAGCAGCTACTTCATGGAGTTGCTTGGATAAATGACTGTTGTTTATTTAGGAAATCTATCCTCGTTTGTTGGCTTAGTGCAGTTGGTCTTTCAATGAGCTTATCTATTACATGTATCTAACTAATTTGTTTTAGTAGTTTTAGGACAGTTTTGAGATGATTTATTTTTGTTAGGTGCGCTATTGTGAATTTTTCAATATATTGTACTAAAACATAGATTTTCTCTCCTCCAGCTACGATAACAATTTTTATCTTTATTTGTTATACGCATCTTTCAAATCTTTTATCTACGCATCTTTTCTACTCAAAACCCTCTTCAAATCTTACAACTCCTTAACCAAATATTTTTTACTGTTGCGTTATGCATTGATTTCTATGGCCAGTTCATTAGCAGTTGTATTGATTCTAAAAATCTATTATTTGAGTTTTCTTTATTTATCGTCGGAATGGACTACTCCTTTATACTGGGCTTGTAGGTTTTATTTCAGCAACTCGTTTTATTTTTACAACAAAACAAGCTGTTTTAGATGCTACTAACCGGCTCCTTAGGCCCAGGCTAGTGCTTTTGTGAGTTGCTATACTCTCGAGCTTAGAGAATGGATTTACATTATGTGATTTCTTTGTTGCTATTCGCATACATTCTGCATTTGTTTAAAGTCTTCATGGGTCACTGTTAACTAAGGGGCTGCTGGTTAAGCGTTGGGGCGGTCAGATGAAGGTTTTTGTTCGTCTTAGGGGTATTGGTAGGTTATGTTTACTCGATTTATCGTCTAACGGAGCCGTTGGAATGGGTTCATTAACAGAATGATTATAAAGCGTTTAAAAATGAAGCATGAAAATTAAATCGCTTTGTCATGTGTAAAAAAATACATGAAAAATTGATTTTTTTGATAAATTTTAGCTTTTTTTCGATTATTTATTACTTTTTGAGTATTTTTTATATTAAAATGAATTTTGTGAATAAAATGACTTTTTTGCTTCGTATCAAATAAACTTTTTAAAAGTATTCTTGAGTATCTAATACACTTGAAATTTGTTTTGATAAATCTAAAATAGCGATTAATAAGTATTGATCTGTTTTACTATCATTCGACTAGACCGTAACTTTTGGCAAGTCCCACTACTCTTTACTTGATCATCACGTATTGCTGCCCAACGATATCGACAACTAGATTGCTTACAGTCACTATTAAGTCTGCCTGTATTATCAAAAAACTACCTTAGCGTCGTTGACCAAGTACAGTAAGGCGAGTCCTAGAGTCAAAAAGACGAAAGTTCCTGCGTTGGGACCCAGAATGAAGACCAAAACAGGCTTAATGATCAAGTTGAGCAGAAGCAGGCCGAGCCAATATGAGATCCATTTGCGACCTGAAGTCTTATTGTAGAGCGTTGCGAGAAGAGGAACCAAGTAAAGAAAGGCAAGGGTTGGTAGGAACATCAGGAAGAGGAGGAAGAAACTGCCTTCATCGCCTGATGAGACTTATTCGGGAGCCACCTCGATAGTGGGTGTTGATACGTCCATCAAAATTGAATTATAAAAACTAAAACTATTTTTTCAAAGCTTTGTAGAATAAAAAGAAGAAATAATAATTGTGTTTACTGTTCATTAAAAATGATTATTTATATTGAATTAAATATGAATTTCCTGATCAAACTGTGAGTTTCTTGAGTATTCCTACTTCATATCGAGCCACATATTTTTCGATTATGCAGGAATAAAGCAAATTAAGGCCAAAAAACGTGAAAATATAGAAGAAAATATGAGCCCTTTTGCCTTCGCCAGTGGGGGTAAAAGCAGCGAATTCCTCGAATCCTGTTATTTAAAAATTATGGTTATAGTTTTGCATTTTGTCTCTAGTATTCTTTCTGACGAAGGCGTTGAAGGCCCTCTAGAAATTATTCTGGCTTTGATCATCTGTAAAGTAGTATCTTTTGAGATAGTGCAAAAAGATATAGTCCTTAACATCTGCGATGCTAGTGAGTTATCCACTATCGTCTTGGGTAGCAGTAGGCCTAAATATTTAACTAGCCGTATGCGTGACTACTTTTCTTCTTCGAGTCTGTCCCTTTTTGGTTCGATAAGTCTGCATGTGATAGCACTCTATCCAGAAAGTAAAGTATCCTTGACCTTTAACCATTTGATCATAAACGTTTTGATATTAAGAATAAGGTTTCATGTTGGCAAGGTATGGTCTGATTTTACTAAGACATATCACCAATATCACGTATAGGACATAGAGTGCTCCAATTATACCTAATCCAGCAGCTATTGGTAAAGCTCGTACCAAAATCAGTACCATAAACACAATAACACCGAATCCAAGGATGCCAGTCATCACAATGCTTGCAACATGCACCTCAGACTCCGTTTTCACTGGAGCATTTGTTTTTGTGAAAGTGGGATCTCTGATGTTAAAAAACATCGCACCGAATCCTTTGGCGACTCCTTAATTGCATTTTAGAAATAAATCAATAGCCAAATCATTGGGAACTATTTTTTCGTTGAATTAAATGTTATCAATGTCCTCAACATTTTGAAAACTCTCAGGATGAATGGTAGCCTGGTTTCTATTATTGTTTACTATCATGATTTAGTCGAAGCTTTCATGGATCATCACAACCAATTTATTGTATTATTAATTTTATAAAGTTCCTGACTAAATATAAAAAACTAATATTTATTATAATAGTCGTATATATAATTTTATAATCAATCATTTTCTTAAATTTGATACTCTTTCAGCAGCTCTAACACGCAAGATGCATTCTATTTTATCTTTTTTTTCTCCTACTACAATGTTGTCAATCTATCTTCATAAGATTTTTTTATTTCTTTGAATTGCTATATACCTACCTAGAAGCCTTTTAATTGCATAGATAACATCTAAATTTTTTATTTTGATATTTTGTTTGTTGCTAAGAGTTCTACACGCTTTTTTAGCTACTATTAGTTTTTTTTTATTAATTATTAGTTTTTGATGTTCAAGCTTGTTTTTTCTTAGCTAATTTAATTGGTTTATGCTTGCATATTGTAATTTAGCAAATTTTATTGAACAATTTAAGCTTTTAGTTTCGAAATTATCTTTTAGAGCCGTTCGTGTTTAGATTTGTTTATGTTTTAGAGCTACAAATTATGTTTGACAGTTTATGTAGTATTTTTGTATTAAGTATCCTTGAATTCTTAAATTTATTTTTTAAGAATGAGATTTTAAGCCTCAGCTTTTATATTGGCTTAAATATTTTAATCGTTTTAAGCTTTTAAATCCTGGCATTTTGCTTGTAATTCTTTGTTCTAGCGTCTAAGAATTACATTTTATTCAAACAAAGGGTCATCTGTAATCATAGTTAGATTAGAGTTGAATTTCATTCCTGATCTGGTCATCGCAGAGTGTCTATAGCTAGCATTCGTAGTAAAAAATTGTTGTTTTTAGCCCTCGTTAGAATGCTGATCGATTTTATCGATTCTTATTGAGTTTATCTATCCAGACACGTTAGTGTTTTCTTGCTATAATTTATAACCTGTTTAATTAACGTATTGTCTTACTGTACTTTTGAATATTTTTGATGAACTATTTTTTCTTATTGCTGAAGTCAGCATTGATTTGCTTCTAGACTTGCCGTTAGAAACTTTTGATTTACTAATTTTGTCAAAAAAAGGAATCTGATAACCTACAAAAGACTAGTTTTCTTTGTCTTTTTAGTGTGAAGTATCATCTATTTTGATCTTCTGTTTTTCTATTTGTTTATTTTTTTATGATTTTTTGACCAGAATTGATTTTCCTTGATTCTTCGAAAAGCCTAGCTTTGATTTCTTTAGCTTTTTTCCTTCTGACTGATCTCTTTTGATTTTATTCATTTGACAGTTTAGTATTAAAATAATAACTCTAAAATTATTTCAATCTATCTATCAACAATCACTCTGTTTTTTCTGCCTTTTTCTTTCTTTCTTCTATATCAATATCAGCCAGTTCTTGAGACGCACTCATCAACTGAATAATACTCATCAATTTCTTAACAGCGAAAAGCACGAAACCGATAACAAGTCCTACAAAGTTGAGGAAAAGAACTTCTTGGGAGTAGCCTTAGAAAGCTAAGAAATAGTTTAGATAGGCTGTAAGTAAGAATAGTTCGTTGCCCAGAACGAGACCGAAGAGAACAGCTTTGTTGCCGTAGTAAAGATTTAGTAAAGCGTATCTTGATTTTGAGGCTTTGTGGTGGGATCCTTTGAGAAGTGTTACGTACATTTGGTACCAATGTGACACCAAATCAAGGACTATATCACCTAAAAAGATCCAAGTCCATGATGGATAGAACGATGCTAAGATGGCTAGGAGTACAGCGTTTGAAGCTCTATCACAAACCATGTCAAGAACAGCTCCGAATCGGGTCGATTGATTGAAATGTCTGGCTGCCATTCCGTCGAAGGCATCGAGGATTTGGCTCAAAGCGTAAAAGACGACAGTGAGTAAAGGATGAGTTCTGTATAATGGGAAGATGGCAAAAAGGAAAGCGAATCTGAGATAACCGATCAGGTTAGGTATGTAGAGAAAGACCATATCTTTTTGAATATTTATAAGCTCAGAATATATACAGTAGTTTACGAGTATAAATTATAGATGAAGTAGTAAGTGAAGATATCATGTACGATAGCTACAACTTAGCTTGTATTTTCGACTAAGTCCACTTGATTTCGAGGTAACTGGCTTGCCCCACTATCTCACCTTACCAGTCACCATTCTAGTAGCTATGCTCAGCCCGTATTTTTATTTAGAAATGTCTTAGCTGGCTTGAAGACATACATCGTCTATGGGAAGCTTGCTCTAGCTTGCACTTTGAATTATCCTGTTTTTCTATCTTTAAGTGAAGAGTTCTGAATAAGATTTGACTTACTTGGTAGACATTGAGGTTATTTTTCTTTTTGATTTTAGGTCAAAATGGCTATTTTTTTAAATTGAGGTCCTTATAGAAGTCCTTTATTGATAAAAGGTTGACAAGCTGTGATTAGTATGCTTATGACTGCTCGAAGTTACTCAATCGACCAGTTCTGAACTTGAGTTGCTTTAATGTTCGATAAATTTAGTGAAATTTCTTTGTTATTTTCATATTTTGAAAGAGATTCTTCCTTGCTTAAATCTTCATAAGATCTAAGCAGAATGTTAAGAAGACTGGCTTTATTTTTTTGTGAAGCCTACCATTTGTACTGTATTTATTATTTTTCTTTCTTTAATCCTTCAAATCGAGACATTAACTATGCATATTTTTTATCAGTTCTTTACAGCTCCCGATCAATCGCCTGCACGATGACTCTATTTTTGTCGTTTCGCTTTTAAGCTACCTATACTTACTTTGAATTTTTGAATGAATCTCTCTCTTAAGCTAACTCTTGCTAAAGTTCGCATATTCTACCATGTAGTTTCTTGATGATTCCTTTCGAAATATGAGATCTTTTTGCGAGCTAGTCTTATACTTGCTTGTGAATCTCGATGTCTTGCTTTAGTTTTATGACTATGTTTTCGAGCTAAGAGTTTTTGAATACTACTTTTTAGGTCTGCTTGCTTTGATACTAAAGTTAATTTGTCAGTTGATGATTCTGAAGCATAGTCAGTCTAGTAGTCGTTTCTAGTTCTTCTTTTTTCAAACTCATCAAGTTGTGTCTCATTTCTCTCATCTTGTTTCCCATTTCTACATTAATACACAATTACCATCTCTTATTTTGTCTGTAGCCTGGACTTTTTCCCTCTCTTTATCTGCGACTTCTCTAATTCTATGCGCAACTTAAAGTTATTTAGCCTAAACAAGCTCATTTATCTATCTTTGTCTGTTGTCTCGCTAGTTCATATACAATTTGTAATCGGTTAGATTGTTCTCGTATTTTGATATTTAAAATTGATGGGTTTTGTGGCTTTATTCTCTTTACTTTTTTCGTTCATCTCTTTAATCATCTAAAATGATATATTTTTTACTTAAAGTTTTTTCAAGGAAGTTCAAAGAATTTGTAAGTTTTTTGTTTTAAACCTATGCGTTAGTGAGATCGTTTCTCATCGTCAAAAGTCGTTTCTAATTGGTCTCATTCTTGATATTCTAAGTTAGCTATAACTCTTACTAATTCCTCAAGTTTTTCGTTAAAAATTTAGTACTGTATCTCTCTTTAACGCTCAAGTCTATGATTTTCTTGGTTAAGAAAATTCAATCGTTCTTATGTTTTTTTGAGAGTAAAAGTGGCGTCAAGCAACTAACGTTTTTGTTACTCGAAGTTGCGTTCTAGTCTATTTAAGATTATTTTTACTGATCGTAGTATTCTGGTTTTTTGTCTTTGCCTTTTTGTTTTGACATATTCTAAAACTAATCGAAAATATAGAATACAATATCAATTATTATATGCCTATCAAAACAAAAACCAACAAAAATTTTGAGAAAACACAATAAAAATAAACAACTTAAACGACAAAATCACAAAACATAAAGTGATGCTGCTACCACAATTCCTCTATAAACTTTTTCTCCAGCTTTTTCAAATTTCTATCTAAGTTAGTCGTTTCCTATTTCTCTCGCAGCGGAAGCCATATCTTTCAAAAGCTAGTGAAGTCTTCTGAGCGTTCTGATTATGCTGCCTTAGTAGGTGTCAGTTTTCTTGCAAAGTGCATCAAAATTAGCTCCGTTGCACCAATCGAAAGTGACCTATATCAATTGTTCCTTTATACTATCGATATAATCATCCTGAATATGTATACATGTACCTCTTCGATACCCATCTTGCACTCCTGGAAAATAGAAAACAAACTTTTAGCTCTCTATATTAACTCTTCAAGTTTGCTTCTAAGTTTAGGTATTTTTGTTCTGGCTCTTTAAGTACTAGTTTTTTACTAATGAACCAGCGAAGTCAAAACAGCAGCCACCTATTCTGGAGCCAGATCGTTAAAGAAACCCGTGAAAATAAGATCGGTTAATAAAATTTAGTGATTAGAGTTAATCTAGCAAGCAACTCTTCCTTTCAAAGTAACTACTCCATGCTATACCAATCCCGTCCTTTTGATCACTCTCATATGAGCTTTCATTTGTTTGTTCAGCACCACTCCTGATTTTTATTTGATTTTTTTACCCAACTATCTCAACTAAGTGTATATCTTCTTTTTTTACTCATAATCTTTTATTTTTGATTACAAATGCTTGTATTTTTCAATCTCGGATTAAGTCTTATCTATTGACATTTTGAGCTTTACAGCTTAGACATCGTTAGATTATATCGGTAATAAAGGAATTTTCTTATCTGTTATACCTTGCATGGTCTTAATCAGTAGATTTTTAGATGAAGAAGCTGTGAGATCGTTAGGCATGTTACTGATTTTAAGCGAACTTAACTCGACTATGCAATTCAAGGAAAAACTTAGAATTACAATCTAACCTTCTTATCTATATGACTTAGCAGGCATAGGAGATTAGTTTTGATCTTTTCTTGCTTTAATATATACAGCACAATCTACCAAATAAAGTGCATCTTGAGCTTTACCTTACTTCTTCTTCGCTTATTTTTTATGAAAATTTATGCTGAGTCCATACCCCCAGTCAGTTTTAGTTTCACTATCATACAATTTAATAACTCTACCTATGTTTAAAAACGGTAGTATTCTTTGAGGGACATGCACTATCTTCCGTAAACTCTATCTATCTCCCCTGAGTCTTTAATGAAGCACCAACAAAGTTTCCATTTAAGCCTATTACTAAAACTTCATTTCTCTAAAAATCTTCTATTTTTAACTGTATTCAGCCTTCAACATAGGAAGTTGGGTGTCTTGCTGGAACTGTAAAAGCGATCTTGCGAGGATATACTCGACGTCGATGTCCTAGAGTCTTTGACTGTTTAATAACATATGATAGTTTATGTAAAAACTGCTGTTTAGATTGTCACTGTTGCCTTTTAACATGCTTTTTGCTATTTAAGGCTACATTTTTTAATCAAGCATCAAAATAGTTGTACCTTTTTTATCAAGTCCTCTTCGACCTGCACGACCACTCATTTGGATGTATTATCCGCCAGTGATCCATCGTGATTTTTAACCATCGAATTTTTTAATATTAGTAAAAACCACAGTACGAGCTGGCATATTGAGCCCCATCGAGAAAGTTTAAGTCGAAAACAAAACTTTTATGAGACCATCTTGAAAAAGTAACTCTACTACTTCTTTGACCAAAGGAAGTAAACCACCATGATGGATGCCTACACCTTTTTTGACGATATCTCGCATAGCTTGAATGGCTGGCAACTTTCTATCGACCTCGTCAAGAACTAGCAAAGAACGAGAATATACTGTTTATATTCTCTATTTTTATGCTTGAGTTGTCAGGTCGTATTTTTGACAGATTGATCTCGCATAGCTCTATACATCTTTTTTGCTGAAACTGAACACAATAGTAGGATCTAAAGAACGCTACATGATGACTTTGATTATTTTTGACAGATCTGAGCCTTGGTTAAGATTTTTCTTCTTTTTGTCTAAACCTATAGGCGTAGCGGCACCTCCTAGACATTGAATGGCTTTATTGAAGTTATCTTGATGAAATTTTCCTTTATCATCTACAGCTAAAAAGAGTCCTTACCCGCCAGCCGGACACAAAAAGTGCTAAAGTGGCACAGGTCTGTAATCTGTATACACGACATTACATGGTTGTTTTCTAAGTTTAGTGATCCACATGGCAAACTGCCCTGGATTGCCTATAGTAGCAGAAAGAAAGACATATTTGACTGAAGAAGGTAGCATGATGATAGTCTACTACCAGACTACACCTCTCTCCTTGTCACGCATATAATGAACCTAGTCGAAAATGACCCACTTGACTTAACGAACGATCTAACTGCCTCGATATATCATATTTCTAAGGATCTAAGTAGTCATCACTAGACAAGTAGAGCCTTGATCAATAGCCACATCACCTGTGACTAAACCTACATCTTCGAACTATTATTTTAACTATCGATATTTCTGATTGGAAAGAGCTTTGATAGGTGAGGTGTATATGACTCGACTATTTTTTTTTAGAGACAGAGCTATAGCGTACTAAGCAACAGCTGTTTTACCAGCCGAAGTATGAGCGCACACCAAAACAGATTAATCAGACTATATAGCTTTGACTGATTTTGCCTGGAAGGGGTCCAATTTGAACGCATATTTCTTGGCATTCAACTCCCCCTTATACTACTTTCTTTCATATCCTTTCGGGTAATATATTTAGTGAATGCATCCTTAATCTGTTTTTATTGTCTATATCTCGATATTTTAGAGTCGCTTTGAAGTGTCGTCTTATGCGTCGCTGGGCTACTAGTCGTCGAGAAACATGGGGACGATTTTTTATTGATCGAGATGGACTTTTTTATTGGTGCCTTGGTCTTAGAGAGGTTCAGGGGGTGGTCTTTTTGGGTTGGTTTGGAAGATGGCAAAAGGATCGTCTTACTACATTGTTGAGTCAATATTATACACTAACAACTTTACAATAGAATAGCATGCAAATAGAAATAAACAAATATGATCTCAAATTTTAAGAAAGAAAATTCTTTATAAAACACTTAAAGAAATTTATTTGATTTTTATTAAAAAAATTATGATCTAAAACATAAAATCATAGTGATGGATAATAGCCTTAGATAATCCAATAACATTTTTCTTTATCCTGCGTAAGCGTCGCATAGCTTCCTCCTTTATCATTCAAAACCCCCAAAAAATAGCTTTAATTCGCAACAGACTGAATCAAAAACTTATTATCTTTCAAAGGCACAAAAATCCACCTTTGATCTACGCTACAATTCAATGGATTTTGTATAACTTTATTTGAAATTCTATTAAAATGCGATGAAAGTACCAAACTAGAGCAGTAGTTGGTGATTGTGAACTATTGTGGCGAATCTAATTATTTTTATGTTTTGAATTACTATATTATCCATCTTTGATTGCCTCCGCCTGTTTGCAAGTATTGGATTATTGCAGTTCCTGCTTTCGTGGAAAACTAGGGTACGTCAAGGACTAGATTTGATAGTTATGATCTCAGTGTGGACATTGGTGTGAATATGGAGTTTTATGCTTATTTGTACTATCTTAGTTCCCATAGGCATATTCTTAGAGATTGGTCGATGCTCGATACTTTTACATTACTGTTTCTGGCTGAAGCGTGCAAACAGTTTTATTAGTTTTTTGCGCATCTTATCCAAAAATACCCGATACTATCGACCACCTCAGCTCTCTATATGCTCCACAACTGATTAGTCTTCGATTTGCTTTTCTAAAGTCTAAGCTATTATTTCGTTTCGGAAAGAGTCAGGACATCTCCAGTTTTTATTTGCGTGATTTAATATTATTTCGGCTTGACTTACTCCAGCACCCAGAGTATATTGGAAGATTATTAGTATTCTTGCATGCCTATATTGGGTAGACTGCGCAAACAAAGTCCAGTTTTTCTGTTGAAAATGCTGTATACTCTGCATTTTTCGATAAATTTTGCCTGGGTAAACATCATTATATAGATTTCTGTCAAATATTGATAACTATCGGGAATTAATCAAACTTTGATATCACAAGATTTCACTAAAAATGGTTTTGGGGCGATTAAACATGAATAAAATAAAAAGATGTTTCTTTTGGTTATTACTAAGCATCTGGTCGACTATTGGCTGGCTTTTTGCTAAAAACATACCGAAATCCTTTTATTTTTGAATTCGAGGATGATGAAATTACAAGCCTTAGCTTTCTGACTACTCTGAGGAATAGGCTAAAGGAAAGGTGGGTAAGACGATATATTTTTTAAATTTTACAAGGAAAAGTTCGCTGTTAATAGTTTTTAAGCTATGCACTAACTAGGATGCTAAGTTATTCTACCATCCTGGATCTTATCGACAGAAAACTGCTTGTGTACAATCACTATGAGCAAAAACACCTCCCTAACTAATCACTCCGAAGATGAACCAGACACTTACATTTAGCACAATAGTGCAAACAAAGTTCAGTTTTTCTGTTGAAAATGCTTTAAATTATGCATTTTTTGATGTATTTTGCTGAAAAAATAATTATAACATTTGTGATAGATATTCACCTATAGAAATCAATCAAACACTGATATGTGCCTAAAAAGACTTGTTCCGTCACAAATCCTCAGTCCTTTGTTCAAAGTTCTTATCTTTTTGAGATCATCTTAGGTCAGCTCAAGGGTCCAGCTTTACCAATTTTATTGCAGTCTTGCTGGATTGCTGGTCTTCGGGATGACTCCTATGCCTCTTTGAAGGGTCGATTTCAGAACCACTTGTCCGGCAGTTTTTCCATGTTTCGAAGCAATATCCTGAATGATTTATTCCTTCAAAATATTGTTTTATTCTCCTTTAGCCGTAGACTCGCCTCGAGCCAAAGGTGTATGCGCGATCACGGTGATACCATTCTTTTGAGCTAGTTCGCTTATGGCATTATTTGGCAAGTATGGATGGATCTCGATTTGAAGAGCTACTGGTTTGATCTTGCAAAAAGACAAGAGTTAAGTGATGAGCTGTCCATTGAAGTTTGATATGCCTAGATGCCTTACGTATCCTTTGGTGACGCATTTCTACATCTGCTACCAGAATTCTTACAAGACTACATAAGGAAAGCTACCGTCCTATTGAACATCGAGCACAGGCCAGTGCATGTACAGCAAATCTAGATATTTCAACTGCATCAGTTGCAAGACCTCCTTGACTTCTCTCTCAACCGATTCTCCCTTCAAATTAAACAACTTGGAAGTAACAAACAACTCCTACCTTCTGACCCTCCCCTCTCCGATAACCGTCTTGATAGCCTTACCCAAAGCAATCTAATTGTTATACATTCTAGCCGAATCTATATGTCTGCATGCACCTAATTGCAACCCCTTCCTCAAAAGTTCAGTCAAAAGAGCTTCATCTTGTAACTTGTAAGTTCCAAAACCATTCAAAGGCATGATTTGTTTGTTGGATAGAGTTACGAAAGGAGGTCCTTTTTTCTTTTGCTACTACTATGCCATTCAGTTATATTTACACACAGATTTAAACACATATATATCATACGACTATCTTAGGAGATGATAATCGTTTGCATAGAGATCCATAGAGTCGTAGATCCATGTCAGTTGGATTTCTTAAATGCATCTATGAATCAAATCCTTTGGAAATGCCCATGGGTACGCTGAAAGCATCTGCTCCTGCCGACATCTGTTTCGTGTATATTTTTATTCTTTGTTTTTTATGCTATAACTAATAATTTTATATAAGCTAGAGTACCTATTCAAGACTTATCCTTTTCTATGGATCTGCTCTTAAAAGTTATTTTAGAAGATTTTTTGTTTAGAAGGATATCGAATCTGCTTAAGGAGCTACGAATCTGCCTTGTTATATGGCTCTGAGTAAAGATATGGTGTCTCTAGCTAGAAATGGTGCAGTGCCATAAAGCATTTAGTATAGCACAGTGCCTGCGCTGTAAACATCAGCCTTATGATTATAACTCATTCCTTTTAGTATCTCAGGGGCCATATTAAGTGGCGTCCCTGCGAAACTTCTCAACATTTCCTCCTTGCTGTACCTACAAGCCAACCCAAAGTCAGCTATCTTGACCCTACCTTCTTTTAAAAGAATGTTGGCTGGTTTAAGATCACGATGTATCATTCGGTAGTGGTGCATGACCGACATCCCTCGAACTATCTGGCTGAAGATTTTCATAGCCTACGTCTATGGAATTTTTCTTCGTCTTTTGATGTACTAAGCCAGGTTACCGCCCTAGCAATACTAAAGAAAAAGATAGAAACTATTCTGTGATTTTTTGAAATCGACCAATTAAACCATGCTTTAATGCCTCAGGGAACGCATGATGGCTACCTAGGACTCAAAATGACGAATTTAGCGAGCTAGATTATGGGAAGACTACATGACATTTATGATCGAGGGATCACCTTCACAGCAAAGGGACGCTGGTCGCAGCTGTAGGCGAGAAAGACCTTAGAGAATGCACCAGAACCAAGGACTCGATCTGTAAGGTTGAAGTGGCCGATTCTTTTGGTGTACTTCTCCTACATCTGAATTAAAATATAACAAGTAGCCGAAATAAACCAAAACTAAAATTATTTGTCATTTAAGTAGAAATTTCAAAAGAAAACAGTATGTTAGAGTGATTGAAGATCAAAATATTGACAAAAAATGTGTAAATTTCGATTATTTAATAATTTTGTGAATAAGATGCTTTAGA
>Ga0169931_10010129_pt1 | contig 13457 bp, 14 predicted proteins | sample Kivu_15m_20L_FD_129675 | JGI IMG/M metagenome (GOLD analysis project Ga0169931, IMG submission 129675) | Freshwater microbial communities from Lake Kivu, Western Province, Rwanda to study Microbial Dark Matter (Phase II) - Kivu_15m_20L... | ecosystem: Environmental > Aquatic > Freshwater > Lake...
ATCGGGTAGGGCCCGACGATCGCTTCGATGTCTTTCTCGTCCAGGCCAAACCGTTCGGCCAGGTCTTTCGGCTTGACGATGCTCTCGGCGAGGATGCGTCTCCATTCTTCCACGGGTCTCACGGCCTCCTTTTCAAGAGATGAACCCATCCGCGGCAGGGCTGCGTTGGCCCTGGCGTCGATTGTTGGGGAGCGTGGGCGCTCCTATGGAGAGGTCTTGGCATAGTGTGTATCGAGGTGGGACAGAATATCGTGCGTTTCTGTCAGGACCGTCTCGCCGTCTGTCAGGACCGGGACGAAGTATTGCCCGGACACTTCATAGACCTGTTTTCGCATCGGCCGGGCATCCGGCACGATCACCTCGTCATAGGCGACACTCAGTTCCGCGAGTTTGTCGCGGACGACGTCGCAGTCGGGACACCAATCGACGTGGTACAGCGTCAGAGCCATAATAGTCTTAAGCTACCATGGACATCCCTGAAAGTGGAATGAGGGAGTTGGGGAATCCTGCACATATTCCTGGGCGTTTCAGGCTGGCTCCGGCCGGCTGCCTCCCCGGTTTATCGCGGCGGCGCGGCGCAGGGGACCATGATGGCGTCTTTCATGCCGTGGATGATTTTCTTGTCCGCCGAACAGATCGTCGCGAGGATGCCTGCGAGTTCGGCCTTGCCGTCGGCGACGAAATAGTAGGGCGAGAGGCGGGCGCGGCCGGTCATGCGCTGCATGGAGTTGGCGGCGGCATCCCAGTAGTCCAGTTCGAACAGGCGCCCTTTGTGGAATTCTTGCAGGATATAGGGGGTCGTTGGAAATGAGGCCAGCGCCTGGTCGATGGCGGCGGCCCATTCGGCCTGCGGGAGATCGTGCCCCACGGAGACCCCCCGGCTGCCCCAGGCGAGTTCGGAAAAGCCGGAGGGCTTGATGACGTAATGCCGTTCCTTCTGCGTGGCGGCCGCGAGGTCGCGCCAGTTGGCGACGGCTTTGCTGCCCATTTGAAGGTCTGGGATGGTCGCGGACGGAGGAATGGGCGCCGGATCCAGCAGCCAGGTGCGCGGCATGATGGTCGTCAAATCGAGGAACGTGGGCGCGCCCAATTCTTTTTCCCAAAACGGGCGCAAGACCGGATGGTGCAGCAGGGCAAAGGCGGATTTCTCTTCCAGCGCCGGTTTGTAGGGCGGGGTGACGGCTACCCAGTCTTTTTTGGCGGCATACTGAATCAATTCGGCTTTGGGAATATTCAAGAGGTCGAAGAGTTCATAGAAGCGATAGATCGCGGCGACAGGCTGTTCGCCGCCGTCGAGCCGGAGCCGCAGCCCTTCTTCGGTGAAATGGACGTCGCGCGGCTCCACGCAGTAGGCTTCAATGTGCCGTTCGCGGAGCCGTGCGGCCAGCCAGGCCATTTCCGGCCGGTAATCGTTGGCTTCATCCGACACGACGAGGGCGATACAGCCGGCTCGTGCGCCCTGCACCGCCTGTAACATCGTCGCAAAGCCGCGCACCATGCCGTCTGGCCCTCCGGCGATCGAGAGGGGCGTCTCGTCGAGCCCGCTATATATGGACGAGAGGCAGGCGGTTAGGCCGATCCCGCCGGGAACCGAGTCCAGCTCGGTGATGACCATGCCGTCTTGAGTCGGAATCACATCCGGCCTGATCACGGCGGGCAGGTCGTCGCGGAACCGTCTCATCCGGCTGTAGGCGATCAAGGATTCGGGTTTGCCTTGATCGAGATAGCGCGCGGCCCAGGCCGGTTGCTGGCCCTTCACGCTGTCCTGGTAGAGCCGGTTCAGGGCGCGATAGAAGGTCAACAGTTGGGGGCCTAATTGGGTGAAGAAATGCGACTGTTCCTGCGAGAGAAAGAGCGGACAGGGGCTGACGCGCCAGGTCGTCGTGGCGTGGAGCTGTGCCGGAGCGGCCTCGTGCGCGGTGCCGTCTATCGGCGCATAGAGCCCGGCGGCAATGGCGCGCGCGCGAATCTCTCCGCAGCGGCGGAGGGCGGCTTGTGGAGCAAGGGCTGAACAGGGTGAAACGGGATGGGTTTCAGTCTGTGCCAATGGGAGCATCCTTGCGGGGCAATCGTGAACGCGACGGAGCATCGACTCACGCGAATGTTACCACGGGGCTGAGGGCCGGACAAGTGGCGGTGCGCCGCGACGCGCAGGATGCTTGCTCGATCGGGCGGCCCATCGTATGATGGGATCCCAATGACGCCTGTCCAAACGGAGTGCAACTCCCAGGTGGCCCTGTTGCCGCTTCTGCCGCAGATGGTTCCCGGCGCGGTCTGTGCGCAATGCGATGTCTGTTGCCGTTTTCCTGAGTCCGACAGCTTTCTCCGCCCCTATTTTACCCGTGACGAAATACGCGAGGCGGTTTCCCTAAGCCTTTCCCCCGCCTTGTTCGACGATCCGGCCGGCTCGCAGATCGCGCTGGTGAAAGATCCTGCCGGCGAGGGCTATCACTGCCCGGCCTTCGATCTCCATACCGCCCGGTGCGGGATCTATCAGCAGCGGCCGCTGGATTGCCAGCTCTATCCGCTGGCGCTCATGTGGAATGAGGCCGGGGATCAGGTCGTGCTGGGGTGGGATACGAAATGCCCCTTTATGCGGGAGGCCCGTTCGAGCGAGATTCGCGTGCATCAGGAGCGGGTGCAGCACCTTCTGCGCGGGGAGTCCGCGTTGCGTGTGCTGGAGGCGCATCCCCGCTTGATTGGCCGGTTCCAGGAGGATGTGGTGGTGCTGGCCCCGCTGCCGGAGGTGACGCGGCGGGTGCGGGCGCGTCACCCGGACCGGCGACTGCAGCCGCTGCGCCTCGCCGACGCCGCAATACTGGCGGCGGCGCTGGGCAGGTCCGAAAGGCTTGGCCAACCGGCCCTAGCGGCCTGGGCCTTTCCCTATCACTATGTCTGGACCACGACGCTGCCCCATTGGTGGCTGGAGCAGGACGGCGTCTTCTTTCTGTTCGCGCAGTCTCCCGATGGCTGGTTCATGCCGCTGCCGCCGTTGGGGGCTGGCTCATTCGAGGCGGCGGTTCGCGAGGGGTTTGCGTTGATGCGGGCGTGGAATGGAGCATCCCCCGTCAGCCGGATCGAGAATTTGACGGATCGCCAAAAGGACGGGCTCGATGCCGGTGCCTACCGCTTTTCAAGCAAGAGTCCGGATTACCTGTATCGCGCGGAGGCGCTGGCGAATTTGTCCGGCGACCGGTACAAGTCCCAGCGCGCCCTCTGCAATCGCGCGGAGCGTGAACAGCCGGTCCTGTTCGAGTCCTATCGTCCCGGCGAGCAGGAGGCGGACTGCCGGGTGTTGTACCGGCAGTGGGCCGCGCAAAAACAGGCGGGCCGGCTCGATCAGATGGGGCAGTGGCTTCTGGAAGACGCCGAAGCGGCGCATGAGATCGCCTGGACGCTGGGCGAACGGATCGGCTTGGTGGGAACCGTCGCGGTGGTGCGCGGCCGGATCGCGGCCTACACATTCGGCTATTGGCTGACGCCCGCGACGTTTGCCGTGCTGTTCGAGGTGGCGGACCGTTCGGTGCCGGGGCTGGCGCAGGCGCTGTTTCGGCAGACCTGCCGGACCGCGTGGGGAAGCGGTGCGGAGTGGATCAATGCGATGGACGATGCCGGATTGCCCGGTTTGCAGGAAGCCAAGAGGGCCTATCATCCGGTTTCCCTGGTAAACAGTTGGATTGCGACGGCACGCTAAGATGACCTTTCCTGTGACGACGCCAGATCTCAATCGCTCCCGCCGGTACGGCTGGCTGCCATTCCTCATCATCTTTATGACCCTGTTTGCCGTGGGGATCGGCGCGGTCCTACTGCAGTACGTGGAGCGCCGGTTTCTGGAGGCGTCGGGCTATCAACTGACCTTGGCTGCCGCCGAAGTGACGGACAAACTCGACCGGCTGCTCTTCGAACGCTACGGCGATGCGCGCATGATGGCGCGGGCCTTTGCGCTTCGGTCGTCCGACCGGGCCTATCTGACCAGTTATCTGAATTGGATGAAGGGGGCCTATGCTCCCATGTATGTCTCGCTCGGGGTGACCAATCAGCAGGGGATCATGATTGCCGCCACCGATTCGGCGATGGTTGGCCAAGACTATAGCCGGAGCGAGTGGTTTACGCGCGCGCGCGCAACAGGGTGTGGCGGTGGGGGACGTTGCGAGTTACGAGCAGGAGGGCGAAACAGTCGCGTTTACCGCCCCGATATTTAATGCCGACGAGACGTTTCTCGGAGTCGTCACCACGCGGGTGTCGGTGACGGTGCTGGAGGCGGTCACGACGAGGACCATCCGGTCGCTTCAGTTGCATGAAGGGTTCGTGGGGGCGATCGAATATCAGATACTGGACCAGACGGGGGCGGTCTTTGTCGATTCCACGCAGCACTTCAACAAGAAGGTGAATCTGAAAGAGCTGGCGCTTTCCTCCGCGTTGCTCAGCCAGCAAGGAGAGCCGGGGTATGTGGAGGAAGAGCATCGGCGGCGGCATGTGCCGGTGGTAACGGGATATGCCGTGACGAAAGGGCATGGCGATTTCCCGGGATTGGGGTGGACGGTTTTGGTGCGCATGGACCACGACGCCGTGCTCTCGCCGATCCGGTCGGTGGTCTTCTGGAAAGTGGGCGGCGGGGCGCTGGCGATCTGGATTCCGCTGCTGGGGCTGCTGTTGTGGGCGACCCTGCGGTTGCGGGCTGAATATCGCCAGGCTCAGCAGGAAAGCGCCTGGGCGCGCGCCGCGGAAGCGGCGCTGCTGCAAAGCCAGGAACGGAATCGGGCCATCGTCGATACGGCCTTGGACGGCGTAATTACGATCGATGCGGCCGGGGTGATTACGGACTGGAATGCGCAGGCGGCCGCCATCTTCGGATGGTCCCGCGAAGAGGTGCTGGGCCAGTTGCTGGCGGAGACGGTGATTCCCGAGCGGGACCGGGCCGATTCTCAACCGGCGGGTCGAAGTGACGGCGCGGCATCGCGAGGGACGGGAGTTTCCGGTCGAATTGTCGGTGTCCCCCGCCCGCATCGGCGAGGCCTATATTTTCAGCGCGTTCATTCGCGACATCACCGACCGGCGGAAAGCCGAGCGGCGGCTGGCGTCGCAATATGCCGTCACGCGCGTGCCGTCCGAATCGCTGACACTGGAAGAGGCGGTGCCGCGGATCATCCAGGCGGTCGGCGAAAGCCTGGAATGGGACTACGGCGTGTTTTGGTGGTTCGACAAACAAGCGGGAGTGTTGCGGTGCTTGAGCCAATGGCATGCGCCGGCGTTCAAGGGCGATGAGTTCGAGGCGGATGGCTGGCGGTAGTCGTTTCACTCCGGCGAGGGGCTGCCGGGCATGGTCTGGGCCAGCGGGGAGCCGTATTGGGTGGCGGATGTGACCGTCGATCCCCGTTTTGTGCGGTCGAACGTGGCGGCGCAAGTGGGGCTGCACGGCGGGTTCTGGTTGCCGGTCAGGATCGGTTAGGAGGTGGAAGGCGTGATCGAATTCTTCAGCCGGTATGTGCGCGAGCCGGATGACGAATTGCTCAAGATGGTCACGGACATCGGCTTGAAGATCGGACAGTTCGGCGAGCGGACCAAGGCGGTCAAGGCGCTGCATCAGGCGGAGGCGCAGCTCCGGCAATCCCAGAAGATGGAGGCGGTCGGGCGGCTGGCCGGCGGGGTGGCGCACGACTTCAACAATCTGCTGACGGTCATTCGCGGCTACAGCGAGCTGGTGCTGAGCCGCTTGCCGGCCGGGGATCCCTCCAAGCGGGAACTCGAAGAAGTGAAGAAGGCGGCGGATCGCGCGGCCGGCTTGACGGGGCAGCTCCTGGCATTCAGCCGCCGCCAGTTCGTGGCCACCAAAATCGTGGACGTGAATGCGCTGGTGGCGAACATGGACGGCATGCTCCGGCGCCTCCTGGGAGAGGATATTATCGAACTCTGTTCCGAGCTCGATCCGGATCTGGGGTCGATCAAGGCCGATCCCGGGCAGATCGAGCAAATCGTCATGAATCTGGCGGTCAACGCCCGCGATGCGATGCCGACCGGAGGGCGTTTGACGGTGGAGACGCGCAATGTCTCGATCCGGAAGAAGCTGCTGCGCGACATGCTGGTCTTGGAGAAGGGCGAGTACGTGCTGCTGGCCGTGAAAGATACGGGCCACGGCATGGATGAGGAGACCCAGTCGCATATTTTCGAGCCGTTCTTTACGACGAAGGGCAAAGGCAAGGGCACCGGCCTGGGGCTCTCCACGGTCTATGGCATTGTGAAGCAGAGCGGCGGCGTGATCGGAGTGGAGAGCAAGGTGGGGAGCGGCACCACCTTTAAGATCTATTTTCCGCGTGTGGACGGAACGGCGGAAAACGGGGTGGTGGACGTCCCCAGCGGCGAGTCCGTGCAGGGCCGGGAGACAATTCTGCTGGTGGAAGACGAGCCGGCGGTCAGAGGGCTGGTGCATGAAACCTTGCGGTTGCAGGGGTACACGGTGCTAGAGGCGCGCCATGGTATCGAGGCCCTGCTGGCTGGCACGAAGCATCTGGGGACAATTCATTTGCTGCTCACGGATGTCGTGATGCCGCAGATGAGCGGCCCGGAAGTGGCGGAGAAGCTGTGCTCGCTTCGTCCCGACATGAAGGGGTTGTATATGTCCGGTTATCCCGATCATCCGGTGTTTTCGCAGGGCGGGATCAAGCGGGACACGGCCTTTCTGCAAAAGCCCTTCACGCCCACCGCGCTGGCCGAGAAAGTTCGGGAAGTGCTGGACGGAGCGAAAGCGGCGAAGCCCGCCTGACCTGGGCAGGGCCGAATCGCTTGATCTTCCCCCGTCGTTCCGTTTATCGTCTCGCTATTCCACCCTCTATCGGATAAGGACACCATGAGCCAGGCCGGACGAGAACTCGATATCCAGTCGTTTCGCATCGAACGGGAGCCGTTTTACGCCGAGGTGCGGGGCGAAGTCGGCCTCTTTACGATTGCCGCCAAGAGCAAGATGCCGGTGATGCTGAAGGGCCCGACCGGCTGCGGCAAGACCCGCTTCGTTCAGCATATGGCCTACGCGCTGGGCCGGCCGCTGATTACCGTGGCGTGCCACGAAGATCTGACGGCGTCCGATCTGGTCGGACGCTATCTGCTGAAAGGGCAGGAGACGGTGTGGGTGGATGGCCCGCTGACGCTCGGCGTGAAGCACGGCGCCATCGTCTATCTCGACGAAGTGGTCGAGGCGCGGAAGGATACCACGGTCATCATCCATCCGCTCAGCGACGACCGCCGGGTCCTGCCGATCGAAAAGAAGGGCCAGATTATCGAGGCCGCCGACGAGTTCATGCTCGTCATTTCCTATAATCCCGGCTATCAGAGTGTCCTCAAAGATCTGAAGCAAAGCACTAAGCAGCGGTTCATGGCGATCGAGTTCGACTATCCGTCACCCGCCGTCGAAACTACGGTGGTGGAGGGGGAAGCGGGCGTGAGCCGGGAGATCGCCGAGAAGCTCGTCAAGCTGGGCGGCAAAGTTCGCAACCTCAAACATCACGGGCTGGAAGAAGGCGTGAGCACCCGGCTGCTCATCTATGCCGGGACGCTCATCAAGCAAGGCGTGGCGCCGGATCAAGCCTGCGACGTGGCGATCGCCCGTCCGATCACCGACGATGCGGATATGCAGCGTAGCATGCAGGAACTCGTCAAAGCGATATTCTAGTCCACTTCCACTCGACGCCGTATACGCATGACGCATCCGATCGTGCAGGATACCAAGGACGGCGCGATCCTCACGATTCAGGTCCAGCCCAAAGCCTCCAAGTCCGAGTGCGCCGGTCTGCATGGAGACGCGATCAAGATTCGGGTCGCAGCGCCACCGGTGGACGGGCGGGCGAATAAGGCCCTGCTCGCATTTCTGGCGCAGCGCTTTGACGTGCCGCTCTCAACGCTCGCGATTCAGTCAGGGGCCGGGGGGCGGCACAAGCGGGTGTTGTGCGCCACGCTCGCAGCCGCGGACATACTGGCGCGATTAGGGTTGGCAGCAGGGAAAGGACCGGTGGCGTGATGCACGCATGGCGGCTGAGTGGTTTTGCGGCAATCCTGTTCGTGTTGTCCGCCTGTTCGAGTCCCAGACCTATTTTGTATCCCAATTCCCATTGGCATTCGGTGGGGAAAGAGGTGGCCGCGCAGGACATCGACGCCTGCAAACAATTGGCCGAGTCGGCCGGCGCGGGAATTGGCGCGGCAGCCGGGGCGGTCGGCGGGGCGATCTCAGGCGCCGCCGGGCATGGCTCCGCAATCGGGGCTGCGAGTGGCGCGGTCTGGGGCTTGTTTGCAGGACTGTTCCACGCCGCCTTTGGCCCGTCTCATCCGCCGGAGGCCTATACCAATTTCGTCAATCGCTGTTTGCGGGAGAAGGGGTATGAGGTGGGAGGGTGGCAGTGAGGGGGGGGGTGCAGAGCGAAGCGGTGGTCCCCTTGCTCGCTGTCCGCGCACGATCGGAATGTGCTCGGACAATGCGCGCAGTCAGGGACCACCGCTTCACTCTGCGGAGGAAGGGAAAAGAATAGGAGTGGCCTTGGTATGGGGGCTGTTTCGTGCTCGCCCAACGCGCGGTCTTGGGGGAGCGCGGCGTCTCGGTGCCGCGAGGGTGGGCGGGTGAGAACGGACCCAGACCCTCGTTGGATGCGCGCAGTCGGAGACCCACCGATTCGTCCTGCGGAGTGAGGAGGGAAGAAGTAGGCAGTAGTTGGTCAATGCGCGCAGGGAAACCTCGACCGATGCCCCTATGGTAGTGAAGGGGAAAAATTGAAGGGAGTGTTTGTTAACAGAACCCGCTTTTGCAGTCGGTGACGACGAGATTGGTGGCTTTCTCTCCTGCTTCGAGATCCACGATCAGCCAGGCGATGCCTGCCGCGCGCTCTTCTTGGTGTGACCCGGCCCCTCCCTCCATGACGCTGACGATGTAATAGCGCCCGGCAGGAAGTTTCGTGAACCAGAAGTGTCCGGTAGGGTTCGCCCTCGTCGTGCGAAGGTACGGCACGACCCGCTTTTCGGCCAGCAGTTGGGAGATGGCCTCGTGCGCGCAATCTGCCGCAGCCGCGTCTTTTGATGCGCAGGCGGAGGTGCGCACGGAGCGGTCGAACCAGGATCGGGTGTAGGCGGTGATTGGAATGAGGTGCACCGGCACGCCTGCTTGGGTGAGGGCTTTCCCTGAGGGCGAACTGAGAAAGGCCTGGCCTGCCAGGCTGCCGTGCCCTTTGAGTTTGTAGGGCAGCAGCTCTTTCTCGTTCAGCGGCGGCTGGTTCGACGTGGCTGGTTCAAGTGCCTGTCCCGGCAGCGCCCAGAGGCCTCCGAGCAGAAGAGAGAAAACGATTCCAACCCGAAGTTGGTCGGGGTATCGCATGGTCGTTAGGGCGTCGGGGTTGCTGAATCCTTGTCCGATGTCGTGGCGTCCGTCGCGGCTTTGTGTTTGAGGGCGCGGCCCTTGCCTGGCGTGGGGTCCGTGATGACGCCGTAGACCTCCCGCCCTTCGTGCCCTTCGGGCAGATATTCGGTGATCGGCATGCCGTCTTCGCGGACGAACAAGAGGCAGTGGCAATATTTGTAAATCTGCATTTCGTCGCAGGCGCACATCCAGCGGCGCAGCTTGGCTTCGGCCTGTTTGTCTTTGTAGAAGTTGCAGGGGCAGAGCGGTTTCCCGAGTTCCTCCACATGCATCGCCAGGCCCTTCACCACGGCTTCCGTCACGGCGGGGTTGGGGTGCATGGCGGTGCCGCTCTTTTCGGCAAACCCCTTCACGTATTTCCACATTTTATCGAGGCTGTCCTGCTTGGGTTCGGCCATTCCGAAATCCTTTCGATAGGCGAGGGGCCAGAGGCTAGCGTCTGCGCGCACAGTTTACAAGCGCCAGGGCGTTCTTTACAATCCACGGCTTCCCGGATTTTATGTGAGGATCATGGCTTCATCGCAGGCAGACAGGGCATTGAAAGAGCGTCTGGCGGAAGAGCTGGGTTCCGCGCCGGCGGAACAGCTCGTGGCTCGCCTTGCCTCCATGGGGGGCAAGCCCGATCCGGTCGCCGCGACGCTGGCGATGCTGGGTGAGGTGTCTGAAAAGGTGGCCCGTGCCGCGATCGAGGCCCTGCCTGAGCTGGATCGCCGCGCGGGATTGGCCTGTATCGTGGCCTGGCTGGATCTTGGCATCGCGTTGGCCGAATCCTCCGGGGCGACGGCGCTCAAGTATTTCAAGGAGAGCCCGCGTATTCTGGGCATCGTGGAGGCGGAAGCCGCCCGGCAGGCCATCTTGGCCACGGGGCTTGAATTCGCGGAGCAGGATGCCAATGTCACCGTGGAATATCTCCGCACGGCGCCTCAGATTCTCGCGGTGCTGCCGTCGGATCAACTCCGGCCCTGGCTCGCTGTCGGGGTCGAGCTGACACAGATCGATGTCGTGGTGGGGCTCGAATATATCCGGCAGATTTCCGCGATTGCCCCTGTGCTGGATCTGAGCGAGGTCCGGAGCTGGGTGGCGTTCGGCATGAAGCTGATTCAGCCGAACACGATCGGCAAGCCGGACTATCTGGGTACGATGGAGTTCTTGCGGACCAGCCCGGCGATTTTAGGCGACATTGAGCAGCCAGCCGTGCGTTCAAAAGTGGTCTCATTGGGGGCGGCGCTGGCCGAACAGTCGCCGGCGTCGGCCATTGCCTGGCTGGCCGAGTCTCCGACACTGTTACGGGCGCTGCCGTCCGTCGAGTGGCAGGTGAAAGTCGTGCAGTACGGCGGCCTGCTGGCGGAGAAGGATGCGGAGACCGCGCTCTCGTATCTCCGGCGGGCGCCGGAGATCATTGGCATGATCGGTGTCTCCGCCGATGCGGTGGCGCGATTTGAAAATTGGTTCAAGGCCGGGATGGAAGTGCTGGCCTATAGCGTCGACGGAGCCCGCGCCTATTTCGGGTTGGAGTCGCAGCAGTCGCTGGCCTCGGTGGAACAGGCCTTGAGCGGCGTGCCGCTCCGGCGGGTGGCGCGGACCGTCAAACTGTTCGTGCAAGGCCTGTGTGGGACGGATGTGATGATTCAGGCCCTGCCGGACTCCGCCACCGGCAATGCCCGCGCGACGGTGAGTGCCGACGGGCGGACGATCTCGCTGCCATCGCTGCTTCGGCGGTATCCCAGCTATGACGAGAATGTGCGGCTCTATCTGGTGATGGCCGCCCATGAGGCGGGGCATCTGGAATTCGGGACCTATCGGTTGACGCTCGCCCCCCTGCACGATGTGGTGACAGCGGTGTGCCGGCGGTATGGGCGCGGGGACCGGCAGCCGGCTTCGCTGGCGGCGCTATTTCGGCTCTATCCCCATCCGCGGCTCATGCAGGACCTGTGGATGGTCCTGGAAGATGCGCGGGTCGAAGCCCATTTGCAGCGTGAGTATCCCGGTCTTCAACGGGACTTGCAGCGTCTGGCGGGCGAGGCGGTGACGCCGCGCGATCCGGCCCATGGGCTGACGGTGAAAGAGTTGATCGTCGATTGTCTCTTGCGTCTCTCGACCGGCGAGTCGGCTGCTTCGGCGGTGCCGCGCGCCGTCCAGGAAGAGGTTGCGCTGCTCTGGGACCTGAGCCAGCCGGCGTTCGCGCCTGCCGCGACGGCGGAGGATGTCGTGCGTCTGGCGGATGCCGTGTATCTTTGCCTGGAGACGCTGCTGGCGCCCAAGGCCGAGATGATTCAAGCGGATCAGGTGGTGGAAGAGACGAACGAGGCGGGGGTGGGCCCCACCGGCTCGGAGCAGAGCGGGGATGACTATCGGCCGGTCACGAATTGGGTCTATCGCGGAGAGATGAATCCCGAGTTCATCACGCGCGACCCGGAACAGGCGCGCGACGAAGCGGCGCAGCAGGCGGAGGTCGAACAGATCGCCAGCGGCGGCGGGGGCTCCAAAGAGCAGGGCGGCGGCGCGCCGGGCTCCGGCGGGCAGACGCATGACATAATGGGCGATGTGTTGGGCGGCGGGCGGGCGCTGCCGTCGGTGGTGGAGGAGATGCTGACGCTGCCGGTCGAGGAGCGGCTGGCGGACGAGCCGGCCGGCGACGGGGCGCGGCAGATCCGGTATCCGGAATGGGATGTGGCGATTCAGGATTACCGCCCCCGCTGGTGCCGGGTGGTCGAACGGGTGGCTGAGGCGGGGTCCGATGAGTCGGTGGCGGCCACATTGACGGCGCATCGCAGCGCGATCAGGGCGCTCCGCCGGTTTTTTGAAAGCCTGCGGCCCCCGGCATTCCGGCGGACGGCGGCCCAGGCGGACGGCGAAGATCTGGATATCGATGCGGTCGTCCGGCGGGTGGTCGAGCAGCGGGCGGGGATGGAAGGCAGCGACCGGATTTATGTGCGCCATGAAAAGAAAGAGCGTGATGTGGCGGTGGCCTTTCTGGTCGATGTGAGCGGTTCGACGAGCCGGCAGCTTGAAAATGGCCGGCGGGTCATCGACATTGAGAAGGAAAGTCTGGTACTTCTGTGCGAAGCCTTGGAGGCGGTCGGCGACCAATACGCGCTCTTGGCCTATTCCGGGCAGGGGCGGGGACAGGTCGAGTGCGCGGTCGTGAAGGATTTCGACGAGTGTTTGGGGCCGGCCACGGCGCAGCGGCTGGGCGGGCTGCTCCCCCGGCAGCAGAACCGCGACGGGGCGGTGATCCGTCATGCGACGGCGCGGCTGCGGGCCTGTGAAGCCAGGACGAAGCTCCTGGTGCTGCTTAGTGACGGCCGTCCCCTGGACGGAGACTATAAAGACGATTATTCGCTGGAAGATACCAAGATGGCGCTGCGGGAGGCGCGGCAGGCGGGGATGAGTCCTTTTTGCGTGACGGTCGATCGGGATGCCGATGCCTATCTCCGCCGCATGTACGGGGATGTGCAGTTTGCCGTGATCGATCGCGTCGAGGCCTTGCCCGTGAAGTTGCCGAGAATTTATCAGAAGCTGACAAGCTGACAGGAAGCACAGGTTGCAAGATCACCCTGTCAGCCTGTCGCATGCGTCTTGTCAGCGAGATATCAGTAGGAGGCCGGTTTGTTATGGTAGACCAGCAACGTGATCGAACCGTGCCGCCGTGGCTCTATAAATTGTTTACCGGGCATCAGTATCCCTATGTGCGGCGGCTGGCGAAGTTCGCGCAGCCGGTGAAGCCGGGGGAGGATCGGCCTGAGCCGACCAAGGATCTGATCGAGGCCAAGTTCTGGGAGGTTTATCCGCGCTGCTCGGCGAAGCTGTTGCAGGAAGTGAAGGCGGGAATGATCGTGGTGTTTCACGATCTGGCGGAATACCCGGCCGGCGGCTATCAAGCGCTGGTCGATAATCCGGAGGAGTTTCTGGCCACCACGTTCGGGAAGAAGAAGATCAAAGTGAATTTTTACGATGGTGAAAATTTCGTCTGCACTATCAATTTCAAAGTCGCGGGCTGGACGGAACATGAGGGGGGGCATTGACGGGCTCAGCGCATCCTGTGTGCTCGCGCCCCGCGCGCGCG